>WNFS01002062.1_pt1 | contig 15178 bp, 12 predicted proteins | sample 5400141 | NCBI WGS metagenome assembly WNFS01 (sample SAMN13153358, study PRJNA577476) | soil metagenome | isolation source: 60 cm saprolite under Madrone tree | place: USA:California | collected 2016-06-14
ATATGCCGAGCTGGAAGAAGCCCTGGGGTCTGCTGCCGGACGCATCAACGGCAAATACGGCGAGGTGTCGTGGACGCCGATCCGCTATGTGAACCGGGTATACGGCCGCTCCGCGCTCGCAGGACTCTATCGCACGGCGCGCGTCGGCCTAGTGACGCCTTTGCGGGACGGCATGAACCTCGTCGCCAAGGAATACGTCGCGGCCCAGAATCCGGAGGACCCGGGGGTCCTGATCCTGTCGCGCTTCGCCGGGGCCGCGATCGAATTTCGCCGCGCCCTCCTGGTCAATCCCTATGACCCTGAATCCGTTGCCGCGGCGATCGCGCACGCTTTGGCCATGCCGATCGAGGAGCGGCGCGCGCGCCACCAGGCGCTGCTTGCCGCGGTCCTCGACTACGACGTCGATCGGTGGCAGCGCGAATTCCTCACCGCGTTGAGCGGCGACGATGTCATGGGCACGTTTCAGATTCGCGGAGCGCCAAGGGGCGCGCCCGGCAAGAAGCCGGAGATCACCTCTACGGGGCCACGGCCGACGCGCTGGAGTTCTGCGCGCTAGTTTTGAGGGATTGCAGGTCCTCCAACATTGCCTGCTGTAGGGGCGACCTTTGTGGTCGCCCGATTTGCGTACCGCGTCCGCCAAGAGGGCGACCACAAGGGTCGCCCCTACAACACGATACTCCGACGGACTTGACCTCGCTTATCACGAAGCCAGAACCGATACCTCAATGGCGCCGAGCGCCCGCAGAACGCTTAACGAGACCGCTTCGCCGTCGCGCCGCACCGCGATGTCAACGCTTGAGTCTCCGACCTGCAAGTTCCGCAATATCACCTCGTCGAGAAATTTCGGCAGCCGCGGATTGCGCAGACGCAATTGTTCGGCCGCGGGATCGATTTCAAGTCCGAGTGCCGCCTGGAGCAGGCAGAATGGGGCCGCACTCGCCCACGCTTGTGGCGCACACGCCACCGGGTAACGCGTCGGCCCACGGCCGCGGGCCCGCTGGAAACCGCAGAATAGTTCCGGCAAGCGATTGAGATCCATGTGAGTGGCCGCATCGAAGAGTGCGCTGAAAATGCGATGGACCGCGCCCTTGGCGCAAATCTGCGCAAGTCCGACCGCGATAAGCGCGTTGTCGTGCGGCCACACCGAGCCGTTGTGGTACGACATCGGATTGTAACGGATTTCGCGACGCGAGACCGTGCGGATGCCCCAACCGGAAAACAGATCGGGCGCCAACAGCGTCGTCGCCACCGTCGCGGCGTGGTCGGCTCGCGCGATGCCCGTGAAAAGCACCTGGCCGGCATTGGACGTGCGCACGCAGCACGGCTCCTTGGCGCCATCCAGCGCAACCGCATACATGTGCAGGTCCTCGCGCCAAAATGCGCGTTGGAAATGCGCGGCGAGCCGGCGCGATTGGTCTTCCAGAATATCGGCGCGATCCGGATAGCCCAGCCGGCGCGCGCAGCGCGCGATCAGGCGCTTGGCGGCAAACACATAGCCCTGGACCTCGGCCAGTGCGATGGGGCCCGCTGCAAGCCGGCCGTCGGCGTGAAACACCGCATCCGCCGAATCTTTCCATCCTTGATTGACGAGACCGTTGTCGTTGGCGCGGAAGTATTCGACGAAGCCGTCGCCATCCCGGTCCGCTGGCCCATCGATCCACGACAGCGCCGCTTCGATCGCCGGCCACAACTCAGCCAGGGCTTTGACATCGCCGGTACGCTCGAAATAGAGGCCGGCCAGCAGCACGAACAACGGGGTCGAATCCACGCTTCCGTAGTAGAGGCCGAACGGCACTTCGCCGAGTGCCGCCATTTCGCCGAAACGCACTTCATGCAAGATCTTGCCGGGCTCGGCGTCCGACGCCGCATCGGTCGTCTTCGCCCGTAGCGCTGCGAGGCGGAACAGCACCCCTCGCGCGATCCGCGGATCGACCCATAACATCTGCAGGGCGGTGATGAGCCCGTCGCGTCCAAACGTGGTCGAGTACCAGGGCGTGCCCGCATAGGGGTAGGGTCCCTGCGGCGTCTGCGTCTTGAGCATTGCCAAATCAGCCATGGAACGGCGCAGGATCTTGTCGAAAAGCGGATTGGATGTCTGAACCACTGCGGCGCCTTGCGCGGCCTGCCGCAGCTCGCGATGCGCATTAAGCAGGCTGCGGACAAACGGCGCCGGCCGCGGGGCGTTTGGATTGCACCGAACCGCAACGCAAAACGACATCGTTTCGTGCGCGGTGAGCGTGACCTGATACCTTGCCTCGCGCTCCGTCAGCCGGGTCGGCACCGGGTCGAAGTAAACCGACGTGATGCGGAGGAAATCGTCCAGTCCAAGATAGTTGAGCAGCGCTTCATGTGGCCCATTCAACCGGGTGTTAAATGTTCCGCGGCGGGCGCGCCGCATGCCGCGCACCTCGAACACGTCGGCAAAGTCGGCGGAGAAAGCGATTGAAATCAACAGCTCGACTCGTTTGGCGCCATGGTTGCGCAATGACAGCCGCTGAAAAAGCGTGTCGTGCCACACAAAGATCGACCGGTTGATGTGCAAGGTGTCCTTCTCAAGGACGACGATGCGCTCCATGGAGAACATGTCGGGATTGGTGAGGTCAGCCGTGAAAATTGCGTTGTCCTCGCGCATATTGCTGCCGAGGAGCAACGGCTGCATCCCGTTGACTCGCAATTCGAGCTGGGACAAGAACCGGGTATCGCGGTGAAACAGACCGTCGCTCGTCCCCGCCGCGGCGCCAACGTCGCCGTGGGCATCGATCACCAGAAAGGTGTCGCCATGCTTAAGCGTGCGCCGAACCCGGGTCTCCGGCCCGGTCGCCGCGATATAGAAGGAGACGCCGGCCTCAGCCTTAATCTCCTCCTCACGCACTCTTTCGATTGACATCACGGATCCGGTCGTCGCGCTTCTGCGGGGTTGCGGTTATCGAAATTGACGTAACACGGCCACATCCCGTGGCCAATCTCAGTCTCGCCTTCCAGGGCTCCTCCCCGATGGAAATCTCATCAGCGCAAGGGCTTTCGCAAAACTGGCGACGCCAACCGGAGGCCTTTTGAGCCAGCGACCTCAATCCGCCGGCGGTGACAAATTCAATTGCCTCATCCGCAAGCGCTGATTGGTGATATCGGTGGCGAAAAAATCCGCAACGGAGAAAACAGCCCAAACCGCAGAAACCACGTGCTGCCTCCAGGACAGCGTCGCAGCGGAATCGTGCCCGATCCAGTACATCTGAACGAGCGCCGTCACGATTGCGGGACTTGCCGCGAACACCTTGTCGATCGTCGCGGCGAACTCGTCTCCGCGGCCGGTCTGATAGGCCAACGTCCACAATTGAAGCGCGCTGTAGATCGCAAATGCGATGAATTGCTTAACCCAAAACGGCTCGATGTCGACCGGGGACGAAATCCAATTGCGCTGGAACAGGAACACAACCAGGCCCACGTCGGCGATAACAGCGAGCGCGATACTGAGTGTTCGCGAGGAAACGATGTGCTTTGCGTGTAACCGCCTGGGAATTTGCTGCTCGAAAGGGCGCGCGGTCACAGCAAGCTCCTGAACCGGCAAGAGACATGTAGCCCCGGTAATCTCATGCCGAGGGTAATGCCGGTTCGCGACTTAAGTTCCCGGCCGATGCGGCCCGTCGACCTCTCCTGCCAATCCCGGCGGAACTTTCCCGGCCCGTCTCAATCGTCACTCGGCGGCTTGTGGGCGGCGCTGGCTCGCGCTCTCATCGACGCCGCCTTCTGCAATCCACGACAAAAGCTCATCGGCGTGCTTCTTCTCCTCCAAGGTGTCGCTGAGGAGTTCAACAATCTCGTCCTCGCCGAGAAATTCTGCCCAGGCCCGCAACGTTCCGTAACGCGCAATTTGATAGTGCTCGGCTGCCTGCGCCGCAGCCACGATGCCGGCATCGCGCACGGCGGCGTCTTCGACTTCATCGATGACATACTGGCCCTCGGCGAGGATGCCCAGCATGGCCGCGCAGATCTTGCCGCGCGGCATCTTTCCGATGGCCTCAAATACCCTCTCAAGTCGCTCCAAGTGCTCCTCGGTCTCGTCGCGATGGTCGGCAAATGCCTGCTGCAGCGCCTTGTTCGTGCTCTTCTTCGCAAGCTCTGGAAGTGCCTTGAGCAGCTCTTTTTCGGCGAAATAGGAGTCCTGAAGAAGCGCGTAAAAAAGCTCGTCCATCGACTGCATGTGACACTCCTCAAGCGTATCGGCTGCCAATGCCTTAAGTGCGATTGGCCCACTTTGTTCCGCCGCCGCGGCGGCGACGACAAGATAGCCCTCGGCTCACCAATCGAGCCTTGGTTCCCCACCGAACGCCCGGAAGCCTACGCCGCCGACAGATTCGCTGCGCCTGGTTACTTCGATTTGGCACCGCCATTTGCGCTAGATCGCCGGCGCCCCGTCGACAACCAACTTAAGGCGCTGGACATCACGGTCCATCAGGCTGCGATAGGCAGCGAGGTACTCGAGCGCCATGCGGCGCGCCGTGAAACGCTGCTCGAAGTGCCTGCGGATTTTTTCGCGTGACAGCTGCGAAAGCCGGTCGAACGCTCCGATCGCGCCTTCTTCATCCTCGACGATAAAGCCCGTCAATCCGTCATCGACGACTTCGCGGACCGACCCGCGATTAAAGGCGATGACCGGCGTCCCGCAGGCCATGGCTTCGATCATGACGAGGCCAAACGGCTCCGGCCAGTCGATCGGATCGAGCAGCGCGACCGCGCCGCTTAGAAATTCCGATTTTTCCTTGTCCGTGATTTCCCCAATATACTCCGCGCTCGAACCATCGAGCAGCGGGCGGATCTTCTCATTGAAATAATCACGGTCCATTTTGTCGACCTTTGCCGCGATTCGAAGCGGCACACCGCATTTGCGAGCGATCGAAATCGCGCGGTCGACCCCTTTCTCGGCCGCAATGCGGCCGAGAAAGGCGAAATAGCGCGGCCTTGCCGCCACCGGCGTCAACAGGTGCTGCGGCAGGCCATGATAGATGGTCCGTACCCAGTTCGCCTGCGGGATCGGCCGGCGCTGGGCGTCGGAGATCGAAATCACGGGCACGAACGCGAACGTCGTAAAAACCGGCTGGTGCTCCGGCAGATCAAGCCGGCCGTGCAGGGTCGTGACAAAGGGAACCGACTGACGAGAAAATAGGGAGAACGGATAGTAATCCAAATGGAAATGCAGAAAGTCATACGCGTCCGCATGCTGCCGGACCCGCTCCAGCATCGACATATGTAGCGCGTTCGGATCCCGAACCGAACCATCGATACGGAGCGCTCGCGGCCATACCGCCTCAAGCTTCGCCGAGGTCACCGAGTCGCCGCTTGCGTACAATGTCACGTCGTGTCCGAGTGCCACCAGCTCCTCGGTAAGCCAGTGAATGACACGTTCCGTGCCGCCATAAAACTTAGGCGGTACGGCTTCCGCCAACGGTGCAATTTGGGCAATGTGCATTTTCGCAACCTCCACTGGTCTGTCACGGTCCCGGGCAGTCCAACAATTCGATGTGGGCGCGATTGATCCCACGACAGAAAAGAAAAGCATGGAAGCGTCGTAGGGTGGGCAAAGCCCACCGGGTCCGGCCGGACCCGGTGGGCCAGCCCGATGACAGGCTTCGCGTGCCCACCTCCCCCTCCCTACCCTCCCGGCTTGCTGGGAGGGCAGGGAGGGGGTGCGTCCCGTCGGCGAAAATCCGCTCTAATTTCCGCAACTCATTCGACAGCGACGGAACATTTCGGAGCTTTGTCCGTTGAAGAGCATCGACGAACGTCGACTTCCTCCCCGACTTGGCCCCGTTGTAAACGGGGCCATTTTTCTTGGAGCACGGATAATTCGGTAATTTAATTCGGTAATTCGGGCGCTAATAACCCGGCGAAAATACTATTCCTCGGCAACCAGAGTGTTCGTGCGACAAGAGCGGTTTCGTTCTGATCGACGCGTAGACTGAAAACATTAACGCCCGTGCCGGGAGCTGGTTCCGCCCAGGTCGTTCCGCCAAAGCAGATTAAGTCCCGTCGTCCAAGGGCGACTGGCGATAACCTATTTCGCACATTGGCAGCCACACAGTCCGCCCCTCGGAACCTTTCGACCTCGTTGTAGTTGTGGCAGGTACATCGAAGCCGCCGATATCCGTCCGCGGCGCATTCCCCGAATCCGTGAAACGTTCGACCGTGGCAATCAAAGTCTTGACGAGCTGGGGACGTGCGCGTTTCCGGCATGTGGCGAAGCCCGCACGATGGCCTTTCGGCGCGTCGCCTCTCACCTCGGCGATTTCAGCCGTCGTTGATTTCTGTATCGGACGCCCATTGTGGATCCTGGGATGGGCAATTGCTGTCGCGACCGCATCCGGCATCTATGCGGCGGAACACTTCGCCATCAAGACCGACATACACGAGCTCGTATCGCACGATTTGCCCTGGGCAAAGCGATCGCTGCAGTACATGAAGGCGTTCCCCCAGTTTGGTATTATCGTCGTCATCGACGCTCCGACGCCAGAGCTCGCCGAGCACGCGTCGACCGAGCTCACCCGGGCTCTGCTGGCACATCCGGAACGATTTCTCGCCGTCAGCCACCCGGGCAGCGGCAAATTTTTTGAGCAAAACGGCTTGCTGTTTCTGCCGACCGCCGACGTCGCGCGGCTCACGAACGCCTTGCGTCAGGCCGATCCCCTCATCGGCACCTTGGCGGAGGACCCGAGCCTTCGCGGAATCCTCGCGGCGATGTCCATGGTCTTCATCGGTGTCAAGCGCGGACTTGTCGAATTCGACGACATGGCCCGGCCGTTGACAACGGCGGCCGATATGCTCGAAGCGGTCGCAGCCAATCGGCCTGCGAGCTTTTCATGGCAGGCGTTGGCGAGCGGCAGGGCGGCGACGCCCGACGACAGGCGCCGTTTTCTCCAGGTCGAACCCGTGCTCGATTTCGCCGAACTTCGGCCCGGGCGTCGCGCCACTGAGTTGATTTCCCGGCTTGCCGCCGATCTCAAACTCGGCGACCAGCAAATAACGATCCGGCAGACCGGACGAATTCCGATCGACGATGACCACTTCGGCACGCTAAAGCAGAGCGCCGTTCTCAACATCGCGGTATCGGTTCTGGGGGTGTTCGTCATCCTCTGGTGGGCCCTTCGTTCGCTGCGGATCATTGCGGCGGTTGCGGCTAGCCTCGCGGTCGGCCTTGCGGTTTCGACAGCTGCCGGGCTCGTTGTGGTCGGCGCTCTCAACGTGATTTCGATGGCCTTTTTTGTGCTCTTCATCGGCCTCGGCGTCGACTTTGGGCTTCAATTCAGCGTCCGTTATCGCGCCGAGCGTCACGACCATCCCGATCTCCGCACCGCTTTGCTCAGCGCCGCCCGGAAAGCCGGAACGCCGCTGGCGCTGGCCGCCGTTGCGACGGCGGTCGGCTTCTGCTCCTTTCTGCCGACTGACTACCGCGGCCTCGCCGAGCTTGGAGAGATTGCGGGCATCGGCATGCTGATCGCTTTTGCGACCAGCATCACTGTGCTTCCCGCGCTTCTGGCCGTCGTGAAACCGCCGCGCGAGCCGCATTCCATCGGCTTTGCGGTGCTTGCGCCGGTCGACCGGTTTCTGGATCGGCATCGCGTGCCGGTCGTCATCGGCACTATCTTGGTCGTTGGCTGCGCATCGCCGTTGCTGTCGCAGCTTCGGTTCGATTTCGATCCGATGCATCTGCGCAACGCCACGGTCGAATCGGTGGCGACGTATTATGAGCTGAGAAAGGACCCCTCGACGGGCGCCAACGCCATCGACATCGTGGCGCGTGATCTCGATGCAGCGAACGCCGCGGCGCACCGTATTTCGGGGCTTCCCCAGGTCGCACAGGCCCGTACGCTGAGCGCTTTCATCCCGGACGATCAGAACGCAAAACTTAAAGCTATCAGCGATGCCGCCGCAGCCCTCGGCGCAGTCCTCAATCCCGGCAAGACGATCTCCCCGCCGACCGATCAGGACCGCGTCACGGCTCTGCTGGCGGCCGCTGACGCCGTTGCGGACGCGGCCGGCAATCGCCAAGGGCCGGGACCTGATGCGGCGCGACGGCTTTCCGGCCTGCTGACGAAACTCGCGAAAGGCAACGCGGTCGATCGCGAGCGCGCCGAACGTGCGTTCGCCGAGCCGCTGCGGTTCACGCTCGACCTCCTGCGCGTTTCGCTCAAGCCGGAGCGCATTACGCGCGAGACCATTCCGCCCGAAATCGCCCGCGATTGGATTGCTCCGGACGGCCGCGCCCGATTGGAGATTCTGCCAAAGGGCGATCCCGATGATACCCAGACGATTCGCAACTTCGTGCGAGCCGTATTGGCGGCGGAACCAGATGCAAGCGGACCGGCCGTGGAACTGTTCGAAGCCGGCAATATGGTGGTGAATTCCTTCATCGAGGCCGGCCTCTTCGCGTTGGGCGTGATTGCCATCCTGCTGCTGATCGCATTGAGACGCGTCAGCGACGTGCTGCTCACGCTGGTGCCGCTCGTGATCGCGGGCGTGGTGACTTTGGAGCTGTGCGTCGTCCTCGGCATTGCGCTCAACTTCGCCAACATCATGGCGCTTCCGCTGCTGCTCGGCATCGGGGTGGCATTCAAGATCTACTACATCCTGGCATGGCGGGCCGGCCGCACCTCGCTGCTGCAATCGAGCCTCACGCGAGCCGTCGTGTTCAGCGCCATGACCACCGCGACGGCCTTTGGCAGCCTGTGGCTTTCGAGCGATCCCGGCACCTCCAGCATGGGCAAGCTGATGGCGCTGGCGCTGACGTGCACGATGGCGGCCGCAGTCCTGTTTCAACCTGCCCTGATGGGCCCGCCGCGAGGAAGCAAGCTTCCCCCGGCCGATAAGTGCTCATTGACGCCGCACGGGAGAGCCTCATCCGATGTTCACGCCGAGCCTTGCACTCAATAATCTGCGGACGTTTGCAATCATCATCGTGCTTGCGGCCCACTCGTCCGTCGCCTATCTCGGCTCGTCGCCCGCTTCCCCGTTCCGTTTCGATGACCCGCCCTTCCGATGGCGCAGCATCCCCATCATCGACAGCGACCGCTGGCTCGGCTTCGATATTTTCTGTGCGCACCAGGATACGTATCTCATCGCACTCCTGTTCTTTCTTTCCGGGCTGTTCGCATGGCCGAGCCTTGCTCGCAAAGGCGCGCGCATATTCCTGTTTGACCGCGTGGTCCGCGTCGGGCTGCCGTTCGCGCTCGCGGTCGGCTTGCTGATGCCGCTGGCGCATTATCCGATTTATCGCGTCACGGCCGTTGATCCGGGGCTGGCGGCGTACTGGCAGCACTGGCTTGCATTGCCGTTTTGGCCGAGCGGGCCACCGTGGTTTCTGTGGGTGCTGCTGATGTTCGATCTCGGCGCCGCCGCGCTCTACCGGTTCTCGCGCCGCTCGGGCGATGCGCTTGGTCACGTCGTCGGCAAGCTGAGCGCGCGGCCGACGGCATTCGTGATGGTTTTGGTGGCCACCTCCGCGCTCGCCTATGTCCCGCTCGCGCTCGTCTTCACGCCGTGGACATGGTTTCATGTCGGACCATTTGCGTTCCAGCTCTGTCGACCGCTGCTCTATGCCGTCTACTTCGTCGCCGGTCTCGGCGTCGGGGCTTATGGAATCGAGCGTGGGCTTCTTGCCCCGAACGGATGGCTGGCGCGGCATTGGATGGCGGCCGCAGCGGCGGCAATGGCAGCGTTTGCGCTTTGGCTTGGATTCGCCGGCCTGGCCATGAGCAGCGATGGCCCATCACTACCGGTGCGCCTCCTTGAGGCATTAAGCCTCGTGCTGTGCTGCGCCGCCGGTGGCCTGTTCATGTTGGCCATGTTTGTTCGCTTCGCCAATCGGCGAATCAGGGTGTTCGATGCCTTGAACGACAACGCCTATGGCATCTACCTCGTCCACTATCTCTTCACTGTGTGGCTGCAATTCGTTCTGTTGGGACTTGCGGTTATCGCCGTCATCAAGGCGGCAATCGTATTTTGCGGAACCTTGGTGCTAAGCTGGGGCCTGGTCACCGCCATGCGGCACGCTTCCCATGCGATCGGCATCATCGGCCCCGCTCGGCGGTCGGCGCCGGCCCCTTCCCTGCCCTCCCCGGCAAGCCGGAAAGGGTATATCGATTTACTCTCCCGCGCTTTGCGGGTCAGAAGGGGGCCACAAACGAACAGGGGAGCATTATGACAGAAAGGCCCGGGTGAGCCTGCGCGCGGAGTTGGTACGCATCGGCGTGCGCTGGTTCATCAAACGTCGCCGTCGCCCGACAGTTGCGGCTGCTCGCCGGAGCATCGGCGCGGCCGCAAGGTGGGTACCGCGTCCTCCGGCCGGGACCGGGGTGCGGGCGGTCGACGCCGGCGGCGTTCCCGGCGAGTTGGTCGCGACAGCCGCATCCCGGCTCGATCGCCACGTGCTGTTTCTTCATGGTGGCGGCTATGTCACCGGGTCACCCGCACTCTACCGCCATTTCACTTGGCGCATTGCAACTGCGGCACGCGCCCGTGTTCTCGCGATCGATTACCGGCTCGCGCCGGAGCACGCCTTCCCGGCCGCGCTTGATGACGCACTCGCCGCCTATCGGTGGCTTCTTGCCGGCACAGCTGATCCGCAACGCACCGCGGTCGTTGGCGATTCCGCCGGCGGCGGCCTCGCCCTCGCGTTATTGTTAAAGTTGCGCGACGACGAACTGCCGCTTCCTGCTGGTGCCGTTGCGTTGTCACCTTGGACCGACCTCGCTCTCACCGGCGCCTCGCTTTCGCTTAACGCGAAATCCGACCCGATGCTGAACGTCGCCGACGCCCGCCTTTTTGCCGGCTGCTATCTCGCGGATACCGACCCGCGCAATCCCTATGCGTCACCGCTCTATGGCAATCCGGCGGGCTTGCCGCCGACCCTCATTCATGTGGGAAGCGACGAAATCCTGCACGACGACGCGGTGCGCATGGCCGAAAATCTGCGGGCCGCAGGTTGCCAGGTCCAAATTGAGGTGTGGCCGGGCATGCCGCACGGGTGGCATCTCTTCGCGCCGGTATTGCCCGAAGCCAGAACGGCGATTGCGCGCATCGGAGCCTTTGCGGATCAGGTCCTGGCGCCTGAGTGAGCCAGCGCCTTGCGGGGTGTTCGGCTCGCGACCGGGATTGCGAAAAGATGCGCCCGTGACGTCCTTCGCCAAATAAGATTGCGACCCTGGAACCTACAACCCGGGGGCATGAGTTGTCGCGACGCGGGGCGGTTGAAAGGAAAGTCGCACATGCGCTCCTCTGCGCTATTCGTCTTGCTTCTGCTGACCACCGCGACGATGGCCCGCGACGATGGCCGATACGCCAACAGCCCGCTCAAACAGTGGTTTGACTCGCTCAAAAGCGGCAAGGGCTTCTGCTGTTCTGAGGCTGACGGGCGAGAGACCGAATACGACATACGCGAGTCCCGATATTGGGTTCCGGTCAATGGCGTGTGGACGGAGGTTCCGGATGACGCGGTGATCACCGAGCCCAACAGGGCTGGACGTCCGATTCTATGGCTCGACCCGCTTCAGAATATACGGTGTTTCATACCCGGCCCTGGATTATGAAGCCGGCGGTCCCGGCGGATTTCACGACCCGCGAACAAACCTCTCAGCTTCGGACGTGTCGCCGGCTTTAGAGCGTGTGAAATAATCTTACCTCATCCTGAGGAGCGCCGCTTCTTAGCGGCGCGTCTCGAAGGATGGCCACCTGCTCGGCCGTGCCTGTTGCCATCCTTCGAGACGGCCGCCCATCCTTCGACAAGCTCAGGAGGGCGGCCTCCTCAGGATGAGGGCTTCAATTTCTTCACACGCTCTTTCGCGGGCGATGACACGTAAGTGATGCAATTATTTCGCGACGCGGCGCGAGTATCTTGGACCCGCCGGGGCTCCCGGCGGGTCCGGCAGATCCTCCTGATCCTTCACGCCGCCCTGCGGCCCTCCGCAACAGTCCGCTGTTTCGCTTCGTCGGCCAGGAGCGCCGAATGTTCGCCCACCTTGCGCGCGTAGCCCAGCAAGGTTTCCAGGTTATCGCGTAACAGCTCGCTCTGCAGTGCGGCGAAGTCCTGCGGCGTGCGGCACCGCAAGAGCGCATCGATGCGATCAAAGCCGCGATCCATACGCGCCCGCGCGATTTCTGTCCATTCCTCGCATAGACGCTGTGCAAGCTCCGTCAATACAGTGCCGGATTGCACAATGGCCTCCACGTTGCGCGATGATCTTTGCGCAGCTCTGTGGGCGTCTTCTCCCGAAAAGCCGATCGCGCGGCCGAACTGATCGGCGGTGCGCTCGGTCATTCGCGCCGCCAGTTTCGCGCCGCACGCAAGCGTGTGCTGCACCGTTTCGGCATTACGTTGCATGATCTCAACGCTCGCTCGCATCGCCTGGTCGCTTGCGCTTGCAGCCGCATCCTTCACGCGGGAGGCACCTTCGGCGAACTCGCTTGCGGTCCTCTCAGACGCCCGCGCCGCCTGCTCGATCGGATCCATCGGATTGTTCTCTTCGGTGACGGTACCGGATGGCGATGGCGTCATGTTACCCGCCTGCTTGCGCGCTGAAATTGGCCGCGAGCGCGCTGCGCGCCTTCGACCAACTCCATGCGCGGTCAACTCAACTGGGACCTCGTAGTTCCAGGCCCGACACAGGGCCTAGGACTTTCTCCAGCTGGCGTTTCCTCCTCGTTTCATTGGCTCAAGAGGATCGCTTCTATTTTCGAGATCGTTTCACTTTCGATCACGGTCGGCCTTGCTTGCGACCCTTTCTTGCCGCCGTGTGGACCACACCGGCCAATTGCGGCCCTGCAAATGACAAAACATGGCTGCGTCCACGGAACGAAACCTCGACCAAGCGAATTTCCCGATTAGCGAATGCGCAATAGGAGCGATATGATGTGCGACTACAGTCTAGAGCACGTGGAAAGCCGTGCCGCTAAGGTTGGCGACCAGCTGGTGTCGACCGTCTTCAGCAATTCGATCACACGCGGATTTGCAGAGGTAGGAAACCCACAGTTGGCAATCTGCCTCGCGCCCGGAACAGAACTCGTATTCGACCGCGACGTCGAGTGCGATCACGCCCTGGGTTTCTTCCCAACCAAGAAGATGGGGGAAAACACGGCGCGTTTCAGACGAATCAACCCGGACCGCCCCCACGAACATCACGATGCGCTGGAGTTCCCATCGGGGCGTATCGTCCTGCTTACGAGGCTGGTGGCGGGCCAACGCGCTACCGTGTTGCAACTGCCCGTGGTAGCGCAGCTGGCGGAACCGAAATCGGATAGCGAACCCGTCAGGCAGCCGTCGCCGAGCGAAGAGTTCATGACGTTGCCTTGAATTCTCGCGCTTGCCCCGAAGCGACTTCGGGGATGATGCCGGTGGCTCCTCAGTCCGCTCTCGGACTTTAGAGGAGCCATTGGCGTTGCAAAGAGCGCGAGGGCCTTGCGAACGCACATTCGCGGGCTCGTGGAGGAGATGAACACAAGCCTCCACACAGTACCCGGCCACCGCGGCAGAACACCATAACGACTAAGGAAACCAACGGGGAGAAAACATTGAGAGAAATGCCAGATCTGGACGCGGGTCCGGCCGTCAGGCTGGGGCCCGATATCAAGGCGAGAGTCGGGCAGCAACTGCGCGTTATCTACGGCGACGTCATGGACCAGGGAGTGCCGGATCGCTGCGCCGAGCTGCTCAAGCGGCTCGACGATCTCAAGGACGCAACCGGGGAATAAGCCGGTGTCGCAGCGAAGCGTAATCCGGGATAGGCCGTTCCGGGATTACGCTTCGCTCCATCCGGGCTACCGGTCCCCACGTCATCTTAGGGAATGACCCGATCTTAGGGAATGACCCGCGACTTCATTCAAAACCATCACGAAGAGTCGCAACTCTATAAGAAGCCAATCAAACCAGTGCAGCCGCCACGCCGGCGGGGATTCCGCCCGTCGGAACAATCGCGGGCTTGAGCGCGTTTCGAGCAGGTCACCTTCCAAAAGGGATACCGAATATGTGTGACTACAGCCTGCAAAACGTAAGCACGCGACCCGCCGCGGTTGGCGATCAACTCGTGACGCGCGATTTCCGCACCGGGACTCGTGGCTTTGCGGACGTCGAGACTCCGAGCGTGGCGATCTGCCTGCTGCCCGGCACGGAAATCGCCTTTCCGGAGGGACTTCCGGTGGCTCATCGCATCTTACTGGGCTGGAGACGCAAGCCGGTTCGCTACTACACCGCGATTTTCCGGCAAATCAACAAGCAGGTCCTGAATGTCCATCACGACGCGCTCGAATTTCCCGACGGCCACCTGATGCTTCTGACAACCGTCGCGGCCGGCCAGAAGGCGACGGTGCTTCAACTCCCGGCGCGGCCCAGGACGCCTGCCGAAGCGGAATCCCAGCAGCGTGTCGCCTATGTGGGTTGATCTCCGCCGCCTGCGTTGATCTCCGCCGCTTGCAAAGCTTGAGGCACCGTCGTTATCCCGTCGCCCGGGCGCGCTGGTGCCCGGGCGGGCCATGCGCGTTGCACGGGTTGCAAGAGGACGAGCTATTGCCTGCTGCGGATTCCGGTGGAGGCGCGTTAGCTACATGGCCCCATTGTCGCCTCAAGCCATTGTCCCTCGCCGTTGCGCGGACACACGTCGCAATGACGATAGGTAATGGATTAATGATTCATTGCATCAGTACGAACGCCGCGTCGGCGATCAAGATCGATCGGTGCGCACGATATCCGAATTTGCCACTGCGCGCGTTTCCCGATCGGGACCGAAATCGCTGGCGCTGTCTATCGAGAGAATCTCAGCAAGCCTGCTTCTTGCACGGTTGACCCGGCTCTTGATGGTGCCGACCGCGCATCCACAGATTTGAGCCGCCTCCTCGTAGGAAAAGCCGGATGCGCCGACCAAAATCAGCGATTCGCGCTGTTCCGAGGGCAGCAGTTTGAGCGCGTTGCGAAACTCGACGATCTCAAGCCGGCTGTTCTGCTCCGGCAGCGACGTGAGCGTCTCCGCATAGGAGCCATCGACATCCTCAACTTCGCGCCGACGCTTGCGATATTCCGAGCGGAATAGATTGCGCAATATGGTAAACAGCCACGCGGACATGTTGGTGCCCGGTTGAAAGGAACCCATATTGGCCCACGCCCGCAGCAACGCTTCCTGCACCAAATCATCGGCGCGATCGA
>WNFS01002535.1_pt1 | contig 15178 bp, 9 predicted proteins | sample 5400141 | NCBI WGS metagenome assembly WNFS01 (sample SAMN13153358, study PRJNA577476) | soil metagenome | isolation source: 60 cm saprolite under Madrone tree | place: USA:California | collected 2016-06-14
CCGGTCCTAGAGCCTGGACTCGATGAACTGATCCGAGATGGTCATGCGGCTGGTCGACTTCAAGCCACAACCGATACGGCCAGTGCCGTCCGCGCAACGGACCTCACCTTTCTCTGTGTAGGAACCCCGAGCCTGAGGATGGGAAAGTTAGATCTCAGCAGTATCGAGCGTAGCTGCCGTGAAGCCGGGGAGGCGCTTCGTTCCAAGTCAACTTTTCATTGGTTCGTTCTTCGGAGCACGATCCTTCCGGGCACGGCTGAAAAGGTTGCGATACCGGCGATCGAGGCGGCCAGTGGTAAGCGTGCGGGTATCGACTTTGCCATCTGCACGAACCCCGAGTTCACGCGCGAGGGCTGCGCGGTCGCAGATTTCCTAACACCGCCAATGACTGTTCTCGGAGCGGCCGATCCTGCCCATTTCGCCCCGTTGCGGGAAATCTACCGATGGGTGCCGGGACGCATTTTTGAGACTTCTCTTCGCGTTTCAGAAATGGTCAAGTACGCCTGCAATACGTTCCACGCCTTGAAGGTCAGTTTTGCCAATGAGCTCGGAATCCTTTGCAAGGAAACGGGAGTAAACACGGAGGAAGTGACGAACATTTTCACCTCTGACACCAAGCTCAATATTTCTCCTGCCTATCTAGCCCCAGGATTTGCGTTTGGGGGTTCATGCTTGCCCAAAGATGTCCGCGCGCTAACCTATCGCGCAAAGGAGCTAGACCTGAACTTACCCTTGCTCGAGGCAATCATGCCGAGCAATGAAGCGCACATTGAACGTGCAGTCGAAGCAATTCTGCGTAGCCGGCGAAAGCGCGTGGCCATCTTGGGCTTGAGTTTTAAGGCCAAAACGGACGACTTGCGCGAAAGCCCAATGGTGAAGCTAATAAAGCGCCTTCTTGGTGAAGGCTGCAAGATCCGCATTTGGGACCGCGACGTGGCGCTGGGACAGTTGCTCGGCACCAACCTGCAGTACATCGAAGAAGAAATTCCCCATATCGGATCACTGCTGGGTGCAGACCTGGCGAGCATACTGAGAGATGCAGAAATTGTGGTAATTGGAACAAGAGCGGTCGATGGCGATGCCCTTCGCACGGGACTACAGGAAGGCCAAATCGTCATTGACTTGACGAGTGCGAGCAGACCTGAATCACTAAATGGGAGATCGGCGTTCGAAGGTCTTTGTTGGTGAGCTGTCCCGGGGTAAGGGAATAGCATTTATTTTTCCGCGTTACGTTCCCACTTTAAAAGAGGAGCTGATTGGGTGAAGCAGGTTCTGCGTCAAGGCATAAAGGAAATTATCGTGGACGAAGTTCCGGCACCGGAACTCGTATCACACCACGTCGTCATCCAGCCGCACTATTCTCTGATTAGCAGCGGTACGGAATCGGCCAGCATTCACTCCGAAGGCGCGATCAAAACGGTTGCGGAACATCCAGAACACCTTGCGAAAATCTGGAAAGCCTTTAATGAACACGGCCCCGTCAAGACGGTGGCCGAGCTGAGAGCGAAATTCAAAGAGTACGGGGTCCTCGGTTACGCCGGGGCAGGTATCGTTATAGAAAAGCACCCTACGGTGAAAGATCTCGAAATCGGAGATCGCGTGGCCTACGGCGGCGAGGGTACCGGACACGCGGAAGCGATTCTTGCTGCAAGGAACTACGTCGCCAGGATGCCTGACTCCTTGCCCTTTCGCTCCGCTTGTTTTGCCACGCTTGGAAGTATTGCGCTGAACGCGGTTCGCACAGCCGAAGTCGAAATCGGCGATGTTGTTGTCGTTGAAGGGCTAGGATTGGTTGGGCAGTTAGTCAGTCAGTTCGTTCGCCTGCAGGGCGGTGTCGTCGTCGGCACGGATTTTAGCGATGACCGCCTCCAAATGGCTCGACGCTTGGGCGCAGATCATGTTGCCAAAGCAGACAGTTCAGCAGCGCATGTCGTCGGCACCTTGACAAATGGGAGAGGTGCTGACTGTGTGATTATTGCGGCAGCCTCAAAATCGGCGGCACCAGCACAACAAGCCTTAAACTTGGTTCGAGATCGCGGCCGGATTGTGATCCTAGGTGTTGTTGACGTGAGCTTTCCCTGGGAGCAGATGTACTTGAAGGAGATTCGGGTCCTGATGTCTCGTGCCTACGGCGCGGGGTGCTACGACGCGGCGTATGAAAAACAGGGACGAGATTATCCGATTGCCCATGTCCGGTGGACCGCGAACCGCAATATGGAAGAGTTTCTTCGCGTTGCGGCGTCGGGAGATCTTCAAATCCAGCCGCTCATCTCGCATGAATTCGCACTTGAGGATGCCCCCAAAGCGTACGAAACAGTCATGAATCCCGGTGAGCGTCCATTGGCCGTCGTTCTCCGATATCCCCATGCCGCGGCCGAGAATCCAGGTGATCGACAAGTCTCGAAGCTGGTCAGAAAGGTGGAGACCCCACACAACACTCGTGGGTCCTCAAATACTCGCGCAAGTGATTTGAACGTGGCGCTTGTGGGCGCTGGGAATTTGGCTCGCTGGGCTCATTTGCCGGCTCTCAAGAAGATAACCGGAGTGAACCTTAAGGCGATCTATTCGAAAAGTGGTGCGCGAGGGAAAAACTACGCGTTGCGCTTTGGTGCGGCTTTCTGCACGACCGAATACGATGAAATACTGAATGATCCTTCTATCCACATGATCGTCATCGTCAGCCGGAACGCCGAGCATTGTCCCCAAGCTTTAGCCGCGCTTCGTGCCGGTAAACATGTCTTTGTCGAAAAGCCCATGGCCATCACGGAAGGGGAATGCCGGCTCCTGGTTCAGGAAGCGACGAAGTCTGGCCGGCAGATTACCGTGGGATTCAACCGGCGATTTGCGCCATTCTATACAGAATTTAAGAAACACTTCGCGCGAAGGAGTGGTCCGGCGGTGATCAACTGCAGGGTCAACTCCCCCGGAATCTCAGGACCCTACTGGATGGCCGACCCTTCCATTGGGGGCGCTTTGGTCGGCGAAGGATGTCACTTTGTTGACCTGATGTATTGGCTTCTTGAATCCGAGCCGATCTCCGTTTCTGCCTATTCGCTGCCCAAGGGGAAGCAGGATCCGGTCGGAGAAAACAATATCGTCGCTAGCTTCGTTTTTGAGGATGGCTCGATAGCGAACCTGAATTACAGTACGATCGGCAAGATGAGTGTTGGCGGCGAGCGACTAGAGGCCTTCGCACCGGGCATCACGGTGATGACCGAGAATTTCAAGCGGCTGGAAATAGGGGCGGAGACGACAACGGCGCGGTCTTCTTGGTTCCCGAAGAAGGGCTATCTCGCTCAGATGCAAGATTTTGTGGATGCAATTCGACGCGGAGAGGCGCCAGCGGTTACCGCGAAGGATGGCGCGCGTGCAACGCTGGGTTGCTTGAAAATCAGCGAATCCGCCAGTACGGGAAGGCCTTGTGCGATCGACCTCGGCTCGATTTTTCCTGAGAGTGAGAGTTGAGCAGCAGCTTGTTGGCGAGCTGAGAAGGAACAGGGCGAAAACCGTTTCCTCTGGAAAGAAAGCCGGTCTAGTTCTTGGCAAGAGCAGCTGCATGACTCCCTGAACTTCTTACACAACAGCTTCTTGGACTTCTTGGACCCACTTCGGTGCGGTCTCAAAATCCGGGACGTCTCGAGGATCGCGCTACCTAGGATCTGGTTGGAACTGTCGCTTTCGATGGAGTCAACCGAGTCGAACTCCTGCTGTTGCCCGCTTGTCTGTCGAGGTCTCCCGGACAGTGCACCCCTGGGCATCGAAGCCGTTTCAGCAAGCGCCAGTGTACCCAGCCACGCGTTACCGGCCATTCTCTGCCCCGCATCGGCTCTACCGCCGCCGGGCTCTGACTTGAAACCCCACGGAATTGCGCAGGCTCTCGGCATGGGCGCCGCGTAGTTCGCTCCTTGAGAGCCATCTGTAACCTTCCGCTCAAATCCTCCGAATGCCGCGCCTGTCAGACTCTGTCTAGACAGACCACGTTGACCGCAACCAAATCTTACGCGCCTACGGCCAGGACCCAGATCGTCCGACTGAGCACTCCCCCATAAGAAATCTAGCTATCCGGTCTATTATGAAGGATCTAGCCAAGTGCGAGTTAATTAGAACTTGACAATTAGAACTTGACGGGATTGACGAACCTGTGGATTCGTGGAAAACTATTTCATAATATAGTGATCTTTTTTACATGGAAACCGACATCAACAGGCTCGGTGTGCATCAAACCCAGACGTAGTGATTGATTCTAAAAGACTTATGAGGGGCATCGCGCTCCGAGCATGCCGGTACTAAAGGAAAGCGGCTTGCTGCAAGGAGGTCAGGTTCCCACAGGTCCCTTGTGGTCCGCTCTTGCTTGGCATGACTCTAGAAAAAAGCCCAAGGGGATTCGGCCGGATCAGACGAGCTAGCATCTCTCGAACCGAACCAGGTGCCACAACAGGTTCTTAGAAGGGAAAAAACAAAAAGGTGGACGCTTGAAGCGAATACTCGAAATTGGCAATTGGGCTCCCCCGGTCTGCAGTTGGTCCATGAGCCTTGTAGGCTTGCGTCGCACACTTGTTTCTCGCGGCTGGGATTGCCGCGTCATGAATATGAACGAGAATCGACGAGTGCGGAGTTCCGACTACATTGATGTCCAAGACGGATGGGATTACTTGCGAAAGGTCGTCCGGAACGTGAGGGATGGTTGTGCGGTCCACACTCGAGTCAACGCCGAGTCCACGGATCTCTATGTTCTCGCTTTCCTGGCGCTTCTGGCAGCCCGCCTGTGGCAACGTCCTGCCCTGCTCACCTACGGCGGAGGACACCAGCAAACCTATTTTCCCGCACCTCGCTGGAGCCTCCGGCATATCGCTTTTTCCCTTCTCTTGCGTCTACCGACGCGCATCTACTGCAACAGCGAAGCCGTAAAATCAGTCCTGCTGACCACAGGAATTCCTTCGGACCGAGTCCTGCCGATCCCGCACACATCTGGTTACTATACGGAATTCTCTCCGGTTCCATTGCCAACTGAAGTTGAGGAATTCTTCGCGCGGCATGATGGCGTGTTCTTCAGCTACGTCTGCTATCGGAAAGAGTTTGTATTGGAGTTTCTTGCCGAGACGGTCCGCAGATTCCGCGCAATCTATCCCAACATCGGCTTTGTTTGGCTCGGACCGTGGGAGCGCGAAATGGCCCCGATGAGAGGGTTTCTCAGTGCCGAGAGAGTTGCGGAAGGTATCCATCTTATGGGATCAGTCCCCCACGAGACGTTTCTCAATATTCTGAGCCACTCGTTGGCATATATCCGCACACCAGTGACCGACGGCGTATGTTCCTCGGTACTTGAATCACTCAAACTCAAGGTGCCAGTCCTCGCTTCTGACAACGGGACGCGACCCGTTGGTACGGACCTGTGGCGAGAAGGTGATGTCGAGAGTCTGCTGCGACTGATGCTAGAAACCGTTGAGAATCACGAGAAAATTGTCGCTCGGATTCCCGAAGTCATTCTTGAAGATAACGAAAAAAAACTCGCGGATGATATTGAAAGAATCTGCTTGGAATCCAGGTTTCCTCCTAGTACGTCGGGCAAGCGTGTGGGAGAAATACAGATTGGTTGCTGAATAGCTGGGTAGCCGGAGAAGATTTGAACAAGACATTTCAGCGAATTAGAGGCTCGACGGTCAGCTTAGTGAAGCATCTACTGCATTACACTGGTACTTCCGTCAGGCAAGCGAAAAAGCTCAAAGCCAGCTTCATCGTTACATTCCACAGTGTGTCGCCCGACGATCGTATTAAGTTCGAGAAGACGATTCGCTTCTTGTCGCAAAACTTCGAAATCGTTGGTCTGGAAGAACTCCTAGATCAAATCCAGGGCCGCGCGTCCATTCAAAAGGACAGGCTTGTCGCGATCACTTTTGACGACGGGTTCAGGAACCATGCTGAGGTTGTATACCCCATTCTGGAACGACTGCGTGTTCCTGCGGCATTTTATATATGTCCGGAGCTAGTCGACCGCGCGAGCCTCATATGGACTTGGGAGGTGCATTCCAATTTGGAGCGATTGAGCAAGCCCGCCAGGCAGCGCTTTTTTGATCTAGCTGGAGTTCCCGAGAATACACAAGGGATTGTGAACTGGATGAAAACAATTCCCGTCCGTCGTCGAGAGCAAATTCAAAAAGACATTCGCAATTGCGTGCAGGATTGCAAGACCGCACAGCTTGCCGATGATCGCTTTGAACTGATGACCTGGGAACAAATTCAGAAGCTTGATCCCGCATTGATCACCATTGGTTCTCACACCCTTACCCATATTGACCTCCCCTACGCCGAGCCCCCGCAACTGGAATGGGAACTCTCACGCAGTAAGGAACATCTACAATCCCACCTTAATAGAAAGATAGAGCATTTCGCCTATCCGAACGGAAGCTTCACCGAGGAAGTATTGCAAACCGTTCAGCGATACTATCGTTCTGCGGTAACTACTCGACCGGGAATAGTTAAAAGAGGGGATGACGTACTCAGTTTGCATCGAGTTCACGCTGAATTCGATCTACCGCGATTTTCGTGGGCGCTTGCAGCAGCTGCACGCCGAGGACGTGGATCTTGAAGGTTTTGGTGCTGGAAGAACGTTGATGCGGATCTAGAAGCATCTGGATTTGTTGACATACTCGACTTCCCTGCGCGTCATGCTAACCTCAACTGACACTGGACCAATTCGGATGCGAAGTACTTACCCACGAAAATTGATCATCGTGTTCGCTTTGTGCCTGTCCGGACTCAGTGGCTGTAGGTCTTATTCGAAGAATGAGAAATACCAGCTAGTCAGCCGCGGAGACAGCTACTTTGCGGCGGGCAAATTCGCCGAAGCCTGTCTGACCTATCAGCAAGCTCTCCAGATAGACCCCAACTTTGCCGACGCCCACGATAAGCTCGCAAAATGTGACCTGAAACGGGGCGACTTGGCGGGCGCCCATCGAGAAATGCTGAAAACCGTGGAGCTTCAACCCGAGAATTGGGCAGCGGAACTCGACTTGGCACAGTTGCTGCTGACGATCGGCAAGGCCAAAGAAGCGAAGGAACGCGCGTCGCTGATACTCCAAAACAATCCATCAAACATGCAGGCGGAGATAGTCCTTTCCAACTCAGACAACCTGTTGGGTAACTACCCGGATGCCCTTGAAGAGGCACGGGTGGCGGTAAATATGGCGCCAGACCGTTCCGATCCTTATGTCAACATCGCGTTGATCGAAATGAAGAGCGCCGCAAGAGACGCCGAAGCGCAATTGAGCAAAGCGGCATTGCTCGATCCAGCTTCGATTACTCCCCCGATGGCACTCGCCACTTTATTTTGGACCCAACAACGCTGGGCAGACGCCGAAAAGCAGTTCCAACTCGCGATTGCGTTAGCCCCTAAGAATCCAACGCCGCGTGCAGGTCTAGCGAATCTTTACCTGAGTCAGGGACAAGAGGCACGCGCCGAGACTGTTCTTACCGACGCCAAACGACAATTGGCCGATGATCGAGCAGCGTATAAGATGCTCGGATACTCTTACCTGGCTCGTGGTGAGAATACCAAAGCCCTCGCTGAGTTCACGTCTCTCTGCGCGGAACACCCGGCCGACTTGGAAGTCCGCGAGGAGCGCATACAACTCCTTATTTTCAATCACCAGATCGAAGAAGCTGCGAGATTGAACAAGGAGATTTTGAAAGAGTCTCCTCACGACTCAGGGGCTCTCGTGCTCTCTGCGCAAATGGACATGCAGTTTAGGAGGTATGAAAGCGCCATCAATTCTCTACAACAGGCTCTGAAAAGTTCGCCTGCAAATGCCAGCGCACACTACTTTCTCGGGGTTGCCTATCAGCAGAAGTCCGAACTCCAGAAAGCCGAAGCGGAATGGGAAAGAGCGGTGCAGATAGGACCAGGTCTAATCCAGGGTTGGAAAGCGCTGGCGACGCTCGCCGCCCAGAAGAGTGACTGGAACCGTGTCGAAATGATCAGCATCAGACTCAAAGCGCTCGCGCCGCGCGGGGCCGATGGTTACCTGCTTCATGCGGCTGCTCGAATCAGCAGAGGCGACACAGCCGCCGGTGAATCAGACTACAAACGCCTGATCGATCTTGCCACGAAGAGTGCGTTGGGCTACACCAAATTGGGGGAACTTCGTGTCCAGCAGAGGCGGTGGAGTGAGGCCGATGCGCTCTTACATCAGGCACTGGATCGGGAACCTGGTTCTGTAGACGCTATCCGGGCCCTGATTGGTCTGTATCTCCTGCGGAACGAATCCGGGAAAGCGCTCGGGTTTGTTCAAACACGCATCGATTCCGACCCCAACAATGCAGAACTTCATCTGCTACGCGCACAAGCTCAACTCCAGGGTAAGAAACCTGAAGAGGCCGAACGGTCATTGTTGCGATCCCTTGACTTGAAAAGCGATAACGTCAACGCGCTTATTCTCCTAGCACAGACTCAGTCTTCGCTTAACCACACAGATCAAGCCATCGCCAGCTATCGGAAAGCCATTGCCCTTGCCCCAAACAACACGGCACTTTACGTGGCGCTCGGCAGCATGTACGAATCGAAGGGAAACTGGCTGCAAGCCGAGCCTCTCTACCGTACGGCGCTGGCGATTAATCCCGATGACGCGTCAGCGTCAAACAACCTGGCTTATGGAATGCTGGAGCACGATGGCGATCCACATGCTGCTCTGATTCTCGCGCAGACCGCTAGGCGCGCTTTGCCCGACATGCCGAACGTCGCCGACACTCTAGGCTGGGCCTATTACCACCTCGGAGAATTCTCTTTGGCCGCACCACAGTTCGAAGAATCCACCCGGAAGGCCGCTAACAATCAGACCTATCGCTACCACCTTGCCTTAACCTATCAGCGAATGAATGACTGTCGGCGATCCCGCCCGGAGTTCAACAAGGTCATCGACATCGATCCCAATTCGCGTGTGGCAGAGCAAGCGCGCCGCGCCCTAGTTGAAAACTGCGGCAAGTGAGCCAGAGAAGGACATGCCTCCAAGGCGTTGGCCAGATTCTCGGAGCTCGCGCCAATTCCGTTTTTCCTCGCAACATCTAACGCAGGCAAGAAACGCGTGTGAACAACTGACCGAACGGGAAATCGAATGAATGGCGCCGCCTGAAATCCGGCAGTGCGGAGCCAGGTCGAAGTGTGAAAATAACTGCCACCTATGAGCAAAACGGACGAGTCTTCCGGTAGTGGGCCTACCCTATTCCATTTGTCTTGAAATAGATAGGAATGGACGCCAAGGTGCATTGACACGCATAAGGAACAGCACGGGTGAGGTATTGAATGGAAATCAGATTCTTATCCCGCATATCAGCTCTAGTCTCGGCCTTCGCAATCCTGCTGCTGGTAGGGTCGCCGTCAGCGAAGGCGGATGAGATCACAATGCGGATCAACGCGTTTGGAAACGGGCCGACCGGGTCGGAGACGATAACGGGTTCCTTCCAATTTGACACGACGACGGGAGTTGTCTCCAACGGTTCCCTCGTGGGAACCGGGCTCGTATCGGAAAAATGGGACTTCGGTCCCGTCGCAGGTACCTTCTCATCCTCCCCTTCGGGGTTGCCACCCACAGCTCCCCCCCCAGCAGGTGGCTCTTACCGCTATAACCAGGTGTTCATCACCGGGTCGCTCGGAGATACGCTTCCGTTTACCTGGGTCTTGGATGCTGGGGGCGCTGGCGGCTTTATACCACCAGGCGGAGGCGTGATTGGCAGCCCTTCAGCGGGCTACACCGACAGTTTTGGGGGAGACTTCATCGTTCCCGTCGCAGCTCACGCTCCCGAGCCGCCGATATGGATGCTTATTCTCGTAGGCGGTTTGGTCATTTTAGCTGCCAAGTGGAAGACGTTGCTGGCGTAGACCTGAATCGACAAGACTTATCCGGCCACCGTATCCGCGATTCCTGTGTTTTCCTCGATTGTCCGGCTGAACCGTACTTTCTCTTCCTCACTTAACGCTTGTCTCCCTCGGGCGCGGACCTGGTGTTTCACATGGGTTCTAAGCACTCGTATTTCGCCCGGAGGGCGCTTACGTTTCACCCACCGTTCGCTCTGGACAGACTCGCATTACCTGCCTGGATCTGAGTCTTTCAGACTACCTTCCCTTAGAACAGCGGGCCGATCATGAACACGTCGGTACATTCGGCGGAATCCGACCCGCAGCCCGTGGCCGCCCACGGCGAGTTGCTGTCGAAGATGACGTACTTCCCATCAAAGCTCGTCCCTGCTCGTGGATCATCCCAGAATCCGCTGCCGCATTTGCCCCGCTCGTGGGTGTTCGCCAAGCGATAAATCTTGCTGAAATCATTCTGTGCGTCCACGCGAACGAGCATGACTTCGGATTCAAAGAGGTGCCAATTCGAGCTTGTCGGGTCGGCGTAGCTGCCACTGTTGTTGCAGCTCTCAGCGGGGCTGGCCATCGAACTACCCTGGTAGGAATAAACCACCCAGGGCCGCGTCGGCCAATCCTCCGTGCTGACGTCCCATCCTGGTTCCGATGGCATATCAAACGCGCAAAGAAAGTTTGACAGCACCGCTCCTAGGGACGTGCCTTGAACTTGCACAATCGTTGGCCGGTACCCGTTTGAGCATCCAAGCCACGGGCCGGGATTGTCCAAAAAGTCCTCAAAGGCGCAAACCTGATTGTTGTTCAAATCTCTCATGCAATCTTCATGGTCGGTGCTGTTCTCGATGTGCGGCAGGGGGGTGGTATACGGCGTCTCCCACAAACGATTCCCCTGTTCCGCCCCCGTACCATTCCCGGCGAATTGAATGATGATGCCGTTGTTCGGAGTGGAGATCAACTTGTGGAGACATCCGTTGTTGGCGGAGTTGATGTCCGCAGTGCAGGTAGTCGTGTACGTGCTCGACTTCGTCAGAGTCCCAGGGTTCCACTGGAACACGTCTATCGTGCCGCCTTGCGTATTTTGCCCCACCATGGTCAGCCAACCATTCGGGTTCATGCTCGTCTCGTCCATGAAGCTGATGCGGTAACCGGCGTATTCGGCAAAGGTGTGATTGGTGACGCAACTCACCGAGTTGATCCCGTTGATACTGCATTGTTTTAGCTGATTGCCACTGGCGGCGATCCAGAACACATTGTCTGCCGTGCGGTCCCATTCGATTGTGCTGTGTGCGTTCATGGATGGCATACTTCCACTGTCCACCGCCGTCGTACCCGCTGCAACAGACCCCGCTCCCGAGCCAATGATCCGATAGCTGCCTGAACTGGAATAGACAAGAATGTAGCTATCCCCGGCGCTTAGGGGCTCGATGGTTCCGTAGTAGTGATGCGCGGCTGCGCCAGTCCCCACCGAGTTGGTTAGACGCATGACCGCGCAGTACCCGGGATCGGTGTAGCTACTGCCAACCGCTGGTGGAACGAAGCTTTTCCACGAAACGGGAACGTGATTGGTGTTGTCATTAACCAAGCCACAATTTGGCGCCGTTAAGTTTGGCGCCCCGGCGGAAAGTCCATTCCCTGTCAAACTCACCGTATTCGGTGAAGAAGAAGCGTTGCTCACCACGGTTAGACTGCCAGTGGCGCTCCCGGCCACTAACGGAAGGAAACTCAGCGTGATTGTTAAATTCTGTGAAGGCGACAACGTAACTGGTGTGCCGGTTCCGCTCAAGGAAAAGCCAGTTCCACTCACCGTGATCTGCGAGATCGTCACATTCGAGTTACCAGTGTTCGTCGCAGTTACGTTTTGGGTCGCCAAAGTGTTCGTATTCACGCTGCCGAAACTCACACTAGCCGGAGTCACAGACAGTGTGAGCGTGGCGGCGACGCCGCTGCCGCTCAAAGCGAGTGTGGCCGGAGAATTTGGCGCGTTACTAACAAATGAGACGCTTCCAGCCATGCTTCCCGTAGACGGCGGTGTGAACTGCACGCTAAACGAACTAGCCTGCCCGGCACTCAGTGAAAGTGGTACCGTTAGCCCACTAATTTTGAAGCCGGTCCCGGACACATTGCCCTGAGAAACCGTCAGGGTGGCACTCCCTGTATTGCTGATCTGCACTGCCTGCGAATTGGTGGTGCCGTCCGCAACATTCCCGAAGCCAACGCTTGTTGGATTCAGGGTCAATGCAGGCTGAGCAGCCGCTGTGACTGTAATGCTTAGACTTGCTGTGGCACTCTGCGCAGGCGCGCTCGAATCTGTCACCTTGACAGTAAAAGCTGAGGTCCCCGCACTCGTCGGTGTGCCAGAGATTTGACCAGAACTGCCAAGCGTTAACCCAACAGGCAGGGAGCCCGCGCTGAGCGACCAGTTGTAAGGCGCAGTGCCACCGGTTGCAGACATCGACTGGGAATACGCGTTTTGCACGATTCCTGAAGGCAGAGATCCGATAGTAATAGCGAGCGCCGGGGGTTGTGCATTGGTCGTGACGCTACCTCGGCCGATCACACCTGCGCATCCTGCGGAGGCGACGATGACGGCAACCAGTATTGGGAGCAAAAGTGCGCCGTGCGGACACAGCTTGTGACCTGGTTGAGAAACGTGCCTGGGCATAGTGGTATTCCCCTCCTCTCAACAACCCTGTTGAGGCTAGCAAATACGACTGAGGCTGGGCTACTGGTCAAAAGGGCATTTTGGGCCAATCCAGGGACATTTGAATACCTGTACTAAGGGCCATAAATCATAGTTATTGGAGCGCAACCTTGTAAGGACCTATAAATGAGATGTTGAATCGACTCGACACCCGTTCAATGGGATTTCGAAAAAGTCGGCCGGGACCGCAAAAGGCCCTCCTGGAACCGCCCAGGGGGGTCGAAAAACGCGTCAGGACGCGGTACGCAGAACAAAACGTGGCAGTTCTCCTCTGCCAACAATTCAGTTCGACTAGCAAAGTATTCGGGCTCACTCTCTTGCCGCTCCCCTTAACGAAGTGCGTTGCCTGCGTCTGAAGAGAGATCTACTGAGTTTGTGAAGCCAGTGATCCCGGTGTCTTGAGAAACCCGCTTTCGCCTATCCTAAAACAGCGGTCCCATCACCACAATGTCAGTCAGTACAGCCGATGAGCAAGTCCCAGTGCCGCATCGAGCGTTTGTGTCGTAGGTAACATACTTTCCGTCGATGCTGATAGCTGCACGAGGATCGGAATAGAAAGTATTGCCGCCGCACTTGCCGCGCTCATGGGTTAGACCAATGCGCCAAATTTTACTGTAGCTTCCGGCAGCATCTACTCGTGCTAGGACCAATTCATTTGCAAGTCCATTCCAATTTCCGCTTGTCGGATCAACGTAGCTGCCGCTGTTGTTACAGCTTTCCGATGCTCCAATTCCGCCGCCGCTTCCTTGGACGGAGTAGAGTCCCCAAGCGCGAATTCCTGTATCGCGTGTGCTGATATCCCAACCGAATTCAACCGGAACGTCGAACATGCAGTCTGGATTACCAGACAGCGGTAACCTTGTCAGCGTAGGCCGAAAACTGTCCGCACATCCTAGCCAAGGACCAGGATTATCCTGGAAATCTTCAAAAAGTGCTACATCGTTGGCACTGAGGTCTCTCATTACATCTACGTGGTCAGTTCTGCATTCCACTTGCGGCATCGGGTTGGCTGGCGTGGGATACGCGAACCAGTGATTGCCGCTTTCGTTTCCGCACGAGTTCCCCGTAAATTGGACGAGGATTCCGTTGCCCGGAGAGGGCCCAGCCATCTTGTGAATGCAACCCGGCTGGTTTGAGGTCAATAGAGTACCCGTACAAGCTGTCGTATAAACGGCTGACTTAACATCGTGTACCGTGTCGTACACGAAGATGTCCATGACACCGCCCGAGGTGCTCTGGCATTATGAAGTTGCATCCGGCTGCGGAGTACTCTGCGAAAGTGTGCGTAGTCGCACAGGAAAGAGTGTTGATTCCGGTGATGGTACAGTTGCGAATCGTATTGGCGTTGGCAAACCAGAACTTCCCGCCCGTGAAATAATCCCAGACGAATTCATTGTGGCTCGTTCGTGCGGGCATGCTACCTGAGGCGATTACCGTTGACCCCCAAGCTCCGATACCTCCGACGCAATCTGCGGTGGGGGAAGCAAGAATATATTGGCTGCTCAAACCGGCGTTGGCATCAAGTGCTAAGGTGTAGCAATCTCCTCGATCCATTGACGGCGAAATGGCATAGTTGTGGACCTGTCCGGCGCCCTTAGTGATGACGTTAGTTAGAACCTTGGATGTGCAACCATAGAGATTATCCACCCACGTCCCGCCTACATCCGGCATATTGGCAGGAAAGTCGCGCCAGGAAACAGTCGTACTGCCATTGATGGTTGTGACGGTGCTGCCCGTTGGCGGATGATTTGTGGAGTCGTTGGTCAGTCCACAATTAGGCGCCGTTAAGTCTGGCGCCCCGACGGAAAGCCCATTCCCCGTCAAACTCACCGTATTCGGTGAAGAAGAAGCGTTGCTCACCACAGATAAACTGCCGTTGGCGATCCCAGCCAGCAACGGATCGAAACCCACGGCGACAACCAAATTCTGTGCCGGTGACAACGTGATCGGTGTGCCTGGCCCGCTCATGGAAAAGCCGGTTCCACTCACCGTAATCTGTGAGATCGTCACATTCGCGTTGCCGGTATTCGTCACTGTCACGTTCTGGGTCACCAAAATGTTCAAGTTCACACTGCCAAAGCTCACGCCGGTTGGACTCGCCGAGAGTGTGAGTGTGACCGCATTCACCGTCAGCGTCGCTGCCCCGCTCGTTACCGTCCCTGCTGTGTTCGTCACCACCACGCGGAACGTCGACCCGCTATCGGAAGTCGTCGTCACTGGCGTCGTGTAACTTGACGCCGTCGCTCCCGCAATGTTTGCCCCGTTCTTCTGCCACTGGTAAGCGAGTGGCGCCGTCCCCCCCGCTACCACCGTGAAGCTCGCTGTCTGTCCCGCCGTCACCGTCTGGTTCGCCGGCGCTGTCGTGATCGTTGGCGCTACCGCCAAGGCATTATCTGTAAAGTTCACTCCTGAAACGTCGGCCGTGCTCAGCGTCACATTCTGGGTCAGCGGAGTAAACGTGTAACCCGCGTTGCTTGGGGTTATGGTGTAAGATCCGCTCGTCAATCCAGTGAGCGTGTACGCTCCCGAGCTGTTAGCGGTTGTCGTGGCACTCCCGGCTCCGCTCAGCGTCACCGTGGCTCCGCTTCCTCCCGCCACGGGAGTAATGGTCCCGGAAA
>WNFS01004034.1_pt1 | contig 15175 bp, 16 predicted proteins | sample 5400141 | NCBI WGS metagenome assembly WNFS01 (sample SAMN13153358, study PRJNA577476) | soil metagenome | isolation source: 60 cm saprolite under Madrone tree | place: USA:California | collected 2016-06-14
CGACATTCTTCAACAGTCCGGCGCGCGTCTTTGTAATTGCGACGTCGCGCAACAGCGCCAGACCGGCGTCTTTGCCGTCTGGTTCACCTGCGTGAATGCACGCTTGAATCAGGATGACCGCCTTGTGAGCGCGCTTCGCCGCTTCCGGCGTGAATGTTTCTCCTTCCGTTGCAAGCAGCAATGGCAGGTCGCGGCCTTCGCCGCTCTTGCCGAAGGTCCCAAATCTGATTAGCGATGAAGCGCGATCGAGTCGTTTCGCATAATCGATTGTTGCATCGTAGCGCGGCGTCTCTCGATAGTAGGTTTGCTCGGCATAAGTACGCCATTCAGCGGGGACACTTGGAGTTTGATGTTGTGACATTGCGATGATTTGAAAGGCTAAGAAGAATGAGACGAAGACAAAAACCAACGAAACAAACTTCGCGCTCACCATTGAATTATTATGCACTCGATTCAGGCAGGAGTTCTCAGTCTCGTTTGATTCTAAGGTTCAACCACGGCGAAAGCTACGCACGGAAAAGATCTTGTTGACAGGAACGGCACTGTGAACGCCGCCGGGCGTTAAGCGTGCCGCATCCCAGGCAACGAGTGTACATCGTGCGCGCAAACCAGCCAGTAACAATAGCGCTCAGACCAAGTATCGCTACCAACACCAGCAGGTTCAAGAGCAAATCTTTCAAGCTTTGTAGTTCTCCCGCACGCTCTTGTGATAAGCGCAACCGCGTTCATACCCGCGCCGATAAGGATCGTCCAGCACCTCGCCTGAAGTAGACAACCTGATAAGGTCGCCACGATTCCGCAAAGCAGTTTCAAAACCGCGCCGGTAGCTTGGCTCGTCGCTGGCAAATTTTCCGCCGGTCGTTTCATAGTGCGCAGCTTCAGCGTCACGCAAAGCCAGCCACCAACTCTCGCGCGCTGCGTCTATGCTTTCCGCTCCTGCGTCTGCCATCGCGGCTCGAGCGTTTGCCAACATTTCATCATGTTCCACGAATGCAATCACGACTGAGCGGCCTTTCCTTACGGCGTCTTCGTACAGATATAACTCGTCGTGCGGCAAACCGGAAACGAGTCCCTCTTCCAAAGCTTCGCCGGCTGCCATCCCAGTTACAGTTCCGCCTGCTCCCAGAATCGCCGCTCCAAGAATTGCGCCGGCAATGACTGGCCCAACGCCTGGCACCAACACGCTCGCCGCGGCCGCGCCCAGCGATGCGCCGCCAGCGATTCCCATTGCGCCACCAACAGCGCCTCCCATCGCTTTACCTATGCCCGGTTGCTCAGTGTCAGCCGTCGGCACTGCACGCTCTGCTGCTTGTGTAGTTGTGTTAGGTGTCAGCAATGCAATTCGATCGTTGCGAATTCCAATTGAATGTATTTGCTGTATCGCTTTCTCGGCTTGCTCACGCGACTGAAAAATCCCTGCCACTGTTTCCATGATCCGTCCTCCCCGATTGTCTCCATCGATCTGGAAACGTTGTAAACCTTTCGGGCTTTATCAGCAAGGATCGGTCACTAACGACACAAATCGTTGAGGAATTTAGCAGAGCTATGTTAAATTGAGAATTCAGAACTCAGAATTCAGGAGTCAGAAGTAATAATTCTGACTGCTGCTTTTCACTTGAGACTTCTGAATCATGACTTCTGAATTCTGACTTCTGAATTCTGACTACTGTTCCCATGTACGACATCGTCGAAAAACAATGGCCCATGTCGGAAGGCGACGGCAAAGCAACCCGAAAGAAAAAGCCGCGCATACTGGCCATCACTACTGACTGCTGCACTGGTTGCGCAGGTTCGCCGGCGTGCATAGAGTATTGTCCTATCGAAGCGTGCATGTTCTGGATAGCCGACGAGGATCATCCCCCGTTCGGCCGCATCGAAGTAGATCCTTATCTCTGCATCGGTTGCCAGAAATGCATCAGTAAAGGACCTGATGGCGCATTTCTTGATGGCTGCCCGTGGGATGCAATCGAAATGGTGCCGACTGACGACTGGGAAGCTGTGCACGGAATATCCTTGCCCGACGCGCCACCGCCGCCACCTACTGCTTAGTAATCTTCTGGTTAACATGCATGCGGCTTTTGATGGCACTCGCCGTCAGAGCTGCTTGTTGTTTTATGCGGTCGCTGGTGGTCGCAGCGCCGCTTGCGTAGTCTTCGATTCGCTTCAACTCTTCTGGTGTGCCCACCACTGCCAGCGCGCGCAACGCTTCCCAAACGCTCTGCTCATCCGATTTGATCGTCAATACGGCTTGGCCGGTTGTGACTGTTGAGCCGATCGCAACCAGAATGCTGTCGATCGTTCCGGAGAGCGGCGAGCGCAACGCCGCTATCTCATTATTTGGTTCTCGAATGCGAGCGAGCAGCGTGCCTCTGCTTACCGGCGCGGCTTTCAACAGACTGCTCTCCAGCGTGCCGTTAACCGGGGCATTTACGGTGAAGGGATTGAGGATGGCTGTCAGTTCTGAACGGCCGCTGGGGTCGTTGAATCTCACCAACGCCAGCGCGGCGTTTCGGCGTACGATCGGCTCCTGATCAGTTAATAACTTTTTCAGCGCGTTGTGAAAATCATCAGAAGTGTTGTCCGAACCCATCACCCAGGCAGACGTCAGTCGGAATTCTGTTTCCGGGTTCCCAGCTAGCGCAACGATCTGCGGATACCATTGCGACGCCGTCTTATCGCCACGCTCGATGCGCTCCTGGACTTGCAGCAGTGCATGCTGGACGTGACGCGGATGGCTGTAGTCAGACAGGTATTTCGTTATTTCGGAATCCGAAAGTCCGCGGCCAAACCAGGTCAAATACCAGGTCAGGAACGATGCAATTACAAACAAGATGGCAAGGATCAGAATTGGACCAGAGGCGCGTATGCGATTCACCGGCGGGGGCGCAATCGTTATTTCAGGGTTGTTGCCGTTGTCGGTCATTGCAGTCGAGTGACAAGTGACGGGTGACGAGTATGTCCGCCGGCCAGTGCGGGTTCGCAGCCCTTCCGTCTATAACACACTCAGTCATATTAATAGTCACTTCTCCTGTCACTTGTCACTTGTCACTCTTCACTGCGGATAGATCTGGTAAAGCATCAGGTACACTATTACACCGGTAACTGAAACATATAACCATAACGGCAGCGTCCAGCGTGCAATGCGCCGGTGCCTGATGAAGTCCCGGCGTGCCGCTCGATAAAGCGTCAACAGGATCATGGGGACGATAACGACGGCGAGAATAGTGTGCGTGATGAGAATCATAAAATAGACTGGCCGAACGATTCCCTGCCCGGGAAACCGCGTCGCACCATGATAGTAGTGATAAGTAAGATAGCTAATTAGAAACAGCGTTGAGGTTGTAAACGCCGTGAGCTGGCAGTTGCGATGCGCATTTATTCTCCCTTTGCGAATGAAGCTATAACCCGCAATCAGGAGAATCGCGCTGGTAGAATTCAGTATTGCGTTTAGATGGGGCAGATAAGAAATGTATTCTGGCATTTAGGAAAACCGTTAAAAGTGAAAGGTGAACAGTGAAAAGTAAGAAGTGAAAGGTGGGGAGTAAGGGATTGATGAATGGTGCGTAAGGAATTTAATACGCTTGCTTGTCACTCATTACTCATTACTTTTCACTTTTTACTTTTTACTCTTCGCTGCTTCTTTTCCCTTCTCCGTCAGTGAATAGAAATCGTTGCCTTCTTCGTTAAGCAATCCTTCCCGCACCAGCTTTTCGACCGCATCGAACACCGCAGTGCGCTGTTCGGGATCATTTCCGCCGGCCTCAAACAGTTCATGCAGGTCAAGCTTCTCTTTGTTCCAGCGAGCGAAGCTGTGGAGCACGCGTTTTGTTATTTCATTCACGGCAGGATTTGCGGAAAGTTGGGGCGCTTATGGTTGCTTCGGTTTCATATTCGCGACCATAGACTTCACGTCAGGCGGCACGGCGCGACCGCGCGCATCCAGCAAAGGCGGCGAGGATTGTGCGCCGCCGCCGGCCAGTGCGGGTTGGGCGCCGGCGGTTGCCGGGCGCTTCACAAACGGAATGGGCAGCTTTCCCTCCGACTTCAAATACAGCACTGGATTCACCGCAAACATCAGCGCCAGCAATAAACAAACTATGGTGATGAAAAGGTTGTCCGTAGTTAAGAAGTTACCCGAAGACAAGGCGTTTAAGACCGCGAGCGCAACGAAAACGAGAGCAGCAACGATACAGATAAGGTTTAAGAGTCGAACTTCTCCTTTCATTTCCATTACACCGGCTTTCTATCGAACATTTAGTGTTTCGCCTTGCCCGCAGGCTTTGGCTTTTCCGACATTTCTTCGTAGCCACATCTCTCGCACTGCCAGATAGGAAATACATCGCCGGGCGAAGCGGTACTTTGATAAATAGCGCGATCCGAAGGAATGATCTTCCCGCCACAACGCGGACACACGCGCCCGCGCGTCGTTCGCTTTTCTACATCTATGCGCAGCAGATTCTCTTCAGGCATCCTTCTCTTCTTCTCCTGAATCATCAGGCCGCTGGTCTTCACGATGGTAGCGTTTCAGGACGACAAAGATTGAGCAAAACATCGTAACTGGCGGCACCAGGAGCACGAGCACGCCAATGTTGAAATTCCTGATAAAAAAAGCGTTGTTTGAGCCTGCCAGAGCCGCACGACACATCGCACACTGCGCAGAAGCCGTCGAGGCGACCAGCAGCACACCAATCGCAGCGGCGACGCACAGCAAAACTAATCTGTACAAACTCACGCGCATCAATGTTCCTCAGCCGCCGGCGGCTGCTCTTTAAACTCGTAACGCAGGCCTGCCGATCTGAAACTATCAGGAAAAAAGACGAACAACAAACAGATGCAGACCACGAGCATCGGCACGATTGTCAGAATCAAACTCAGCCGTTCAAACTTCATGTGCATGAAGTATGCAACGATCAATGCTGCTTTGATAATTGAAAGGCCAAGCAGAATTGTCAGCATGAAATGAATGGGCATCGGCCGGTAGGCGAGGAGAATCTCGATCAGGGTCAGCAGAATCAGCCAAACCCAGATCGAAGTAAACAGTTTGTTGCTGCCGGCAAAATGCTCTTCTTCAACATGTGCGCTCATTAGATTCCTCCGCCTGACTACCGACCAAAGCGGCGTCAAGCCGCCGCACTCCAAAGAATTTACTTTGCCAGATGGCCACCAACATCGACGGACAGGATGTAAATTAGCGGGAATACAAACATCCACACTAAATCTACGAAGTGCCAGTAAAGCCCGCTGATCTCGATGTCTTCGTGCTTTAGTTTCTTCACTCGTAACGCAACTATCGACAGGTAAATCGCGCCGGTCGCAACGTGAAACATGTGCAGACCGGTGATAGTGAAAAACGTGGCGCCAAACAAAGGCGTCGGCAGTTTCCCGTCGGTAGTAGTGAAGGTCGAAACCCAGTGGGCGGGAAGACTGAAAGGCCGCAGGCCCTCACCGATTAAGTGGTTCCACTCGATCAGGTGCAGCACAATAAACGCGACGCCAAAAAATATCGTAGCCAGAATCCATTTGCGCGCGGCCGTCTTGTTGCCGTGACTGGACGCGGACACGCCGAATACCATCGTCAAGCTAGACGACAGCAGACAGAATGTCATCACTGACGAAAAGACGATGCTCGGGTAAAAAGGAAAAGGCGTGGGCCAAACGTTTGAGGCGCGCAAATAAGCATAACCCATCAGCAGCGCGGAAAACGTCAGCGAGTCGGAAACGATGAACAACCACATTCCCAGCTTGCGATGACCAACGCGATACGGGTGCACACCACCACCCCAATCGGCTGCGGGAAAATGTACTGTGCGTGCTTCAGTACTCACCTGTCACCTCCATATGCGCAATCCGTTCGTTTGCGAGGTTTCAAATCTGCCGCCAAAGAAAAAGTAATAGAAAGAGGTAAATCCACAACGCGTCCATGAAATGCCAGTAAAGCGTTACCGCGTCGGTTTGTGCGTGGCCCTTTGCCGCCGCCAACTCATCGTCAGTTCGCAGGCGCGAACGCAGCATCAGAAACATCAGTCCAGCGAGCCCGCCCATCAAATGCACTCCGTGGGTTGCCGTCAGTAAATAGAAAAACGAGCTGTGCGGATTTGAAGAAACGTAAATACCCTGTTGTGCCAGTTGCTTCCAGGCAAACAATTGCGCACCAAGAAAGCCAAGTCCAAGCAGCGCCGTTAAAGCGAGCAAGCGTTTGTGCGCGCTCTGCGCGCCGCTTTTCAATTTTCGCCGTGCAAATTCCAGTGTGACGCTGCTGACAATTATGAGTACAGTACTCAACAGCAAAACGCGCGGCATGCGCAGCGGCTGCCAATCGTTGGCGGACGCAGCGCGCACGATGTAGGCACTGCTGAGCGCGGTAAAAAGCATTAGAACCGACGCCATAGCCACCCACATGCCGATGCGATAGCGGTTGGCAGAAGAGCGCGCGTCGAAAAACGCATCGCGATGACCGTTTCTTTTTGGCGAACCATTGCCGTTCGGGCCTCGAGATTTCTGGCCGCCGCCAAATCCGGTTTTTGTAAGTGGCTTAGTGCCGGTGACCGTTGTGGCCATTTCCACCTACCCTTTCGGCTTCGGTTTCAGGTTCATTTTGCATGACAAAATCGTGCGGCGCGCCCGGCACTGCAAATTCGTATGGGCCGCGATAGACAGTCGGCAGCACGCCCGCGAAGTTGTCGTGTGGCGGCGGGCTGGTGGTGGTCCATTCGAGCGTGGTCGCGTCCCAGGGATTCGCCGAGGCTTTCTTGCCTTTGAAAATGCTCCAGATCAGGTTGAAGTAAAAAACAAACTGCGTCAGCACTGTAATGATGGCCACTACGGAAACGAAGACCACCAATGGATGCAGTCTGGTTAGAAACGCGTATTCCGTAAACTGTGCGTAACGCCGCGGCATGCCCACCAGGCCCATCACGTGCATGGGAACGAAAATGCAGTAGACGCCGACAAAAGTTATCCAGAAATGAATCTTGCCAAGAGTTTCATTCATCAGGCGGCCAAACATCTTCGGGAACCAGAAGTAGGTCGCCGCAAACATTCCGAAGATTGAGGCCACACCCATCACCAGATGGAAGTGCGCGAGCACAAAGTAAGTATCGTGCATCGGCAAATCGAGCGAGGTCTGGCCCAACACCAGGCCGGTGATGCCGCCGGCAACAAACAGCGAGACGAAGCCAATCGCAAACAGCATTGGCGTAGTGAACCGAATTCTTGCGCCCCATAACGTTCCCAGCCAGTTAAAAGTCTTAACTGCTGAAGGCACGCCAATCGAAAGCGTAAGAATCGAAAAGGTCATCGCCGAATAAGGACTCATGCCGCTGATGAACATGTGGTGTCCCCAAACGAAGAATCCGAGTAGTCCGATCGCGAAAATTGCAAACACCATCGCGCGGTAACCAAAGACCGGCTTGCGCGCAAAGGTCGAAAGAATGTGCGACGTCGCACCCATGCCGGGCAGGATGGCGATATAGACTTCCGGGTGGCCGAAGAACCAAAATAGGTGTTGCCACAAGATGGGCGAGCCGCCGGTGTGGGTCGTCAAGACTGACGAACCAAATACCAATCCGCCTGGTACAAAGAAGCTTGTGCCGACTGTTCGATCAAGCAGCAGCAGGATGCCGCCGCCGAGCAGCACTGGGAATGAAAGCAGGGCCAACACGGCCGTGGTAAACCAGGCCCAGCAAGTCAGCGGCATGCGCATGAGCGACATCCCTCTGGTGCGCATGTTGAGCAATGTCGTAATGAAGTTTAGCGCGCCGAGCAATGAACCAACGCAAAAGATTGCGATGCTGACAATCCAAAGGTTCATCCCTGCTCCCTGTCCCGGCCCTGCGGCCGGGCCCACCGCACTCAAAGGAGCGTAGCCTGTCCAGCCCCCAATAGGCCCCACCGTGACTCCGCTGCCGCCACCAAGCCAGAGTCCGACTGCCGAGTTTGCAATCGTGCTATTACCCTCAACAAATATCGCGGCGAGTATGACGATGAACCCCACCAGCGTTACCCAGAACGACATCATGTTCAGAAACGGGAACGCCATATCCTCCGCACCAATTTGAATGGGGAGGAAATAATTGCCAAAGCCACCCTGTGGCGCGGTGGTGAGCACAAAGAAAACCATGATGGTGCCATGCATCGTCACCAGCGACAGGTAAAACTCTGGGTTCATCACGCCCCCGGGAGCGCCACTGGGAAAGAGCGTTCCCAGGATGGGCCAGTGGGTCCCGGGCCAGGACAAGTTCATGCGCATCAGCACCGACATCGTCATGCCGACAATTACGGCAGCCAGCGCCAGGATGATGTACTGGATGCCAATGACCTTATGGTCCAGACTGAAGATGTACCTACGAATGAAGCTGGTCGGCGGCTGGTGGCGATGGACTGCTTCGTGCGTTTCATCTGACATCTTTAATCTCCTCGTAGGGAACGAATGAGCGTAGAAGATCTCTTTCTTCGTCTAATAAGTCGGCAGCGGATACTTGGCTAACAACTCTGTAATGCGACTCTGGAACTGCTCCTGCGGCAAGGCCATCAGCGCCTGATGCTCCGCCTCGGGTAGCACCAACATGAAACTCCGCATCCTGTAATGAAACTGCCCGCAGAGTTCTGCGCAGGCAAGTTCGTACTTGCCGGTTTGATTTGCCGTGAAGTGCACGTGGATAGCCATTCCCGGCACCAGGTCCTGCTTAAACCTCAACTGCGGCACCCAGAAATCGTGAATCACATCTCTTGATCGAAGGATCAGCTCGACGGGCCTGCCGACAGGAACCGCTATCACACTGTGCGTGACGTCGTCTTTGGCATTTGGATCAGTTTCATCCAATCCAATGTAGTTGAGCGCCGAATCATCGATGAGATGAGGATCGGTCCGCCCGAAGACTCCATCCTTTCCCGCGTAATGGAAGTTCCATTGAAACTGCTGCGCCACCACTTCAACCTGGAAAGATCCTGCCGGCGCTTTGTTAAAGTGAAGTGCAGCCCAAACGCTTTGGCCCATCACGGCGAGTCCGATAAAGATGATGGCCGTTACAATCGTCCAGACAACTTCGAGCCGATTGCTGCCGTGGGTGTAGAGCGCCCGATCGTTCGTAGGCCGCTCGCGATACTTCCAGACCATGTAACCAAGTCCGACCTGCGCGGTCGTAAACGCGATTCCGACCACGATGATAGTCAGCAGGAACTGCCGATCGAGTGCCGCGGCGTGGGAAGAAATGGCAGTGGGAAACCACCACTGCTTGACGAAAAAGAGACCCACTGAACCCAGAGTCAGGATCCAGATAATAACCGCAAGAGCTCGTCCCATCGGTTACGCTCCTTGAGTGAATAGTGAATAGTGAAAAGTGAATAGTAAAGAATGAAAGGCGAATACAAATAACGTGCAGTGCTTCGATTTGCGGCACCCGATTCTACTTTTCACTATTCACCATTTACTGTTCACCGTTTTTACCGATCCAAAACCATCAAGATAAATAAAAGCGGCAGATAAATCACTGACGCCAGCAGCAACTGTCGCGCTGCCTGGCGCGATTTAGAAAACGCAGCTCGCAGACCGAAATACAGGAACAAGAGTCCCAGAACAATTGCGCCAACAAAATAAATTTTGCCCGCGGTTCCCAACAGCGTTGGCAGCAGGCTAACCGGCAAAAGCATGACGGTGTAAAGAACTATTTGTTGCCCGGTGACGCGGCCATCAGGCTCAACCACCGGCAGCATGAGAATTCCCGCGCGCGTGTAATCTTCCCGATACATCCAGGCAATTGCCAGGAAGTGCGGAAACTGCCAGAGGAAGAGAATAGCGAACAAAACCCAGGCTTCAACACCGATCGTGCCGCGCGCGCTGGCCCAGCCGATAAGCGGCGGCACAGCGCCGGGAAAGGCGCCGACGAAAGTGGAAAGCGAAGTCCGCGTCTTAAGTGGTGTGTAGGCAAATAAATATCCCGAGATTACGGTCAAGCCTAATACCGCACTAAGCGGGTTCACTAAAACTGCCAGGTAGATTTCGGCGAGCACTGTAAGACCGGCGCCAAAAGCGAGCGCCTCCCAGGGAAGAAGTTTGCCAGAGGGTAATGGCCGATTCGCGGTGCGGCGCATGAGGCCATCAAGGTCTCGCTCCATGTACTGATTGAGCGTTGCGATACCGGAAGACAAAAGAGCGATGCCAACCATCGCAGTCAGCATCGCTCCGTAGTCGACCCGACCCGGCGAAGCCAGCGCAAAGCCCGCCGCGGCAGTCAGCACAATTAGAAAAGTAATGCGAGGTTTGGTTAGCTCAAGATAAGCAGCCACACGATCGCGCGCGCTCAAACGCTCAAGCTGTGCTACCCCGGCGTTAAGTTCTATTGCGAATTCTTCCATCTAATCTTTCGTGAAAGGCCCGCAGCTCAGAGTCCAAGCTTTAGCTTGCTGATTACCAACCTAAGAGCAACCTGAAGGTTGTACTCTGAACTGGTTGAACTCTAGCCTCGTTGCGTCGCCTCTGAAAATCTCAATGATTGTTCCGCTGGCCGCAACACCTTAAATACCCTCAATGTCAAAACTATCGTGGTCGCGAATACCAATGCGCCGCAGGCGACGTGAGCGACCGTAACTCCGACCATCGGATTCAACGGTTGCGGATCGTTTGGCGAAGCCGTTCGCGTTATGTAAGCCGCCAGACCAAGGAACAATTGCACGACTAACAACGCCAACGCTACCACCGCCGGCCGAGTCAGGAAAGGCTCATCACGATGACGCCGCAGGACCAGTAACGCCGCGCTTCCCAATAATAAGGTCACGGCAACCGCGCCGCCGACGTGCGTCAATAAAAGATCCGTTGGCAGCGGTTTGTCCCAAGTTGCTGAATGCCGCAAAGTCGCGCCAATTATCAATTGCAAAAAGATTGTTGCCGCGGCTGCGATGCAAACGTAACGAATAGCCAGGCTGCCTTGTTCGTCAATCGTGGGCCGTTCTTCAATCCAACTTCGCGACGTGAAGACTGCCAAGCTCACCGTAGTACAGAAAAAAAGTTGGGCCAGGGTAGCGTGCGCAGCCGAAACTGCGAGTGGCTGCATCAATTTCACCGTCAAGCCACCCAGCAATCCCTGGGCGATCACCGCGGCCAGAGCCAGGAATCCTAGGCGGCGCACCCAGCGTCGACTTTCCTTGGCAAACAAAAAAATGACCAGCCCGATGGTTAGCAGACCGACGGTGGCGGCCACCAGGCGATGGCCATATTCCCAAAAAAGATTGCCGACCATCTTTGGGAAAACCTGGCCATTCGCCAGCGGCCAGTCTGGGGTCGCGAGTCCGGCGTCATGACTGGTCACCAATGCGCCGGCAATGATCAAGAAAAAAGTCGCGCAAGCGACGATAAGCGCGAAGCGATGGACCCCTTTGCTCATTTAACGTCACGCGACTCCCAATCTCCGATTGCCGAACTACTGTTTTTCAATCGGCAATCGGAAATTGGCAATCGTAAATCAAAATCAGTGATGACCCACGACCGGAACTTCGATGGCCGGCATCATTTCCAGACTTGGAGCCCCCGCAGCAGTTGCACCTTCGCCGAACGCGAAGTCAGCTTTCGCCGCGCCATTCGCAGCCACCGTGACCTGCATTGTTTTTTCCGTTCCGGTAGCGCCACCTTCATGCCACGCGGCAACGGTGTAAGTTCCCGGCGGTACACCCTTGATGGTGAATGTGCCGTCTTCGGCGCTAACCGCGAAGAACGGGTGCTTTAACACGCCGACGTACGCCTTCATCCACGGATGCTGGTTGCACTTGACCGGCACCAGCACTTCAGAGCGAGCAAACGAGTGCGTCAGTGGCGGCGCGCCGTTTGGCTGTGATTGGTTCCAGTCGGGATTGTTCTTTGGCGTGAAATGAATGTTGTGTTGCGTCGGATCGCTGTTTGTGATGTTCAACTTCTGATTGACCATCGCACCCAACACATGCGGTTTGTAATGACAGCCGTTCTGATCGAGCGTGACGGTGTCTGAAGGCGCAGTAAAAGTGTATTCGCTCACCTTCGTGCCGTCGGCCGTCGTGCCATCCTTGATATAGACAAAAGCATAGGCCAGCTTGCCGTTGGTTACGACGTTGTCTTCAGTCGCGAGGTTCGGGCTCTTCTGGCCGCAAACCGGATCGGCGGAAGTGTCGATCTTTTTTGGCGCCGGCGGCGTGCCGTTATAAGCGATGGTGCCGGTAATCGATCCTTCGTTCCCCTTTGGCGCGTAAGGTTTGCCAGTTGCTGTTGGCGTGTTGTCGCTTGTTCCTTCAAGAGTCTTGCTGCAAGCCGAAGCCAGGCCCAGCAGCGATAGAGCAATCATCAGAGTCAGCCAGACCTTGGTCTGCTTCATAGACATAATCAGTTCCTCCAAATCAGAATAACTTTCAGCATAACTTTAGCACGGCAGGCTACCGTAAGTAGAACCGCGCCCACATCGAAGATTTCACATTCCCGGCGCTCTCGCATTCGCGCGAACGCTTCCATTGAACGCAAGCGGACTGTGTTTCGATCGCCGCAATTTGCGCAGCGCCGTCTCGCCAGCTTTCCGCTTTAGTTTGTTTTCAGCCTTTTGCGGCGGCTGCGCTGCTGTGGTTGGAGCGGCGGACGCGGTCGCCAATAGTCGCCGCTGTTCATCCGGCGTCATCAGGAACATGTAACGAACCAACAATCGCGCATGGTCATCGTGATACGCGGTCGCGCTGGCCGGCGGATTAGGCAAATTGATTACCCAGCGATCTTCTTCTTTTCTAAACAGACCGCTGGGCATGGCAGTTCCGGGACTGATTTGCGATGGATCGAGCAGCCAGCGGAAAGTCCATTCCGGCTTCAAGCGTTCACCGGCTAAAAGGAAGTTGGGCGCAATCGCCTTTGCGTCGTGGGCCGGCTCACCCGTGATATGACATTTCAAACAAGGCGTGCCTGACGTGAACATCTGTCGCGCTACCAACTTCTCCTGCTCGCTCAGCGGCTCCATCGGCTCTTTGATGTAAGGTTCCTGTTGGCCCGACATGGCCATGAAGAAGCGCACAAGCGTCTGCAGTTCGTTGGGCGAGAAATTAAACGTCGGCATGCGGAACTTCAAGTACGGACGCACGCCGTTGCGATCGAGCCCGGGCTGCGGCTTCAAGTGTCCACCTGTTTGTGACGCTTGTGCCGCTGCCGGCTTCGCTGCGCCCGCCGGTGAAGCACTCGGCGACGGTGCCGTGCGTGCCGCATTATCAATCACGGCAGTTTGTTCCGGAGTCTTCTCTCCACTCAGCGATGGATCATGCAGAAACTTCAGCAGCCAGTTCGGATCGACACGCGCGCCCTCACTCGACAGACGAGGCGGCAGCAAGTCTTTGCCTTCCGGCGTTTGGTAAAATGGCAAATCCATTACTACTGAACGCTGGCCCACCTGCACCTGATGACAACCCATGCAGTTATATTTCTTTATTACCCACCAACCGTTTTGAATGTCCTGACGCCGCTGGTCTTCCGGATTAAAGAAGAGCGACGGCGGCACGTTTGCTCCTTCCGAGCCAACACTGCCGAGCAGAAAAGTAGTCAAGGCATTACGCCACTCCGGCGTCAGATATGGTCGCGGCATGCGCAAACGATCTTTAGGATCTTTCTCTTTCCCCTGATCGTAGATCGACGGCTCAGTAATCTTGTGCTCGAAAAATCCTTTATGGTTGTACCAGGGTTTTTCTTTCTGTTCCGGATGCAGAGCGAGCGGATCAGTTCCCTCTTCTGCGCGCTTAGTGAGTAAAGCAAAGTCGAGCCTCTCGATCGGCGTTGCGCCTTCGACTGTTAACTCTTTGCCAATTCGTTGCTCGTCTTCAAAGCCCTTAATCTCGTGACAACCCGCGCAGCCATACTGCTTGATAAGCGCGCGTCCCTTGTCTTTCAACTCCGGACTATCCATGAAGGAAGCATCCGTATTCTGCTGCGGAGATGACAACGAGAAAAGGTACGTAGCAATGTCTCGCGCATCTGCCTCCGTCAGACGGAAGTTTGGCATCACCGTCATGTTCTGCACTTGCAGCTCGGCGCCATCGTTGGGGCAACGCGAATGCAGTTCCGTATCAAACACGTAAGGCAGGTTGTGCTTGGCGTAGTCATCCGGTGTTAGATCGCGTTTCTCTTTCGGACAATACGGAGCAAAGCGTTCCCGCGGATTATGAATCCAGCGCACGATGTAATCGAAGTTTGCCTTCTCGCCAACCTTTTGCAGGTTCGCGGCAAACGTGCCGCCGATGCGATTGTCTTCTTCCCCAATCGAGTGGCACCCCAGGCAGCCCTTGGATTCAAACAGTTCCTTGCCGTGACCTGCATCACCACGCTGCTGTTCGGGCAGCTTGCCATCAAAACCGTCCTGCCAAAGATAGGCAGCAATAGCCTGAATTTGATTCTCGCCGTCTTTGTCACGCATCGGCGGACCATTTCCGCCGGCATTAGCAAAGCGCCAGAAGGTTGGCATCTTGGTGCCGGGACGAAACGCCTGCGGGTCCGAAAGCCAAACCGGAATCCATTCCTTGCGTAGTTTCAGGCGCACGTCTTTCAGGTTTGGTCCAACCTTCTTCTGATCCTGCATCAGGTATTTCGACTGCAGGTTCAACTGATCGATGCGCGCAGCCAAAATGCTGTTAGTGACTTTCAAAGCTTCCGATTCAGCCAGCATCTTGTGCGCGTCGTCATCGCTGGTTCCCTCGGGCGGACTCTCGTCAATGCGAATCTCCTTTTGGTTAGCGCTAATCTGATCTTCAAGCTGGCTGATACTTTGCCGCGTCGTTGCCAGGTTATCCGCCTCACGATCAAACCCTTCGTAACGATGACAGCCCATGCAGCCACGTTGATAGAAAAGGTCGCGGCCGAGATTCAACGTGTCGGCGCCTTGCGTCACACGGTCCTTCGCGTGACATTGCTGGCAGCCGGCTTCGGTATTCTCTTTTTCAAACATCGGCCAGAGCCAAAACTTATTTTGCCCGTGACCCTTCACGTCGCTGGTGGTTGCCCGGCCGTTGCCCCAGTGACAACTCGAACAGCCAAAGCGATCCGGATTATGAATCTGCAGCAGGTCTTTGTTTGGATGACTAACGAACGCGCGCGCCAGGTTGTCAGGCTTCTTTCCCGGCCCGCCGGGAGCCACGTCTTCGGGCCGCAGATCGAGTGGCTCGCGAATGCCGACGTGGCAAACTTCGCAACGGT
>WNFS01002080.1_pt1 | contig 15138 bp, 7 predicted proteins | sample 5400141 | NCBI WGS metagenome assembly WNFS01 (sample SAMN13153358, study PRJNA577476) | soil metagenome | isolation source: 60 cm saprolite under Madrone tree | place: USA:California | collected 2016-06-14
CCGCCCTGGTGGAGAACCTCGCGGCCTCGATCTACAAGCAGGGCGAGCAGGCGAGCCAGGCGGGCGATTACCGCACCGCGGCGAATCACTTCGTGCGCGTCAAGCAGGTAGCTCCGACGTCGAAGATCTGCGCGGCGGCGGAGTACGACGCCGGCGCGGCCCTGCTGCACTTGCAGGACTGGACGGCTGCGGCGCAGGTTCTGGAGGAGTTCCGGCGCAGCTTCCCCGAGCACGAGCTGCAGAAGGACGCGACCAAGCAGATCGCCTACGCGTATCAGCAGTCCGGCCAGCTGGCGCAGTCGGCCGGCGAATATGAGCGCGTCGCGCGAGAGTCGCCGAATCCGCAGCTGCGGGCCGAAGCGCTGCTGCAGGCGGGCGATCTCTACGGGCAGGCCAAGGACGCGGAGCGCGCCCTGCAGGCGTACTCCCGCTATGTCGAGGAGTTCCCCAAGCCGATCGACGCGGCGGTGGAGACACGCTCGAAGATCGCGGAGATCTACAAGACCAAGGGAGATCAGGGTCAGTACCGGCACCAGCTCGAGGAGATCGTGCGGGTCGATGGAGCGGCGGGGAGCGAGCGCACGGATCGCACGCGCAATGTCGCGGCGCGCGCCGCACTGGCCCTCTCGGAGCCGATGTACGCGCAGTTCGCGTCGTTGAAGCTCGCACAGCCGTTCGAGCGAAGCTTGCAGGAGAAACAACGGGGCATGGACGCGGCGACCAAGGTGTTCGGTGCGCTGGTCGACTACCAGGTGGGGGAGGTCACGGCTGCGGCCACCTTCTATATCGCCGAGATCTACGCGAATTTCAGTCAGGCCCTGCGTGAGTCGGAGCGCCCGGCGGATCTCAACGCGGACGCTCTCAAGGACTACGAGCGCCAGCTCGACGAAGCCGCACAGCCCCTCGGGCAAAAGGCTGTGGCGGTCCACGAGAAGAACCTCGAGCTCATGCGGCGGGGACTCTACAGCGCATGGACCCAGAAGAGCCTGGACCGTCTCGCGGCGCTCAAGCCGGACACCTACGCACGGACCGAGATCAGCAGCGGTTTCCTGGGTTCGCTCGAGCGGTACGTCTATCGGCCGCCGCCGCGCGCGGCGCAGACGGCCGCGCGCGCGGAAGTGCAGGGCGCGCCGCAGCCGGAAAACGCGGCGTTGATGGCGCGACCCCCGGGGCAGGCGGATAGCGCCGCCGGACAAGTGGCGGCAGGAGCAGGCAATGCGATCACGCGCTGAAATGGCACGGACCACGAGCCTCAGGCACGCGGCGGCCGGCCTCCTGCTGGCGGTCGCGCTCGTCGCCTGCGCGACGACCGTGCCTGCGACCAAGGCGCACGGGACAGTGGCGGCGCGGCAGCCGGAGGCGGGTGGGTTTCAGCTCAATGAGAAAGTGCGCGTCCCCGCGGACGCTCGTACCGACTACGACAACGCGATGCGCCTGGTGGACGCCGCGCAATACGATCAGGGGATCGCGTTGCTGCAGAGGGTTACCCAGAAAGCACCCGCTGCCGCGGCGGCGTACGTCGATCTCGGCATCGCCTACGGCAGGTCCGGAGACATCGACCACGCGGTGGCAAGTCTCAAGCGCGCAGTCGAGCTCAACCCTCGCCAGCTCGTGGCGTACAACGAGCTCGGCATCCTCTACCGCCGCAAGGGCGAGTTCAGCGCCGCCCGCGAGAGCTACGAGAAGGCACTGGGAATATTCCCGGGATTTCACTACGCGAGGCTGAATCTCGCGATTCTCTGCGATGTGTACCTGGGTGATCTCGCGTGCGCGCGGGAGAACTACGCCGCCTACCAGGCGGCGGTGCCGGACGACGGCCAGGTCGTGGCGTGGATCGCCGATCTGAACACGAGAGCCGCGCGCTAGGAGGGACTCATGTTGCCCAAACTCATTCTTTGTCTGCCACTGCTCCTTGGAGCAGCCGCGGCCCAGGCGGACGGGCCGGCGACCGCAGCGGCGGCGCCGAGCGAGGCCGCGACGGCGGCGCCGGCTGATGTGGCCAAGGAGCCGCCCAAGAAGCGCATGGCGGATCCTAAGACGGATCCGGCGTCGGCGACCAGCGGGCCGACGCCGCCCGGCGGCGATGTGAAAATGTCGGGTATATCGATCCTCGGAAACGAGGACAGCCCGAAGTCGCTCGTGCTGGTTCCCTGGAAGAGCTCCCAGCTCGGAGACATGCCGAGTGTCTCGAGGCTGCTCGACTCGTCGAAGCAGCCGGTGGACAAGGAGGTGTTCCTGCGCGAGCTCTCCTATTACGAGTTCAGAGCGGGCACGAAGTGAGCGGGCCCGCCGGAATTGAGACCGGATCCTGAAGTGGTTTGACAGATCGTATCGTTTCAAGAGGTATGCATATGGACTTCTTCTATTCAATCGTCAGATCTTTCACCGCAGGCGGGCTGTTCATGCTCCCGATCCTGTTCACGGGGGCGCTCGCCGCCGCGATCACGATCGAGCGCTACGTCACGCTCGCGAAGATGGGCGCCGGCAATCGACGCACGTGGAGCGGTGTCGAGCCGGCGATCGCGAGCGGGGACTTCGACAGGGCGCGCGAGCTCACGAGCAAGGACGATTCACCGATCGCGCGAGTGCTGAGCATGGGGCTCGCCCTGCAGGGGGCGGTGCGGCGGCGCGATGACATCGAGAAAGCCATGCAGGAAAGCATGATGGAGATCGTGCCGCGGCTCGAGAAGCGCACCCACTACCTCGCCACCCTGGCCAATGTCGCGACGCTGCTCGGCCTGCTGGGCACGGTGAGCGGCCTGATCCACGCCTTCGCCGCAGTGGCGACGGTGAATCCGGCTGAGAAGGCGAACCTGTTGTCGGCGAGCATCTCGGAGGCCATGAACTGCACGGCCTTCGGGCTCATTACCGCAGTGCCGATCCTGGTGCTGCACGCCTTCCTGCAGTCGAAGACCATGGGGTTGAGCGATGGTCTGGAGACGGCGGCCATCCGCTTCCTGAACGCGGTCGCCGCGCGCGAGGCGGCCCGGGCCCATAGCCGCATGGAGCTCGTACGGCAAGCGGCGTCGGCGGCCTGAGGATCACGCCATGCGCAGCCTCCTGATGCGTCGCGAGCCCAAGCCGGCCGAGCTGCTGCTCGTGCCGATGATCGACATCTTCACCGTCCTGGTGACCTTTCTGCTGATGACGGCGGTGTTCTCGCGCATCGCGATCATGCAGATCGACCTGCCGAGCTCCGCGCCCGCGAAGCCTGCGGAGCCGAAGTTCCGACTCGAGGTCATCGTCCGCCAGGACGGCTTCGAGCTGAGCGACGGCAATCAACTGATCGCCACGATCCCGAAGGTGAACGGCGCATACGACATGAACGCGCTGACCGAGCGCGCGCTGGCGGTGAAGCGCGAGCATCCGACCTCGGAGGACGCGTCGGTACTCTCGGAGCCGAAGGTTCCCTACGACGAGCTGATCCAGGCGATGGATGCGATCCGCAGCGCAGAGCTGCCGGCTGCAGAAGCGCTGGTCGCCGGTCAGCGCGCAACGGGAGCGCAAGCCGGCGCGGCGGACGTGCGCACTCCGCAGAACGCGAGAGTCGCGTTGTTCACGAACATTGCGCTCGGAGATGCGCCATGAAAGTGCTGAATCTCGGCCTGATGCCGCGCAAGCGACGCGAGCGCGTCGATGCGCAGCTGAATCTGATACCGCTCATCGACATTCTCTCGGTGATGGTGGCGTTCCTGCTGGTGTACTCGACGGACGTGGAGGTACTGCAGAACTCCCAGGGAGTGAGCATCCCGCAGTCGCAAACCGATACGCGCCCGAAGCAGTCGGTCGTCGTGATGGTCACGAAGGAGGCGCTCCTGGTGCAGGGTGAGACGGTCGCGAGCCTCGCGGAAGTCAGCGACCCGCGCACGCAGCTGATCGAGCCTTTGCGCAAAGTGCTGCAGCGCCCGATAGCCGGGCTCGATGCGGCGGCGCGCGACGCGGCGCTCACCTCGCAGGAGGTCACGGTCATGGCCGACAAGGATCTGCCGTACGAGGTCCTCAAGAAGGTTCTGGCGACGTGCACGGCGGCCGCGTACGGCAAGATCTCGCTCGCGGTGCTGCAGAAGGAGAAGCCAGTCAGCGGGGTCAAGGGCAGCTAGCGGCCTTGAATATGGGACAACGTGACCGTCATTTCACCTCAAGGTAACGGCATGAATGCGGAAATAGCGCAAGAGCAGCGGACGCTGGAGGACCAGCGGACGCCGGAAGATCAGCACGCGCCTAACAATGAGGCGCTGAAGGATCAGGGGGCACTCCTCGCGGAACTCGGCACGTCGCAGGAGTCGGTCGATGCGCTGGTGGGCGAGCTGCGCTCGCTCGATGCGCAGCTCGAGGCGCTGGCGGGCGAGCGCAACCAGCACCGCCTGCTGCACCAGGTCTGCGACGCCCTGGGCGAGCTCGGGAAGCTTGGCGGCGCGCAGTTGTTCTGGGGTACTGCGCAAGCGGCGAAGAGCGGTGAGGAGCAGCTGGGCCGGGTGCGCGAACGTGTGGCTGCCTTCGAGAGCCGCGTGGGCGAGCTGGAGGCGCGCCGACAGAGCACCCGCGAACAGATCGACCAGGAGCAGTATCGTGTCGGACTGATCGAGGACGGGCTGTTCGACGCGCAGGAACAAGAAGAGCGGCTGCGGCAGGAGTGGATCGTCGAGCGGGAGATCAGCGGGCTTCACTCCCGTGCGCTCGCCATGCCCGGGACCTGGGGAGGAGAGGACGACAGACGCTTCCAGAAGTCGCTGCTCAGCACGCTGGCGGTCTGCCTCCTTCTGGCACTGATCATTCCCCTGATCCGTCTGCCTCTCCTGCAAGCGCCCGAGGAGACGCCGCCAGAGCAGGTGCTCCACATCACCATGGCGCAGCTGCCGAGGCCGCCGCCCCCGCCCCGGGTGCCGCCGCCGCCTAAGCCGCAGGTGCAGAAACCCATAGAGAAGCCGACACCGCAGCTGGCGCAGAAACCCCCGACGCAGGAGCCGCTGAAGCCGGCCGTCGAGGCTCCGGTGCAGCCGCAGCCGGCCGGGCTGATGGTGTTCAAGCAGCAGCTTGCCGCGCTCGCGCAAGCGCAGATCAATCCGGCACTCGGAGCTCAGGCAAGCATCAACAACGCCAACAGCTCGGTGGGCAGGCCCGAACGCGCGATGCTGACTACCAGCGCGCCCGGCTCGAGCGGCGGAATCAACCTGGCGGCCGTGAGTCGCGGCCTCGGCCCGGGCGGCGGTACCGAGCGCAACGCCATTCGTGGCGGCGCCCTGACGCAGGCCTCGAGCGGCATCGGATCGGCGGCTGCGGCGAGCCGCCCGGTGAGCGGCGGGCCGGGTCCGGGACGTACGGATGAGGAGATACAGATCGTCTTTGACCGTCACAAGGCCCAGCTCTATCGGTTGTACAACCTCGAGCTGCGCCGGGATCCGACGCTGCAGGGAAAGATGATCCTGCGCCTGACGATCGAACCCGACGGCAGCGTGTCCATGTGCCAGCTGCACGGCTCCAACATGAATGCGCCGGACCTTGCGACGCAGGTCGTGGAGCGGGTGAAGGTGTTCAACTTCGGCGCCAAGGTCGTACCGCCGGTGACCATTATCTATCCGATCGATTTCCTGCCTGCTGCCTGAGGATGCGCAATTTGACCTGAGCGATCAGCACTCCCTGGACACGACAAGGGCAAACCCACCGAAAGGTGGGGACGCAAAGTCACCGGTCTAAAGAGCCTCGAGGGCTTCACGACAGCGGGACTGCCGCAACTCCAGTCCGAAACCCGGGCTGTCTCGGCCCCTTGTCGATGTGACGGGTCGGCAAGAGGTATGCGATTGAGCACGAGTCGGACCACTACCAACGTTAGAGCGCGCCGCAGCTGGCTGGCACTGCTGCTGCTCGGCCTCGCATTGCTCGGCGCGGGCGCCCGCCCGGCGCACGCGCAGAGCAGCTCGCTCTGCGACGCCAATTACGGCGGCGTCCTCGACGGCAATGTCACTCCGGTGCCCTCGAATCTGCAGATCGACGGCCCCTGCACCATCAAGAACTACCCGGCCTCCAACCCGTATGGGGGCAACATCAGTCTGTTGAGCACGACCAACACGCTGCTCATCTTCGACAACGTCGACTTCATCGGTAACCTCTCCTGCGACCTGGTGCACGGCAACGTCGTGTGGTTCGTCAACGGCTCGATCACCCGCCAGCATGTCCTGAAGTGCACGAACCTCTTCGCACCGGTCGACAAGATCGACAAGCAGAACCCGCCGGGGCCGCCCCTCGTCTCGATCGGGCTGCCCTTTACCTACACGCTCACCTTCCCGGAACTGGTCAGCGCGCTGACCGGCGCTGTGGTCGATCCCAACGGGTCGAACCAGGACGTCAGCCAGGTCACGGTCACTGACAACCTCAATGCGACCGGGGTGTCGCTCAGCTACGTGAGCAGCAGCGCCGCCTGGAAGGGCAGCGGCGCTGCGGTGCCCTTCACGGTCACGAACGCGGGGGGACTGCTCACTTTCAGCGGCTTCCCCACGATCCCGGCCGGGCAGCAGATCGTGCTCAAGGTTACCGTCGTGCTCAACAACGTCGTGCCGCCAAATTCTCCCGGTACGCAGTTCATCAACACCGCGAACTGGACGTTGGGAACGGTCGTCAACGGAACCTTCCACTATCCGCTGCCAGGAGAGCAGGGCGTCACCCCGCCGCTGACCATCGCGACGCCGCCCACTCTGGTGATGACCAAGGGTGGCCCGGCGACGATGAACATCGGGCAGTTGGGGCGGTTCACGCTCAACGTGCAGAACACCGGGACGACCGACGCCTGGAACACGACGATCGTGGACAAGCTGCCGACCGGAGCCACGGGCGGCATGTGCACGGCGACCCCGCAGATCCTCTCCGCGCAGGTGTTCCAGGCCGACGGCGTGACACCGGTGCCCGGCAAGGGAGCGCTCACGGCCGGGACGGACTACACGGTCAGTTATGCCGGGGCGCCTACCTGCACGCTGACGCTCAACCTGCTGAGTGCCGCGGCGGCGATCGGTCCGACACAGCGTCTCATCGTCACCTACCAGACGCAGCTCGACGCGAACACGCAGAACGGCGCCACGCTCACCAACGTGGCCGGTGCGACGCAGTGGTACAGCGGCCCGAGCAGCACACCCAGCCGCCAGACCTACACCTGCACGCTGACCAACGGCACGCCCGGGGTGCTGGACTGTCAGGACGCGCACACCGTGACGGTGACGATCTCCGCGGTCACGATCACCAAGCAGGTGACGGTGGTGGGCGGCGGTCCGCCCGTGCCGGGCGCGACCCTCGACTACCTGGTGCACGTGACCAACACCTCGGCGAACCCGGTGACCCCGGTGGTGATCACGGACGATCTCAACGCGGCGGGGCCCGGGGCGCTCACGTACGTCACCGGCACGGCGACCATGAACGGCTCGCCCAACGGTGTCAGCGTCGCCGGCAACGTCATCACCGCGAGCTACTCGGCGACCTACGGACCGCTCGCGCGGGGCGGGACGATCGATCTGCGCTTCCGCGCGACGCTCGGCAGCACGCTCGCCACCGGCACGACGGTCACCAACACCGGCGTCGTGACCTGGGGCAATCCGCCGCAGAGTGCGTCGGGGAGCGTCTCGATCCAGGTGGCCGCCCCGACACCGCCCGCTCTCACCCTCACCAAGGGCGGTCCGACGACGATGAACCTCGGGCAGTTGGGGCGGTTCACGCTCAACGTGCAGAACACCGGGACGACCGACGCCTGGAACACGACGATCGTGGACAAGCTGCCGACGGGCGCGACGGGCGGCATGTGCACCGCGACCCCGCAAATCCTCTCTGCGCGGGTGTTCCAGGCCGACGGCGTGACACCGGTGCCCGGCAAGGGACCGCTCACGGCCGGCACGGACTACACGGTCAGTTATGCCGGGGCGCCTACCTGCACGCTGACGCTCAACCTGCTGAGTGCCGCGGCGGCGATCGGTCCGACACAGCGTCTCATCGTCACCTACCAGACGCAGCTCGATGCGAACACGCAGAAGGGCGCCACGCTCACCAACGTGGCCGGTGCGACCCAGTGGTACAACGGCCCGAGCAGCGACACCGGCCGCCAGTCCTACACCTGCACGCTGACCAACGGCACGCCCGGGGTGCTGGACTGCCAGGACGCGCACAGGGTGACGGTGCCGATCTCCGCCGTCACGCTGACCAAGGGCGGCCCGGCAACCATGTACCTCGGGCAGCTGGGGCGGTTCACGCTCGACGTGCAGAACACCGGGACGGCTGACGCCTGGAACGCGACCATCGTGGACAAGCTGCCGACGGGTGCGACGGGCGGCATGTGCACTGCGACCCCGCAGATCCTCTCCGCGCAGGTGTTCCAGTCCGACGGCGTGACACCGGTGCCGGGCAAGGGGCCGCTCACGGCCGGCGCCGACTACACGGTCAGCTATGCCGGGGCGCCTACCTGCACGCTGACGCTCAACCTGCTGAGTGCCGCGGCGGCGATCGGCCCGACGCAGCGCCTCATCGTCACCTACCAGACACAGCTCGATGCGAACACGCAGAACGGCGCCTCGCTCACCAACGTGGCCGGGGCGACGCAGTGGTACAGCGGCCCGAGCAGCGACGCCAGCCGCCAGAGCTCCACCTGCACGCTGACCAACGGCACGCCCGGGGTGCTGGACTGTCAGGACGCGCACACGGTGACGGTGACCACCGCCGCGGTGAGCATCACCAAGCAGGTGACGGTGGTGGGAGGCGGCGCGCCGGCGCCGGGCGCAACCCTCGACTACCTGGTGCACGTGACCAACACCTCGGCGAACCCGGTGAGCCCGGTCGCGATCACGGACGATCTCAACGCGGCGGGGCCGGGGGCGCTCACCTACGTCGCCGGTACGGCGACCATGAACGGCTCGGTGACGGGCGTGACGGTCACCGGCAACATCATCACCGCGAACTACTCGGCGACCTACGGACCGCTCGCGCCGGGCGGGACGATCGATCTGCGCTTCCGCGCGACGCTCGGCAGCACGCTCGCCACCGGCACGACGGTCACCAACACCGGCGTCGTGACCTGGGGCAACCCGGCGCAGACCGCCTCGGCGAGTGTCTCAGTTCAGCTGGACACTCCCCCCGGGGCACTGACCGTCAGCAAGACGACCCCGTTGGTCGAGGTGACGCGCGGGCAGCTCGTGCCGTATACCATTACCGTCACCAACGTGCTCAGCGGGGTCGTCCAGGGCGTAGCGCTCGTGGACGGCTTCCCCGCAGGCTTTCGCTACATCGCAGGATCAGCGCGCCTCGACGGCACGCCAGCGGAACCCACCCTGTCCGGGTTCCAGCTCACCTGGAGCAATCTCAGCTTCGCAGCCGGTGCGCATCACACCGTCGTGCTGCTGCTGGCCGTCGGCGCCGGGGTGGGCGAAGGCCAGTTCGTGAACCGCGCCCAGGCTTTCACCGAGGTCAGCGGCCCTGCAGTGAACCGCGCTCAGGCAACCGCCGCGGTCAGGCGCACTGCGCCAAACCGCGCCCAGGCTCCCGCCGCGGTTATCGGCAGTCCGGTGTCGGCTGAGGCCAACGCCACGCTCGTCGTGGTGCCGGATACGACCTTCGATTGCACGGACGTGATCGGCAAGGTCTTCGACGACCGGAACGGCAGCGGTCAGCAGGATCCGGGAGAGCCGGGGATACCCGGGGTGCGGGTCGTGACCACCCGGGGTCTGGCCGCCGTCACCGACGAGTTCGGGCGATTCCACATCAGCTGCGCGATCACGCCGCTCGAGGGCCGCGGCAGCAACTTCGCCCTCAAGCTCGACGACCGGACGCTGCCGAGCGGATATCGCCTGACGACACCTCAGGTGCTCGTGGAGCGCGCCACGCGCGGCAAGGCGCTGCGGTTCGAATTCGGCGCCTCCATCCACCGCGTCGTGAGTCTCGATCTCGCGGACGCGGTGTTCGAGCAGGGAACCGCCGACATGCGTCCGCAGTGGCAGCCGAGACTCGACCTGCTGCTCGCGGAGCTGCGCAAGTCGCGATCGATCCTGCGCCTGTCCTATGTCGCCGACGTCGAGGACGCTCAGCTGGTCGATCGGCGGCTTGAAGCGGTCGCTAAGGCGATCAGGGACGCCTGGCGCGCGGCGAACTGCTGCTACGAGCTCACGATCGAGCGCGAGATCTTCTGGCTGCGCGGCGGCCCGCCGAAGAAGCCCGTCGAGCGACTGCGGGGTGCCAAATGAAGGGCCCCGGCAGGCGTGGCGCCTGGCTGCTCGTCGGGCTCACGCTCCTCGCAACGGGCGCGCGGGCACAGACCGCCGGCGAGACGCCGCTCGGCAGCGCGGTCGAGCGGCAATTGTCGGTTGAGCAGCCGTTGCCCTGGGCGCGCGACCCCGAGCAGATCAAGACCGAGGCGGGCGACAGGCTCGAGCAGCAGCAAGTGCTGGCCGAGAGCTTCGACACCGTGAAGCTCAAGAATGTCATTCCGCCCATTCATTTCGAATCCGGAGTGGCGAAGATTCCCGACACGTACGTCGAGACGTTGCGCAAGGCTCTTGAGAGCCTGCGCGATCGCCGCAACGTGCGTCTGCACCTGGTCGGTCACGCCGACAACCAGCGGTTGTCCCCGGCGCTTGTCAGAGCCTTCGAGGATAACGCCGGGCTGTCACGCGAGCGTGCCGGCGAAGTGGCGGAATTCCTCCAGCGGGCGCTGCAATTGAAACCGGAGGCGATCGCCTACGAGTGGGCCGGCGACAGCCACCCCATTGCCTCGAACGACACACCCGCGGGCCGGGCGCTCAACCGCCGCGTGGAGGTGGAAGTCTGGTACGACCAGCCGAAGGCGCGCGAAGCGGATCAGGAAGTGCTCGTGCGGCAACAGATCAAGCAGGTCAAGGTTTGCCGGGTGCAGACGCTCTGTAAGCTGAGCTTCAAGGAAGGCGCGGCGCGCCGCGCGCGCCTCACCAATGTCGTTCCGCCGTTGCATTACGATCAGGAGAACGTGCAGGTCTCACCGGATTTCATCGGGCAGATCAGCAAGGCATTGAACAACCTGCAGGACAAGTCGGGCGTGGTGGTCAAGTTCATCGGCTACACGGACGATGCGACACTGACCGAACGCGACGAGCGCATTTACGGCGATCTCGTCGCGCTCTCGAAGGCGCGGGCACGCCGGGTGGCGCTCGCCGTGCAGGAAGCGCTCAAGCTCCCTGGTACGGCGATCGCGAGCGACGGGCGCGGTGCCGCGGCTCCGCTCGCCGCGAATGACACCGCTCAAGGACGGGCCCTCAACCGCCGCGTGGAGGTGCAGTTCTGGTACGACGACCCGCTGCAGGAGCTGCCCAACGAGCCGCAGATGTGCCCGAGTGCGGGTACCGAGGTGGTGACGAAGGTCTATGAGCCGGCGTGGGGCACCATTGCCCCGCTGCAGCTCGCCAACGGGCGCGCGATCATCCCGCCCGACTACGTCGAGAGCCTGCGGCGCGCCATGGCGGATCTGCACGACAAGGCCCACGTGCGGTTGCGCTTCGTGGGCTACACGGGCAATCAGCGGCTCGATCGGCGCACCGCTGCGGTGTACGGCGACGACCTCGGCCTGTCCGCCGCCCGGGCGCGTCGGGCGATGCAGGTCATCACGGACGAAATGCATCTGACACCCGCGCAGGCCGAGCACGAGGGCCGGGGCTTCGTGCAGTCGAGCGACGTGGTCAATGTGGGCTTCACCCAGGGAGAGTCTTCGTACGTCGCGGTGCAGGTCGTGTACGACGAGCCCGCCGTGCTCGACGACTACGAAGGTGTGAACGTCACGCGTCTGACACACGAGCTCACACCACGGAGCCCCTTCGGCGTCAACACCATGCACATCACCGTGGACGGCGTGCCCATCGACGACCCGGGCCGGAGCTCCGCGGACGTGCAGCGCTGCACGGACGTCGCCCTGGACAAGGCGGACATCCAGTTCCAGTTCGACAATCTCAAGGCGCAGCGCCGGCTGAGTGTGGCGGTGGCCTCGAGCGTCATCGTGTTCCAGCAGACCCCGGACGAGGGTCTGATTGCAGCGCCCGTGCGCTTTCACATGTACAGCAACTACGGGGCTTTCATCGAGCGCGCCGAGGTGCGGATATTCGAGGCGGGGCGGTCGACGCAGAGCACGCCCCTTGCCGTGGTCGCGCTCGATGCGGACGGCTCGGCGGAGTGGCAGCCGAGCATGAAGCAGTTCTCCGCCGCGGGGCGGGAATTGCAGTACCTGGTCCGCGGCTACAGCAAGGACGGCAAGTTTGACGACACGAAACCGCGGTCGCTGTGGATGGTTGCGGATGGATCGCGCGCGGCCGCGAATCCTGCGGCTGCCGCGCCGAACCATGGAACCGAGCAGGCCACGAGTGATTCCGGCGGCGCCAACCCGGCGGCGCCGGAGGCCGAAGACCCAGGGCCGCAGGGTGCGACTGTCAAGCACGCGCAGCTGAAGGAACCCGAGCTGCTCGCCGCCTATGGTGAGAGCGCGCTCTCGGATCAGAACATCCGGGTGAGCGGCGGCACGGTCACCGTGCGCGGTAGCGGCATTGCGCCCAAGCACAGGGTGTGGGCGGCGGGTCACGAGGTGCCGGTCGATGCCAAGGGCAACTTCATTGCCGAGGAAGTGCTGCCGCCGGGCGCGCACACGGTCGAAGTCGCCGTGCTCGACGAGGAAGGCAACGGTACGCTTTACCTGCGCGACCTGGAGTTCCAGCCGAACGACCGCTTCTACTTCGGCATGGCGGACCTCACCGTCTCGAGGAGCCACACGAGCACCGCCCAGCAGCAGATGGAGGGCGCGAATGCGCCGTTCGACTACGATGCGACGGTCTCCGGCAGCCTGTCGTTCTTCGCGACGCAGAAATTCGCCAACGATTGGCGGGTGACGGCGAGCGCGGATACCCGCGAGGAGCCGGTCAAAGACCTGTTCAGCAACTTCCTGAACAAGGCGCCCGACTCGCTGTTCCGGCGCATCGATCCCTCTTATTACTACCCGACCTACGGCGATGACAGCGTCACGCAGGAGCTCGCGCCGACGCTCGGTAAGTTCTACGTGAAAGCGGAGCGCCACGACGACTACGGCCTGTGGGGCAATTTCCGGATCGACTATGTGAGCAACGAGCTCGCACAGGTCGACCGCGGGCTGTACGGCGGAAATCTCCACTGGGTGTCCGATGCCACGACGAGCTTCGGCGAGAAGCGCGTGACCGTTGATGGCTTCGCCGCCCAGCCGGGCACGATCGCCAGCCGCGACGAGTTCCTGGGAACGGGCGGCTCGCTGTACTTCCTCCACTTCCAGGACATCCTCACCGGCTCGGAGCGCCTGCGCATCGAGCTGCGCGACAAGGACTCCGGGCTCGTGACCGGAACTGTGGACCTGCGGCCCTCGATCGACTACGAGATCGACTATCTGCAGGGCCGGATCGTGCTCGCCGAGCCGCTGTCCTCGACCGCGGCCGACAACCTGCTGGTCCGCACCAGCGGGCTCAGCGGGCAGCTGGCGTACCTGGTGGTTCGCTACGAGTACACGCCCGCCTTTCAGGACATTCACACCTGGACAACGGGCGGGCAGGCGGATGCGTGGCTCAACGACTATATCCGACTCGGCGTTACTGCCAGCTCCAACGACGCCGGTGTCTCCGGCAGCAGCCTGCGCGGGGCGGATCTGACGTTGCGCAAGAGCGCCGGCTCCTGGGTGAAGCTGCAGAGCGGGAAGAGCGACGGGCTGGCATCGGGTGCGAACTACTCGGCCGATGGCGGCTACGGCTTCACGAGCGACAACCCGGGCTCGTTCGCCAACGCGAGCGCCGAGGCCTACCGCGCCGACGTCAGCCTCGGGCTCGGTGATTTCCTGTCGGGGAACAAGGGTCGCGTGACCTTCTATACCCAGCACCTCGACGCCGGCTATTCGGCGCCGGGCTTCGACGCGCTCACCGCCACCCAGTACTACGGCGGCACCTTCAAGCTACCGATCGGTGACAGTTGGACGCTGAGTGCCAAGGCGGACCAGAAGGCGCAGGACCAGGGCCTCCACACCACGGCCGAAGAGGTCGACGTCGGCTACAAGCTGACCAAGAACTGGAGCGTCAGTGCCGGAGTGCGGCGCGACGACCGCGAGGACAACTCTGCGGTCGTGCCGGTGACACAGCAGCAGGGCGAGCGAACCGATGTGGTGGCGCAGGTGGGGTACGACTCGCTCGCCGCGTGGCGCGCCTACACCTTTGTCCAGGACACGGTGTCAAAGACCGGGGATCGTGACGAGAACGGACGCGCCGGTATCGGTGGGTCGTATCGGGTCAGCAACAAGCTGACCATCGAGGCCGAGGGATCCGAGGGCAGTCTCGGACCGGGCGGCAAGCTCGGCACCAACTATCTCGTCTCGGATCACACCACGCTGTACCTCAACTACTCGCTGGAGAACGAGCGCGCGGACACCGGCGTGTTCCAGCGTCAGGGCACGCTGGTCTCAGGGATGAAGGAGCGCCTGTCGGACAGCAGCAGTGTCTTCGTCGAGGAGCGTTACCAGGACATCGACTCGGCGTCCGGTCTCACGCACTCGACGGGTGTAACGTTCGCACCCGACGATCGCTGGAACTTCGGTGCCAATGCCGAGGTCGGGACGCTCGTCGACAGTCAGACCGACGCCGAGACGAAGCGGAGGGCGGCCGGCGTGCGCATCGGCTATGGCCACGACAAGATCCAGTTCTCGAGCGGCATCGAGTACCGGAACGATGACATCCAGCAACCGGATGCGACGAGCTACGACCTGAAGACCTGGCTGTTCAGGAACAATTTCAAGTACCAGATCGCGCCGGACTGGCGCCTGGTCGGCAAGCTCGACCACTCGATGAGCAATAACTCACAAGGCCAGTTCTACGACGGCGGCTACACCGAGGCGGTAATCGGCTACGGATATCGTCCGGTACAGAGCGATCGGCTGGACGTGCTGGCGAAGTACACCTACTTCTACAACCTTCCTACGGCAGGCCAGCTGACTCCGCAGGACACGGCGGCGCAGTTCGTCCAGAAGAGTCACATCGCATCCATCGACGTGAGCTATGACCTGACTCAGCAGTGGTCGCTCGGCGGAAAGTACGCCTACCGCCTGGGACAGGCGAGCCTCGACCGGGTGAACCCCCAGTTCTTCGACAACACGGCAGA
>WNFS01004218.1_pt1 | contig 15138 bp, 20 predicted proteins | sample 5400141 | NCBI WGS metagenome assembly WNFS01 (sample SAMN13153358, study PRJNA577476) | soil metagenome | isolation source: 60 cm saprolite under Madrone tree | place: USA:California | collected 2016-06-14
GAGACTCCCGAGCCCAGCATCTCACCGAAATCAAAGCGGCGCCACACGCCGACACCCAAACCGAAAGCGGCCAAGAAAAAATCTCGCGAGAAAGAAAGCGCAGGAAAATCCAAGACAAAAGGGAAACCCAAACTAGCGCGAGAAGAAGAGAAAACGCCAAAACCGGCAAAAACGCCTGCGCCTCGCGCAGAAGAGCGGGGTGCGTCATCAGAAGTTTCACCTTCACCGCCGCGTGCAGTTGCCGTCCCAACACCAACCACAGCACCCCAACCAAAAATTGCCCGTTCTCTTCCAGCCGGCGACCGAGCGCAGGTTGTGATCGAAAAGTCGGGTGTCGAGGAAGACCAGGGGTTCGAGCCTCCGCCATCGCCACCACCGCGCAGATTCGGGTTTTGGCCGTGGTCGCGCCAATCAAGCAACTATCGATATCTTACTCGCTCAGTCATCGACGCTATCCGACGCGCGCCAGTGAAACGGCGTCGCTGGCAATTCATTGTCGTGCATAATAGCGGCACGCGACAGGGAAACGCGCGCGTGTTTGATTATTACCATCGGCACGTCCGCAGGATGCAGAATGGTCTTGCGTATCATTTCGTGATTGGGAACGGAACATCCACCGGCAATGGCCAGATCGAAGTGGGCGATCGCTGGCGGCGCCAGATTAACGGCGGGCATGTCCACAGCGATTATTTGAACAACATTTCGCTCGGCATTTGCCTGGTAGGCGATTTCAATCGCGACCAGCCAACGCGCGCGCAACTCGAGTCGTGTGAAGAACTCATCCGCTACCTGCGAGAGCGTTGCGGCAAAATCGACAGGGGCGATATCCCCGTGCGGCCGCATCGTGAGATGAATCCACCGCGCTGGGCGACTGATTGCCCGGGAGACGCCTTTCCCTATTCCTGGTTTCGCAGGTTTTAACAACGAGCGTACGGCTCTCTGTCATTCCGAGCCCTTCGACTTCGCTCAGGACGGGCTCCGTCGAGGACCCTCGAATTTTAAGGGAAGGGTGAGAGATGTCTCGACTTCGCTCGACATGACACAAAGGGTCACTTGCGCTGCGCGACCATGAGGTTGGCTTCCTTATAGTTCCAGCGGTAACCGAATCCAAACTCGAGTGGCGGTGGATTGCTTTGCGCGAAGAGTTCTTGCAGTCGGGGCTGGTGATGTTGTTTAAACAGCTCAATCGGACCGAGGTAAACACCGAACAGGCGCAGGTTCCATTTGTTTGGGTCGAAGTAGGCGATCGGGATTCCGGCATCGTCCTGCACAATTCGATTGCTGTGTTCCAGAATGAAATTGCGAATCGTAGCGAAACCATTCTCAAACATCAGATATGACGATGACTTGAGAAAGCTCGAGCCGACGCCCAATCGCTGGCAAAATTTCAAGAAACCGGGAGTCGCTTTGATGCCGCCATCGGAAATATCGGTGGTGAAATAATACACGGTTTGGGACTCACCCGATTGACTGTCGATGTACTTGATCCGCACCCCGGGAATACTGCCGCCTTTCTGTTCAAATGCGCCGCTGCTGTTGAGAGAGCCGAACGTCACGTTCGTGATCGATTTGTCGGCGCGCGCGATGAAAGTGTAGAGAATCGGCAACACGCCGTTCAGGTTCTGCTCGTGCAGATCGATTTTCATGTCTTTCGTGATGAAGTAGGTCGTATTCAGCGAGGACTTCATTGCGTTCTCCAGATTTCCCAGCGCGCTGGACAAGTTCGCAATGCGTGACGGATCGGGTGGCGGTCCCATTGCTTCCTTCCCGCAAAGCACGTACACCGCAGCCCGTGGAAAAAACTGATCGACGTACAAAAAATCCGGACCGCTGAACATGTAAAACGCGACAGGGATCGGTTGCACCGATTCTGGAAGGTACGTCTCTTGCCACGCGTGCAGTTTCTGCAGCTGCCGGAGATTTAGTTTTGAGAATTGTTCTTCGAAAAACGCGGCGTGTTGCTGCCATGCTGGCTCGCGCGTGAGCGGCGCGAGAGGGGAATCTGGCGGCACCGGCATTCCCGCAAGAAAACGCGCCACATCGTTAGGTCCGGCAGCTATCGGCACCGCGCGAGGCGCAATCTCTGGATTCGTCTGCGCGTACACATCGAGCGCGCTTACCAGACCCATGATCACGGCCAATGCCGCGTAAGTTCTCGACAGCAGATTCATTGCGACTGACGAAGGCGTTTCCCCGCGCAAAAGTAGAAGAGCAAACCCAGGAGCGCTGTTCCCAAACCGGCGAGGGACTCCCCGGCGTGCCAGCGCAGCAGATAAAACATCATCCATATCGTGATTATCGAGAAGAGAACAGGCGGGAGCGGATAGAGCCAAACTCGATACGGGCGCCTCATTTTCGGATGTGTGAAGCGGAGCACGATCACCCCGAGCACAGCGAGCAACGAGCAAATTAACAAACTAAATTGAGTGTAACGGACGACGTCTTCGAAACTGCGGGTGAGCAAGAGTAAATTCACGATGACAAGTTGGAGCACGATTGCATTCGTCGGGATACCGTGCCGGTTTTTCCGGCCAAGCAATCGCAGCAGCCAATGATCTTCGCCCATCGACATGGTGACGCGCGGGCCGATCCACGTCATTGAGCTGATTGCGGAAACCAAACCGAGGCAAATGACCGCGCCGGCAACGCGCCCGCCGTTTGCGCCAAAAATGTGTTTTCCTGCGATCAACGCTACGTCGAGTTGACCCCTTAATTCCCGAAAAGGCGTGGTGACGAGGAAGATTGCGTTGACCAGCACATAAACCACGACCACCACGCCTGTGCCCACGAGCAGCGAGCGCGGTACATTTTTTTCCGGCTGCTTAATTTCGCCGGTGATATAGACCGCCGCATTCCAACCAGAGTAGGAATACATCACATACACCAGCGATATCGCGAAAGCTCCGCTGAAGATCAACTTCGTGTCGCCGGAAGCCGGCAAAAAATCGATTGGTTGCTTCGAGTGGACGAAGAAACCAGCGGCGATCAGCGCGCCAATCAGGAGCAACTTTATGAGGGTGGAAAGATTTTGGAACGTGCTGCCGACCTGCAAGTTCTTGAAATGAAACAGCGCCACCAGCCAGACCACCGCAAACGAGAGCAAGACCGGTGAGCCAAAATCGAGCACGCCATGCAGATATGTGCCAAACGCCATCGCGGCCAGTGCGATCGGCGCGGCAAATCCGACTGTCGCGGACACGAATCCCGCCATAAACCCAAGCGCTGGATGATAAATCTGCGAGAGAAAATGATACTCACCTCCGGAACGCGGCAGCGCGGCGCTGAGTTCGCCGTAACAAAGTGCGCCACAAAGCGCCGCGACGCCACCGATGACCCAGAGCATCAGCAGAGGGAACCCCGACTGAATGTCCGCCAATTGAAAGCCAAGGCTCGTGAAGATGCCGGTGCCAATAATGTTGGCGATGACAATGGAACATGCTGTGACAAAGCCGACGCGGCGCGCGGGTGCTGCCGGTTGCACAGCAGAATGGTCAGCAGGGGTGTTCATCGAAGTATCGACAATCGCCAAATCAGCGGGACTCGCGAATTGTTTAGGAGTTACGCTCGAATTCATATTGGCTACGGGCAGGCGCTGCAGAGTTTAGATGTCGCATATTACTGAGTTGTCAGAAGTCATTCGCGGCATCATTTTGAAACCATCATGAACGCGCATCCCAAGGTCTCCCTTGAAACAGCGACCCAGCTCGCGGTCTTTCTTGCAAATCGTCCCGGTGCCCTTGCGCGCGTGTGTGAAGCACTCGGCAACGCCGGAGTGAACATTTATGCGCTGGCGACGTCTGACACCGTCGATCACACGGTTGTGCGGATGGTGGTGAGCGATCCTACCAAGGCGCTCATGCTTTTAGGCGAAGCGGGCGTGCTGGCGCTCGAGACCGAAGTGCTCACGATCGAAACGGCGAGCCAGCCAGGCGTCCTGGCCAAAATCGCCGAGCGCCTCGCGGAAGCCGAAGTCAATATCGAGTACGCTTATCTTGCCGGCGGTCGTGGAGCGGAAAAGGGACTGATCATCCTGCGGCCATCCGATGTAGAAAAGGCGAGACGCGTTCTACAAGATTTGTAGCTCGTGCAGACGCAGGTTTGAATCCGCCCTTACGGCCGAATCTCGATTATTGTACCGTCCGGCGTGACTCGCCAGAGTTCTTCGATCTCCTCGTCGGTGAGCGCAACGCAACCCAGAGTCCAATTCTTCCACCGATGAAAAGCGCCAATCCAGCCAAGTCCGTTTCGAATTCCGTGAATCATGATGTCAGAGCCCGCTGACACACCCCGCGCTGCCGCACGCTTGTCGTCCTCATCTGAGGGATAAGAGATGTGTAGCGCCAGGTGGAAACTGCTTTGCGCATTTCGCCTGTCGATTTTGTAAGTGCCCTCGGGTGTTTTCATATCTCCCTCTTCCTGCTTTGGCCCTGCTGGATTGCGACCTAATGCGACTCGATACGTTTTGATGTGTCTGCTATCGCGAAAGATCGACAATTTCCTCCCTGATTTTTCAACGAGGATACGATCGATTGTTATGTCGTCCGGCAGCCGGTGCCAATTGTGATGTGCGCAGAAGTAAACTGCCAACGTGCAAATTGCGATAGATGCGAAGATGATCTTGACCTTCACATTGTGAGGTTTCGACCGCCCTAGCCAAAACGCAAACGAGCAGGCTTCTTCAGGATCGCACTTACCTCCACGGTTCGTGATTGCCAATGCGAACTCGATGCTAGATAAATGCGCGGCGCGTTTATGACTCCGGTAAAAACCTGGCTGGGTTATCCATATCCCTTGGGTGCTGCGTGGATGGGTAACGGGGTCAACTTCGCGCTCTTTTCAGAAACTGCCGCTTCTGTTGAGCTTTGTCTCTTCGCAAACATGGAGGCGACCGAAGAATACGTTCGCATTCCAGTCCGCGAACACACTGATCAAGTCTGGCATGTGTTTTTGCCTGACGTGCGGCCCGGGCAGTTGTACGGTTTCCGCGTTTCCGGTCCGTACGATCCGGAACACGGATTGCGTTTCAACAGCTCGAAACTTCTTCTCGATCCGTACGCGAAAGCTATCGCCGGAGAAGTGAGCTGGTCAGATGAAATGTTCGGGTACGTGGTCGGCGACAAGAAGGAGGACTTGTCGCAGGACTTCCGCGACGACGCGTGGGGAGTGCCGAAGTCGGTGGTCATCGACACTGGGTTCGATTGGCAGGGCGAGCGGAGACCTGGCGTCCCGTTGGCTAATTCCGTGATTTACGAGGTGCACGTCAAAGGCTTTAGCAAACTCTGGCAGGAAATTCCGGAGCAGTTGCGTGGCACGTATGCGGCGCTCGGCAGCCCGGTGGCTATTGATTATTTCAAAAAGCTTGGCGTGACCGCGATCGAGTTATTGCCGGTGCATACGCACGTTGACGACAAGGTGTTGGTTGATCGCGGCCTGACGAATTACTGGGGTTATAACACGATCGGATTTTTCGCGCCGCACGCGCAGTACTCCAGCAGCGGGCAAACGGGCGAACAGGTGTCCGAATTCAAAACGATGGTGCGCAGTCTTCACGCTGCCGGAATCGAAGTGATTCTCGATGTGGTTTACAATCATACTGGCGAAGGAAATCAGCTGGGGCCGACGCTCTGCTTCCGCGGGATCGACAATCTCGCTTACTACCGGTTGCGCTCCGACAATCCGCGTTTCTATCTAGATTTCACCGGCACAGGCAACACGTTCAATTTGCTGCATCCTCGCGCGCTGCAGCTTGTGACGGACAGTCTGCGTTACTGGGTGGAGGAAATGCATGTCGACGGATTTCGTTTCGATCTCGCGCCGGCGCTCGCGCGCAATCATGAGGGAGTAAACAGGCTGCATCCTTTCTTCCAAGTGATCCAGCAGGACCCGATTCTTTCGCAGGTGAAACTGATCGCAGAACCATGGGACGTAGGCGAGGGCGGCTATCAAGTCGGCAATTTTCCGGCGCCTTGGTCGGAATGGAACGGCAAATATCGCGACGCGGTTCGCAGTTTTTGGAAAGGCGATGAGGGCCGCGTTGGCGAGATGGGCTACCGGCTCGCCGGGAGTCCCGACTTATATCAACACAATGGGCGACGCCCTTACGCCAGCATCAATTTTGTCACCGCGCACGATGGTTTCACGCTAAACGATCTGGTCAGCTACAACGAGAAGCACAATGAACTGAACGGCGACGGCAACCACGACGGCGATAGCAACAATCTCTCATGGAATTGCGGCGTTGAAGGTCCAACCGACGACCCGCAAATCAACGCCCTGCGCGAACGGCAGCGGCGGAATTTCCTGTCCACACTTTTTCTTTCCCAAGGTGTGCCAATGCTTTTGGGCGGCGATGAACGGGGCCGGACGCAAAAAGGCAACAACAACGCTTATTGCCAGGACAACGAGATCAGCTGGTTCGATTGGAATCGCGATGAAAAGCAGAATCAATTTCTCGAGTTCACGCGTAAGCTGATTTGCTTTCGCCATGCGCATCCGGTATTTCGCCGGCCAAAATTCTTTCAGGGCCGCCGGATTCGCGCTTCCGAAATCCGGGATGTGATGTGGTTCAATCCCGGCGGCTGCGAAATGAGCGAGGAAGAATGGGCGTCGCCGTTTGTTCGCTGTATGGGGATGCTGCTAAGCGGCGATACGGCCGATGTCCTTAGTTTTGAAGGCGAACCGATCCGCGACGACACGTTTCTGCTGCTGATTAACGCGCATTACGAGCCGATACCCTTCGTGCTGCCCGGTCAGGAGAATCTCGAGTGGCAATTGATTCTCGACACAATGGACCCTAACGGTTTCCTGGCTGAGCCGAGAAAATTTCCCTCCGGCGACGATGTCGACATGGGCGGTCGCGCCTGCTGTTTGCTGCAACTGGTCAAGGGCGCGCAAGCCCAAGCTCGTGAGGAATCCTGGAAAAAACGGTCCGTCGAATTTCCGCCATTGAGCGCAGAGGAAGAACGCGCCGGAAAAGCCGGCAAAGGGTAGCGGACTTTTCTGACCGTCGGCCTGAAGATAAACGCGTGCAAGATACGGAAGGATGGAGGAAAAGTTCGTTTCGGCGCGACGCCGAAACCAGACATGCGGGACGCGTGCGCTACTCGGAGTAGAAATTCGAGCAACGCAATGTTGTTGCGAGAAGCGAATTAGTTTATAGAGATAGAAAGCGCGTGTTATCATGCGCGGCTGATCTTTTGGTCAGTGATTTGCCCATGACTCCGAGTTCTCTTGTGATCGTTACTGATCGCGGCAGCTTGAAAGCATATCGGGTGAATGAAACGCCGACGCGCGGGCCGAGCCTGCAACTGGTACAGGCGTTCAACATCACCGACGCGCACGGGAGACTCGTCGATAAAGTGAGCGATTTGGCTGGGCGTTTTCCGGTGAGTGACGGTGCGGGGGCCCACCACGGAGCGTCTTCCATTGCCGAACGGACGCACCTCGCGGCGGAAACTGATCGCCGCATTCAGAAAGAGCTGGCCGATCAAATTACAAAAATTGTCTCGAGCAACGGAAAAGAAGGCTGGTCGTTTGCTGCGCCGGCTGAAATTCACGCGGCGATTGTTGATCTCTTGCCGCCCGCAGTGCGCGACCGGATCGTTGAGCACGTGAAATCGGATTTGGTAAAAGTGGAACCGGCGAAACTCATTTCGCGATTTCGCTCGTTGCAGCAAATTTAATGGCGCGATGCTGGAATATTTTTGTTTCCCTCAACGTCGGAGGGCTCGTTAGTATCTAATTAATCATGGAACTGCCTATTAAGATCTCGTACCGGGGTCTGGAAAAATCTGACCAGATCGACAATCTTGTTTTGGGATATGCCGCACGGCTGGAAAAATTTTGCGACCACATCAACCGCTGCGATGTGGCCATTGAGCAGACCAATCACACCCATCAAAAAGGTAATCCATACCGGTGCCGCATCGATGTGACGGTGGCGCGAGGCCACGAGCTGGTCGCTGACGAAAAGCAGATTAACAACGGCTCGCACCAGCCGCTCAACAAGGTGATTCACGACGCGTTCAAAACGATGGAGCGCGAGTTGCGCCGTGTCGTGGACAAGCAAAGGCGCAACGTCAAAACGCACGCCAACACCCGTTCGCCGAAATAATATTTTTCTCGGTGGCGTATCGCCTGCGCAATCAGGTAGGAGCGATTGACCTCAATCGTCCCTGTCTTTGTTTCACTAGTCCCATCGAGCCGTTCACGATCATGAGCCCAGCGCTCGTCAACCAAAGCCAATAGCCTGCGCCGTAGCCGATGATTTTCGCATAGGTCGGTGCCTCGCTCGCAACGATGGTGTGGCGAAAAAGAAACGCCAGTATCAAGGCTGAAGCTGCAATTCCGAGCAGCAGCGCAATCTTACTCTTTCCAGCAAAAGAAAATACCCAGGCGGCAAGCAACACTGGATTGGCCAGCCACTCGAAGATGCCGTACAGCACTCCGATCGGCCCGAGCAATAGCAAATACAAACCGGGAGACGATGTCTTGGGATCGTGCGCCTCAATATTGTAACAGTTCTGCGTCAGCGACGCCGCGAAAACGATGACGCTGAGGAGCGTGATGATTTTTGGAAGTCGCATCACAAGATGGAGATCGAGGATAGTAACCGCACCGCGCGAACAGAAGCGCTATTTCGAAACGGCGAACCCGGATAATAAGTCCACAGATTTCACAGATTCGGAGCCGCAGAATTCTTCTGACCAAAATAATCTGCGAAATCTGCGGACGAATTAAATTTTCTTCGCGTACTTTTCTGCGCCAAGAAAGTGCAGTGAAACATACGGCTCATCGCCAATGACCCAGCTGTCGTGCGGAATTGGCGGAATGTAGAAAAGTTCGCCGGCACGCAGCTCGACTACGCGGCCATCATCGAACGCGGCCCGTTGCGGCGCTGGAAAGAACTAGTCCAACATGCTCAACGTTGCACCGGGTCGCGCCAACGCTCGGGCCGACGTGCTCGCTCCATTTCCAGCCCGGCTCGTATGTGGCGCGACCGATTGTCAGCCCGCCGAGATGCACAAGTTCGAATTTCCCTTTCTGTAGAACGCGAACTTCGTCCGGCGTCTCGAAGGATTTGAGGATGACCGCTATCTGCTGGTTGCTCATACGTGACTCAACATCGAAAACTCCCTCGTAAAAGCAAAAGCGACTCTTCGCGTTCCGAAAGCACTGCAGTCATTGGTGAATTGGGAAAAGCGCTTCGAGCCCAGGCGATTTCGTGCCGGCAAGATAAGCGTAGCCTGTAAATCGCGGGTAATTGTCCGGATCAGATTGCCAGCGGTACGTGGCATCATACTCCTTGCCGTCGAAACGAAAATGCATTCTGAGCACGGGAATGTGATCGGCGCCTGCCACGGTATCGAATCGAGCAGCGCATTTGTCGGTCTTACCTTCGATGGTTCGCGTGACTTGTAGGACTCCTCCCTCGTCCCGAAGCGTTATATGGCCGGTGTAAGTCGCAGTCGAATCAGCCTTGCGGCCGATGAGGTCATATTCTCCAGCCATGTAGCCACGCAAGAACTCCTCATCGAGCTGCTTGGAGTCAGCGTCCGCACAGCGTGCGGAATGGGCCAGTAACAATATCGCCAATATTGCCAGAGACGCTCTCATGACGCCTAACGAAAAAACCTCAGACACCGCGGGCCCGCCGCGGCGGGTAAACTGTAGCGAGCGTTGCAACTTCAGCTCTCATCTAAAAACTCTCAACTGGATGGGGCTGCAGCACCTCGTTAGGTCTCATTATTGGTCTGGCCCAGTTTCGACCATCTTTTCTATTTCCTGATTCTGTTTATCGTTGGCCTTTTTGATGTGTTGCACGCTCTTCCTGAGTTTTGTTCCATCGTATCCAACGAGATCTGCGGCCTGCAGAGGCTTTGTGTTCTCATTTAATTCAGTTTTGTTTTGAGAATTGGGATTTGTCGCGGCGGTTTTCTTCTGGCATCCCGATGCAAGCAAAATCGTCGAGAAAATGATTGGGACGAACCTTAAGGGAAGCATGGTTTTCATGAGTCTAATGAGATGGAGTTGAGCGACCCAGCACTTTGTCAGGGATAGCCTTCTCAAAACAGACGCTGAGGGAATCACCGGTGTGATGACCATATGCAGCGATACGATGATAGCCGCTAGACTCGTAAAGGCTAATAGCCTCCGGCTGCTCGACCCCGGTCTCCAATCGGATCGCCCGGTAATTGAAACCCGCAGCAAGTTGTTCCAATGCGTGGAGAATGCGTCGTGCAATGCCTCTGCGTCGTCCATCAGGGGCGACATACATTCGCTTCACTTCCGCGGTGGCTTCGTCAATTCGACGGAGCGCACCACAACCGATTGGCTGCCCGCCAAGCCTGGCCACCACGAAGGCGGTGCCTGGCGCGAGTGCCTCGTCGGGGGAAAACGGACTCGGCGGAGTACCGTAACGTACGCTAAGCTCCGAGCAGAGGTCATTAATAAGACGTGTCGCAACTTCTCCGTTAGGATCGTCGATGGTGACTGTCAGGGCGGACGAATCAGATAGCGGTGTCATCGTCTTCATTACAACAGAGTGCGTAGTGACGCCTAACGAGGGCAAACTCAGCGCTTGGTTAGACCGCCTACAGCTGCTTGCACATTATCTCACCGGGCCGCTGGTGCCAAACGCACGGGGCGAGTACTGTCCAGCCCAGGCGTGAATACCACGCCTGCTTGTCGAGCGTGAACAAATACAAAGTGTGTACTGCTCGCGACCGAGCCTCGTCCTCGACGGCGGCACATAGTGCAGCGCCGATACCCTGACGACGAAAATGTGAGGCTACAAACACTCCTCCGAGCCAGGGAGTCAGATCTTCGCGCCCCTCAAGATCGTGCACACGAAGGGCGGCGGATCCGAGAAGTTGTCCATTTGCATGCGCAACCCATGCAATAGGCAACTTATCTCGATTCATGTGCGTCTTCAGTTTTTTGATTCGAGCCTCAGGGCTGCGCCAATTGCGGCATGTATTCGGGATAATCAATCAGGTAGCTAATCTGAACTCCGCGCATACCAATTCAGTGTTCGGTCTAACGAGAAAGAGATAAGGCGGTGAGACTGAACTGAAATGAGGATAATTTAATCATGGGTGTCCTCGTTCACTACCACGGACGGTCCACCGTTCTTGGCGAGCATGGCGTCGACGTCCAAGACGAACCCAGGAGGGAAGCCGACATGTTTGGCGCTGCGCCACCAAGTCCCGCCACCCGCCGTTTTGAGCAAGCCGGACAGGAGTGGCCCAGCCGTCGATTCGAAAGTCCCCTTCGGAAAGATACCGCGTTGCGTTCTGTCCCAAATGTGGAAAGCCGCCCAGGCGTATTCGGCAAGCATCTGCTCCAGCCTTAGCTGATCGGCGGCATCCAGAGCGCGCTCTCCGCTAAGGCCAGCGGTCATGAGCTCGGCAATGTCGCGGTTTCCGGCGATTGCCTGACGAATCACCGTCCACTGCGCCATAGTGGAATTGTGCTCGTTGCGCTGGAGCGCGCCGTATTGTGTTTGATCTGTAAACCGACAAAGATCAAAGACGCAATCACGCCAAGCGAGGCAACAATTTGCGCGAGATAGGACAATTGTTCGAACGACATAGGTTTCAACTATCAGTAAGTTTGGGCCTGACTATCTAACGAGAAAAAGATCAGTCCACGCTGGCCCGTCGTGAGTAAACTTCAGCGAGCATTGATTTCATTTCGTCCTTCATAATTCCTACTTCTTACTTTCCTCCGCTAGCTGCATCGCATGGTTAGGCCTTGTTAGCATTCACTGCGAGTCGTGGCATTTTGAATTCTTTCCAGCGCCGTTCCTGCTCGTCGGGTGGAACATCCTCGACGTGCGTGGCAACCCACCAAATGTTGCCGCAGGGGTCTTTGATGCCGCCATACCGCTCACCAGAAGGCAACGTCATCATCGGAAAAACAGAAACCCCGCCGGAGCTAAGCGCGCGATGATAGACGGCGTCGCAATCCGCCATATAAAGGTAAATTGAGGTGGGCATCGGCCCGAACTCTGGGGTCGGGTCGGCCAGCATGAGCATCGAGTCTCCGATTTGCATCGTGGCGTGCATGATTGCGCCATCTGGCCGCTTTTGCTGGAAGATCAACTCGCCCTCGAACGCTGCGGAAATGAACTCGATCAACCGCGATGCGCCTTGGGCAAATAGGTAGGGAGTAATGGCGTGGAATCCTTCAGGAATTGGCTTTATAGACATTTGACCGTGTAGGATTGATTTTCAGCGCAGAGCTTCATAGGCCTAACGAGAAAGAGATAAAGCCATGACAGGGTGTCGTGGCAAACACGCTGAACTTGCATCGGAATGGGGCCGTTGGCTTCATCGATTGGTTAGATGTGACGTGCTGCTGCGCCTCCCACGTCGTATCCAGAAAAATAAAACACCGAGGACTGATCCCGCTGCGAGCACGGCTGCAATGGCTACAGCCAACTGATGATGCGCATGTTCGGGAATCAGAAGCGGCACGATGAAAATCGAAACCGCGATGACAAAGAATGGAAAGAAGATGATGAGAAAAACGTCGACTGGAAATCGTCCGTTCATTGCGGAGGACTACATCTAACGAGACGGAGCTGAGCCACCGCGGGCGGGAGCGAGCGCGGCAAACATTGAGAACTGTTTCATAAAATCAAAGGTGGACTTCACAACGGCCAGTGGTTGGCTCCAGCGATTGGTTAGACTCATTGGTTTGACTCACTGCGAGGGTTTCGCAAGCATCTCCTTGAGCATGGGCGAATGCTCACTGGTTTTTTGGATCTGCTGCAGCAGTACCGCTTCATGAGAAGAAGGAACTTCCTTCGCTTTCGATCTGACGTAGGCAGACAAGTCAGTTGCGAGAACGCGCTTGGCGCCGTCGACGTCGCCTTTCTCCAAGCGTTCCAAGCCAGCCAGACTCAATGTGGCGGCGTAAAACTCGGAATCGGCGAGTCTTTTGAGACCGCTTCTGGCATACAGAGCTAGGGTCCATCTGAATCCGAGGCTATATCCAGCGGCGAATGCCAGGAGGATCGATAGTACCACGAGAAGGCGGCGCTGGTTCATAGGTCTAACGAGAAAGAGATAAGCCACGGCAAGGTGTCATGGCAAACACGCTGAAATTATCTCGCAATGGGGCCAGCCTGCTCGCGAATTCTTTCGGAGTTGGCTTCATCGACTGGTTAGACCTCATCATCCACTTGCAATGAGATAAGTTATAATCGGAACTGCGACCAGCAAAAGCCAACCAACAGCACACATCAGAAAAGCCGGCGTAGACTCTGTGATCGGATAGAAAGGCGTGACCATCCCGGTGAACCCGCCCATCGCTTCGGAGAACCAGATGCAGGCCATGGGTATAAGGAAGAGCCCAGCCGTCTTCAGAGCCAGGATGCCTGCCCCGCTGACATACGCCGCCACGATGTAGCCAACGTAAATTAAGAGCGAGAGACCGCGATTAATCAACCTGGCCATGAGGTCTAACGAGATCAAGATGAGCCACGCCGCCGAGAACGGGGTCGGCTACAGGATGTGGGTTGAACTGCGAACAAGCTCATAAACAAGTTGGGCGGCGTTGGCTCCATCGCTTGGTTAGGCCTTTGTGGGTGAATAGGCATCTCGGACGTGATACAGAATACTACGATGCTCGGTCTCGTCGCGCAGGATGATAACGTCACCTGTGCGTCCACTGAGGAGCGGACGCACATGCTCTGCCGGAAGGTCGGCGAGCCGTAGAGGCCGAGCGGTGTGCTCTGCCTTTGAGACAACGAAGTCACCGTAGTTGCCGATACGGGTGCGATGTAGGACAACCATAGCGCCGTCGCTGAGCGTTTCGGTGTACGCATACACGTAAGCGTCGTAATACTTCTTTTGGACTGCGTCGAACGGTCTGCCACCCCGTAACTCTGCGGCAATCTTTTCGAAGACGGAGCTCGCCTCATCGTGTGACATATCGCGATCATCGATGAAGATGCCATCGACTAAGACGTGTGGAATCGCGGCGCGATCTTTCAACATACGATGCCGCGGCTGCGATAGCAGCTGCGGCATCGTCGCATACATCTGTTCTGTATCGCGAAAGAACCGTGAAGGTCCGACTAGCGAGAGCGCGCGTTTAACCGCGCACTCGAACACACGATCATCGGATGGCTGCAACAGAATGGCACGAAGCAAATCGTAATTCGTGATGCCGTCGAATACGACGACAGTGTCGCTCTGGCCGGCGATGCAGGTGTCAGAGTCGCGAAATCTCAGCAACTCGTCCGAGATCGGCTGACCGAGCGTCCACGCATTTGCCTCGGCGACTAGCGGGTTGTCGTCCGCCAGAATTGGCGCTGCCGTCGCGCAAGCGATGCCAGCGGCGGAGACCAGCCGAAGTAAACAGATGCGACGCTGCATAGGCCTAACGAGAAAGAGATAAGCCACCGCAGGGTGTCGTGGCAAACACACTGAAATCATTTCGCCGAGGGGCCGTTGGCTTCATCGATTGGTTAGATGATTTTGTGGAGTGCACTAAAGGTTGCTTGCGTAGTTTGCTCATAGTCGCGTGCGGCTGGCCCGCTGAAAGTGGAACGTGCCCAATCCAGAAGCCGCGGTCCGGACACTTCAGCATCTTTCGGATGAGCGCGGAAATACGAGGATAGCAGCGAGTCCGTTCTGGGAAATAAGTGAAAATGAACCGAGCCCGTCTCCTCGGCGAACAGCGCACAGTAAACCCGACGTGGGTGAACAACCCTTTCGATCGCGCGAGTGGCTCCTGCGAGAGTAACGCCCAGCGCGGCCTGTGCGTCGGGAGAAAGCTCGGCAAGTGAAAAGACGCAAACCCGTGGACTGACAATCAGATAACCGGCGATAGGGCAACTCGAACACGGGTCGATGCGAAAGTGAGCGTTGACGACGAGATTTCGCTCGGGGACCACCTCGGTGTGCGCGGGAATCATCTAACGAGAAAGAGATAAGCCACGGCAGGGTGGCGTGGCAAACACGCTGAAGTTGTCTCGTAATAGGGCCGTTGGCTTCATCGATTGGTTAGGCATGCCGCGTTGCGTAGCCGAAAGTGTTTAGAGCTGGAACGAGGTTGCTCAGTGCGTGAATTGAAACCAACACCCAGAAGGCATCTTTCCAGGGCGCGCGCTCCCGCCAGTAGAGA
>WNFS01007623.1_pt1 | contig 15138 bp, 14 predicted proteins | sample 5400141 | NCBI WGS metagenome assembly WNFS01 (sample SAMN13153358, study PRJNA577476) | soil metagenome | isolation source: 60 cm saprolite under Madrone tree | place: USA:California | collected 2016-06-14
CTCTTGCAGTAAGAAGTCGCGAGCCGCAGGAGTTACTTTGAAGAGAAACTGTCCGCGCGCCGTTTCCAGCACTCGCTGTTGAACTTGCCCCAACTCAATGTCGAGAACCTGCTCCAGTTGTAGCCTTTGGAGTGGGTGGAACACCACCACTTTGTCCAGCCGGTTCATAAATTCCGGCGAAAACTTCCGCCGCGCCGCTTCCACCGCCGTCCGCTCAACCTTTACATCCAGGTCTGTCGTCGGCTTGTCCTTCGGCTGAATGAATCCCATCCCACCGGACATCAATTCCGTAATCTCTCCGCCACCCAAATTCGATGTCAGAAAAATCACTGTCTGTGAGAGATCTACTCTCCGGTTGTCGCCCAGCGTCAAAGTCGCTTTGTCCAACATGCCGAGCAACAACTGCCACAGCGCATCGCTCGCTTTCTCAATTTCGTCGAACAGCAGAAAGCTCAGTTTTAGTTTGTCCGTATGACTCGCCGCCAACGCTTCTTGCGTAATCAGCGGATGCGTCTCGCGATGTCCCAAATATCCTGGCGGTGAACCAATCAACTTCGCAATTTCATGCGAGTGCTGAAATTCCGCGCAATCCACCTTGATCACCGCGCGCGGGTCGCCAAACAATATCTCCGCCGCTGCTTCCACAATGCGCGTCTTGCCTGAGCCGGTCGGCCCGAGAAACAACAAGTTCCCCACCGGACGCCCGGGCGAGTTCAGCCCGGCGCAGAACACCTGGTACAGGTCCACCAATGCCTGCACACCTTCCGCTTGCCCCACAATCTTTGAGTTCAACGATGCCTGAAACTCCATCGTCTGCGAGCTACGTCTCTCCGGATCGAGTGAAGGTTTTGTGGTGCTCATGACCGCCTCCTCGCGCCGCCGGACTGCTGCGACACGCTTCCAAATCTCCCGCGGGTTCTCGCGTCAAACTGTGCCAGCTTGACCTGAATCGTGGTTTGCAGAAGCCGCAACTGCACGAGCAGCTCCTTCGCCACGGCGGGTGATTCCGAAATTTGGACTACGGGCGGAAAGAGATCCGCGAGCTCTAGGTGCAGAGACCGGAGCGTGGAGACCAGCTTTTGTACCTCGGGTGAGTTGGAGTCGGCTAGATTGATTTTCTGACTTGCCTGTTCGCGCAACGCTCGCCAATTGAGCTCCACGAACGGATGCTTCTTGGAAACTTCGCGGACTATCTGATCGGTGATGCGACCCTTGTCGCCGAGACGCGCAAGATGAAGTTGGCGCACTTTTCCACCGCGGCGCACGTTGTGCACCAGATAGAACGAATTACCTTTGCGCCGAACGAAAGCCATACCTTCTCCCCTGCTTCGTCCTGGATGTAGTGTATTTGGCTTCCACTACACCCGTCAATGATTAGACGTAAAATCTTTCCTAAAGTTGCAACCAATTCGTTACCCGCAAAACTAACGGTGAATGGCGCAAAACGAGCATCTGTTTTTTCGCTGTGTTCCATTCGTGCTTCACATCGTTGTTCCAATTCGACACAGCGCTCTCCCTTTCGGATTATCGGCAGGCTAAAAAGTTTCTCCAGCCGCTGCTTCTTTTTTCCCGCAACTCTCATGCACTCTATCCAACCCACTTCCAGCAAAATGTTCTTGCGACGCAGAGCGCTGCCGATTACGCTTTCCCGCGCAATTCCTATCTCTTTGTTTCGATTGGAGTTCCTGTGTCCTGGGATCCTGTATACCGGCTTGTGAAACTTATTCCACGTGGGCGGGTTCTAACCTATGGCGCCGTTGCTAAAGCCCTGCGTCTTCCGGGCGGCGCAAGAACCGCAGGACGCGCCATGGCGGGCTGCCCGTCCGGCAAAGGCATTCCGTGGCACCGCGTGGTCGGCGCAAATGGGAAACTCTTAATCCGCGAACCATACGCCTCCCTTCAGCGAAAACTCCTCGAAACCGAAGGCGTCGAAATGACCGAACGCCGCGTCAACATGAAACTGCACCAGTGGACCATCCCTCGTGGCAAAAAACCGTCAAAAGGACTCTCAGCGAGGAAGCGCCAAAGTTAAGAAACCTGTCACTTCGAACGGAGCGAACCAACGCTTTTGTATTTCCGATTCATTCTGATAAATCGGTTGGTTTGCAGAGAGAGAAATCTCTCTTCGATTTCGCAACTAGGCGCCTCATCCATAGCGTCGAAACTTCTTCCAGAATCCCGCCCAGCTACTCTTCAAACCTCGGCATAAATAAATATCCGGATGGTCGCGCGACTCTTCATTTACCACGCTAAATTGGTTCGTGTTTTTCGCGACCACCGCGCAACTCGTAAAATTAGCTTCCGCTTCTTCTTTCTCAAGTCCGACCACGATCACCGTTTTCGGCTCGCGCGGATCGTACCCGCGATACCAAAACGAATTCGTCCCGGACATCGCATGCGGTAAACCAAGCGCTGGCCCATACAAATTGAGCGCGCCTCCCTCGCCGTAGTTGCCTGTCAGGATTCCTGTCTTCGCTCGCTCTTCTGCCGGCAGCGCGTTGTAAACGCCGGCGACCGTATCCGCCAGGTCCGTCCATCCAATCTGCTCGCGAAACTGGTCGTGCAATTTGCTCGTCACATGCCACGCCGCTCCGCCAAACGGCGCAATCGGCATCACAAAGACGGCAAACAATGCCCCATTCAAAGCGATTGCAGTCCACTGCAATCCGTTAAAGACTTTTGCCGTAACCGGCTTCGCCGTGCGCAACCAATTCCCGAACGCCACGCTTCCTGCGGCGAGCACCACCGGATAAATCGGAGCCGTGTAGTAGAACCGCGACTTCGCAATCCAAAACATTAAGAACGTCGCAAGCACCATCCACCCAACCAACGTGTATTTTTTCCCTTGCTCCCGCGCCGACAAGAACCAAAGCCCCAGCGCCGCCAGTGGCACGGTCACCAGATTCACGCACAACAAAATCTGCCCGAGCAAAAACCCTTTGTCCCTGCCCTGCCGCACGTCGCGTTCGTGCAGGTGCCTTAGAAAATCGAGCGAAATCCAATCATACTTCGCTTGCCAAATCACATTCGGCAAAAACAGCAGCACGGAAATTCCCACTCCAATCCAAAGCCACTTGCTCGCCAGATATTTCCGCGCATCAGAAAGTAAAACTCCGGCAACAATTCCCAACGTCCAGAATCCCGCCGTGTACCGCGTCTCCATCCCCAACCCCAACACGAACCCAATCGCCGCCCACCACCGCGCATCGCCGGACTTGCACAGCCTCACCAAAAAATATGTCGCCAGAACGCCCCACAAATAATCGAACGACACGTACTGAAACACCGCTCCCTGCGCCAGCGCCACCGGAGCCACGCACGTCGCCACCGCCGCCAATACTTGTTCCCGCCGTCCGCCGCCCAACTCCTTCGCGATCAACCCTGCCAACACCATCGCGGCGCTCACCGCCACCGCCGCAAAAAACCGAAATCCTATCAGCGACGTCCCAAACAACAGCAACTCAACGCGTCCAATCAGCGGCGTAATCGGCGGATACGCCACGAATCCCCAATCCAGGTGTCTGGCATCATCCAGCGTCTGCAATTCATCGCGGTGAAATCCATACTGCCCATTCGTCGCCGTGTGAATTACCACGCTTGCCAACGCCAAAAGCAGCAGCACCGCCAAATCCGATCTCATAAACTCCCTTACTCGGTTCTCCATATCTCCCTTTGCGCGCGGGTTTACGTAACCGCGCCGTAGCGTACAGTTCAGTGTGCGTCCGCGTAAGCCTTACCCGGGCGTATCCGCGACGCGCCGCAGTCTAACCGAACTCTTGCCTTCCCTTCTGCCGAAATATTTCTTCAATTCGGGCGTATTACGATTCAACGTATCGCCGACTGGCCCCGGAGGATGCTGCAGACGCAGATGCGGCGTTTGCTGTAAACTCGGTAGCTGCTCCTTATGCCCGAACCCGTTATTCGAGTCGAAAATCTCGTCAAGCGCTACGGTGACGTCGAAGCCGTTCGCGGCGTCAGCTTTAGCGTCAGCGAAGGCGAAGTCTTCGGCCTGCTCGGCCCTAACGGTGCCGGCAAGACCAGCACTATCGAAATCCTGGAAGGCCTGCGCAATGCCGACAGCGGTAGCGCCATTGTCTGCGGCTACGATCCGGGTAAAGACGCCGCGGCTCTAAAATACGTCATCGGCGCAGCCCTGCAATCCACTGCGCTTCCGGACAAGCTTCGCGTCATGGAAGCGCTCAAGCTCTTCGCCAGTTTTTACAAGGCCCATAAGAATCCAGAAGAACTCCTAACGCGCTTTGGCCTCGAAGAGAAACGCAACGCTTTCTATTCCCAACTCTCCGGCGGCCAAAAACAGCGTCTCGCTCTTGCGATCGCCCTCATCAACGATCCCAAAGTCGTTTTCCTCGACGAACCCACTGCTGGCCTCGACCCACAAGTTCGCCGTGAGATCTACGACATCATCGAAGAGCTCAAGCGCGACAAGAAAACTATCGTCCTCACCACGCACTACATCGAAGAAGCCGAGCGCCTCTGCGATCGCGTCGCCATCATCGACCACGGCAAAGTCATCAGCCAGGGCTCGCCGCTCGAACTCAAACAAGCTTCCGGCGACAAAACCCGCATCGAAGTCCGCCTGGCCAAGTCCGAATCGGACCTGACGCTGAAGAATCTCGAAGGCGTCGCCGATTGCCGGGCGCTTAACGGCGCTTATGTTCTTCACTGCCAGCGCCCGCCTCAGGCCATCGTCGCGCTCGTCAAACATCTCGAAACGCAAAACAACGAACTCGTTTCGCTCGAAATTTTCACGCCGTCCCTCGAAGACGTCTTCATCGAACTCACCGGAAGGAGGCTACGCGATTGAATCACCTGATGACACTCACCGCCATGCGCGTGCGCCTCGCGCTACGCAACAAAATGTTTTTCTTTTTCAGCATCGTCATGCCCTTCGGCTTCTTTTTCCTGTGGCTCGGCGTTTTCGCCAAAGGCATTCCTGTCGCCTGCGCCTTTTATCTTGGCCCTGTTCTGGCCCTCAACGTGATGGGCAGCTTTTGGGGGCTAAGCGCCACGCTGGTTATGTTCCGCGAACAGGGAATTCTCCGCCGCTTCCACGTTGCCCCGGTAACTGCAGCGGACATGCTTGGCTCCAGCGTTATCGCCAACTTCGCTCTCACCCTTCCCACCGTCTTTGCTGAACTCATCCTCGCCCGCCTGGTCTTCCACGTTCACACATTGTCCAGTCTTCCGGGAATCCTGCTCCTAGTCGCCGTTGGCACCGTCTCGTTTGGCTCTCTCGGCCTCGTTGTCGCCAGCATCACGAACACAATGCAGGAAACTCAGGTCCTCAATCAGCTCTTGTGGTTGCCACTCATTTTTCTTTCGGGTGCCACTCTCCCTCTTGCCTATCTCAACACCAGCGTTCAGCGCGTCGGGCTCTTTCTCCCTGCCACCTACCTCGTCAACGCCTTGCAACAGACCATCGTTTACTCCGCCACACCGGCTAGCCGTTACGTTGAAATCGTTTCTCTCACTTGCTGGGCGCTGCTTACTTTCTTCCTTTCCGCACAGCTCTTCCGCTGGGAACCGGAGGCCAAGATCCCCCGCAGAGCGAAGCTCTACGTCGCCGCAACCGCCATTCCCTTTTTGCTTCTCGGAATCGTCGAGAACCGTTCTGATCGTGTCCTGCGCGAGGCAAGAAACGCTTTCGTTTCTCTGACGGAAACTCCTCGCTCCTCTTCGTCCCCCGCGGCGAAGCCTGGACCGTCTTCCGCGACCACATCGTCGAGCGCCACAGGGCGCGGCAGCGACCACTAGCAAAGCCCCGGCTGCGCCAATTTGGTTCTCCCGCTCCAGTGCGTTTGCCGCACACTTATTGACGCCTCCACTCCCCTGCCGTATTCTGATTTTTCGAGTGGAACTCTTCACGGGAGCGCAATCATGCCGGTTCAGAAGACAGAGAAAATCTGGCACAACGGAAAATTCATCAACTGGGACGACGCCAAGCTTCATGTCCTCTCCCACGTTGTCAGTTACGGCTCCGCCGTGTTCGAGGGCATCCGCTGCTACGACACAAAACAGGGCCCAGCAATTTTCCGCCTCCGCGAGCACATGCAGCGCCTCATCAACTCCGCGAAAATCTATCGCATGGACTTGCCGCACACGGTCGACGATTTCTCGAACGTCGCCTGCGAAGTCGTCCGTCTGAACAAGCTCAACGCCTGCTATGTGAAGCCCATCGTCCTCCGGGGCTACGGAGAAGTCGGCGTCAACCCGCTCAACTCACCCATCGATTGCTACATGGCGTGCTGGTCCTGGGGCGCATACCTCGGCCCTGAAGCGCTCACTAAGGGCGTGGACATCGGTGTCAGCTCCTGGACGCGTATCGCGCCAAACACGCTGCCTGCCATGTCCAAAGCGGCCGCCAATTATATGAACTCGCAGCTTATCCGCATGGAAGCCTCGTTCAACGGCTACGCAGAAGGCATCGCGCTCGATTCTCATGGACACGTCAGCGAAGGCTCGGGCATGAACGTCTTCCTCGCGCACGACGGCGTCCTCTACACGCCACCCCTCGCCACCAGCATTCTTCCGGGCATCACGCGCGACTCCGTGGTGAAAATGGCGGAAGACCTCGGCATTCCCGTCAAGGAAACTGTCATCCCCCGCGAAATGCTCTACGTCGTGGACGAAGTTTTCTTCGTCGGCACCGCGGTCGAAATTACGCCGATCCGCTCCGTCGACCACATTCAGGTTGGCAAAGGCGTCGCCGGCCCCATCACGCGCAAACTCCAGGAAGAATTCTTCGCGCTCACAAGCGGCTCCAAACCCGACCGTCACGGCTGGCTCACGTCCGTCAACGCGCCAGTAGCCGCCGCCCGCTAATTTCCCTAACTCAAAGGGCGTCCCGAGCGAATCGGGACGCCCTTTTTCTTCCGTGTCCTCTGTATTCTCCGCGCTCTGATCCCTCTGTGTTAAATCTTTTCCTTCTTCTCTGTGCTCTCTGTGCTCTTGCCTCTGTGTCCTCGGTGTCAATTCTTTTCTTCTCTACACTCGCGTGTACGCAGCATCCGTTCCTCAGGCACAACGTTCCACCTGTGATATTTCAACTTCTTTGCTTCTCCTCGCCCTCTTCCGCTAAAATCCGTCCCGGTCGCCCGGGAGGCACCTCCATGTACTCGACGCCCCAAAAACTTGCCGCCGAATTCATCGGCACCTTCGCATTCATCTTTTTCGGTGCCGGTGCAATCTGTGCCTTCGGCTTTCTCCATGAGCCACTCGGCACAACTCTCTTCGCCATCGCCATCGCTCACGGCCTCGCCATCGCGCTCATGATTTCGGCTCTTGGTCACATCTCCGGTGGCCACTTCAATCCCGCCGTCACCATCGGTTTCTGGGTCACCAAGCGCATCACCACAATCGAAGCCATCTCCTACTGGGCGGCGCAAGTCGCTGGCGCCATCGCTGCCGCATTTCTGCTTCGCGCCGTCGTCCCCGAAGAAGTCTGGCGCGCCGCCGCTCTCGGCACCCCTGCCCTCACCCGCGACTTCACCGTTCTCTCCGGCCTTATCCTGGAAGCAGTCACCACGTTCTTCCTCGTCCTCACCGTCTTCGCTACCGCCGTCGACGACCGCAACTCTTCCCGCCCCTACGCCGGCTTTTGCATCGGCCTCATCATCGCGCTGGGCATCCTCGTCGCTGGTCCCTTTACCGGCGCCGCCCTCAACCCCGCCCGCGCCTTCGGCCCCGCCCTCGCCGCAAGTCACTGGGCTAACCAAGGCGTCTATTGGGTCGGCCCGCTCCTCGGCGGCTTCTTCGCCGGCCTCCTCTACGACTCCTTCTTCAACCGCAAACCCTAGCTCCGCTCGACAACCAATCCACTGGCACGGTGTTGTAGGGGCGGCTTTCCGAAGCCGGCCTCTTCGATTTAACCCGCACCGCTCGCGCGCGGAACCAACGCTTATCTGTCATCCTGAGCGCATCCAAGAAGATGCCCGAAGGACCTCAACGTCGACTTCAACTCACGCTTGAACCTCGTCACGCTGGCCGGTTGCCTCCGTGCACCCCTGTACCCTCGCCTAGGTAACTACACCGCAACCACTCTCTCCGCCTTCCTTGCCCACCCCTCCCACGGATGCTACTTTCGCCAGTGGGCTAGCCTCGCATTCTTTTTGCTCTTACTGACAACTGACGACTGAAAACTGAGAACTGAATATGGCCATAAGCATTGACGATCTTCTCCGCCGCGCTGTAGAAAACAAATCCTCCGACTTGCACCTCAAAGTCGGCAACCATCCCTATCTCCGCGTCGACGGCCTGCTGACTCCTATCAGCGAAGTTCCCCGCGTCACACCAGAAGAAATGCTCTCCATGGCGTTCAGCATGATGACGAACCGCCAGAAGCAAAAGTTCAAGGAAACCGCCGAGCTCGACATGGCCTACGGCGTCGCCGGCCTTGGCCGCTTCCGCGTCAACGTTTTCCAGCAGCGCGGCAACGTCGGCATGGTTCTCCGCGTCATCCCGACCAAAATTCGCACCGTCGAAGAACTCAATCTTCCGAACGTCATTAACAAGATTTGCGAAGAGCAGCGCGGTCTCGTCCTTGTCACGGGAACGACAGGTTCTGGTAAGTCCACGACACTCGCTTCGATGATCGACCGCATCAACGCTAATCGCGCCGATCACCTCATCACCATCGAAGACCCCATCGAATTTCTTCACCGCGACAAGCGAAGCTTCATCAATCAGCGCGAAGTCGAAGTCGACACCGCGAACTTTTCCACCGCGCTCCGCGCCGCCCTTCGCCAGGACCCGGACGTCATCCTCGTTGGCGAAATGCGCGACCTTGAAACCATTTCCACCGCGCTTCTCGCCGCCGAAACCGGCCACCTGGTTTTCTCCACGTTGCACACTCTCGACGCCACGGAAACCATTCAGCGTATTATCGCGGTCTTCCCCCCGCCGGAGCAGAAACAGATTCGCTTGCAACTTGCCGCCACGCTAAAAGCCGTCGTCTCCCAGCGCCTCGTGCGCCGCGCCGACGACAAAGGCCGCGTCCCGGCTTGCGAAGTCATGATCGCCACCGCCTACATTCGCGATTGCATCATCAACGCCGACAAAACGCGCCTCATCCACGACGCCATCTCTGCCGGCACTTCGCAGTACGGCATGCAGACTTTCGATCAATCCATCTTCGATCTGTACACTAAGCAACTCATCACGCTCGAAGAAGCCTTGCTCCGCGCCTCTAACCCGGACGAATTCCGCCTCCGCATTCAGGGCATTCGCTCCGCAGCCGACGCCGCCCGCGAGGAAATGGCCAACCAAATGGCCGACTTCGAACGCTTCAGCCGCAAATAACTGGCAACCCTTTGCCCCAAGGAATCCCAATGGATTCTGTCAGCCCGCTGATCAATCAGCTCGCCGCCAACCGCGAAAGAATTTTTCGCTACGCGTTCATCCTCCAGTTCATCGCGGCAATTCCATTTCTCTGGCTCGCCTACACGACCGGCAAGACGCAAGCAACACTTCTCCTCCGCAGCAGAACGGCGCCCGGCACCGTTGTCGCTGTCGTTCCCTTCCGCCAATACAAAACGTCGGCTTCCGGTGTCCTATATTCAAGAGGAACCTCTTACGACGTGATTGTCGAATTTAATCCCGGCGATCAGCCCATTCGTTTTCAGGATCGCCGCGGTACTCCGTTCGCCGCAACCGTCGGTTCGCCGGTCCGCGTCATCTACGATCCGTCGCATCCGCTTACTGCGATCATGGATCGTGGTTACTGGAACTATCTTCCTTGGGCGCCCTGCGCCGCCATCGGCCTCTTGCTGAGCCTCGTCGCGCTCAAGGGGTTTCTTGCTCTTCTTTTTTCACAGGTCCGTTCGGGCTAATCGCGCGCGGCCGACTCTGCTAACTGTATTTGCCCTGCTTGAACCACTGCCGAATCTCTTCTTCCACCGGAAAAAAATCTCCCGGCGCTTCCGCAAATCGCGCATCCAGCTTGTACGCCTGATCCTCAAGCGGAATCGCCAGCCAGGACAGACTCTTCACGAATCCGCGAACGTAAAGCTCCACGTACTGCTCAAAGCCAACTATCTCAATTTGCGCCGCGTGCACCACTCCATGAAACAGCGGCCGCGATTCAATTCGTTCGTTAAACACGATCACATCTACGTACGTCACAGACGTCATGTGCACAAAATCGGGAAACTGCCCGCCCGTCATCCGCAGCGCTTCCGCATAAAACGGAGGTGGCGGTATCCGCGCACCCACTAGCGTCACAGTTCTCACTTTGTCCAGCAACGCCGCCGAAAAATACGGCTCAATTGGCAAACGCCACTCGCTTGCAATCGGCTCACTGTGCGAGAAATATAGTTTGCGCTCGCCGCTGAAATACGCAGCTACACCCGCAACCATCTTTGCGATGCGTGCTTCTGTAAATTCGCCTGGATTCACGAATTGCCCGTCTCGTTAAGCTGATTTAAATGTACTCTCAGTCCCGGTAGCCCGCAATCGTATCCGCAGTTCTTGTACCGCGTCATCCCACGTAGTACTATCCGTCTCGCGTCGCAACCAACTCTCTCCCAAAAATTCACGCACTGGAGAAAACCCGATGCTCCCACACGAATCTCTTTCCTCTCGCCGTAATTTCCTCAAGATTGGCGCAGTCATCGCCGCCGGTGTATCCGGACTTTCCTTCGCATCACAACCCGCCATCGCGCAGGAAGATCGGCACTGGATGATCGGTCCACAGAAAGGCTACACACCGGAAATCGGCACCCTCGTCTCCATGCTGGATTTCACCCGCATGCAAGTGCTGCACAACGTCAAAGGCCTCTCCCAACAAGACCTAGATTTTCTCCTCGACGCCAAAGCCAACACCATCGGTGCACTGCTCATGCACCTTGCCGCAACCGAAACGTACTTCGGCCTCAGCTCCTTTGGCGGCATGAAATGGGGTTCGTGGCCCGGCGAAATCAAAGAGAAATGGAGCATCCCCATGAATCTCGACGAGCCCGCGCGCAAAGCCATCAAAGGCAACAATCTCGACTACTACCTCAACGCTCTTCACGAATCGCGCGAAAAAAATCTTGCCGAGTTCAAGAAACGTGAGGACAAGTGGCTCACCGAAGTCGACACCGATATGGGCATGAACAATTTCGCTAAATGGTTCCACGTCGCCGAACACGAATCCAATCACGACGGCCAAATCAAATTTCTCAAGGGCCGCCTCCCCGGTGCGAAGCCGAGCGCGGGATAAATTCCGGCCTACAATCAACTTGATTACAATACTGGCGCGCCGTCTCTCCCGACGGCGCGCCAGCCTCTTTCTTCCGTTCACTTCTTCACTGAAACTACTGTTGGTTCTCCACTGTCGTAACCTGCCCCGTTTGCGGATCTAACAGTAACCGGCGCGCTTGCGGACCATCGTTGAAATCAAACATGTTGTTCAACGGCCCGGCAATCGCATCCGTCGATCCATTTCCGAGCCGGCCCAGGTTCCAGTTGTCTTCGACGAACCGCAGAATCGACGATTGATCCGTAATCGTATCGTCGATGAAATTCGGCTTCGCCCAGGGAGACACCACAAGTAGCGGCAGCCGCGGTCCGAATCCGCAGCGACCGTTTTGCGTTCCGCCGCTGACATCATTCGCTTTGGGCGTCCCACAGTTTCCCGGCCCGAGCAACTGGTCGTCGGAAACGTTCGATTGGTTCACGATCGTCCCCATTTGATGGTCGTACCACCCGTCCGAATCATCCCACGCAATCACGATCGCCGTATCCCTCCAGAACGGGCTCTGCATGATCGCGTTAATCGTATTCACCACAAAAATCTGCTCGTCAATCGGACTCGAATATCCCGCGTGCCCGTCCTGATATGCACCGGCCTTCAGGTACGACACCGCCGGCATCCGCCCCTCATTCATCGCAGTAAAAAAATCTGTCAGGTCGTATTGGTGATTCGCACCATCCGCGCTCGTCCCAATCAACAAGGGACTGCTCGGCCGCGTGTGATGCACGTTCGTCGTCTGTGGGTAATACATGAACGGCTCGTGGTGTGGAATATAATCGCCCGCATTTACCACCGCATCGTCGCCCGCGAGTCCCGTGTGATGTTGTCCGCACACAGCGTGTCCCTGCGCATCAACGCCCGTCGGCGCAAATCCGCCCTGGAACCATCCCCACGTAATCCCCTTCGCGTTCAGCAAATCGCCAACGTTCTTACCCGACATCGTGATCTGATTCACCGTCTGAAACTTCGGATTCGAAAACACGCAGTCATCCAGCAATGGCCGTGGATCGCCAATCACCGCTCCCGTCGTCGCTGCATTCGCAATATTTCCCGCTGCACTCGACGGCTTGCCGTTCGGCCGCGTCGGTGCCAGCGTCCCCGGAAAAGTGTTGCCTGCAACCAGGTTCAGTGCGCCCGGCGTCGAAGGCCCAAACGTCGTTCCCCACGAGTTGTCGCTCATTGCAAAGTACTGCGCGTAGTTCCACATCGCTGTCACGGTGTTTCCGTCGTAGTAGCCCATCGTGCTCGCCGGTCCCAGCACCGCATCGTTGCAGCTCAGCTTCTCCACGAACATATCCATCAACCCGCCGTGCGCCGCCGCCTGCTCATCGTTGTAGTTGTGGTCCTCGTCGCATGTCACCGGAACGCTCGGCGGAATCCGGAACGGATTCGCCTTATTCGGGTTGTTCGTGATCAATCCCGACGAAAGCAGCGTATTCGACTCCGGCGTATTCCCTTTCGCGTGGAACGGCGTCTCTCCCGGCAAGTTAAACGCATGCGGGTAAGTCCCGAAATAATGATCGAACGACACATTTTCCTGGAAAATGACTACCACATGCTTGATCGGCGTCGTGGTCCTGTTGTTGCCACTGCCGTCTCCAGCAAACGAAGCTCCTGGTGTCAGCAGCAGTGCTGCTGTGGCCAGAGCGGCAACGCCCCGGCGAATACTGTTTTCCATGAATCGGCTCCTTAAGTAAGAAACTCGAGCCGGCGTTGGCCAACCCAAACAGCCGTCGCCCTCTCGGTTCATTCCAAGTCGCCGTGATGATTGTCCGTTCTGTGTTATTCCCCGATGAACACGCCGTCAATTCTCCGGCGCACCCGATCCTGCCCATTCAGAAATTTTATTCTTCGTGATCGAGCGGTTTCCCGTCGGGCCCAACTTGCACTTCCGCCTTCTTCCCGTTCGTCACCACTTTCGCTTCGTACGCCACCAGCTTTCCCTTCTTCGTGAGCGACTCAACCTTTCCAATCTTTCCTTTCCCCGCTTTTGCTTCGAGGCCGGCTTTCACTTCCGCAGGCAGCTTATCCAACGCAACTTCTTCTTCGACCTCAACAACGGTGCCAGAAGCGTCGATCAGCACATCCTTGCCGTGTCCGTTGACAGTCATCTCCGCTTCGTAAAATGTTTCGCCCTTTTCCTTCTCCATCGAAAAACCCTTTATCGTCGCTCCCGCGCTCTCCGCTGCAACTGTTTTCTCAACAGCCGGTGGCAGATCCGCTCTCTTGATTTTCTGCTCTTGTGCAATGCTCCCTCCCGCGCAAGCGAGAAGTCCTGCAGTAACCAATGCAATTTGTAATTTCATCTTTCCCTCCAGAAGTAAGACCGAACCTGACCTGCGCTCTATGTCGCGTTGCCATCCGCCCGGAGCGTTTACACTGCTCACGCTATTCCCACGAACCTAAACTCACCATAAACGCATCCGGCTTATGTCCTTTTCCGGCTTTCTTGCTCGCCACTAGCCACTAGCCACTTCTTCTTCTATGCTTCCCTCGTGTTCTCGCGCCCCCGCAAACTCGACAACGAGCAAGACCTCTATGACTACGCACTCCGTGTCCTCATGCGCCGCGCCCACTCCGTCCACGAAATGAAGACCAAGCTACTCCGCCGCGCCGATAGCGAACTCCTTGCCCAAGTCGTCCTCGCGCGCCTCAAAGAATCCGGCCAGCTCGACGATTCCCGCTACGCCAGGCAATTCACCCGCACTCACGCCGAAGTCCGCAAACAAGGCAAGTTCCGCATCGCCCGCGACCTCCGCGCCCGTGGCGTCCCCGATCGCCACATTAACGACGCACTCACCGAATCCGCCGAGACCAACGACGAAGCCGCCGTCGTCCGCCAGCGCATCGAACGCAAACTCCGTTCTTTTCGTGGCCGGGGTTCGGGGCTTGCACTTACAAGCCCTGAAATGAAAAAGAAAGCCGACAAGAAATTCGCCTCCATCTACCGCTCGCTCCTCGCTGCCGGCTTCCCTTCCGACCTCATCCGCCGCGAACTAAAATCCCTCACCCGCGAAGAAGTTCCGGAAGTTGAATCGCCGGACGCCTAGTCAGCCAACCGCCATCCAGCGTGGTCAGTTTTCGTAGTCTTGGTACAGCCGTCCTTTTTCCGTCCCTTCGCTCAATTGTTCCGAATCGAATTTCGCGTTAGCTTTTCTTGTTTGCGCGCCAAAAGGATTGGCCGGGTTGCAACACAGTTCGCTTCATTCACGCACGCCGCAAGATCTTCCAACGACTCCACCCAAAATTTCGTTCAAATTTTTCCTCTCCCGCAAATCCTCTAGAATGAACACTTACAGATGTGTATCAAAACAAACGGCTTTAAGTCCTTTATACTCCGCACTTACGCAAAAACGGGGGGAGGGGGGTGACTCGCTTATAGCGACATTTTCGCGCCCCGTCATCACCTCTCTCTGCGTGATTCTGTCTTCATCTGGAATAATGGGAACGTCCATGTCCCAACTCCGTGACGACAACCAGAAGCGTCCGCTCACCCTGTTGCCGCAAAGCGGCAAAGGATGGAAGGGGTTCGCCATTCGCGTGTCCATTCTCTTCGCAGCGCTCACGCTATTCGTCGCTTACATGATCGTCATGCCCGGAAAATCCTATTCCGGTCCGACGGCAGAACCGACGCTCGACGAACTTCAATCGGCCGTCAACCTGCGAAAACACGTAACCCGCCTCGCCGCAACCATCGGCGAACGCAATCTCGACCGGTACAAGAACTTGCAGGCTGCCGCGGAGTACATCGAAACCTCATTCAAGTCTCTCGGATACGCTCCGCAAGAACAGGAGTTCAAAGCCGAGGGTCTCTCGGCAAAAAACATTTTCGTGGAAATTCCCGGCACGCAAAGTCCTTCCGAAATCGTGGTCGTCGGCGCTCACTA
>WNFS01002081.1_pt1 | contig 15133 bp, 7 predicted proteins | sample 5400141 | NCBI WGS metagenome assembly WNFS01 (sample SAMN13153358, study PRJNA577476) | soil metagenome | isolation source: 60 cm saprolite under Madrone tree | place: USA:California | collected 2016-06-14
ATTCACCCGGGGGTGCCGTGGAACTCCATGGACGTTCGCTCACTGAATCCTCCCTATTTGCCGGAATCGGATGCCAACGCTGCCCCTGTGCGGGGGGATTATGCCGCAGGTGGGCGGGGTGGGGAAGAGAATCCTCGCCCGGGCGAAGAGGAAGGGTACTGGCAACTCTATTGACAGATACGGAGCATCGCTGTAGTGTCCGGCAGTATAAGTTGCCCAGGTCAGCAACAATGCCCATGGGACGGGACCCTCACACGTCGCGGGCAGCCGCGAATTCGTCGATACCCCTGGTGACCGCAAAGCGGTCATTTCTCCGAAGTGCGGACTCTGGCATTCTTCCTAGATTAATTCGAAATTTCGCATTCCTGCCAATTCAAAAGGGAGGCCCATCGTGAGCTATCGCCGCCTGTTGGTGCTCGTTTTGGTGCTATTTTTGGGGGCCGCCGTGCGGCGCACCCAGCCGGTGAGTGCAGGGGACGAATGGCAGCCCATCTCTCAAGAAGAGTTGAAGATGACCAGCGTGCCGGAAGCGCCGGGAGCGCCGGCGATTTATCTGTACCGGCAGGTGGACCGAAAGGACTTGGGAAGGGGCAACACGGAATACAACTACCTGCGGATTAAAATCCTGACCGAGGAGGGCCGCAAGTACGGCAACGTGGAAATCGAGTATCCACGACAGCAGGCCACGATCAGTAACATCCGTGCGCGCACCATTCACGCGGACGGCACGATCCTGAATTTTGACGGCAAGGTTTACGAGCAAACCATCGTCAAGTCCAAGAGTTCAAAATTTCTGGCCAAGACGTTTAGCATGCCGGACGTGCAGGTCGGCAGCATAATTGAATACCATTTCAATTACGATTTTGAAGACGGTTACGTTTACAGTTCGCAATGGATTCTGAGCGAAGAGCTCTTCACGAAAAAGGCTGTTTTTACCTTGAAGCCTTCTGAGCGGCTGCCCGTTCAGTGGAATTGGCCGGCCGGTCTCCCCCCGGGCACCGAACCCCCGAAGCAGGGCCCGGACAGGCTTGTCCGCATGACCGCGGTGAACGTGGCAGCCTTCAAAGTGGAAGACTATATGCCGCCAGAGAATGAGTTGAAGTTCCGAGTTAACTTTGTCTATAGCGAAGACGCTTTCGAGTCAAATGAGGACAAGTACTGGAAGAGTTTCGGCAAGAAGCAAAATGGCCGCGTGGAAAGCTTCGTTGACAAACGCAAAGCGATGGAAGAAGCGGTTGGTGGAATTGTCTTGGCGTCGGACGCGCCGGAAGTGAAGCTGCAGAAAATCTATGCGCGGTGCCAGCAGGTCAGAAACCTCAGCTATGAGCCGCGCAGGATGGGGGAAGAGGAAAAGCGCGATAAGCTCAAGTCCATCGATAACGTCGAAGAGCTCTGGAAGAAGGGCTACGGCACCGGCTACGACATTACCTGGCTTTTTCTGGCCTTGGCCAGGGCAGCAGGCTTTGAAGCGCATCCTGCACTGGTCGCCAGCCGGGCCGAGTATTTCTTCAACCCCATGCGGATGAACAGCAAGGAGCTTGAAGCGAACGTTGTGGAGGTCAAACTCAACGGCAAGGATCTCTTCTTGGATCCAGGCGCCGCCTTCACGCCGTATGGTTTACTGCCGTGGGTCGAGACTGGTGTCCAGGGACGACGGCTCGACAAGGATGGCGGAAGCTGGATCCAAACGCCGCTTCCCGAAAGTTCTGTCTCACGCATAGAGCGCAAGGCGGATATGAAGCTGACTGATGATGGGTCGCTGGAAGGCAAAGTGACAGTCACGTATACGGGCCTGGAGGCCTATGCGCTCCGAATGGAGGAACGCAACGAGGATGACACCGCGCGTCAAAAGCTTCTCGAAGATCGGATGAAGGAACAAGTGCCAGCAGCCATCGATCTGGAACTCAAGAAGCAACCGGATTGGAAAAATGCGAATGAACCGTTTGTGGTGGAGTATGAAGTGAAGGTTTCCGGCTGGGTTTCCGGCGCCGGGAAACGCGCGCTGCTTCCGGTGGGGCTCTTCAGCGAGACGGAGAAACATATGTTTGAGCATGCCAGCCGCGTCTTCCCTGTCTATTTCGCTTTTCCCTTCCAGAAGATCGACGAGGTGAACGTCGAATTGCCTCTCGGCTGGCAAGTTGGCAGCGTGCCCAAGCCGGTGGACCAGGATGCCAAGGCGGTTCAATATACGTTGAAAGCGGAAGGCAACAACAATAGTTTGCACTTCAAGAGGGCGCTCCGCAGCGACTTATTTATGGTGCCGGCGGAACAATATTCAGCGCTGCGGACTTTCTACCAACTCGTGAGGTCTGGTGATGAACAACAAATTGTCCTGCAACCGGGAACCGCATCCTCTGATAAATAAGTGGCTTCCGCGACCCCGGCCAATTGCAATGCTATTTGCAGTGTTCGCGGTCATGATTTTCCCCGCGGCAATCCGGCTTGACGCAGCGGATGCCCCTGCCTGGATGCACGCGCTGGTAAGCGCTCCGCTGCCCCAACACGATGAAAAAACGGACGCCGTGCTGCTTTACTCGGAAGAGATTCTGAACGTCCAGCCGAACGGGAAGATCAAGGAAACGGATCGCGCTGCATACAAGATTCTTCGTCCCGACGGCCGGAGGTTTGGAAAGTTGCACTTCGCTTTTACGCCCGATTCCAAGATTACCAGCCTTCATGCTTGGTGCATCCCAGCGCAAGGCAAGGATTACGAGGTGAAGGAGAAAGACGCGACCGAAAGGGGATATAGCGACGTCGAGGGCGGTGAGCTGTATACGGATCTCCGCGCGAAAATCGTGGAAATTCCCGCCGCCGAGCCAGGCAATATCGTCGGATTTGAAATCGAACACGACGATCGGCCCTACATCCTTCAAGATGAATGGTTCCTGCAACAAAGGGTGCCGGTCGCGGAAGCACGGTATACGCTCCAGCTTCCTCCTGGATGGGAGTTCAAAGCAGTCTGGTTGAACCATGGGGAGATTCAGCCAACTCCCAGCGGAAACAACCAATGGCAGTGGGAAGCGAAAGATCTTCCCGCAATCAGATGGGAGCCGGATATGCCGCCGTGGAAAGGCGTGGCGGGCCTGATGATTGTATCGCTAGTCCCGCCGGGCGGGACAAAACGCGGCTTTTTGTCGTGGTCGGACATGGGAAGCTGGTATAACGATCTCACCCAAGGACGCCGAGAGGCTTCTCCGGACATCAAGCAGGAAGTGGCGGCGCTCACTGCATCCGCGTCAACATCGCTCGACAAGATGCGGGCGCTGGCGGATTTTCTCCAGCGAGACATCCGGTACGTTGCGATTTCGCTCGGGATCGGCGGGGTGCAACCGCATCCCGCGACTGAGGTATTCAAGCACCGCTTTGGCGATTGCAAAGATAAAGCCACTCTTCTTAGCTCCATGCTAAAAGAAATCGGCGTGGATTCCTACTATGTGATCATCAATACCGAACGTGGCGGAGTCACGCCTGCGACGCCTCCACACATCGGGGGATTCAACCACGCCATCCTTGCCATCCGGCTTCCCGACAGTGTCTCGGACAGCTCGCTGGTAGCTACTGTCCAGCACCCAAAGCTGGGCCGGCTTCTTTTCTTCGATCCGACGGACGAGCTCACGCCGTTCGGACAATTGCACGGAAGGTTGCAAGCCAATTATGGAATGCTGGTGACTCCGGACGGCGGTGATCTGCTCCGGCTTCCGGAACTGCCTCCGGCGATAAACGGGATTCAAAGGAGCGCCCAACTCAAATTGAGCGCGAACGGGACGCTCAGCGGCGATGTGCGGGAAGTTCGCATTGGCGATCATGCCTCTTCGCAGCGGTGGGCGCTGCGCGCCGCGACGAAGGATGCGGACAAAATCAAGCCTATCGAGACTGTCCTATCCGGTTCACTGGGTACCTTTCAAATCACGAAGGCAACCGTCGGCAACTTGCAGAAGACGGACCTGCCGTTCGTCTATAACTACTCGGTCGTAGCGCAGAATTATGCAAAGACTGCGGGCGACCTTCTGCTAATCCGACCACGTGTCGTTGGCAATCAATCGAGCGACGTGCTGGAGACCAAGGAGCCGCGAAAATATCCGGTGGAATTCGACGGGCCGTCGCGAAACACGGACACGTTTGAAATTACGCTGCCGACGGGTTACGAGGTGGACGACCTGCCGCCGCCGGTGAACGCGGACTACAGTTTCGCGAGCTACCACAGCAAAACGGAAGTGAACGGAAACACGCTGAAGTACACGCGGACTTTTGAAGTGAAAGAACTGAGCGTGCCGCTCAGCAAGGTCGAGGACCTGAAGAAACTCTATCGCGTGATCGCGGGCGACGAACGGAATAACGCGGTGCTAAAACCGGCCACTCACTGATTTCCACCCCACTACTGCTCGCGTGATTCCTGTTCTATTTCTATGGCGGAGTTTCTGTTCCGGCAGAATTTGCACGAGGGATGAAGAAAAAAATCGCAGCGGGAGGATGTAGCGCTGCCAATTTCTTTCGTAGGACGCGCGGCGATGCGTCCAGTATTTGTTTCAAGAGCGAGGCAGCCACCTCAAAAGAGAGGTGGACACGATAGACATCGGCGCGCTCTGCATGGGAATACTTCTCGTAGCGCGGAGTTGAATCTTGTGCTGCTGTGAGCAAGATTTCCCAGGGACTCCGCTTGTGGAATAACCTCTTGGCCGAAGCTTCGCGGCGCACGATGCCAACCAGAGAACGCTGTGTGCCCCCGCCGACTTCAAGAGAGACTGCGGTTACTTTGGCAGGGTCGAAGAGACGCGTGGGATCGTCGTCCGGAAAAAGGGCAAGAAGTCCCGTGATTTCGTCCGCATTGGAAGCGAAACCGTCCCACCAGTAGCGATAACCGTTAAAGACGACCGTGCCGGCGCGGAAAATTTGCTGCACACGTGCGGGATTCTTGCCCGTCACGCTTACGACCATATCCGCAAGTTCGGGAAGGCGAAACGTTTGCTTCACGACCGGACGCACAGTCACATAGCCTGCGTCATCTTCGGTGAAGCGCATCGCGATGGTTTCCGGGAGCGGCATGCCGAGGTGGCGATTCGAATTCTCAGCCCAGTTTCGAGAGGCGGTCGCGCACGCGATCGCTGAGCGCCTTGCCGTCAACGGTCTTGCCTTCCAGGGCCAACTTGGCAGCCTTCACGACCGCGCCCATCTGCTTGATGGAATTCGCGCCGGATTCGGAGATCGCTTTGGCAATCGCCGCGTCCATTTCGGCCTCGCTGGCGCCGGCGGGGAGATAAGATTCGATGATGGCGAGCTCTTTGGTTTCTTTTTCGGCGAGTTCGGGGCGGTTGCCCTTGGTGAACTGTTCGATCGATTCCTTGCGCTGTTTCACAAGCGTTTGCAGGATCTGAATGGACTCCGGCTCGTCGAGTACGCGAATTTTTTCAACTTCCTTGTGCTTGATGGCCGCCTTGATGCCCCGCAGGACGCTGAGGCGCAGTTCGTCTTTGGAGCGCATGGCGTCGACCAGGTCCTTCTGAATTTTTTCGGCAAAACTCATCTTCAGCTCCTCGCTTCTTTGAATATAGCAGACCAGGAAAGGGGACAGGCAAGAATGACGCGGCGCAGCGGCCACATCGTCCCGCGGTACTTATTTGACAGAGCGCGAGCGGCTCGCTACTTTTGATCTCTTATACTGCGCGGAACAAACCCGCCAGAGGAGACGACGGGGCTCATGAAAGTCATCGTAGCTGACAAGATCAGCGAAAGGGGCGTGCAACTGCTGAAGGAGCAGCCTGGCTGGAACGTCGTCTTGACGACGAATGATACGCTGAAGAAAGAGATTGCCGATGCGGACGCTCTGATCGTGCGCAGCGCGACGAAAGTCACTGCGGAATTGCTGGACCAGGCGAAAAAATTGCGCGCGGTGGGCCGCGCGGGCGTGGGCGTGGACAATATTGATCTGGAAGCGGCCACCAAGCGCGGCGTGCTGGTCATGAGCACACCAGGCGGGAGTTCCGTCAGCGTTGCCGAACATACCTTCGCGTTGTTGTTGGCGCTCGTCCGGCAACTTCCAAAATTTGATGCGGGTATGCGCGAGGGCCGCTGGGAGAAATCGTCGTCGGGCGCCGAGGTGCGCGGCAAAACGCTGGGTCTCATCGGTCTCGGCCGCATCGGCAGCGAAGTGGCATCCCGGGCGGAAGCATTCGATATGCGCGTGGTTGCGTTTGATCCCTTCATCAGCGAAGCGGCAGCACGAGAATTGTCCGTGGAACTGGTACCGCTCGATCAACTTCTGGCCGAATGCGACTTTATCTCGCTGCACACGGCCGTGAGCACGCAAACGCGGGAGATGATCAACGCCGGGTCCATTGCGAAGATGAAGAAGGGCGTTCGCATCGTCAATGCCGCCCGCGGGGAGCTCATCAACGAAGCGGACCTGGCGGCGGCGATCAAAGGCGGACACGTCGCCGGAGCTGCCCTCGACGTCTTTGCAGAGGAGCCGCCGAAAAATTGCCCGTTGATTGGACTTCCGAACGTGATCACTACGCCGCATGTTGCAGGTTCCACGGCCGAGGCGCAGGAAGAACTGGGTACGCAGGTGGCGTTGCAGATCAAGGATTACCTGGCCGAGGGAATTATTCGTAACGCTGTGAACCTGCCGGCGCTTTCGGCGGACCAGTACCGACGTGTGCGCCCGTACCTGGAATTGGCGGAGCGGCTCGGCTCGCTGGTTTCACAGGCCGCGGCGTCAAGGCCGGCGCGGATTCGTATACGGTATGCGGGCGAGGTGGCCGAGGTGGGGACGCATCTGCTGCGCAGCGCTGTGCTGGCGGGCGTGCTGAACGCCGTGCTGGACGAAAAGGTGAACGTCGTCAATGCGCCCGCAGTGGCTGCGGCAAGGGGCTTGACCGTGGAAGAAGAGACTCGTAGGCGCGAACATGGCTTCCCAAACACTCTGGAAGTCTCCGCACTGCCGGAAAGAACCGGATCTGCGCCAGGTTTTACGGCCGAAGGCACCGTACTGCATGATGGTTCGCCCCGCGTTCTCCAGATCGAAGGGATTCCGCTGGAGGCGCAACTGGAAGGCACTATTCTTTATCTGAGGAACCGCGATGAACCTGGCGTCATTGGCCAGATCGGAAGCACACTTGGAAAGCTCGGAGTGAATATCGCTACCTTCGCGCTCGGCCGGCGCGAAGCCCAGAGCGGGGCCGACGCCGTTTCCCTTGTTCGCGTAGACGGCGAAGTGTCAGCCTCGGTCCTTGGGCCGATCCGCGCGATTCCCGCCATTACCGAGGCCAAGCTCTTGCGTTTAGGCTAGATAAAATGTATTTGGTGTGCCGCAGGTACCATCCATCCGTTAAAGATATCCCTTTTTAACCCGGTACGAATGTTGCCTCGATCGAAGCGGGAAAATCTTGACGCTGTGGCGACGGTTGCTGGCAAGTACTGGTCCTTGCGGTACGAAGTATCTGAAAAAGGTCTGGATTAAATCGAAACAACTTGACTTGACATACTCGGGGAACCTGTTCTAAAAGCTACCTCAACGATAGATTCAGTCGAGTGGCTGGTGAGGTTGCCCGGGGATTACTTATATTTCGTTCAGGGTCCTGAGTCGGCGGTGAGTCGGCATCGCTCCTCACTTATCCGGCGCCTTCCCTTTAAGAATTTCATTCGATCTTTAATTCTGGTGCGCGAGAGGAGCAGTCTATGAAGCGGTCACTTCTCATTGCCAATTTCGCGGTGTTGGTTTGCGTACTATTTTTCGCGTCGGTTTTGCGAAGCCAAACAGGGACTTCTGCCATAAGTGGAATCGTCACAGACCAGCAGGGTAAAGGCGTGCCTGGGGCGAAGGTTACGCTTATAAATGTTGCGACCAATGCCACGCGGAGCGCGCGGTCTTTAGCGACCGGAGCGTACTTGTTTGACTTAATTTCGCCTGCTGATTACCGCGTTGAGGTCGAGGCCAAGGGATTCAACAAGACGGTCATCGATAATGTGCGAGCCCTTATCGGCAGGCCGACCGAAACCAACGTGCAATTGAGCGTAGGAGCAATGAGCCAAGTGGTTGAGGTGAGGGCCAGCCTTCAAGACGCCGTCATCAATACACAAGATGCTTCGCTCGGCAACGTCATCGAATCAGTTCAGATTACGCAGCTTCCGCTGGAGGCGCGCAACCTAGTCGATTTGCTCAGTCTGCAGCCCGGTTCCACGCGCGAAGGGTATGTAACCGGGGCGCGAGCTGACCAGTCGAATGTGACGCTAGACGGCGTGGATATCAACAACGCACAAACGGGCAATGCCGAGATACCGCGGACTACCAATGATCTAGTGATCGGCCAGCTTGACACGGACCGGGGCAATATCACCACGGGCCCAGTTCTACGTCTCAATGCCGAGGCGATCGAGGAGTTTCGCGTCACCACGGCGAATGGAAACGCGAATCAGGGCAGTTCCGCTGGCGCTCAAATCAATCTAGTCACCAGGCCGGGGACAAATAATTGGCACGGGGCAGCGTATGAATTTTACCGGGGCACAGCGTTTGAGGCGAATGACTGGTTCAGCAATGCCGCCGGTGTCCCCCGCACTCCCTTGGTCCGGAATACATTTGAAGGCCGTCTTGACGGTCCGATCGTAAGGAACAAACTGTTTCTCCTTTACGACTATGCGGGGCGGCGCGATGCCACAGCCCAGGGTGAAACCAGAATTGTTCCGTTAGCAAGCCTGGGGCAAGGCATCATCAATTATACGTATTGTACAAATGCAGCGTGTAATACCAAACCGCAGGCGTCCCTGAACTTGGCACAGCTCCAACAAGCGTATCCGGACACGGGCATCAATCAGACAGCGCTGAGCGCTCTTGCCGCCGCCGCCGCCAAATACCCGGCGAACGACACAACAGTGGGCGACGGGTTAAATACAGGGGGCTTCCGATTCAATGCGGCCACGCCGATAAAACTCAACTCCCACGTAGCAAAATTGGATTACACCCTCACAAGCAGGCAGAACCTCTTCGTTCGCGGGAACGTGATCTATGATCACCAGGTTCTTCCGCAGTGGCTCCCAGGGACTGCCGCACCGCAGGTCTGGAGCCACCCGCGCGGTCTGGCCATTGGGCACAACTGGACGATTGGAAGCCATTGGGTGAACAACCTCCGTTACGGGTACACGAGGCAGGCGTTCACTCAGAGCGGGGATAGCAGCGGGAATGACATTAGTTTCCGGTTTGTTTTCCAACCAACTGGCCAACAGCACAGCGTCACCCGGATAACGCCCGTGCACAACATCACAGACGATCTCTCGTGGATCCACGGGAATCACACGATTCAATTTGGGGGGAATTTCCGCAAGATCAACAACGCTCGCGTGAGCTTTGCAAATGCTTTCGATAATGCGGTTACGAACCCTTCCTTTTATTTTGGAGCTGGCGACCATGTTTCTAATGCGTTCCAAAATTATTTGACAGCGAACGGTCTGCCAGGCGGCCAAGCGGGACAATCGCTGAACTCCATTGCGGAGGTACAAAACGCCGCGACTGCCGCAATCGGGCGGTTCTCCCAATACACGGCGGACTTCACGTTCAACAAAGACGGCAGTCTGTTCAATCCTGGAACTCCCACCTCCCGGAATTTCGCAACGCAGGCGTATGACGAATACGTGCAGGATTCCTGGAAGATTCGACCTCACTTGACCCTCACCCTAGGGCTCCGCTACAGCTTGGGGCGGCCGGTCTACGAGACCCAGGGGTTTGAAGTTCAGCCTACGGTACCGCTTGGAACGTATTTCCAGGAGCGCCTCGCCGCCGCCGCTCAAGGCAATAATTTCAGCGACCCAGTCGTTATCAATCGCTCCGGCCCAGTCAATGGCGGAAAGCCGATGTACAACTGGGACAAGACCAACTTCCAACCGCGCATCGCCGCCGCCTGGTCTCCCAACTACTCAGGGGGGCTGCTGCAGTCGCTTTTTGGCGATAGTGGCAAGTCCGTCCTGCGTGGCGGCTTCGCGCTGGTCAACGACAACTACGGGGAGGCGCTGGCCGTGGATTGGGACTTGAACAACACTCTTGGCTTCACGTCGAACTTCACGACCCCGGCAAATACTTACGATACGGTCGGTAGCAACTTAGCACCCATGTTTACCGGTTTTAATCAGGACGTCCGGTCACTGCCAAAGGTCGTTGTGCCTGGCAGCCTCAAGTTTCCCTTGTCGCAACCCATCGATGAAGGGGAGCGAATCGAGACGGGTGTGGATTCGAATCTACGCGCGCCCAAGGAATATGTCTGGAATTTTACCGTGGAACGCGAAATGCGGGCGGGCACCACTCTTTCCGTGTCCTACATAGGACGGTTGGGGCGAAGCCTGCTGGCCCGCCGGGACGCTGTAGCCTTCAACAACATTAAGGATCCGAAGAGCGGCATGGACTGGTACACGGCCGGGACGATACTGGAAAAACAGCGCCAGCTAGACGTGAACACCAGCCAGATCGCATCCATCCCGTTTTTTGACAATCTTTTCCCAGCGAACCTGGTAGCCGTCATGAATGCGGACAAGGCTGTTCGGAGTGATTGTGGTATCAAGCCAACTGATCTTACTACTCCTTGCTTTGATCCAACCTGGACGCCTACGCAGATGTTCTACGGGATGCAGAGCCGCGGCGGGGGCGGGCACCCCACGAACCCATTTGCGTTTTTTGCAGGTAATGATTGGACGGACACGCAAGCCTATATAGACAGCGTGCTATTCCGTAACGGCATCGCCACGCGGTTCATGCAACCGCAATACGGCGCCCTCTCTGCCTGGAGTACGGTTGGGAATTCGGCTTACAACGCCCTAGCGATGACAGTGCGGCAGCGGCTCAGAAACCTGACCCTGGATTTGAACTACACGTATTCGCACTCGTTGGACGACGCTTCCGGATTACAAGCGGCAGGCGGCTACAGTTCTGCGGCGTTTATCGTAAACCCTATTCGACAAAGGAGCTGGTATGGCAATTCCAATTTCGACATAAGACACCTCGTCAATGCCTCAGCCGTTTGGCAAATGCCATTCGGGAGGGGCCAAGCCCTGATGAACACCGACAATCGAGCTCTGGATGCTATTCTTGGCGGATGGCAGCTCTCAGGTATCTACCGCTGGAACACGGGGCTGCCTGCGTTGTCGCCTTACGACGATGCCCGCTGGGCAACCAACTGGAACGTGCAAGCCAATGTCACTCCTTTGAGTCCATTCAACACTTGTCCCAACCGCACTGGCACGCCGAAGCTCTTTGGCGGTAGCGGCTGTGACATCAAGGCGATCTATCAGAGCTTCCGAAATGCCTATCCCGGCGAAACAGGCCCACGAAATTACCTGCGCTTGCCTGGATATATGAATGTGGATCTTGGCCTGGCGAAGACCCTGAAAATGCCTTGGAGTGAGAAACACCAACTACAGCTCCGCTGGGATGTGTTTAACGTTGCCAACGCGCAACCGTTTGGTCAGATCACCACCAGTCGTACGGGCATCGGCGTCGCCCGCGATCCCGCGCTGAGGAATTTGAATCCTCCCACAAACTGGTCCAATTTCCAGCCGATAATTCAGGGGCGGCCCCGCGTGTTCCAAGTAGGAGCGCGGTACTCGTTCTAGTCCGCCGAATATTGACTTCAACCAGCCGCCGGAAGGCATCGTCCTTCTGGCGGCAGTTCTTTTTTCTGACGAAAGAGGGCGCATATGACTGAATAGCAGCGGGAGGTTTCTGTTGCAGTTGGCGAATCTGACCACGCAAGAAACCTCACGGTTGTAGCCCGTGCTGCGGGGCTATGCTAAACTGAGAGTGTCGCTTGGGGCGGAAAGTTCGGCCTGAGCGTATCAGTCGGGGCGTAGCGCAGCCTGGCTAGCGCGCCTGGTTCGGGACCAGGAGGTCGATGGTTCAAATCCATTCGCCCCGACCAATCTTTTCGAATCAGCAACTTACAGAATGCGAAAGTCCATTGAGCGCCTAGTGCAGGGCCAGGAGGTCGGCGGTTCAAATCCATTCGCCCCAATCTTTATTTCCCCTCTTGATCCAATACTCTAAGCTGCGCTTTCCATTGAAACTTCACGCCCGGATTTGGGTACAACGGGTACAACTGAGTTGTATCCGTGTGGCCCTCTTGCGCAAACATCTGGGGATTTGGTGACATTCCCGACCGTCGCTCCCGAGTGACGGTTTACTCTGACGTAACGCGATTAGGTAAGGGTTGTCGACAATCCGGGAGTCGGTCCGTCAATGGCCACAAGCGCGTTTGTCGGTACTAGTCAAAGCTGACGGCATCTTCTAATGCGCGTGCTGGGCGGCTGGCGATCCTTTGCCAACACTGTGACTGGGCTACTGGGGCTTGCCCAGCGAATGCTCGGCGTAGGCTTTTCGGAACTGCGTGAAGGCCTGCTTCATCTTGCCATCTTCAGCAATCAGGCCTTTGCGATTGTACCCGTCCTGTAGTCTTGGGATGTTTCGCCCGGGCGAACGAAAGTCCATGAGAATCCAGGGAATGGTTCCACGCAGTTGCGGAATCATCCGCAGCATCACGAACTGGTGCTCGAAGACGAAGACCTGCTGCTCCTCGGTCCAGCGCTGGTTTACCGCTCCATGGTTGCCAGCCTTCGCCTCCGCGCCGAACTCGCTCATCAGCACCGGCTTCTGCGGGAACGTCCAGTGGATCTTGTCGGCGTCTTCGGGAGTCATCGCGTACCAGCCAATGTACTCGTTCTGCCCGATCACATCCAGCGCATCGCACAGCGGATCGTCATTCACCCTCTCCATGCCGTTCGGCCTTGGGCCACCAATGGTGGCTGAGGTTATCAGCCGCGTGGAATCGAGCTTCCGAGCCTCATTCGCCAGATCCATCAGGAACTTGGTACGCGTGGGATTGTTGGGTGTCTCGTTCGACAAAGACCACAGGATCACTGACGCCTTGTTCCGGTCGCGGCGAATCATTTCCTTCAGCATCGCCACGTCCTTGGCATACACGTCAGGTTTGGCAAATGAGATGTTTTGCCAGTTCGGTATCTCCGACCACACCATAATGCCTTCCCGGTCTGCTTCCCGTTCCATGCGCTCGTCGTGCGGATAATGCGCAAGCCGCACAAAGTTCGCGTGCAGTTCCTTCAGGTAGCTGAAGATCGTGCTCACGTCCTGATCGGTATTGGCGGGGCCTCCGCGCACTGGCGCCTCCGCGTGCGCGTTCACGCCCTCAAGAAACACAGCCTTGCCGTTGAGCAGAATGCGCGTCCCGTCCACGCGAATGTCGCGGAACCCGATATGGTCTGTCAGCTTGTCCTCACCGGCACGCAGTTCAACCTCGTAGAGCTTGGGAGACTCGGGCGACCACAGCGTAAGCCTGTCGGCCTTGATGCTGAATGATGCATTGCCTTCCGCATCCGTGGCAGCGGTCGTCTTCGCGTTCGCTTCGGGAATGTCGATGGTGACAGCCGTTCCCGCCGCTGCATCCACGAGATGAACATAGCCCGCGATCTCAGAGTTTTTCGGGTCGAAGCTGGCACCATGCGCAAGGTGAATGTCGTAGTCGTCGATAAATGCGTGCGGCACCGTAACCAGAGAAACGTCGCGCGTCAAGCCGCCATAGTTGAACCAATCGATAACCACCGAAGGGATGCCATCGACTAGGCGCGTGGCATCCACCGCAATCACCACGAAATTAGAGCCAGGATGAAGCACGCTTGTGACTTCGCAATCGAAAGGCGTGTAGCCGCCCTCGTGGTCGCAAACGCGCTTCTGGTTTACCCAGACGTGCGAGCGGTAGTTGGCTGCCCCAATATGGAGAAACGTACGGGAGTTAGGGCGGGGTGCGGCGTCGAAATCGCGTTCGTACCAGAGCACCCCCTCGTAGTTGAACAGCTGCGGCACCTGCGTGTTCCAGTCGCCCGGAACCTTGAGCGTGGGCGCCGTAGCAAAATCGTATTCCTGGTTGTGTTTGCCCACTATGTTCGGGTGTTCGTTCAACGCGTATGACTTATCATTGATCTCCCCACTGGTCATGTAGAGCGCTCGGGCAGGGGATTGGTCGACGAGGTAGTGCCATTCTCCGTTCAGGCTGGTCACGCTCCGGTGATCGATGCCCACAAGAAGAGTCTGCAGCGGCTGCTGGCCGAACGCACCTCCAGTCGCAAAGAGATAGATGAAGATCAGCGCTGACCGAATGGGCAGACGCGAATTGTAGGCGTGATGAAATGCAATCATGGAACCGAAAACCTCGCGCTCCAGCTTACAGCCTGGGCAGGTGCCAAGCCAATCCTCCTTATTAGCTCCGCACAGGCGCAGCTGATGATGTATTTTGCCGAAGCCCACCCTCTGGTTCTCTAAAAGTGGACCGCGCTTGAGACGGCCATCTCCAGCAAATCGAAGACGATTGAGGGTGGGGGCATGACATCTGGTGTCAGTCGATACCTATGCCAGTCGCTCATCGAGCCGATAGGTAACGGGCTTGTAGGAAGTGATCTCCGCACTTGGCATCGGTTCTGGACGGATTACGGCTACTCGGACATAACCGGATTGTGGAAGTGTTGCCGACTAACCCGGAGTTAGTCCTCGCGACTACCTCGGATGCAAAGGTCTTCACCATGGTGGGGCTCTGAATTAAGAGCTTGCCGCTCTTAGCTCAGGGTGATTGGGCGGAACGCTGGATACCTGCTGCCGCGAGTGGAAAATACCTTGTCGTTTGGCGTCGTCGGGCCGACGGTCAATGGCACTGCGCACCGAGGAGCACCAGTAGCGCCAACACAAACAGCAGGAACTGTGCCGCGAAGCCGAGGAGTCTCCAAGGTCGAGGAAGCGGAAGATTCGATGTCATGTATTACTCTGCCCCGGCGCTCGCCACCGGGAGCATATTCGCCGTTCCTGCGTAGACATTCGAAATTGCCGTGCATTCTAGCACGACGCCGACGGCTGTATTATGCAATCCCGGTTTTCGGTGTTCATCGCTGTGCTACGGGCGCTGCGATTCTGGGCGAGTTGTCGGCAACCCATCCCTTACCGGATTATGGAAGGGTTGACCGTCACCCACGAGTGACAGGCAGGTGACCATTACCTTGCACAGCTTGCATGGGTTAGACTTCCCTTGTTAACGGGTAGAGGAGACAGCTCGCGCCAAGTGAAACATAGCACAAGGAGGTGATCATGAAGAGCCTGCAT
>WNFS01002580.1_pt1 | contig 15123 bp, 19 predicted proteins | sample 5400141 | NCBI WGS metagenome assembly WNFS01 (sample SAMN13153358, study PRJNA577476) | soil metagenome | isolation source: 60 cm saprolite under Madrone tree | place: USA:California | collected 2016-06-14
TCCCCACAAGTAATCCATCTTGCATTGCAACTACCCTGAACGGGTACTTCGCTTCATGGTTCACTCGATTGGGACACGTTACCGCAACCCTAGAAGTGAGCGGCGATATCCGCCGGCGCGAGCTTCCTCCTGGCACACGAAACTTCCGGTAAAGCCGCGGCCATACCACCGCTGCCGCTTCGAGTAGTAGATCCCCTTACGGAGATCGAGCCAGACGATGACGTCTGCAGGGCAGTGCCGCTGCGCTTGCGATTCATACCGGAACGGCGTCAGCGGAATCGCAAAAGCGCAGGTGACACCGCAACCGACCAACAGGACCGTGATCACGCTCGCAGCACACAGCCGGAAGTTCTGCATCAATGCAACGCCTGCGTTTGCCTGACGTAATGATGGCAGCAGTTCGATCGAAGAACAATCGGCTTTGTGCTCGCACCGATGCGCCAGGAGCGCGGGAGCGCACGTCTAAGAGACGCCCCACGTCACCCGAATGGCACCATCGTGACCCGCGTGGTTACATTTCAGCGGCAGACATACGCGCCGTTCACCAGCACGCGGACGCAGGCGGTGCCTGCAGCGGCCGCACCTACGGCCGCTCCGCCTACCACCGCGCGGCGCGTCGTCCGCCGTGCAACGCCTGCGACGCTTACCGGGGTCAACGGCCGCCCTACCCTGGCCTGCGCGCTTTCAACGGCGACAGAAGGAACCCCGCCCGGTGACCAATTTATCGATGCAAGGGTTCCGAAAGCGAGAGTAGCGGTAGCCAGCAATGCCTGCTTGATGCTGATTTTCCTCATTGCAACCTCCTGTGCTGAACAAGCAAACGATAATGATCCGCGGTCAGCGGGGTTGATCTAGGTCAAGGGATTCCGTTGGCCGGAGGGTGCGGACGCGCCAGCGAAGTGATTCGGAGAATGCGCAGCCTGTTGAGAAAAACACCCTTCGAGCCGAAAAATATCGACTTCAACGACCTGGTGCGAGAAACGATCGGCTTTCTTTCAGCTCTCGCCGTTGCACAGAAAGTCGAGTTAGCCAGTTTGATTGCGCCGGCCCCACTCCCGATCGTCGGCGACCGTATCCAGCTTCAGCAGGTCATTCCAAACCTAGTCGTCAATGCGATCGACGCGATGTCAGGCACGCCCGGCAAAAACCGCATCGTCAGCCTGCGGACTTCGCGTGTCGAGAACTTTGCCGAACTTTCAATATCGGATCGCGGGCCGGGGATTCCCGCCGAGAGGCTGAAGGATGTGTTCGAACCGTTTTTCACCGCCAAGGCGGAAGGGATGGGCATAGGGCTTTCCATTGCGCGAACCCTTGTGGAAGCGCACAACGGGCAGATATCCGCGGTTAACGCGCCCGAAGCCGGCGCTGTGTTCCGGGTTAGATTGCCGATCGCTCGCCACACAGCTGCCCCCCGCTCAACGGGCGCTCGGCTGACCGGGATACCCGGCGGCGGCACATTCACGGCTCTGTTTTCACACAACGCTTGCTACGCCAGGATGAACAGGAATCTGGTCGATTGCGCGTGCAAACGCGCCAAAATTCCGGAATCAATCTCTACGCTGTCCTCGCGGTGAGGCTTCTTCCGCCATCCAGAGCGTTCGGTTGGCCGGCTCACGCTGTGCCAGCTTTCTGCATAGTGCAGCGCGCGAATTGAGTTCCGACTGATCGGTCACTTGCGCCCCCTGCCTGAGCGAATTGTTGCCGAAAGCGTACGACAGGTGCGCATCCGGAACTATTGCCCCGATGGCCAATGTCCTAACAGGCATGTGGACTCCTGACTGAAGCAAGTGTCCCTTGGCCAGGCCGACACCAATCGCCGCAGCGGTTGATCTAAGTCAAGACCAGGCGCTCCGAAACGCAACGACATGCATCGCTACCGTGTTCTATGCGCAACGGAGGAGACCATGAAACAGAGTACGAAAAAAATTGCTCTCGCTGCTTCCGCTTTTGCGTTTGCTGCGCTGTTTTCGTTCAGCTGGTCAGAACAGAGCGGCATCGCGCTATCGATCGAGAGCGCTGAAGCACGGGTCGGTCGCCCGCTTACTCCCGTTAGCGTTGCCGGCGTCGCGCGCCGGCAATACAGGCGCGCTGCAATCGGCACCGCGGCCGCTGCCGGTGCCGGTGCGGCTTACTATGGCGGTGCCGGATACTACGCGGGCAGTCCTTACTACGGTGATACGGTTCGGGGAGCCCGCGCAGCCTACGTGGGTGGCTACGCCGCAAGCGTCCCGGAAAGCCGCCCTCACTACGCAGTGAGCGCCTATTACGCGGGTGGCCCCTGGTACGGCTACAGTGGGTGGGATGGCTACGCAACCCGCAACGCCATCAAGTGCACGCCCGGTACCATGGTCAAGCTTGACGACGGCCTGATGCACGTCTGCCAATAAACATCTGAGATCCGGCCGAGGCGGTTGAAAAACCGCCTCCGGTCGACTGTACAGCCCGTGGGAGGAGAACAATGCTCAAGTTGATCGCTATTGCCGGCTTCGCCTTAACAATTGCAACCTCGGCACAAGGCATGACGCCTGCACCGCTTGCTCCGCCGGACGATATGGTGACACAAGTGGCCGTCGGATGTGGCCTGGGCAGGACCAGAATCAACGGTGTATGCGTCGCGCGGACGACCGTACGCCAGACTCGCCGCGCCGTCCGCAGATGCGTGCGATGGCAGGGCGGCGCCTGCGCCCGATATGAGTGAGCCGAGAGGCAGCACGACGTTAGGATCGCCACGGTAGCGCCGGTCGGTTGTAAAGGGCCCCGGCGGGTAGCGGCCGGTTTTGCACGGGCGGCGTTTCGCCGCCTACGAGCTTGCGGAATGTCTCACTTTTGCAGGCAGATTGCCCTGAGCGCGTCCTCAAGCCCGCGGGCCTTGGCATCCTGAGCCAGCGCAAGCCGGGCTGCCTCGCAGCGCTCTGCACTGGTAAATTCCTGGGTCGATATGGCGGCGCCATTTACGGCCCCGCCGAGCCAGCCGACGACGATCAGGACATAGCTCACAATAACCTCCATGGTCATGGTCTGCGGCGGCCGCTTGGAAACGCGATTAAGCCGTGACCGCGATTAAGCCGTGACTTTGTATGGCTGCCACCCGAGCTTCGGTTCCGAAAGAACGTGAGGGATCAAGTACACCCACCAAAAAAACGCGAGCGTTCAACTTCCAGGGCATATCGAATAGACGCTTCAACGATTGTCTTTATCACGCCTACGTTGATGCTGCTCGAGACGCAGTCTCTGCGTTCGCATGCGCTCTATCTCTTCACCGAGTGCGTCGATCTTGTCGTTGAACAGCGTGTCCTTCGATTGCTTTGCATCACCCGCACGTAATTTATTGAGCGCCTTCTCAACAGAGAGTTTGTTGATCTCAGCCATGATTGCTGCCTTCCTCGAAGGCGAAAGGCAAAGCGACTCCGCATGGACAACCGCAGGAAGTCATTTCGCCTGGATGTTTCGTTGCTCGCGGCACCCCGACAAGGCGCGCTGGCCTGTGCGGGATGCTCTCAGCACAGAGATAAAATCCCGTCTATCACCATGGTTGCTGAAATGGCCGGATCGTTGATCTAGGTCAAGCCTCCAGCCGCTCATCGTCGAAGGCTGTCCTGGGGTGCGGATCGCTGCGGGCCTTGCATTGTTGGACCCGTACGCATGAGAGGAGAAAAGGCCATGTTTCGAAATGCCCTCGCTGCACTGGCAGCAGTCGTTCTAGTCGGCGCGACCCTCATGCCGGATGATGCTTTGGCACGTCGGGGCGGTGGCGGCGGCTACCGGGGCGGAGGCTATCACGGAGGTGCCGCCCATTTCCGGGGTGGAGCGGTTCATGGTGGTCGTTACGGCGTTGCCGGTCGAAGATACGGAGTTGCGGGACGCGGCTATGGATATCGTCCAATACCCGGCCGCCCGGTAGCACGCGCCGCGGTCCGCGGAGGCGTCTATCGCGGAGCGGCTTACGGGGCGGCGGCCGGCGCCGCGGCAGCCGGCGCGTACGGCTACTACCGCGGTTCTTACAACAACGGCTGCTATCAGGATGGTTACGGCAATACGGTCTGCCCGCAGCAATATCCCTATTGACCGGAAGCCGATCCATGAGGGCGGCACTGAGCAATGCTTGCAGACGCCGCTGCGATTCAGCGGCGGCTGCAGGCCAAACATGGCATAGATAGCCCGCGGGGCCTTGCGGCGCCATCTTGGTGAAGTTGTCGCGTCAAAATTGTTCGCACCACAAAAGGTCGAGTATGCCCGACGATCCCAAGGATACGATTGAGTTCGCGATTCGCTCAGCCTTTGTTAGTTATCCAAAGGAAGACGACCCGGATTGGCGAAGTCCGCACTGGATCAGCGGGAAGGAATCCGCATATTTGGCGATGGCCATCGTACTGGAATTGCAAGCCAAGGGCTTTCAGATCGTGAAGAAAGCGTCCTGACGCGCCGGGTATAATGGGTCCAAACGTTTCCGGCGATCAGCTCAATTACTAGGTTGAGCCAATAGAATGCGTCTGTTCGGGGACTTGCCCCCTGGGATAGGTCGGCGATGCGCTCGCTAATGGCCCTATCATTCCTATCATTTCTCGCGTGGGCCGTCGTTGCTTCGCTGGCGATCGCGATCCTGCTGGGGATGTCGGCGTCTGGTCATGCCGATGGCGACCACAAGCGCGTAATGATCCTCCATTCGGTGGGACGGGAATTCCGACCCTGGAATGTCTATGCCAAGGACATTCGAGCCGAACTTGATCGGCAGACACGATGGCCGATTGATGTGCAGGAGCATTCGCTGGTCGCGGCGAGGTCGGGTGACCCAAGAGCCGAGGAATTATTCGTTGAATACATCAAGGCATTGTACGTGGGCGCGCCGCCTGATTTGATCGTCAGTATAGGCGCACCTTCGGCCGCATTTTTTCAGCGCCGCCGAAAGGACCTCTTCCCCACAACTCCAATTGTATTCACTGTGTTGGAAGATCGCCGCGTTCAGTACTCGAACTTGACCGAGAACGACACAGTTGTCTCTGCCAGAAATGATTTTCGATTCTTGTTCGAAAGCTACCTCGGCATCGCACCAGACACCAAGATTATTGCAATTATCAACGGCAACTCGCCGAACGAACAATTTTGGCAAGGGGAACTGCGACGGGAGTTGAAGCCACTGGAAGATCGCATCGAGATCAGGTGGTACGACAAATTGTCTTACGAAGACACATTGAAGCAAACCGCTTCATTGCCGCCACACTCTGCGATTTTCTGGTATCAGATGGTTGTCGATGCGGCTGGCGTGGCGCACGAGGGAGACCGGGCGCTGACGAGGCTATATGCCACGGCCGACGCGCCGATCTTTACCCATGATGATGCGTTCTTCGGCCAAGAGATTATCGGTGGACCGATGTTCTCGGCTCTTGATCTGAGCCGTAAGGCTACAGCCGTCGCCATGCGCATCCTCGGTGGGGAGAAGGCTGGTGACATCAAGACAGCCGTAAACAATTTTGTAGCGCCCAAATACGATTGGCGAGAGCTTCAACGATGGAACATCAGCGAGAGCCGCCTTTCCCCGGATAGCACAATCTACTTCCGGGAACCAACGGCGTGGGAGCAGTATTCATGGCAGATCGCATCCATCGTCGCGGTCATCCTGATACAGGCCGGGCTTATCTCGGTCCTGCTACGTGAGCATGGTCGGCGTCAACTTGCCGAAGTGCAGGCGCGGCAGCGCATGGCAGAGCTTGCTCATGTCAACCGCTTCTCGACGGCGGGCGAACTGACCGCCTCAATCGCGCATGAAATTAACCAGCCTCTGGGTTCTATTATGACCAATGCTGAAACCGCAAACGCGATCCTGAAGTCGCCAACGCCGGACATTGCAGAACTCAAGGATATTGTGAACGATATTTTGCTGGATGACCGGCGCGCCGCCGAAGTCATTCGGAGAATGCGCAGCCTGCTGAAAAAGGCGCCTTTTGAACTGAAAAATATCGATCTTAACGACCTGGTACGAGAAACTGTCGAGTTTCTTTCCTCGCTGGCCGTTGGACGAAAGTTTGAACTGGTTAGTTTGACCACACAGAATGCGCTGCCGATCCTCGGCGACCGCATTCAACTTCAACAAGTCATTCTGAACCTTGTCGTGAACGGGATCGACGCGATGAGGGATACGCCTGGCGAAAATCGCATCATCAGCGTCCGGACTTCGCGCGTCGAGAACTTTGCCCAGCTATCCGTGTCTGACCGCGGCTCGGGCATTCCCGAAGACAAATTAGAAAAGGTCTTCGCACCGTTTTTCACCAGCAAGGCGGAGGGAATGGGCATGGGATTGTCCATCGCGCACACCATTATCGAGGCGCACCATGGGCTGATATCGGCAAAAAATCGGGATCACGGCGGCGCGACGTTTAGGATCAAGCTTCCTCTTGTGGGGGTTGGCTGACCAACGGCACCTTCCAACGAGATGCGACTTCCGCAGTTGGCCCGGTGCGTGCGTCTGGCGGATCGGCCTGCTCGGCCCGGTATGCTCAATATCCGTCGCCCCAACGGTACTGCCACGCGACGCCGACCGCGGTGAATTCGCTGCCGGTGCGCGACGTTATGCCGGTGCTGGCGGAAAGCTTTAGTGAATTCTGGCGGTCGATCGGCAAGGCGACGGTGAAGCCGGCCCGCGTGTTGCGCTGCTCGTTGTCGCTCTTCACGCCGTTCAGGCTGGTGCAACCGCCTGAGAAATAAACCCCGTCCAGGGCGAACCACGCACCGGACTGGAACGTGTAGAGGATATGTCCCTGCACGGCATAGAACGGCGGTTGCGCGAAATTATTGCCGCCGAAGAAGTTGGTGTTGTCGGTGAAGATGGTCACGCTGGGAGCGAGCTCGAACGTCCACGGGCCCACGGCCTTCGAAATCCCGAGCTCGGGCTTGAACGACCAGCGATTATTGCCGAGGTTGAGCAGCTTGCTGCTGTCGTACTGCCCAAGTGGCGCGAAAACCTGAAGGCTGATGCCAACAATGAGATCCTGCCGGTAGTTCGCAAAGTCCTTCACCGACAGCGCCGGAGCCCCGATCAGATTGACCGAGACACGAAATCGCGGATCACCCAGGCCCGCCATCTCGCGCTGCCGTGGCTGGCCCTCGACATGCCCCCAGGCGGAGAAGGAGGACGCCGGTACGATCACATCGAACTTGGCCGACTGGCCTGCGAAATCGAATGAGCGGATGTAGACCAGCAGGCCGGTCTTGGAATGGAAATTGGCATCGGCGACAGACAGGTCCGGATCGAACGCCAATTTGCCTGCGGAATAGAGCGCGCCTGCGATCAGGAAGTTCAGCCCGACCGGCGTATTCGAATAGGATCGTGGCTCCGCATCCTGAGCCTTCGCAACCGTTATCCCGAGCAACGCTATTGCGCCGAACACCCCGCAAAGCGAGAGCAGGCGTACGGCAGATGCCTTAACTCCTCCGCGGTTTCGATTGCCCATCATGGGCGCGCCCACCGGCGCCGAGATTTGACGGTGCATGCGGACGCTCCGGACATGACGACGCGGACCGGCTTCTCAAAGGAGCAGGAACGCAGCGGCGCAGCAGAAAATCAGAAGTGTCTGGCAAGTCGCCCTGAAAAGGCTTGTCAGTCCGGCCTTGACGCTTGTTTCTACAGGCGAGTGGTTGTCGTTTGCCGGAATTTTCTGCGTGCGCAACAAGACGTCGGCGATCTTTGGCGACTGACACATCGGCACGATAACGTCCTCCAACGAATATCGACGCTTTTTGCGGCACTGGTGGCAAACAATGCCGTCGCGATCCAAACGCAATGACGCAGATCAATTGGTAAATAATACTGATCGAATTGCCTCAATCGAATGGGGCGGGAGGTGCTTGTGCGCAGAGTTTCTCTGCCATAAAGACGAAATCGGCCAGAACATTGATCGAAGCAGGCCCTACTCTTCGTCAATCCTGAGTCGGATGAGGGTTTGCCGCCGATCGCAGCACTGGCATTCACGCATTGGCATAAGTGCCGTGCTCAGGCAGACCCTTCAGATGCAGACCGGAGGACACCAGCACGATGGAACCGCCTTTACGCAGTAAAGGCAGCGCCTTCTGGACCGTGAAATACACACCGCGCGCGTTGGTGGAGAAGGTCTTGTCGAAATGCGCGGGCGTTACGTCCTGGGTGAGGACGCGTTCGACAAAGCCGGCACTCGCGACGATGATGTCGACCGCACCCTTCTCGTCTTTCACGGTTCGATATAGCCGATCAAGATCATCGAGATTGGCGACGTCGCCCTGTACGGTTGTAACGTTCTTGCCGATCTCGACTTTCGCCTTGTCGAGTTCGCTCTGCCGGCGTCCCGTGATGAACACATAGGCCCCTCTTCCACGAACTTCCTCGCGGCCGCCAATCCTATTCCGCTTGAATTGGTAGCGATAGCGCCGGCAATCGACGCCTTCACCAGCATGTACTCTCCGAAATTAGCGATGGAAACATCGCACCGGGCAGCAGTGCCATGCTTCAATATTGTTGGCATTGCGCGATCGCATCCCGCGAGGTGCTATTGTTATGCCTGACCCACCTTCGACGCTTAAGGTTGCGGCCGTCACCGGCGGAATGGGTGGGATCAGCCAGGGCATTGTGATCGCCCTGACGCAGCGAGACTTCGACGTGATCGCCGGTGACCGAACGATCGATCCTGCGATCGCCGAATGCATGACAACCATTGCGACAACCAATACAACCAATGCGGCCCTTGGCGCGCGCCTCTTCATCAGAAATGATCTCGCCGATCCCGGTGATCTTCCCGCTTCGTCGATGCAATACTCACTACCTTCATTCACTGCCTTCGGCCACATCGAGCGTTTGGTCAATAATGCTGGCCTATCTGCGAAGTCACGAAGCGAACTGTTCGACGTCTCCGCCGAGAGCTATGACCTTCGCCGTGAATGCGCGCGGTGCGTTCTTCCTGCCCAGGCCGTCTGCAAGAAGATGCTCGCTGCCGAGGCCGACTTTCCCGAAAGCGCGCGTTCGGTCGTGTTCATATCCTACTCGAATGCTGTCATCGCAGCCCCGGAGCGCGGAGGAGTATGCGAAGTCCAAAGCGACGGTCGCCAGACGGCTAAGCTGTTTGCCATTCGCCTAACGCCGAACGGTATCGCCGTATACGAGGTTCCGGCCCGGTCTGATTCACACGCCGATGATCGATGTGGCTCAATCGCGTTTTGACATGCTGCTTGTGGAGGGATTTACTCCATCAACCGCCGGTGCAGGTCCGAGGATGTCGGACGCGCGGTCGCGGCCATGGCCGCGGGTGAACTTCCCTTCACAACTGGCACCGCAATTCAGGTCGATGGTGGAATGATGCACATCCACCAATACTGAACCGGAATCTAGAACGAGACGCACGACAAAAGCGATCAACACAGTCCAAAGAAGCCCGTCGACGGGACGCGATCAAAGCAATTTCGGAGGGGACGGAGATGGCAAACGCCACATATGACGAACCTCACGGCATGAGTCAGTCCAAAAAGGCTGCTGCAAGCGGTTGGATCGGCTCGGCGCTGGAGTACTACGACTTCTTCATCTACGCGACGGCGGCATCTCTGATTTTTCCGCAGATCTTCTTTCCATCGGACAACCCCACGACCGCCATCGTCGCGTCACTCGCGACCTACGGCGTCGGCTATGTTGCTCGGCCCATTGGAGCCTTTGTTCTTGGACATTGGGGCGACACGCATGGTCGAAAGACGGTGCTGATCGTGTGCATGTTCCTCATGGGGTTTTCAACGATGGCCGTCGGGCTTCTGCCGACCTATCAGCAGGTCGGCGTGCTCGCTCCAGTGCTTCTCGTGATACTGAGGCTCATACAAGGCTTCGCTGTCGCCGGCGAAATATCCGGCGCCAGTTCGATGATTCTCGAGCATGCTCCGTTTGGGCGGCGCGGCTTCTACGCCAGCTTCACCCTCCAGGGCGTGCAGGCCGGGCAGATCCTCGCCGCGGCGATTTTCCTGCCGCTCGCGCATTACATGCCTGAGGAAGCGTTCAACACCTGGGGCTGGCGAATTCCCTTCCTGCTCAGCTTCTTCGTCATCATTGCGGGCTACATCATTCGCCGCAACGTTGACGAGACTCCGGCATTCGCCGAAGAGAGTGAGCACGGCGAGGTTCCAAAGGCGCCAATTATCCAGGCTTTCAAGCTTAGCTGGAGGGACATGTTGCGGGTCGTCTGCATGGCCCTGATGAATGTCATCCCGGTGGTCGCCTCGATATTCGGTGCAGCCTACGCGGTCCAGGCTGCGTATGGCATCGGCTTCCAAAAAGACGTTTACCTTTGGATTCCGGTTCTGGGCAATATCCTGGCGGTGCTCGTCATTCCCTATGTCGGCAACCTGTCGGACAAAATCGGCCGCAGGCCTCCGATCATTGTCGGTGCGCTCGGTTCGGGGCTGCTCGCGTTCGGCTACCTCTACGCGATCAGCATCCATAGCGTACCGCTGGCGATCGTCATGTCGCTGCTCATGTGGGGCGTCGTCTACCAAGGCTATAATGCCACTTTCCCGAGCTTTTACCCCGAACTCTTCCAGACCCGCACCCGCGTCTCGGCGATGGCTATCTCGCAGAATGTCGGCACCACGATCACAGCCCTGCTACCGGCGCTTTTCGCAACCGTGGCGCCGCCTGGCTCGACCAACATCCCGCTTACCATTGGGGCGATTACCTTTGCTATCACGGCGATCGCGGCGGTTGCGGCCTGGAGCGCCCGCGAGACCTATCGAATCCAAATCAAGGATCTCGGTCAACCAAACGCTGTTCCCGTCGACAAGGATGATTACGACCGCATGCGGGCGGCAGGCTCAGCAGACGCCCGGCTGGCCAGAGCATGAGTTCGCCCCATGGTGATGATCTAGCGTCCACCTGTTTTTATCAACAGAGGCGACGGCGGGACCTCCGGACCGTCTCGGTTAAGCGCACGTAAGGGGGCGAAGGCATGACGCCTGAAGCCGAATTTCACCAACGAGACCGCGATCTCCATCCGCCGGCGCATACGCCCATCTACAAGACCAGCGTGCTGCGCTCGCCGCGCATCCCGCTGTGGTCGCTACAGAACTCGCTGTCGGAAGTGACCGGTCCGACATTTACGGCCGACGAACTTGGTCCGCTCGATAATGATCTGATCAATAATTACGCCAAGACCGGTGAAGCGATCGGAGAACAGACCATCGTCCACGGCTATGTTCTCGATGGCAACGGTCAACCGGTGTCCAACACGCTGGTCGAAGTGTGGCAGGCGAATGCGGGTGGACGCTATCGCCATCGCAACGACACTTATATCGCCCCCATCGATCCCAATTTCGGCGGTTGCGGGCGGATGTTGACCGACGTGCACGGCTATTACTTTTTTCGAACGGTCAAACCGGGCGCTTATCCCTTTCGAAATCGGGTCAACAGCTGGCGGCCGGCGCACATTCATTTTTCCGTTTTTGGGACGGGCTTTGCGCAGCGGCTAATCACCCAGATGTATTTCGAAGGCGACCCGCTCATCCCTCACGATTCGATCATCGCAACCATCCCCGACAAGTCGGCTGCGGACCGCTTGACCGCCAGGCTCGATCTCAATGCATCGCGGCCGCTGGAATGCCTCGCTTATCGCTTCGACATCGTACTGCGCGGACGACGCCAGACCTTGTTCGAGAACAAGCTGCAGGGAAGCTGACATGACACCGACGCCTTTCATTCCGACCTATCTGCCGGAGACGCCATCGCAGACGGCCGGTCCCTATGTCCACATCGGTCTCATACCCAAGCAAGCCGGCTTTGAAATCTTCGAGAATAATTTCAGCGGCGACATCGCAGGTCCCGGCGTGGCGGGCGAGCGTATTGTCATCGAGGGGCGCATCTTCGACGGCGCGGGCCACATTACCAAGGATGTGCTGGTTGAAACGTGGCAGGCCAATGCCGCCGGCCGTTACAATCATCCGTCTGACAAGCAGGATAAGGCGCTCGACCAGGGCTTCCGTGGCTGGGCGCGGACCGGGACGGATTTCGCCACCGGTCTCTACACGATCCGCACCATCAAACCGGGAAGTGTGGCAGGTCGCAAGGGCCGCAAGATAATGGCGCCACACGTCAATTTCTGGCTCGCCTCCCGCGGCATCAACATTGGCCTCGCCACACGCATGTATTTCGGTGACGAAGAGGCCGCAAATTCCGAAGACCCAGTACTGAATATTATCGAGCAACCTGAGCGCCGCAAGACCCTGATCGCTCCGCGATCAGAACGCGACGGCGCTACAGTCTACACATTCGACATCCATCTGCAGGGCGATCGCGAGACAGTTTTCTTCGATGTTTAACGAGGGTTTTTGCGACGCGGCCACACTTTGGTCGGCATGACCTTTGGCAACAGGAGGCTCACATGACGACAGACGAAGAAGTCCTGGCATCTGTGAAGCGGGGCAAGCCGCCTGCCGATTGTGCCGTGATCGGAACGTGGAGTCTGCGATCCTATGTTCGTGAGCGCTTGTCCGACGGGCAGCGCCACAATCAATTCGGCGACGCTCCAGTCGGCTACATCGGCTACGCGCCGGACGGCCGCATGTACGCCATCTTCACGCGCGATGACCGCATCGCGCCGCGCGACGCGGTGCCAACGGACGAAGAAGGCGTGCAACTGCTGGGTACCATGGTGGCTTATGCAGGCACGTTCTCCTTGGGCGAGAACGTCGTGGTCCACCACATCGACACCTCGTGGAACCAGGCCTGGACCGGAACCGACCAAATCCGCCACTTCGTGCTGGAGGGAGACGTGCTGACGATCACGACCGCGCCCTACCGGAGCTATCTCGACGGCACGATGGGTCGCTCGATCCTGATCTGGAACAAGGTGCGATGATAATGCGAAGCGTGTTTGCAAGAGGTGAGCAATGAGTGATCTGTTTTCGCTCGACGGCAAACATGTTCTTGTCACCGGTGGTTCGAGCGGTCTCGGGCGCTTTTTCGCGGTGTTGCTGGCGGCGCGTGGTGCTCAAGTGACGGTCGCTGCGCGCCGCGCTGAAGCGCTCGCCAAAACCGTCGATGATATCGGAACCGCGAACGGTCGAGCCCAGAGCGTCGTGATGGACGTCACCGCAGCGGCGAGCATCGAGAGCGCGCTGGACGCCGCAGAAGGGCGCTTCGGTCCCATCGACATCGTCGTTAACAACGCCGGCGTGACGGCAACGCGGCCAGCTTTTGATCAAGATGAGACAGATTGGGACAAAGTTGTCGACACCAACCTGAAGGGCGTTTGGCTGGTCGCGCAGGCCGCGGGGCGGCGAATGGTCGCGCACAAGCTCAAAGGCTCCATCATCAATATCGCCTCGATTCTCGGTCTGCGGGTTGCCAGTTCCGTCGCACCGTATGCGATCTCGAAAGCTGGCGTTGTGCAGATGACCAAGGTGCTGGCGCTTGAATGGGCGCGTTATGGCATTCGAGTCAACGCGCTTGCGCCAGGGTATTTCGAGACCGAGCTCAACGATGATTTTTTCGGGAGTGATGCCGGTCGGGCGCTCATCAAGCGGGTCCCGCAAAGACGGCTCGGCGAATTGAAAGAGCTTGAAGGCCCCCTTCTCCTGTTGGCTTCGGAAGCTGGCTCTTACATGACTGGTAGCGTGATCGTCGTCGACGGCGGTCACCTGGTCTCAAGCCTGTGAGCATCGACAATGTAGTCCTGAACCTACTGGAACTTGTCGCAGAGGAGCGCCCGTCGGCGCACAACATGATTGGGGAACACCGATGACGTTGAAAGACGTGCACGCATTCGAGGCGGGCCTCGGCCCACATCCAGCCAACTACGTGCCGCTGTCCCCCGTAAGCTTTCTCAACCGCGCCGCGAGCGCGTTCGCGGAAAAGGTCGCGGTAATCGATGATGCGCGCAGCTATACTTATGCGCAACTGCTTGATCGCTGCGTGCGCCTCGCCTCCGCGCTGGCGAATCTCGGGGTCGGTCGACTCGATACCGTGGCGATCATCGCGTCAAACATCCCTGAAATGATCGAAGCGCATTTTGCCGTTCCGATGCTCGGCGCTGTACTCAATCCGCTCAACACACGGCTTGATGCAGCAAATATCGCCTTCTCGCTCACGCATGGGGGCGCCAAGGTTCTGATAGTCGATGGGGACTATGCGCCGCTGGTGCGGCAGGCGCTGGCGCAGGTCGATCACGAGATCGTCGTCATCGACATCGATGCTCCCGACTCTTCTGCGGCACCGTTGGGCCCGCGAAACTATGAAGCACTTCTTGCTGGCGCCGACCCAGCGTTCGCTTGGCCGGGAATCGCGGACGAATGGCAGTCGCTTTGCCTGCTCTACACTTCCGGCACCACGGGAGATCCGAAAGGCGTCGTCTACAGCCACCGAGGCGCCTACCTCTCGGCGTTGGGTAACGGCTTCAGCTTCGGACTTGGTTTCGACAGCATCTATCTTTGGACGTTGCCGATGTTCCATTGTTCGGGTTGGTCCTATCCGTGGGCCGTCGTCGCCGCCGGCGGGACACAGGTATGCCTTCGCAAGGTAGAGCCGGCAGCAATCTTCCGGCTGATTGCCCATCATCGGGTCACGCATCTCTGCGGTGCGCCAATCGTGCTCAATATGCTGGCTCATGCGCCCGCCGACCAGCGCGTGCCGTTCGATCACACCGTCACTGTTGCGACCGGCGGCGCGGCGCCCCCGTCTGCCGTCTTCCGGTCCATGGAGGCTCTCGGCTTTCGGGTCACGCATCTTTACGGGGCTACGGAAACCTACGGACCCGCGACTTCCAGCGTCTTCCTGCCGGAATGGAACGCGCTGCCGGCCGACCAACGCTTTGCCAAGATGGCACGCCAAGGCGTCGCCTACCCCATGGTCGAAGCGGTCACGGTCGCCGACCCCAAGACAATGGTCCCGGTGCCGCGCGATGGCACATCCGTCGGCGAGATCATGGTACGCAGCAATACCGTCATGAAAGGTTACCTCAGGAACGAGGCCGCCACGGCGAAAACGCTCGTCGGAAACTGGTGCCTCTCAGGTGACCTTGCCGTTTGGCATCCGGATGGGGCAATCGAGATCAAGGATCGCTCCAAGGATATCATCATCTCAGGCGGCGAGAATATTTCGAGCCTCGAGGTGGAAGAAGTCCTCACGCAGCACCC
>WNFS01005628.1_pt1 | contig 15118 bp, 16 predicted proteins | sample 5400141 | NCBI WGS metagenome assembly WNFS01 (sample SAMN13153358, study PRJNA577476) | soil metagenome | isolation source: 60 cm saprolite under Madrone tree | place: USA:California | collected 2016-06-14
AATACGGGCGGATTTGATTCCCGACAGGGACAGGCCGCACGCTACGAATAGCGAGCGCTGCAACGGCATCGGCAGAGCGATCCTTTGATCGTCTATGAATATCGGCGGAACGGGGCTCCTCCAAACCGGAGGAACCAAACCATTGAATTGGTGACAATTTGCAGCAGCTCGTCGGAGAATGGCGTGAGTAGCGACGGTGACAAGCTACAGATGGCAGCCACCAGGCTTGGGCAACGTGCGGAAGCGGGACCTCGGTTAGAATGTGAAGGAAAACCTAAATCTGGATGTCCGCTTCTGTGCGAAGCGGGTATGGGATGACGCGCAAGCCTCAATACCCACCAGGCACGGCGGCAACTTCTCAAAGAACGACAGCACATATCGACGTCTTAACTGACGGTGGATCACCACCTGACCGGTCGGCGTAAGTCTTGGGCGGGCGCAGCACAGTCTTTACTTCCCAAGACAAGGCCGCAGACCGGGAACTAGGCTTCGTTCACGTCCTGCGTCAATTCAACGACCCGCGGCAACCCCGCCGGACCGACGACGAACGACCCGGGCAACGCCGTCCATCAGAGCCGGCGCTAGGCCGCGGCGGAACACGAGCACGATCGCGACCAGCATGCTCCCAAGCACGATCGTGGTATAGGTTGCTCCGACTTCGCCCACGCGACTTGTTAAATATTGTACCACGACGGTCCCCAGGATGGCGCCCCACAGGGTGCCGCGTCCGCCCACCAGAACCCAAATGACCACCACCGCGGCCTGCGGCAGACTGAAGACCTCCGGGTTTATGAAGTTCCCCCAGCTCGCGAACAGCGCCCCCGCGAGACCGGCTAGGGCCGCAGAAATGACAAAAGCGAGGAGCTTCCGCCAGCGAACGTCATACCCGAGCAGCTCCATGCGCGACTCGTTCTCCCGGATGCCCTGAAGAATGCGTCCGAAAGACGCGCGGGAGAGCGTGACGCAAAATATCAAGGCGAGAAAGAGCAGTCCCCCGACGACATAGAAGTATTCCACCGGACCCAGCGGCGGGCCGCCACGACCGGCGAGGGTCAGAGAAGGTATGTTGGTCATCCCGTTGTAGCCGCCGAGGCGCGCATCGCCGATCGCGTATTTCGGATCCGCCGTGCTGCCCATGACCTGGTAAAGGATCAGCGTCAGCGTCAAGGTGACTACGGCGAGATACATCGATCCGACCCGTCCGTAGAAGGCGACGTAGCCGATGAGCGCGGCGACGACTGCGGGACCCAGCATTCCCGCAATCAATCCGAGCGGGGTCGTCCCCAAGGCGATGCCGACGATGCCATAAACGTATCCGCCGACGCCGAACAGCGCCGCCTGGCCAAAGGACAGAATGCCGGCGATCCCCCACAGGAAGTCGAGGCTAAGCGCCAGCATTGCAAAAATGATGAAGACCGTGAGCTGGACCGTCTGGAACAGCGACAACAGCTGGGGCAGGCCGGCTAGGACAACCGCCGCCGCCGCCCAGCCAATCAGCTCACCCCGCTTCATAGGCCGCCCCGAAACAGGCCGGACATTCCGTTCGGCAGGAGGCGCAGTAACACCATCGCCAGAGCCAGCATCGCGACCTGGCCGTACATCGGCGTCGAGGCGTAGGAAACGGCGCTCTCGACCAGCCCGAGGACGCCGGCGGAGCTTACGGTGCCGACCAGCACCGTCGAGCCGCCCACCATGACGGTGATGAAGATCTTGGCGATGAAGGCAAGTCCCATGGTGGGGACCACGCCGGTCAGGGGGGCCATCACGGCGCCGGCCAACCCGGCGAGCGCCGCTCCTGCGCCGAACGTGGCCATATAGACGAGCTGCGGCTCGACGCCCGAGACCGCCACGAGATGAGGCGACTGCATCGTCGCCCGCGCGATCAGCCCAGCGCGCGTGTGGCGAAGCGCCAAATAGGTCGCCAGAGCCGCGCCGGCCGAGATCGCAATCACCACGAGCCGGTAGAAGGAGACACCGTAGCGGCCGACTTCGAAACTGCCGAGGGGCGTCGCAATACCCTCGGTCGTCGGCCCCATGACGAGAGTCATGACGCCGACGAGCGCCAGGCTCAGGCCCCACGTGGCCAGCATCGTGTCGAGCGGACGACCATACAGAAAGCGGATGATCGATCGTTCGAGGATCACTCCGATCGAACCGACGACGAACGGAGCGAGCAGAATCCCCGCCCATATCGAGAGCCCGTGAGAGGTGGCGACGAGCACGGTGTAGGCGCCGAGCGTCAGGAATTCCCCCTGGGCCAGGTTCAGCACGCCCATCATGCCGAAGATGATGGCGAGGCCCAGGGCGAGCAGCACAAGAGTGGAGATCGAGAAAAGGACGCCTACCGCCGTCGCCACTGCCTGGTCCATCCCGCTGCAACCCTCCGGGCCGCGGATCAGCCGTCACCGCCGTCTGTCATCAGAACTTCGGCGTGTACTGCGTGTGTTGGTCGGGCTTTCCGATCAGGTCGCAGACCTGTTTTGTGTCCGAGGGTTCGACGTTCTCGATCGATTTGAAGATCGTGAAGCCCTTCTTGTCGTTGACCTTCGCAAGATGCACCGTGTGCACAACGTGATGACTCTGCGGGTCGAGCCTGATCTTGCCTTCTGGCGCGTCGAAGGACAGTCCGCTCTCCAGCGCGGCAATGACCTTGGCCGGCTCGAGCGATCCCGCCTTGTTGGCGGCCATGGCCCAGAGATGCCAGCCGTTCCACACGGTATTGGCCGAGTCGGTGATGTAGGGATAGTCGGCGCCGTACCGTTGACGCCAAGCGGCTACCCACTTCTTGTTGGTCTCGTTGTCGAGCTCCTGGAAGTACGGATAAATTACGGTCAGTCCCTCGACCTCCTCCGGCTTCAGAACGATCTGCTCGTTGCCGAGACCGAAAGTCGGCGAGACGATCGGGATTTTCTTGTTCAGACCCGCGGCGGCGAACTGCCGGTAGAAGGCGATGTGGTTGCCGCCGACCAGCAAGGAAAACACGACGTTCGGCCGCGCATTCTCGATGCGCTGAATGACCGAGCCGAAATCGACCACGTCAAGCGGAATGAATTCTTGCGCTGCGAGTTCGCCCTTCGCCTGCTGGAGGTAAGCCTTCACCCAGTCCGCGGAAATATGGCCGTAGTTGTAGTCGGCCGCCAGCGTATAAAATTTGGGGCCGTGCTCCTGCACCGCCCACGGCGCCAGGTTGCCGATCTGCTGAGCCGGCGTCACGCCCGTGCAGAAGACGTTCTTGTCGCATACGCCGCCTTCATACTGCTCGTTGTAGAAATACAGGGCGCCGTATTTGTCGACGACCGGCCGGACGGCTTCGCGCGAAGCGCTGGTGATGCCTCCCATGAGGACGGCGACCTTGCTTTCGAGCAACAGTTGCGTAGCGTATTGTGTGTATAATTGATTGTTGGATTGCGCATCGAACTGCACGAGATGAAGTTTTTTTCCTAAGACCCCGCCCGAAGAATTGATGTCGTCGATTGCGAATTTCGTAGCATCGACCATCGGCAGGCCGTAGATGTTAATCGGTCCGGTGGAATCGAGCAGGCTGCCGACGACAATCTCGTCCGCCGCCTCGGCGCGGCGTTGCGGCATATTCGCCAGGGCCAAACCGAGCGACGCTGCACTGAGTTGAAAAAGCGCTGTCCTGCGAGTCAACATTGGCTTCCTCCCTCGCCTATGCTTCAGCTATAACGCCTTATGACGCGCGAAAGCTGCATTATCCCACCGGACCGCGATGCAGATCAAGTCCTCATGAGGGCGCCGAGCGCCCCAATGAGCCAAGAGTCGGTGCTTGAGACGCAGAGCCTCGAGAAGTGGTTCGGCGGCGTCCGGGCGGTCGCCGGCGTGGATTTCAAGATGCGACGCGGGGAGCTGCGCTGCTTGATCGGCCCGAACGGCGCGGGCAAGAGCACCTTCTTCAAGCTCGTCACCGGTCAGCTTCGCGCCAGCGGCGGACGCATCATCTTCGATGGGCAGGAGATCACTGGCCGGGCGCCGCACACAATCGGGCGCCTCGGAATCGGGATCAAGAACCAGGTCCCCAGCGTGTTCGAGGGTCTCAGTGTCGCGGAGAATCTGTGGCTTGCGGCGCGCCTTCGGCATTCGACGACCGGTGCCCGAGTCGCCGTCCATGAGATGATCTATCGCCTCAATCTAGGGAACGTCGCCAAGCAGACCGTCGGGACACTTGCGCACGGCATGCGCCAATGGGTCGACATCGGCATGGTCATGGCCCAGCGCCCGAAGCTGATGCTGCTTGACGAGCCCACGGCGGGGATGGCGGCGGAAGAGATCGAGCGAACGGTCGAGCTTATCCGCGTTATCAATAGCGACGCGAGCGTCGTCGTCGTCGAGCACGATATGGAATTCATCCGCAGGCTGAATTCACTCGTCACGGTCTTTCACCAGGGACGCATCCTCGTCGAAGACGTCATGGACAACGTGCAACGCGATCCGCGCGTGCGCGAGGTGTATCTTGGCAGGTCGCGCCATACTTGAGGTCGAGAACCTGCACGCGGGCTATGGCCGTATCGGCATCCTCGCCGGCGTATCGTTCTCGATCGCTCGCGGCGAACTCGTCGGCGTGCTGGGACACAATGGGATGGGCAAGACGACGTTGCTGAAGACCCTGATCGGCGAGCTGCAGGCGAGTGCGGGGGTCATCCGATACGAGGGTCGGGACGTCACCCGCGTTCGAACGGCTCACCGGGCGCGTGCCGGAATAGGCTACGTTCCACAAGGCGAGGGGGTCTTCCCTGACCTGACCGTGCGAGAAAACCTGCGCATGGGCGAACTCGGCGTCATTGAGCCGAGCGCCGTGCCGGAGCTGTTGGAGCGCTTCCCGATCCTGAGGCCGCTGCTCGATCGTCGTGCCCGCATGCTCTCGGGCGGCGAGCGTCAAGTGCTGGCTCTGGCTCGCTGTCTCGCGGGCCGACCAAACCTGGTCTTGCTCGATGAGCCGAGCGACGGTGTGCAGCCATCGATCGTCGATGACATCGCCGAACGGCTGCAGGCGCTGCGCAGCGCCTGGAACTTGACGATCCTCCTGGTGGAGCAAGACCTCAAGCTAGTCGCCACGCTGGCGCAGCGCGTCTTGATCATGCAAAAGGGTCGGATAACAGACGAGCTCGCGCCGTCCGCCCTTGGCGATCGGGCGCTTATTTCTGAGCGGATGGGCCTTTGACGTTCAGCGGCTCTGCCAGTCCCCGATCTGCTCGAATGCCTGGCCCGCGCTGATCAGCGTCGCTTCGTCAAAGTGGTGGCCGACCAGCATCATGCCGATTGGCAGCCCGCCCACCCTGCCGCACGGAACCGTGAAGGCGGGATGGCCGCTCACGTCGAAGGGACACGTGTTCTGCTGCATGTTGAGGGCGGCGTCGACGTAGTGCTCGCGCGAGCAGTCGGCCGGCGGGATCTTCGTGGCGGGGAACGGTATCGTCGGCATGGCGATGAGGTCGTAAGCGTCGAGGACGTCGTCGTAAGCCTTGCGCAGGAGCACCCGCAGGTTTTGCGCCTTCGCGTGATAGCGGTTGTGGTAGCGCCGGTGCATGTACTCCCCGAGGATCAATACAAGCTTCACCGTCTCAGACACGTCGTCCGGCCGCGACTGCCAGCCGCGGGCGAAGGCCTCCTGCAACGAGGTGGTGTAGTAGCCGGACCAGTTGTTGCCCATGGCGTAGCCTTTGATCATCATCTCGGCTGCGCCTTCGAGAATCACGCCGGTCCAGATGTGCGGCCCGTCGTAATGCATCGGCACGGAGACCTCGTCGACGGTTGCGCCCAAGGCGCTGAATTCGGCGATGGCCCCACGGACTTTTTCGTCGGTGGTCCGATCGCTGGTCGGGTGGCCAAAACCCTCCTTCATCAGCGCGATTTTCATTCCTTTGACGCCCCTTGAGAGCGCGCCCACGTAGTCCTGCACCTTGGCGACGACCGTGCGGGGATCGTAGCCGTCCGGGCCGGCGATGACGGCGAGCAGCCGGGCGACATCCTCGGTCGAGCCGCAGATCGGCCCGCAGTGGTCGACCGAATAGGAAATGGGCATGCCGCCGGTCATTGGCACCAGTCCCCAAGTTGGCTTCAAACCATAGGCGCCGCACCAGCATGACGGCGTGCGGATGGACCCGCCCTGGTCGCCGCCGAGGGCCATATCCACCTCCTTCGCAGCCACCAGCGCGGCGCTGCCGCCCGATGATCCGCCCGTGCTGTGCTCGAGATTGTGAGGGTTTCGGATGGGGCCCGTGGCGCAGGTGTGACTGCCGGCCGAGAAGCAAAGATCTTCGCAGGCGGCTTTGCCGGCGATCGTACCGCCGGCGTCGAGGATGCGGGTTACGACAGTAGCGTCGACTTCGGGCACATAGCCCTCGAGAACGCGTGAGCCGTTCATCATCGGCACGCCCGAGACACAGATATTGTCCTTGATCGCCACCGATTTGCCCGCGAGCGGGCCCTTACCGCTGCCCTTGATGTCCGTCTTCCAATACCACGCGTTGTATTTATTCTCCTCGAGGCTCGGACGATAGCCAGGCACGCGCGGGTACTTGACGGGGAGCTTCGGCTCTGCGAGCTCGTCAAGGCGCGCGTAGGAGGCCATTGATCCCGCCATCAGGCCGCGAAAGGATGCGGCGTCCTCCTCATTGAGGTGCATGCCGTAGAATTCGGCGATGCTGAGGATTTGGTCGATGGTCGGCAGCTTCGGTGACATTACGTTCCTCCATTTTTGCTCGGCGCCCTTCGCTGCGTCTCGGGTCACTGTGCAGTGTCGCCCTTGCAATGACCGCTTTTCAATCCCTTTTCGCCTTGCCAGGTGGGCAGCTCCGGTCGGATTCCGTCGTTTGGGGACCAGGGGGACCGCTCCTGTGAAGGGTTTCAGACGGCGGCCCATGCGCCAGTTTGGGTACGGGGGGAGGGCCGGCGACTTGGCAACTTGCCGATTTCGGGCTTGGTTAGACATCTAGCGAGATGTTCCGGGTGAAGATAAATATATTCATCATCCTCGGTAGCCTGCCGGCCTCAAAGGAGCGGCCTCGATCTTTTTCGCCAGACAGAGCCTTCTCCACCGATCTACGGATCACCGCTCCTCCAAACTGCCATTGAACAGATTGCATTTTTTCCTTGAATGCCGCCAAATCCACGGCATCAAGCTGCGGTCGAGGCTGCCTGCAGTCTGCACCGTCTGCATGCCGGGCAGACTACGCAGACCTTCTCCGCGGTGCGCGGTCTCACGAGTTGCCCCTACGGACCGGGGTGTCTCGAACCTTTGCGTAGTTTTTGTCAGTGGCTTCGGGCGTGATCTGCGCATCAGGAGCGTCACCGTCGTTCGTCGCCCCCCACGCCGATTAACACCCTACATCCAGGGCTCGACGCGGAAGGTCAGATTCGGCTCGATATCGTCGTGCAGATCGAGCTCGCGGAGCTTCTGAATTTCCTCCGTGATGCCGTCGAGGAGCGCGGCGATCTCCGCCAAGTCGGCCTCGGGCAGCGGGTACCCGGCAAGTGCGGCGACTGACTTGAGCGGGGGCAACATCATGACCCGCTCCTCATTATCAATATCGCAGATCAGGAGACAGCCGTATTTTGGATGACTACTATCCGTGCACAAAAGCGCTCCATAGCAGCAAGGATGTTGTCGGCGCTTTCGGGTAATCCTCAATACCAGCCAGGGGTCGCCTTCGCCCCCAGCATCTCGTCGTACAAATCAGTACGTCGGTCGCGAAGGACCTGGTTGAACGCGTTCCAGTTGCGTCCGCGGCGTGCGTCGGCGAGGTTGGCTTCGGCATAGATGATCTCCTCCCGGTCAAGGCTGGCCGAACCGCCGATGGGCCACCCGGTGTGGCTGACGATGACGCTCTGGCCGATAAACGGCTGACCTCGCTCCACCCCGATCCGATCGGCAGCGGCCACGAAAAGCGAGTTCGAGTGGGCGGCCGCCATGCAAAGGATGTTCGCCATGGCCTCCCGATCTTGCGCCTGACCGGGGATCGGAACCCAGTTGGTGGGAATGCAGACGATGTCAGCTCCCTGAAGCGCGCAGAGGCGAAAGCTCTCCGGGAACCAGCCGTCGTAGCAGATAAGGGCGCCAATGCGGCCGAGAGGCGTTTGGAATACAGGGAATCCAAGATTGCCGGGTTCGAAGAAGAGGTTCTCCTCGTCCCACAGATGCACCTTGCGGAAGGTCCCCATGTGCCCCGACGGGCCGATCACGGCCGCGGCATTATAGAGGGTCTGCCCTTCGCGCTCGTTTATCCCGGCGACGATATGGAGGCCGTGCTTGCGCGCAACCTCCTCCCACCCGCGGCAGGTCGGCCCAGCCGGGACCTCTTCCGCGAGGGCGAAAGCCTCGTCGCGTGAGTTGAATACGTAACCCGAGTTGCAGAGCTCGGGCAAGACGACCAACTGGGCGCCGTTGGCCGCGGCCCTCTCGATGAACTCGAGGCTCCGTTGGACGTTCCGCTGCTTCTCCCCGACCACCGGCTCCATTTGGATACAGGCGATCTTGACCATGGCTTCGTTGTGCGCCTTGCGATCGCTCATGCACGTCTCCCTCCCGCCCCCTTGTAAGCAATGTCGTCTGGCCTTTAGCGCCCATGCAAGGTCGACGCATTGGGCGCGTCTTCCAGCTACTCGACCGCTTACCAGAATGTTAAGCTTTGCGCGAAAGCAAGCTAGCCTCTTGCCGACTTTCTGATCTCATTCAGGATCGCGGCTGTTCGCAGTGGCGGTCCTGAATGTAGCTTGCCCTGGCGCTTGGAAATAGTGGCATGACCCATCGGAATACGGACGTGCTGACGGCAGCGAGCAGGGCGCTTGCAGGGGAGATCATCTCCGTCTTGGGCCGGGCCCACCGGTGGCCGGTGATCTTCGGCATCTCCGTCCTCCTTGTTGCCTTCCTGCTGGCGAGCCCAGTCGTGCTTGGGGAATATGCACAGCAGATCCTCTCGCAGGCGTTCTTATTTGCGATCGCTGCTGTCACGGTCGACCTGCTCTGGGGCTATACCGGCATCCTGACATTTGGCCAGTCGGCCTTCTTTGGCATTGGGGTCTATACGGTGGCCATTGCGCTGGCGTACTACGTCGATGGGACGCTCGCCACCGCAGGGGCGATTTTCGCTGCGATGGTCGGCGCGGCTCTGGTTGGAGCCGCCATAGGTTGGCTTTCATTCTGGGACCGCGCCTCGCCAATCTACGTTGCGATCGTCACGCTCGCACTTCCCGTGGTCTTCACGCAGGTCATTCTGAGTGGGGGAGCTTATACCGGATCAAGCAGCGGCCTTCCGATTCCCGCGCCGTTCCTCTCCATCACGCAGTGGTACTATATCGCGGGCGGGCTCCTCCTCATTGTCGCCATCGGTGCCTACGTCCTCGTGTCGAGTGACGCCGGTCGGGTCCTGGTCGCCATTCGCGAAAACGAGGAGCGTTGCCGCTACCTTGGTCTCAACACCTCGCGCTTTAAGATTCGACTCATGGCCGCATGCAGCGCCGTCGCGGCGATGGCAGGCGGTTTTTACGTACTATTTAGCAGCGTCGCCGCCCATTCGTACGGGGACTTCGTCTTCGGAACTGAGCTCGTCGTCTGGACCGCCCTGGGTGGGCGCGGGACACTANNNNCTTCGGCACCGGCGGCGTCAACTACGGCTCGGCGCTGCTGGGAGGCAACCTGCCATTCATTTGGCTGCTGTTCGTGGGGTTCGCCTTCGTGCTCAGTGTCGTCTATCTCCCTCAAGGGCTCGTCCCGGCAATCGGTCACGGTCTGTCGGCGCTGGCCCGCTCCATTGGGCGGCGGGGACCGGAAAGCGCGGTTGCGGGCTGGCGGCTGGGACCGTTGGCAGCAGAACGGCCTACAGTCGTTCGCTCTAGCGTGGGTGTTCCGCGCCAGAATGGTGTGACTGGTGCGGCGGACGAAGTGCCGGTGCTGGAGATGCGCGATGTTGGCATGCAATACGGGAGCCTCGTGGCGCTCCAAGGAGTCACCCTCACGGCACACCGTGGCGAGGTCGTAGGGATCATCGGGCCGAACGGGGCGGGAAAGACGACTCTCCTCCGCTGCATCGCCGACGGCCGTGAGCGCTCCACCGGGGAAGTGCTTGTCAACGGTCACAGCATTGGCCGGCTCCCGCCACAAGGCTGCGTGGCGCTCGGCGTGAGTCGGAAGTTCCAAACTCCCAACGTGTTCGACGCGCTGACCGTCTTGGACTGCCTTTGCGTCGCGCGCTCGTATCGGCAGCCTGCCTCCGCTTGGCGACGATCGCGAACGGTCGAGTTACCCGAGCCCGCGCTTCACGCGGTGGAGGTCTCGGGACTGATGTCTATGCTCAATGAGCAGGCAGGCCATCTGTCTCATGGCACAAAACAGGCGCTGGAGCTCGCTATGGTGCTCGCCCAAGAGCCGAAAGTCCTGCTTCTTGACGAGCCGACCGCGGGGCTCACGCTGGACGAGCGATTGGCGATCGGGACCGTGCTGACAGAGCTCGCCCACAGCCACCGGCTTTGTATCCTGCTAATCGAGCACGACCTCGACTTTGTGCGGAATATCAGTACGCGGCTGGTGGTCCTCCATAGGGGGGAAATTCGGCTCGACGGGCCCCTCTCGGAGACTGCCGACTCGGAACTCATCCGGTCGATTTATGTCGGAGGAGCCTAATGAGCGCGCCGATCGTCGCACGCGGCCTCGCCGTCGGAGGGTTGGAGGGCGGCTACGGCAGCTCTCCCGTGCTCCATGGGGTGACCTTCCACATCGCACCGGGCGAGATATTCGGGGTCCTTGGCAAGAACGGCATGGGCAAGACAACCTTACTAAGAACCATCATGGGGTTGCTCCCCGTTCGCCGCGGCCAAATCGAAATGCTTGGTGAAAATGTAACCGGCTGGCCTCCCTACCGGATCACGAGGCTCGGAGTTAGTTACGTTCCGCAAGAGAAATCGATCTTTCAGGATCTCTCGGTCGATGAGAACCTTCGATTGGCGCTACGTGAGCCGTCAAGCTTTGACGAGCGGTTAGTCACTGTGGCGGGCTGGTTCCCATTCCTAGCCACGAGACGCCAACAGCGAGCGGGCACCCTCTCTGGCGGCGAGCAAAAGATGCTCCTCATCGCACGAGCGCTGCTGACGCGGCCGCATCTGGTCCTGATCGACGAGATCACCGAAGGCCTTCAACCCGCGGTGATCTCGCAGCTTCAAGAGATCCTGGCCGGGGAACGCCGCTCGCACGGGACGAGCATTGTGCTCGTAGAGCAGAATGTCCAGTTTGCCTTGGCGCTGGCTGATCGGTACGCAGTTCTCAAGCTCGGAAGGATCGTAGAGACTGGGTCTACGATCGACACCGGGGCGCAGAAAACCATCGAACGTCACCTCGTGATCTAGCTGATTGAAATGAGGGTGGCGACGCTAGAGGGCAGGGAGCCTCTTTGAACGGAGAGAAGGGAGAAACCCATGCGGAAGGTTTACCTGAACCAACTACGCTTGATGTTAGTGACGGCGATCTTGGCGGTGGCCCCAGCACAGTCGCAGGAGAAGAAGCCGATCGTCATTGCCGTGCCTGTCGGCCTCAGCGGGGTGAACAGCGTCGTCGCACCCGCGGTTGTGCAGTCGGCCGAGCTCGCGGCCGAGGAACTGAATGCGAGGGGCGGAATTCTCGGCCGGCCGGTCAGAGTGGTTCCTCTCGACGACGAGAGCGGACCGGCCGGCGCGGTCAAGGCGTTCAACACGGCGATCCACCAGCAAAACGCAGACGTCATCATCACCATGGAAACGAGTGCCGCCCGCAATGCTGGCGCGCCGATCGCCGAGCGGGCGAAGGTCCCATTCATCTACACGTCATTCTATGAGGGCCGGGCTTGCGGGAACTACCTCTTCGTCAACGCCTGGGTCCCGGAGCAGGTCGTGCCTCCACTCATCAAGTTCATGACCGATGAGAAGAAGGTCAAACGGTGGTTCGCCGTGGGGAGTGACTATGCGTTCGGGCGCGGGATGATCGAGGCCGCAAAGAAAACGATCAAAGATATGGGCGGGACGATTCTCGGCGAGGAATACCAACCACTCCAGCAGTCGGATTGGACCGCGATCATCAGCAAGATCAGAGCGGCGAACCCGGACGGCATCATCTACTCGACGTCCGGCGGCGGTCCCAACATCGACTTCCTTAAGCAGCTCAAGGCAGCCGGACTCACAATGCCGATCGGAAGCCTCTCGATCGATGAGCTGACGGCAGAAGCGGGCGGCAACGCGGCGGAAGGTGTGTACTACACGGGGGACTATTACACGGGTATCGACAATCCGGAGAACAAACGATTCCTCGACGCGATGAAAAAGAAGTTTGGATCGGAGCTGAAGACTCCGAACGCACTTTCGCAGCAAGAGTATGACGGGGTGCACGCGTATGCCATGGCCGTCGAGAAGGCGGGCGCCACGGGGGCGGATGCCGTTCTCCAGGCCCTGCCCACGACCGTGTTCAAGGGGCCGCGCGGGTCCGTTCAAATGAACAAACAGCACCACGCGCCGCTGCCGATCTACCTCGCCCAGGTCCAGGCCGACGGCAAAACAAAGGTGCTGAAAGACTTTGGGTTGATCGATCCAGGTGACCAGTGCCCGCAGCTGAAGTAACGGCGACTCGCTGACACCGCAGGGACGAGTTTAGGAGGCCCAGCGCCGTGTACACCATCCAACTGCTCGACGTCATCACGACGGCGGGGGTGCTGTACATCGTGGCGCTCGGCCTTCTGCTCGTCTACGGCGTCCTGAAGATCATCAACCTAGCGCACGGCGCTTTTCTTGTGCTTGGCAGCTATGCGGCAGTCATTGCCACTTGGCTCGGCTGGAATCCCTGGAGTGCATTGGTGATTGCCCCGGCGGTCGGCATTGCGGTCGGAGCAGTGGCCGAGTGGCGCGTGCTTCGGGGCCTTTACGTGCGGCCGCTGGACACGATCCTGGCGACTTGGGGTCTGAACATCATCATTGTCCAGAGCATTACGCTGTATTTCGGGCGCGAGATCCAGTTCGCTGAAAGCACGATTGCTGAAGCCGTGAACGTCGGCGGGGTGACTTATTCCTTGTATCGTCTTGTCCTGTTACTCGTTGCCGTCGTCCTGGGCGTGCTGGTGTGGCTGGTCATGCGCCGAACGCAGATTGGCATCGTGGCCCGGGCTGTGATTATGAACGAGGAGTTAGCGGAGGCACTTGGCATTAACACGCGCCTGGTGCGCTTTGTCACGTTCTGCCTCGGTGCTGGCTTGGCAAGCCTCGCCGGCGCCCTGATTACGCCGCTCGTGAGCGTGCACCCGAACCTGGGCGTTCCATGGCTGATTAACGCGTTCATGTTGGTCCTGGTCTCGGGGATGTCGCTCGGTAAGCTAGCACTCGCTGCGCTGATCCTCGGTGGCGCTCAGGTGCTCGTCAGCTCGTACGGAAATCCCGTGCTCGGGAGCCTCACGATCGTGATTCTGGCAGTGACCATACTTCGATTCCGCACAATCACGACCTAATACCAGCGGTCGTTGAGTGTGCCTCAGGGGGGTATCCTCGCGAGCGCTTCTCGCTTTCACTAAAGGATCAAGCAGTGCGTTCTCGCTTCGTCGAGCACATGCCAACGGGTCTCGTCCTGACATACCGAGATGGCGCTGGGCTGGAGGCGGAGCTGCTCGTTACGCTCGATGTATTCGAGATGCTGCAGCGGCTTACCTTAAAGTTCTTCTTGCGTTCCACCTCGGCCTCTACCACCTGCGGCTGCTGAAGCTCCTGCCGGCCCTCGTTCGTCGCAAGGGTGGTGACCCGACGTGCTTGCCTTCGTCCTGCCCCATGAATTCCAAGAGTGCCGACAACGCATTCGGAGACTGCCCGCATCGAATCGGCATGTTGGTTGACGTCGCAGGACAGCCTGGTACGGCGATGTCCGTGCTCGCTGAGCGGAGCGCGGACACGCACTACCGTCGCATCTCAAGCTTCGTCCGCGCCTACTTCGCCACGCGGAAGCTCGACGAGTTCGCGACTGATCTTGTGCGTCGCGGGAAACTCTCGAAGCAGCCAGCGGCGCCTTCAGCGTAGGAGACGTGCTCCTGCTTCTCGATGCGCCGCTCAAGTCAGAGCGCGAGAAGTTCTTCGGCCAGCGGGTTTCGAGCCTCGTTGAGAATACGTCGGCGGCGAAGGACGCCGAGCTGGATCCCGAGGTAAGGGCTGCGACCGAGATGGGCCTGCCAGAGTTCGAGACTTATATCGAAATGATCGTTGGGCTTCGTGGACCGTTTCATCGCCAGTACATCACAGAGTGCATCGACTCTCTGCTTCTGAAGAACCGAACCGGAGCGTTCATCGCGCAGGGTCGAACAAAGAAAACGCCCCGTCGCTTCGTTCTCGACAGCCGCTTGCTCGAGGTCCTGCTGCAAATCATAGTTCTAAGACAGGCCGTAGTGGCGGATGCGGTGCAAGCGTTTTGGCAGCACGTGGATGAGGAAGCGGCGGATGAACTCGTCTGTGGCGAGCGTCATGCGCTTGTATCGATCGCGGCCCTCGATGCGGTAGTCCTTCCATTTTAAGGTGACGCCCTGCTCGTCGAAGGCGATCAAGCGGCTGTTGGCGATGGCAACGCGATGGGTATAACGCGACAGATAGGCCAGCACCGCCTCAGGTCCGCCGAACGGCCGCTTTGCGTAGACAACCCACTCGGCCTTGCGCAGCGGGGCCAGGAAGGCTGCGAAGGATTGAGCATCGGCGAGATGAACATGGTCGCCGAAGAAGCTGAGGCGGCCGACCGCGTGGGCGGCGACGAGCTTCTCCAGGAACAGTCGCCGGAACAGGCGGGAGAGCACGCGGACGGGCAGGAAGAATCCAGGCCGACAGGACACCCAGCGCTTGCCGTCGGGCGAGATGCCACCGCCCGGCACGATCATGTGCACGTGGGGGTGATGGGTCATAGCCGAGCCCCAGGTGTGCAGCACTGAGGTGATACCGATCCTGGCACCCAGATGCTTGGGGTCGGCGGCGATCGTCAGCATGGTCTCGGCCGAGACCTTGAACAAAAGATCGTAGACCACGGCCTTGTTCTGGTAGGCGATGTCGGCGATCGGCGCGGGGAGCGTGAACACCACGTGATAGTACGGCACCGGCAACAGGTCAGCCTCGCGGTCGGCGAGCC
>WNFS01007280.1_pt1 | contig 15118 bp, 16 predicted proteins | sample 5400141 | NCBI WGS metagenome assembly WNFS01 (sample SAMN13153358, study PRJNA577476) | soil metagenome | isolation source: 60 cm saprolite under Madrone tree | place: USA:California | collected 2016-06-14
TTCAGCCAGGCGGCGACCTCATCGGGATCGAAGCGCACCGACCCTAAAATCCGAAACGACGGTATGCTTCCGCTCGCCGCCATCTTGTAGATATGCTGTGGAGTCACACCGAACAGTTTTGCAACCTCAGCGACCTTGAGCGCCCCAGTTCTGCTTTTCAATGTCTCGACGAGTTTCATCGCAACACCCCGTTTCTGGCTAACAAAGGGATAGGAACTCCTATCACCTCGAAGACTCGCCCAGGCTCTTCGCCCTGTCTAATACTTCCGTGTCTCTCGCTGATAGCTGATGACTATATGGGCTTCTGAGACGGACTCACTTCGGCAGATCGGCCTCCGCTAGCACACGTCCCCGCCAGGGAAAAACGCTCCCGTCATGGCCGTTGCCATCCGCTTCGGCCTCAAGAAACTAGAGGTTTCTAAGCCCTTTCGGTGAATCGCATTCCGGTTTGGTTCCTGTGTCTGTCTGAAGGAACCAACCTTCATACACCGAAAGGACAAAGAAAATGAATTCAGAAAGCATCAAGAAAGTCACAAATCAAGCCATCGAGCAACTCGTGGAGGCGCTAAACGCTGGACACAGCGAAGCACTCACGCGGTATCTGGTGGCAATGGCGAAGTTCAGAGCGTACTCGTTCTTGAACGTTCTTCTTATTCTCAAACAGTGTCCGAATGCTGGCCGCGTTGCTGGTTACCGGACCTGGCACTCGTTTGGACGCCAAGTGAGACAGGGCGAGAAGGGCATCATGATTCTCGCGCCGCTTTTCCGCAAGCGGACCGAAACTCCCGACGAATCAAACACCACGGACGAAGCTCGTAAAGTTGCGGGGTTTCGCGCGGTATACGTGTGGGACGAACACCAGACCACTGGAAAGGAGCTACCTCAAATCGGTAGCGTGACAGGCGATCCGAGCTTTTACCTTGCGCGGCTCGAAGAATTCGTTCGAGCCAGTGGCATTTGTCTCGTCTATTCTGCCGACATCGCTCCGGCGAGAGGAATGGCCGAGAAAGGGAAAATCACCCTGTTACCTGACCAAACTCCGGCTGAATCGTTCGCTACGTTGGTCCATGAATTGGCCCATTCGGACATGCACTTCGGAGAACGCCGGGGCGATACCAATAAGCGCATCCGCGAGACGGAAGCGGAATCCGTGGCGTACGTGGTTTGCACCGCCATCGGACTTGAAACGGGCACGGCCGCGCAGGATTACCTCGGCCTCTACGGAGGAGACTCCAAGCTGCTTCTGGAGAGCCTTGAGTACGTGCAAGCGACCGCTTCACACATTCTTGATGCGATTGAAGAGAGACCGCAACAGCAGGCTGCGTAGTCCCAATTTCGCGAGGGCCTCGGCTTCGCCGCCGAGGCCCTTTTTTTTTGCCCTGCAAAGGAACGGAAGCCGAAATAAACCCTTATAGATGTTAGCTATGGCACACAGACAACAAGGTATTGGACGAATTGATTCGACAGAACTAGTCTCCGCCGCGTATTTGGCGCGACTTTCAGTCGCGCCCTTTGGAAGGCCGCAGGTGAGGCGGGAGGGGCCAATGAAAAGACCACGTTCAACACGCTGGCAATCGCTCAAAGCGTTCGTTCGAAATAGCACAATTGGGGTTAGTGCGGCCCTCGCTCTGGCCGGCAACGCCTTCGCTCAGGCAGGCGGAGCCTCGCCGTGGGAGAACGCCGTAAACGTCTTGCAGACCGCATTCACCGGTCCCATCGCCAAGGGGCTTGCTCTGGTCGCCATCGTTGTTGGCGGCCTGACGTTTGCCTTTGGTGAGGGAGGGGGAAAGAGAACGTTTGCAGGAATTGTGTTTGGTCTAGGCATGGCCGTCCTGGCCGTCAATTTCCTTACCTGGCTTTTTGGTGTCTGAGCCTTCCCGAGGCAACGAAGATGCAAGCGAACCCCGTGTTCCGGTCACTCAATCGCCCGCTCACGATCCTGGGAGCCGAACGAAAGCTGTTCTTCTTCGCGCTCGTCATGGGCGCGTGCGTATTCAATCTGTTGAATAGTCTAGCTGGCGCAGTGGGAATGTTTTTCGCGCTGTATCTCTTCGCGCGATGGGCGACGCGGACCGATCCTCAGATTCTCCGGTTTCTGTTGAACTCCAGAAAGATTCGCACGCAGTACGACCCCATGAAATTCGAGCCTGTTCAGGTGCGGAGGCTGGATCGTGTTTAGGCTGGCGCAGATCACGAAGGAGTACAACGAGGCCGCCGCCCTGTGCACGCAAGTGAATCTCTTCGGCTTTGTGGATGACGAAATCTTCCTCACAAAGAGCGGCGATCTCGGGATCGTTTTGAGCATCGAGGGCGTCGATTACGAATGCCTCGACGCAAATACGATTGAAAACCTCACGCGTCGGCTCACCTCCGCATTTCGGATCTTCGATGAACAATGCCGCGTGTATCAGTACCTGTTTAAGCGAAACCGGGAGAACATTCCTTTTCGGACCTATCAGAACCCAATCGTCAATGCGGCGATTCAGAATCGCATAGCGTATCTCAACACAAAGACTGAATCCCTGTATTCGTTCCGGATTTATTACGTCGTTCTCTATGAAGGCTTCCGGTACAACGCCTCCATTCTGAAGAGCCTCGCCAAGCTAGCTTCACGGCCCGGCGAAGCTGTCCGCGAGCTTCGAGCTCTTCTTTCGAATCGCAAGCAAGTTGTCCTGATCGATGGCGGACTCGAAGGCGCGTGGGTTGCATTGCGTGCGAAGGCACGAAGCTTTCTCTCGCAGCTCGGGGATTTTGTTAGCGCCCGCATCCTGCCCAAACAGGAGGCGTTCTGCGTCTTGAAGAAGATTCTGAATTTCGCGCCACTAAAGATCGAGAACGCCCGCCTCAAGCACGACACGTTTCTCGACTACTATCTGTGCGAATCGCACGTCGAGTGCCACCGGGGATTCCTCCGCGTGGACGACTATTACGTGAAAGTCCTAACGCTCAAAGAGCCGTCAGCTCAGAGCTTCCCGCTGATTTTCAAGCGGCTGCTCGAAGTCGAGGCGAACTACTTCATCTGTAGTGAGTGGCAAAAGCAGGATCCTGCCAAGAGCCGGGGCTTCATTCATTCGCGCCGGCGGCACTTTCACAATACAAAACGCTCGCTCGCAAGTTACGTCACCACGTCGGACCAGCCGCAGCGCAGCGATGATGTGCTCGTGGACGAGTCCAAGGAAGCGCAGATTCACGATTTGGGCGAGGCCCTCAAGGAACTGGAAATCAAGGGCAACTACTTTGGGAACTATTCCTTGACCATCGTGGTCTACGACCAAGACTTGGCAAAAGTGGAATCGGCGTGCGCCGATTTTTACAAAGCCTTCAACGTTCACGACGCCCAGCTCTATGACGAGAAATACAACCTATTCAACGCGTATCTGTCCACCGTTCCCGGCAACTACGCCTTCAATCTCCGCTCCATGCTCATCCTCAATGCGAACTACGCCGACTACTCCCTGCTTTTTACTCTGCACTCGGGACACCAGCTCAACAGCCATCTGAACCAGGAATATCTCGCGGTGCTCGAAACGAACCATCGAACGCCTTACTACCTGAATCTGCATTGCAAAGATACCGCCCATACCGTGATCCTCGGGCGGACGGGAGCGGGGAAAAGCTTCCTTCTGAATTTCCTCATCACCAATCTGCAGAAATACGATCCCTATACCTTCATCTTCGATCTGGGCGGCAGCTTCGAAAGCCTTACTCGATTGTTTGAAGGCACCTACGTCAAAGTCGGCATGGACGCCGCCGCGTTCAAAATCAATCCCTTTTGCCTCCCGAAAACGAAGCCAAATCTCGACTTTCTGGCTCTATTCGTCAAAGTTCTTGCGGACAACCATAGCGGCGAAAAGCTTTCGATCGAAGAAGAGCAGGAAATTTACCAGCAAATCGAGAATCTCTACTGCATTGACCCAGAGCTACGCACCCTCGGAGTTCTGGCCAACACACTTCCGCGCGCGCTCTCCTTAAAACTCCAAAAGTGGACAACAGGCGGACAGTTCGGATTCCTTTTCGACAACGCGGAAGACACGGTAAGTTTTTCGCGCTTTCAGTGCTTCGATTTTCAGGGGATGGAACAGTACCCGCAGATTCTGGAGCCATTGCTCTTTTACATCCTCCATCGGGCGAACCACGCGATCACCAATCGCGAAATCACGCACATTTTCAAAGCATTCTTCATCGATGAAGCGTGGACGTTTTTCCGCAATCCCCGCATCAAGGGCTACATCGTCGAAGCCCTCAAGACTTGGCGAAAGCAGAATGCCGCGATGATTCTGTCCACGCAGTCGCTCGACGAGCTGCGAAAGTCCGACATTTTGGATGTCATCATCGAAACGTGCGCAACGAAGATTTTCCTCGCCAATCCCGACATGGATCGCGAGCTCTACCAAAACCAGTTTCATCTGAACGACACGGAAATTGACCTCATTTCCACGTTGATTCCGAAGCGGCAGTTTCTGATCAAGAACCATGAGATCGCCAAGATTGCGAACCTGGAAGTGGACGCGAAGAGCTATTGGCTGTACACGAACGATCCCTTTGACAACCGGAAGCGGGCGGAAGCCTTCGAGAAACACGGTTTTGAAAAGGGCCTAGAGGTCCTGGCAGGAGCGAGGCCATGAGGGACAGGCTCAGCGTTTTCGATCTATGTCTCCCAGGCATCGTCGCCGGAATGATCTTGGCAGGGGCAGTGCTAGGCGTGGGGGATGCCCTGTTTCCTGACACTTTCCAGAAGGTACTCCCGCGGGAAACATTTCTGCTCCTGGTGGTCGCGATCGCCGCGACCAGCGTCATTGGTTTTGTAAGTCTCTTCGTTCCGTCCCGCGAGGAAGAGAAATCCCCGAAAGATATCTCGTCAAAGTATCGAGCAGGAGGCCCCGATGTTGACTAGAATCCTTCGCTTCGCATTCCCGTACGTTTTACTAGTCGCTCTTGCCGGGCTGTTCGCTTGGACTCCCGCAGTCCTTGCCGATTCCGGCGCGCGAACCGTCAAGTACGCAGAGGCGGACATCATTCCCATTCACGCAAAGATTCGGTTTTCGACGCTCATCGTGTTGCCGGTAAACGAGGAAATCCTGGACGCCACCACGGGCGACAAAGAGTTTTGGATCATTAACGGCGCACACAACCTCTGCTATCTCCATCCCGCGCAGCAAGGCATTCGCAGCAACCTGAATCTCATCACCTGCTTCCGAGGTTCAGGCTTACAAGGCCGCTGTGGACGCGGCTCGCGCCGATGCGGCGCAGGCAGTCCATGCTGCCGAGGAGCGAGCCCAGAAGGATATCAGCGAGTATCGCCAGCAATACGCAGGAAAGCTCGAATTCGACTACAGCTACAACGGCAAGGCCGCCCGAGCGCCTTTTTCTGTCGCAGCGATCTACCACGACGACAAATTCACCTACATCAAGTCGAGCGCCCAGGAGAAGCCAACGATTTACGAGGTGAAAGACGGCAAACCGAATCTCATCAATTTCGAGCTAGCGAACGGCGTGTACGTGATTCCAAAGATCGTAGACCAGGGTTACCTGGCCCTCGGAAAGAAAAGACTGAGTTTTGAGCGGCACGGAGAGTAGTGGCAATCGTGATGCCGGAGAGTCCCATGCCCGACAAAAACGAACAGACAGCTCAGGCTGAAACCAATGCGCAATTGCGCGGCACGGTCGAAAACAAAACGCCGAAACCAGCAGGGCTGCTTCCGAAGAACACGCAGCAGCTCGTGATCCTGGGTGTGGCGGTCGTAATGGTGCTCATCATGTGGCTTACCGGAGGAACAAAGCGTGCGAGGCCGACGGCTTCTGTCCCAGCAGCGGCGCGGGTCCAGCCTCCGAATCCGGCGACGGTCGAGGATTTCAAGCAAACGATCCAGCAACAACAAGCGGCGACACGGCAGCCCATTTCGCCATCGAATCTCGAACGGCTGAAAGCCTTGGGGTTGGCTGGCGACGTACCTCCAAACGGCGCAGCCGTGCCCCCAGGCGACGCAAGTATTCCTCAACCAGGAGGGATTGTTGGCGGCGTGGCGGGCCAGCAGCCGCCACCTCCCGACCCCGTAAAAGAAGACCGGAGGAAGCGACAGTATCTGTCGCTGTTCGCCCCCAATGTTGCCTTTACCTACCGCAAAGGCCAGGAGGCCGAGCAACTCGCCGGCTCAGGGCCTAAGAGCATCAATCCTCCGAGTCAGGACGATTCGGCGCAGCAGCGTCCGAGCAATTGGGATGCTCAGCTTCGTGAAGCGGAGGCGCAACTTGCGGCACTCGGCCGAACCGGGGAGCGCGATACACCGCCACCAACATCTGCCTCCGCACAACAGAAGCAGTCCACTGCCGAGTCAGAGCGGTCAAACCCGGACGCATCCCGTCCCGGTACGTTCAACTCGTTCACCGGAAAGCGATACGTGGCATTCGAGGGCATGGTCCTTGAAACGCTCTTGATTAACCGTCTCAACGGCACCTTTCCTGGGCCCGTCAATTGCCTGGTCACAACCGACATCTATTCGCATGACCGCCAGCACGTTCTGATCCCTGCCGGGACGAAAGTGCTTGGAGAAGCCAAAAAGGTCGAGGCGTTCGGCCAGCAACGGCTGGCCGTGTTCTTTCATCGGCTCATCATGCCAGACGGTTACTCGGTGAGCTTGGACCAATTCAAAGGACTCAATCAGATCGGTGAAACCGCTCTCCGCGACAAGGTGAACAACCACTATCTGCAAATCTTCGGAGCGTCGCTGGCCGTGGGCATTCTAGGCGGCATCGCCGAGTCCGGAACCGGCAACGTGCTCAGTAATTCGCCTTTGGACCGCGTACGAGAAGGGTTTGGAGCAAGCATCGCAAATTCATCAATGAATATCCTCGACCGTTTCCTGAACGTCCTGCCCACGGTGACGATCCGTGAGGGCAATCGCGTGAAGGTTTATCTCTCGGGAGATTTGTTGTTGCCGGATTACGCCCAGCACACCATGCAACCTGATTTGTGATTGGAGGGAAACGAATGAGAGGTCTCAGGTACGTAGCAGTTGCAATCCTTGCGTTCGCCGTGGCCGGATGCGGCAAGAAAGAAGAAGAAAGCGAACTGGCTCCTCCTGGGTTCTGCAAGACCGAGGCCGAATGCCAGCCAACGGCAGACCGCGAAAACGCACGCCAGGAGGAACTTAGGCAAAAGCGGATCACTCAAGGCGTGCATGAGCAATATTTGCCATGCGGCACGTACAAGCCGACGAAGGCTCCGAACGGGTACTGGAACGTGACACGGGACGCGGCTGGATGCCCTCCCACTGCGAGCCAGCAAGACCCTCATCCCGATCTTGGCAAGGCCAAGAAATCAGCACACTAGGAAGGAGAATCGCATGAACTATATCGCAAAAAGGAGCGCCGTTATCGCTGTCGTGGTAACGCTGCTTCTTGTCCCCGCCGCATCGCAAGCGCAGTTCGGATTCGGCGGGATTGTCTACGACCCAACCAACTACGCCAACGCAGTCCTGCGTTACAGCCAACTTGTCCAGCAACTTGCTCAACTCAGGCAAACCTACCAGCAGGTCCTGAACCAGTACAATCTGGCGCTTCAAATGTCCCGGAATCTGCAGAACATGCCGGCGCGTTATCGCGCCACGTTTTCCCAGTGGCGTACTTTCACAGCAAACGATCTCTACGGAAACACGCGCGGCTGGGTTGGCGCCGCAAACGGCGCGGGGGCCCAAGCGGTGAGTCCCGCGTATCAGCAAGCTACGATTCCTCTTCTGACCTACAGTCAGGCGGACCTCAACGCCATCAATCCCGCGGACGCCCGAAACCTCAAATCAGTTTACGCTTCACTTCAACTGACTGACGGCGCGAACGTGTCCGCTTTGACCACGGTTGGTAATGTCCGGGGCAACGCCCAGACGGTGCAGCAGCAGATCGCGAACCTCGAACAGGATTCGCTTTCTGGAGATGCTTCACTGAATAGCGAAGTCAGCATTCTGAATAAGATCAACGCCAGCAACGTTCTGACGTTGCGCACGCTGCAGGACGCCAACAACCTCAGAGTCGCGGCCTTGGAGCAGCAAGTTCTCCAGGCTAAGCAGCAGCGAGACATTGACACGGCGAACCTCAACTTCACTATCCAGATGCGGCAGCAAGTGACGCAGAACCTTGCCCCATTCAATGGCAATCTCACGCGATCACTTAGCAGCCACCGCTTGCCATAGACCGAGGAAAGGCCCGGAATCAGGAGCAAAGGATAAACCCATGAACTTTTTCGACGAGGTCCTCCAAGCGGTTGACGCGCTTGTGCAGCAAAACCTTGGGATCTTCGATGGCATGGGCCAAAACCTGTTCCGGGCCTTCGCCACCATTCTCGTCGTTTGGTATGGCATCAAGGCCGGACTAGCCTCTGGCGAGAATCGCGGCGGCTTCCATTTCGCGAACTTCGTAACACTAATTCTCATGATCAGCTTTGGATTCGCGATGGTGAATTACTATGACGCGCCCATCCCTGGGTTTGGGCGCGACTTCCATCACCTCATTACGGATGAGGCGGCCAGCCTATCAAATCAGATCGGCCAGGCTAACGCGCAGCGGATCGCGGACGACACGCAGTATGTGCTGAGCAATCTCGAAGCGCCGGGAATCACCCAGCCGATCGCGACCTTTCTCTATTCCTTGCTCTGGCTTGGGGCGGTTGTCACGGAGGCCTTGGCGCTCATCATTGTGGCCTTCGGCGTTGTGGCCACGGCGCTTTGTATCCTCTTGGGGCCGGTGTTTATTCCATTCTTTATCGTTCCCCAACTCGACTGGCTCTTCTGGGGTTGGCTGAAGGCTTTCATTCAGTATTCCTTCTATCAGGTAGTCGCTGCGGGTGTGCTCTACATCGTGAGTCAGTTCACCTTCGGCATCATCCACGCGCAGATTACCGGACTCATTTCACCAACCGACCTCATCAGGATATCGCCGGTGTTGGTAGTCACGTACCTAGCGGCCATCTACGCCATTATCAAAGTTCCGATGCTCACGAGCCACATCTTCAGCGGCACCTCTGGAGGCTCGGCCGGAAACCTCTTTGACACGGTTTCGCGAGCACTTGGAGCCGCCGCATGAAAGACCCCACATTCAACGAAGCGAAGCAACTTTACCTCGAACAATATGCCTCTGCCATCGTTACGGGCGGCTATCTGAAGATTGCAGTCGCCGTCCTGTCTCTCGTGGTTCTGGGGCTAGTCCTAGTGAATGTGAAGATCGCGCGTACGCTCGAAAGTTTCAAGCCCATGGTGATCCGCATTGACGAAATCGGCCGGGCCCAGGCCGTGGCCTATGAAAATCTCGTCTACAAGCCGGAATACAAAGAGACGAAATACTTCCTGACGCGCTTCTGCCAGCTCTATTACCGGCGCAATCACGCGACCATCAATGAAGACTTCACGCAGGCTTTGTACTTTCTCGACGGAAAGCTTGCAGGGGACACCATTCAGCAGTTCAAGCAGAAAAATATCCTTAAGAGTTTTCTTGCTGACAGCCTCGCGCCAGAGAGGGACGTGGACGTGCAACAGGTGGTGATCGAACCGATGGAAAAAGCTCCGTACAAGGGCACTGTGGACTTTTTCGAGATTGAATACTCACCGTCAGACCATTCGGTTGCGAAGCGCACGCTCTACACCGCGAGCCTTCTCTTCACGTTCCGGGACCAGGTTCCAAACGCCGAGATTCTGACGAATCCCTTGGGGCTGACGATCACCTATTTCCGGGAAGACGAGGCATTCAAGTGACAACACGAATTCACCCCCAAACCGAAGAGGGCGCGGGCAGTCGCCTGGCAACATCGGCCCAACCTCCGCGCGCCACGTCCCCCTTTTCTCCAATGGCTTCCTCCCAACCTGCGCCACAGCCCATCCGCTCGCTCGTGCTTCTCGACAACCCAGACGCGCTCCTGGAGGGCCTCCGTTGCTCAACGGCTTCCTGCCCGCGCCCAACACTAGCTCATTCTGAGGAAAAAACTTCTCGAGATTCCCGGACGCATCCGGGGGACTTAAAATGATCCGCAACTCTCTATTCGTCTCGGCAACAGTGCTCATCATGGTGCTGTTCGGCCTCATGAGCCGGCTCGACTTCCTCGCTGCATCCAAGAAGGCGCTTTTCCTTCACTGTGGCGGCAGCATCGCGTTGTTCGTCGCGATTTTGGGTGTGAATCTCTTTGCAGCCACACTGGCCATCAACCGCAAAATTCTGCTGAAAGACACCGGCAGAAAGCTGTCTCACTTCGACAATCAATTACAGGCAGGAGGGCCCGAAGGGCTTCCGCCGTTTCTGACGGAAAGGCGATAGCGATGCCTCGTTGGGACATTTCGGACCCTGACCGCGTGCACACCTCTGACGTGCGCGTTCCCCCTGAAGACCCACGGACGAGCTCAAACAGTCGGAGCCCATCGGTTGGCCGGGCGGGAAGTGGCAGCGACTCTTCTGTGAAAAAAATGGAACGCCCAGAGCGATCCACCGGGGCCAGGGCCGAGAGACCAAGCGAGCGCCGGACAAGGCATCAAGATCACGGCCAGTCCTATTCGCTTCGTGACTCGGAGATGCGAGCGATGGCCGACATTGGCCGATTCCGCGCGGTAGACGTTAAAGACCTTGCTCGATTCGCTTACCAGGGTGATGAAGCTCGCGCGAAGTATGACCTCGAAAACCTTCGCACACAAGGATTGGTGGAGGAAAAGACGTTTTTCCGGGCCCACAAATCGGCGCGCAAAATGGTGACTTTGACGGAACGCGGCCACCGCATGGTCAGGAAAGCGAGTGGTCTTGCCAAGGAGCAAAGGATTTATCACGGCATCGTCAAACCACGGGAGCTCGACCACGATGCCGACCTTTATAAGGTGTACCAGAAGGCTGTCAAACAGATTCAAGAAAAGGGCGGAAAACCCCTACGAGTCCGGCTCGATTTCGAGCTGAAGGAGTCGATCAACCGTGAAAAGGAAGCTGCAGGACATCTGCCCGAAGAGATGCGGAGGAGATGGCTCCGAGCGGTTGCAGAAGAGCACGGATTGACGATCGACGGCACGACCATCCACCTTCCCGACATCCAGGTTGAGTACGAAACCCCGGATGGCAGAGCCGGGAGAGAGAACTTAGAACTTCTCTCCCGGAACTACCGGGAAGAAGGGATTCGCGGCAAGGCCGCAGCAGGTTTCAAGATCTACGCCAGGGCGCAAGACACTAACCGCATCCGTCGCGCCCTTCACGACACCGGCCTGGTTCGCGAGGTTCTTTCGGTATGAGTATCACGCAATTCCAGCTCGAAGGGCTCCACCTTCTCGGCTATACAAAGCGCGAAAGCGAGTTCCTTTTCTTGGTCGCTACGCACTCGGGGTATTTCACAAACCGCCAGTTCAAGTCGTTCGCGCAAACGGAATCGGGTTCCGTATCACATGCCTTCATTCGCAAGCTTCTGGAACGAAAACACGCCACCTATCACGCCTACCGGTCCGGGGGTCGTGTTTACCACCTGTTTGCCCGGAAGGTCTACCAGGCGATCGAGCGAGAGAATCTCCGAACCCGCAAAAAGCACGAACTGGAGTACGTCAAGACGCGCTTGGTCGCGTTGGATTTTGTGCTCGCACATCCGCAGCACAGCTATCTCGAAACCGAGGCAGATAAAGTCGACTTCTTTCGGAAGGAATATGACGTGGGCCGGGAGGCCCTTCCGGTGAAGCTGTATCGCGCGCGAAAGTCTGCGGAAGTTACACCGCGTTATTTCGTGGACCGCTTCCCGACGTTCCTGAATCGGAGCTCTGCTCCGCCTTTGCCGACATTCACTTATGTCGATTCAGGAGCAGTGACGCTCGACGGTTTTGGCACCCACCTACGAGCCTATCTCGGATTGTTCCAGGCGGTTGGAAGGTTCGAGTTTCTTTATATCGCTCCGACCACTCGGTTGTTCCAAGCTGCGGAATCCGAGTTCCATCATGTGCTGTACGGTCGGCGCAAACCATCGAAATGCGTGAGTCTTTTGGAGTACTTCCGTGTGCGGAAGGCCTGGGATGCAAAGGAGCGCGTGGCAAGCGCGGAAGTTGTTTTACTGAAGGAAGCGCAGGAGCGGTATGCGGGGAGAAACTTCGAAGAGCTGTACGAATGCTGGCGGGGCGGGAGTGCCAGAGACAGTGATGTGATGCGAGCTGCGGGGGAGCCTTTCGGACCAGCGGGGGGTGTATTTCGAGCTCTTGTGTGTGGGTCTTCGCTGACAATTTTCACCGATCCACTGGGAAATATTACGGAAAGCTCCCCGGAACCAGAGTTCAACGATTCCTTGCCGCAGATTTCCGGCAATCGGTCCGTTCAGGTGTTCGGGTCATGATGAGCGAAGTGGTGTGGTTACAAGGGATTGCGGAGAGAAGCAAGAGCAAGTCAGACGGCAGAAAAGGACGCCTTCTGGGACACGGATACACGCCAGGAGAGTTGTGGGCCTGGATTTGTGGCCAGTTTTCCACTGGTCGGGGCCGGAAGGTGCAAGAAAAGAATCAAGATAACCGGCGACGGAGCGTAGGAATGGACGGGGGAGAAAACCGTTTTTTGGGCGGTAGCGACCCCGCTTTGAGCGGCTTTTCAGCCGCCCAACGCCTTCGGCGCCGGGGGTCGCTACCGCCCAAGTTGTCCAGCAGACTTCCTCGCTCCGTCGCCGGCAGAGTTGTAGGAGAAGAAGTCAGCAATTCTGAATCACATCAGCAACAGGAGAACAGAATATGGCCCTGATTCCGAAGGTAGAACCCAAGCATGAAAAGAAAGTAGTTTCGGCCCGCCTCGACGAGGAAGTGCACACGATGCTTCAGCGCTATGCAGCCTTTCTTGGAGGGGCAACACACGAGTACATCATTGGCGAATCCTTAAAACGTCTCTTCCGCCGAGACAAGGAGTTCAACGAGTGGCTTGAAAAGAATCATAGAGGTTCGACTGCAACTTCTGACGCGCCTCAACCCACGAGCCCAACTCCCAAGAACACAACAAGGACAGCGCCAACGGCAGCATGATCCAACGCATCCTCAATTCGAAAAACTTCCTTGCAGTGTTGTTAGCACTGGTGACGGGGACATCTCTGTACTTCAAGATGCCCTGGCCGATGACGACCGCGCTTGCTCCAGTCACCTGGAACGAATACTTCCTCCGTGTGATCGCTTTCAGGGACCCATGGACGTATGCGGTCCTGAAAGCTTCCTATCACGTCATGCTTTTCACGACTCCATACATCGGCTATTCATTCGTGCTGTCCGCGCTCTACATCTTTACATTGCGGCCAAGACGGTCACCAAAGCCGCGGCCTTTGCCACTCTATCCAGTTGTGGAATCCCGAAATCAGCTCAGCGTCGTCATAGGGGAAATTCACAACCCGCGCCTTCCAGTCCCGGCGGAGAACCCCACTTGGCTCATCATCCCGGAGCGAGGATTGTTTACCGGCACAATCATGATTGGTGCCACCGGTAGTGGCAAGACGGCGGGTTACAACCCTCTTTACAACGACCTCGAAGGCTACGCCCTGGCTTACGGAATCGCATCCTTATTAAACAATCTGTTTGGCAAGGGCAAAGAACCCTTTTGGCAGCAGGCGTACACGAACCTCGTCAAGTTCATCATCATCCTGCATCAGGTCGGTTTTGGTTACGTCACCCTCTTCGACGTCTATGAGTCGGCTATCTCGGCACAAGTGCTTGAAAGAAAGATGCGGCAGGCCGAGGAAAACATCGTGGGGAAATCCTTTCTCACCGTCTCCCGCGAATCCTTCCAGTCTTACGCGCGAGAACTTGCTGAGGCTGGCTTCGAGGCAAATGAGAGTGGACAGCAATACCGACTGCTAGATTCGCTCCCAGCAAGAGATGTTTTGCAGAAACTTGGGATTGAGCCGACCCTCCAGCATGAAAGCCGTCCGAATGGCGTTGACCAGGATAGAAAGGAGCAACTGGAAGCGGTGAAGCGCTGGTACAACGACGACTGGAAAAACCTCGATAAGAAATTGCAGAGCTCTGTTGTCGAAGGCATCTCCGTTTTTCTCTCGCTCTTTGACGACAATCCACGCGTCAAGCGCATGTTCTGTCCGCCTCTCGAACTTTATCGACAACCTGAAGCGCAGCCGTCTGGACGAAAGCCCCTCCCTCAGATCGCGACCTTATTAGAGCAAGGCAAGGTCATTGCCCTCAACTTTCCAGCCAGCATGAACCCGGGGTTAGCGCGGGCCATCGGCGTGATGCTCAAGATGGATTTTCAACGGGCGGTCTTGAATCGAATCCCACATATTGCGAAGAATCCTAGCAAGGAGTGGCGCCCCATTGTGTTTATCTGCGATGAATACCAAGAGCTTGCTACCGTCGGAGTGAATGAGCCGAGTGGCGACGAAAAATTCTTCTCGCTCTCGCGCCAAGCAAAGTGCGTTCCTCTTGTAGCAACGCAGAGCATCAGTTCCTTGCAATCAACTCTGCCCGGAGAAACCTGGCGAACTTTGCTGCAAACCTTCCGCACGAAAATCTTCCTGTCCTTATCGGACGACTTCTCCGCAAAGATCGCGAGTGAACTCTGTGGTCAGGAGGAAAAGTGGCGCGTCAACTACAACATCTCGGAAAGCGGCCACGATTCGAGAGTCAGCTATCTGACCGGCAAGCCGCTGGCTGACAAGGCACACATCAGCACTTCCAAGACCTACAGCCAGCAGCGAGACTACAGGTTCGACATGAAGACCTTTACGGAATTGAAGAACGCACAATCCATCACGCTGGCATACGACGGGCTGAACCCATTGCCACCGATGTTTTGCTATCTCAAGCCTTATCTCAACGACGTGAACAGGTCCTATTTTCGTCAGCTTGCGGACGGACAACTCTAATGAACGGATTCGAGCTGATTCTCCCGTTTCTTCGTCCGATCCAGCATCTCATCCTGGACCCGGATATCAGCGAAATCATGGTGAACGGCCCCGAGCGGATCTTCATTGAAAAGGCCGGATACGTTCAAGCCGTTCCGGGTGTGAAATTGACGCCCGAATCTCTCATCGTGGCTGTCAAAAACATAGCAAGACGCCTGGGCGACGATATTTCGGTAGCGAAGTCCATTCTCGACTCGCGGCTGCTGGATTGCTGCCGCGTTGCCGCCGTAATTCCACCCTGCAGCTTCC
>WNFS01007699.1_pt1 | contig 15117 bp, 9 predicted proteins | sample 5400141 | NCBI WGS metagenome assembly WNFS01 (sample SAMN13153358, study PRJNA577476) | soil metagenome | isolation source: 60 cm saprolite under Madrone tree | place: USA:California | collected 2016-06-14
TCATTTGGGGGCGCTTGTTTCCGTTGTGGCGGGGGCGTTGATCGCAAGACGTTTTAAGGGGGATAGGACTGCCATCGGCGCGACGACGATCGGTGATGGAGGCACCTCGACAGGAGCCTTTCACGAAGCTATTAATATGGCCGCCGTGGAGAAGTTGCCCCTCGTACTGGTCATATCGAATAACCGCTACGCTTATTCGACACCGAACAGTCGCCAATTCGCGTGCAGCGACCTGGTTGATCGTGCTCGGGGTTACGGGCTTGAAGGTTACACCATGGATGGAACCGATCTCGCCGAGTGCCTCGAAGTCGTGGGAAACGCGATGGAGCGGGCGCGGTCGGGACACGGCCCTCAAATGGTCGTAGGACATTGCCTTCGCCTTACGGGCCATGCCGAACACGACGATGCATTCTATGTGGACAAGCGATTGCTCGAATCTCCTGTTGGTCGCGATTGCCTGAAGGTCGCAGAGTCTTATTTGTGCAAGCAGAAATGGGCAGACGAAACTCAAATTGAGAGCTGGAAAAAAGTTGCGAAGCGGCAGGTGGAAGAATCTGTGGCAATTGCTCAGCGCGAACCTCAAGCGGATCCGAGTGAGGAGACTTGGTGCCCTTACGCAACTGAATCAGTCGCAAAAGCACATTCCATTCGATGAGTATCACGTATCTCGAAGCGATTCGTGAGGCACAGAGAAGGGCTCTGCGGGACGATCCGCGTGTGTATATCTATGGGCAGGATATCGCTACCTTCGGCGGAGCATTCAAGGCGACCAAGAACCTGGCGAGAGAATTTCCTGGCAGGGTCATTGATGCACCCATAAGCGAGGATGCAATGGTGGGGAGCGCAATTGGGGCAGCAATCGAAGGAATGCGGCCAATCATCGAGATGCAATTCGCAGATTTTTCGAGTGTTGCGATCAATCAGATCGTCAACCAGGCTGCGACCCTGTTTTGGCGAACGCAGGTGGCTTGTCCCATCACGATCCGTCTTCCTTCGGGCGGAAACCCCGGGAGCGGACCCTTCCACAGTCAGAATCTGGAGTCCCTCTACGCACATTTTCCGGGTTTGGTCGTCATGAGTCCGGCTACGGTCGACGATGCGTATACCATGCTTTTGGAGGCGATCGCGATCGATGACCCGGTAATTTACTGTGAGCACAAATATTTATACAACCGTCTGAAAGTCGGCGCTCTTTCGGAAACTGGACTTCCACCTCACAAGGCGCGGGTCGCGAGGATTGGGCGAGACCTGACTATTGTATCGTACAGCGCGATGGTTCACGAGTCGCTTTCCGCCGCAGAGCAATTGAAGCGGGAGAATATTGAAGTTGAGATTGTCGATCTCCGGACGATCAAACCGTTGGACATCGATACTGTTTTGGCTTCTGTGGCGCGGACATCACGGCTTCTCTGCGTAGGAGAATCGTGGCCATGGGGTGGTGTAAACGCTGAAGTCATCGCGAGCGTGGCCACGCATGGTTTCCATCTCCTGGATGCGCCACCGCAGCGGATTAACAGTAAAGACACCCCAATTCCTTTCAGCCCAAACCTCTGGAGCGCCCACAAACCATCGAGCCAGGTGATAGCCGCTGCGGCGCGCCGGCTTTTTGATTGGTAAGGCTTCGAATCCTTTTACCCTATGCCGAAAGTGCCTATCATCATGCCGCAACTCGGCGAATCAATCGCCGAAGCTACCGTCGTTCAACTCAGTGTGAAAGTTGGCGACCACGTCGCCACAGATCAGGAAGTAATCGAGGTGGAAACGAATAAAGCGGTGATGAGCGTGATAACACCTTGCCAGGGGGTGATACAAAGCTTTTCGGCAGAAGTCAATGAGACCTATCCCGTTGGAAGTACTCTCGGCTATGTCGAGGCTTCGGAAGAAGATGCCGCCCGCCTGGCTAAGGCTGCGTCGGTATCCCCTGATCAAATCGGGACAGACAAGCAGGTCGATCAACGCGCCGAGACTGCCGAGTCGCATGCCGCTCGTGGCAGGGAGATCCCGGTTGGCTATGCAGGATCATCTTTCGTGTCGGCCCGCCTGAGAGCGCGAATCCAGGAACTCGGCATTCATCCGACGGACGTGGGCGTCATCGCGGGAAGCGGCGTCGGCGGTCGCGTCACCAACGCTGATTTCGAGGCTTATCTCGATCATCTGAGTCAACGCCCCTCGAAGAAGGCTTCCCCGATGCGCTTGGCCGTCGCCGATTCAATGCGTCAAAGCTGGACGCGACCGTTAGCGACTCTGGGTGTTTCCGTTTCGCTCGAGCCGATCCTTGCGCACCGCAAAACGTTATCCCCCTCCCCCGGGCCCGCACTATACTTGGCAAAAGCGGTGGCTATCGCCCTCTCCGAATTTCCACAGTCGGCGGGACTTCTGGTTGGAGACAAAATCTTCCTGCCAAATTCAATCGATATCGGCGTGGCCGTCGAGGTCGAAGATGGGATTGTCGTCCCGGTCTTCGCAAACCTGGATAAACAGCCACTTGCCGAGCTCCCTGGCCAATACAAAAAGTTTTTGCAGGCGGCGAAAGAAAAACGGCTGCCGGACGAGGCTAAGGGGCCGGCGATTGCGTCAGTCACCAATTTTGGGACTCTGGGTGTACATTGGGCAACCCCGATCCCGCTTCCCTACGAGACCCTGATCGTCGGTCTCGGTTATGGAGAAATGTGCCCGTGCTGGGACGAGAAGTCGGGCCAGTTCGTGCCGCGCCTCCAGGCCGAGTTGACGATCAGTTTCGATCATCGCGTCATCGATGGGGGCCAATCCGGCCGCCTGGTTCGTAGGATTCTGGCGCTCCTGGCAAAGCCGGAATTGCTTTAGCCCGGATTCCGAAGTCTAGGAATCTTCCTCGTCCTCGGATATCAGGCTTCGTTGCGATCAACATGGGCCGCCTGGTAAGGCGCCTACGGGTAGGGAGCAATGTTGACGCTAAGCGCTGGAGGGGCGTTTGCTCGCTACGCCCGATGCGCGATAAAAGACAATTGGTGGCATTACGAACCCAGCGGGAGTTGCAAGCAGGGAGTTGCGAGCAACTCTCCTCCAGACAAGCCCATAACCAGTAACCGATCCCAAAGTTCCTTGGACAAGCCACACAGCCGCAGGCTAGAAGTTCGGGTGGTACATTATGGGTGTGAATCGCTCTCCAGCCTGTTCGTTAATCCTCCTATGGTTTTTTGCCTCCAGGGTTTTCGCCCAGCCAAACCCTGCCAACCTCCCTGCAAACAGCCGGCCATTTGACTTTTACGAGAGCGGTCCATATCGCTCAGAGGTTGTTCGGCCTTCGGATTTTTTCGGTTACGGACCGGGTGAATTTCTCACGACATTTGCGCTTTATGAGTCGCTGCTGCGTGACTACGGACGTAACTCTGACCGGCTCCGCATCTTTCGGCTCGGCAAAACTCCCGAACATCGGACCCTTTACCTGCTGGCGATAAGTTCTCCCGCGAATCTAGCTCACTTGGGGCAAATTAAAGAGCAACTTGCAAGCCTGGCTGATCCTCGAAAGTCAAACGCGGGCGATCTGGAACATGCAATCCAAACGGCGCCGGTCGCCGTCTGGCTTTCCTACAGTATTCACGGTGATGAATCTGCCGCATTCGAGGCAGGAATCCAGGTCCTCTACCAGCCATGTCAAAACCCGGATGGTCACGAACGCTTTGCCACCTGGTACAATGCACACGGCGACGCCCGCCCGGAACATTACGCCTACGAGCACGACGAACCATGGAGCATCGACGGGCGCCTAAATCACAACTTCTTTGATCTTAACCGAGACCTTATTTCGCTCTCTCAACCCGAATCCCGGATCGCAACCAGAGCTTTCCTGGAATGGCATCCTCAGGTCCTCGCCGATCACCACGGACAAACCAAAGAATACTTCTTCCCTCCGCCCGCGCTACCCATCAATCCGAGTCTGCCGGCAAAAACAACAACCAAATGGGTCCAGACCTTTGGCAAAGCGAATGGTGCAGCCTTTGATCGATATGGCTGGCCCTATTTCGTTCGTGAGTTGTTCGATCTCTTTTATCCTGGATACTGGGATACCTGGTCCTCCCTGCATGGAGCAACCGGAATGACTTATGAAACAGACGGAGGCGGTGTGCTGGGATATCGCTGGTATCGAGACGACGGGACCGTATTGACTCTTCGTGACGGTATTGCGAAGCATTTTACGGCAGATCTTTCCACCCTTCTGACCGCCGCCGCAAATCGCGAAGAGCGGCTGCGAGACTATCGTGATTTCTTCGAATCTTCCATCAAAGACTCTCAGCGAAAATGCTATGTTATCCCAGATCCAAATTCCCCGGCGGCCACGGAACTTTTGGCGCTGTTGCAGCTGCAGGGTATAGAAGTTTCCCGGACGAATCGGGAAGTGCTTCTTAGAAAGGGAACGGATCGTTACGGCCGGGATTTCACTGACAAAACGATTCCTGCCGGTTCCTATGTCGTCGATTCGGCTCAGCCATACGGTCGAATGGCCACGACGCTCCTCGATTTGGAAACTCTCGAGGATCCGGAGTTTCTGACGCGGCAGGAGAAGCATCGAAGAGCGAACGAAAAGAAGGGAACCGAGGAAACGAAAGAGGATTACGAGTTCTACGACGTGACCTCCTGGTCGCTCCCTCTCGCGATGGGGGTCGAGACTTACTCCACGGAGCAGCCGATTCAAGCCGATAGGGTTGACCCGATGGGCGACCAGCAGAAGTCCTCCGGTACACCGTCGGTCGACGGACGGGAGGCTCCGTCACGGACTGAACTGCCCGGCGGGGTTGCCTACGGATTTGAATCAGGATCACCGCATTCGATGCGGATGGCTGTTGACCTTCTCCAGCGCGGATATCGTGTTGAGACTTCAAACGATATGTTTCGTGCCGCGGGACAGGATTTTCCAAGAGGCAGTTTCATTTTTCGAACGGAGCGAAATCCGGCCGATCTATCGGGAGTTCTAGGGCGCTTTGCTGACCAGTATGGAGTATTGGTGAAGTCAATACCGTCCGCACTTTCGGATGACAATGACCCTAGCATCGGTTCGGAAAGAATTTTTTCACTGAAAGTTCCTAAGGTCGCAATACTGGCGGGAGAACCCGCCAATCAGACCAGTTACGGGCTGTTGAAATTTCTCCTGGAACAGCAGTATGGACTTGAACTCGTACCAGTACCGCTCTCGGAGGTGACCATGGGTGTTCTTCAACATTTTAACGTTCTAATTCTGCCGAACGGCGAAGCGTCTGAATATAAGAAGGAGCTTGAAGAGGACCAGTTGGATGACTTGCGTGACTGGGTAAGCCAGGGAGGAGTGTTGATCTGCATGGGAGGCTCCAGCGAATTCGCCGCCGATCCCGAAACGAAATTAACCTCGGCCCGCATTTTAGGTGCCGGCGAAGAGTCTGACAAATCGACGGAAGAGAGAGCCAAAAAACAAAGAGAGCCGGGCGGAAAGAGCCAGGATCGCAAACCTCTCGAAGTGCCAGGTGCTATTGTCCGTGCCCACGTAAATCGCGAACATTTCTTAACCATTGGGTATGAGGATGACGATTTGCCCCTCCTTGTGCAGGGTAACGCCTTCTTCGAACGAAGCGATACAGGCGCCAACGTTCTCACTTTTGATGGGGACAAGCTGAAGATCAGCGGCTTTTTTTGGGAAGGTAACACGGAAGAATCCCTGCGCGGGACCTCCGCACTGATCGAAGAGCCGATCGACAAAGGACGGGTAATTCTCTTCAACTCCGAGCCGGGATTTCGAATGATCTGGACTTCCAGCGTCCGGCTCTTACTCAACGCAATCGTTTACGGGCCTTCGGAGTCGAATAAAATTGGCAACTGAAAATCCCGCAGACTAGTGCACCGTCTCGATATCCTAGTGACCTGACGATGCACTAGTTCGGACCGACCAGCAGTTTCGCAAGTAGTTGGCACAGGCCGTTCCAGATCCGCGGATCAAACTGAATATAAAGCGCGGTGCAGACCAGAAGCATCAGACAACCTGTTTTGACCTCTCTCATTGGAATCGCAAGATTGAGAAGCAAATCCGATGCCATCATTACATATTATTACATAAGTATCTTATAGTAAGTAACTTATACGTTACCAGTCTCCGGATCGCGACTCAATTCTGAAAGTTCATCGTCCCATTTTCGAAAAAGGTAACTTCCCAGTTCCGGGATGAACACCTTTGCTGGCGCCGACTCCTGGCAGGGCGTACGCTCCGCCGGCACCGTGAAACGATGTTGCGCCGACTCGCCCGAAGGGACGGCCTCTGTGCCGTCCCATTTTTCTCCTCGTCCTGGGGACCAGAAATGATTCGTCGGACGGCACGGAGGCCGTCCCTCCCATGAAAAATTGCAGCGCTCACAAACGCGCTACGATGTAGGCGAACCGTCTCGGTTTGCGCGGTTTTGAGGCGTGCAAAGCGGGGACGCTTCGCCTACTTTGCGCTTAAGTTAACGCTTATGTGGGCTATGCGCCACCCCAAGTTCCCTGTACAAGCCACAGAGCCCGCAGGAAGTTGCGATCGCCCTCTAGCGATCGGTCGACTTGATACGGTGCTGCCGGTCACCGCGTTGGAATTTTCGCGACACAACGACCAGGCGCGAGGGCCCCTGAGCGAGCCGCCGAATTTGTGTCCGTTCATAGTCGTTTATCGCCGGACTGATCCTTGGATCCAACCGGCGCATCTCAGTACAAACCGTATAATGATAAGCGCGCATGAATTCGCGTTTGGCCTCGTCGGTCATGGCGCCATCCGCAAGCTTGAGAAGATATACCGCACGCGGCATTCGTTCGGCGACGACTCGCAATTCAAGCAAACGCGCCTGCATTTTTGCCAGCTCCACTGGCGACAGTTGCACTTTCGGAGCGGGCGCACCTCGCGTAGCCGACTCAGGGTTCAACAAATTGATAGGGGCCGGCAATCGCAATTCCGCGGGCGCAGCTGGAAGCGTCGTTGAATCTGGCAACAATTCGGGCGCAGCCTGCGGCTCCGGACTTCCGGAGGCAGCGGGCAACGCAGCTTGCTTTTCATCGTTCGGTGAAGCCTGAGGTTGCTGTGCCAAAGCACCTGCCATCACAAGAACGGTGAACAACGCGACTAGAACAAAAACCTTCATTCAAACCAGTTTCTGCGGGGCTTAACTCGTAACAACCATTCGGCTACCTACCGATAAAGTGCACCCGGAAACTGACTTGAGCAAGAATACAGCGACTGACACAAGGGTTCGGCGCGTTCGTAACAAATTAGCGCCTCGTGTGCTGCGAATCCTCGCGTTGCTGTCAAATATTGTCCAGCCTTCAAGGTCGTCGGTGCAGAAAGGGCTTCGAGCGAGGTGTTTGGTCCTCACCGGTTCGGCGGCACGGCGATTCGTCGTAATAATTTGATCTTGAAAGAAGTCTCGGCCCGGATAGTGTTCATTAGAACACTATGCCCGGCTCGCCTAAAATCATCCAGTTACGCAAGTTTTTAGCCGAACGTTTTCCCCAGCAAAAAGCTACCCATCTTCTTGCCCCCACCGGTTGGTCACCACTTGATTCTCTTCTGGGAGGCGGTCTACCCAAAGGATCCATTACCCAACTGGTCATCCCCCATATCAGCGCGGGAGGAGCAATTGTATTACATGAAATCATCGAAGCGATGCATCAACACTCCCAATGTGTCGCCCTTATCGATGGCAAAAATTCCTTCCAACCTTCCACAGACTATCCCCTCCTCCTCTGGATTCGCTGTCAAAACGTCGCTCAGGCCCTTAAGGCGACAGACCTGCTTCTCCGGGACAGTAATCTTCCATTAAGTATTCTGGATTTTAAGCAGAACTCAGATACCGAACTCAGAAAAATTCCTGGCACAACATGGTACCGTTTTCAGCGCATTATCGAGGAGAACAGAAACACGCTTCTAACCATTACACGTCATCCTCTTGTGAGCAGTGCACAAATCAGTATCTCGCTGACGCATCAGCTTAGATTCGATGATCTGGCATCATTTCGACCGGAAATAATCAAACTTTTCTCTCTGGAAATTGTACGTCGCCGATTTCAACTGGAATATCGATATGCCTAAAATTGGGACTAGCTGTTTTACCGTTATTTACATTCCTTTTTACTTTTTGCAGTGCGCCCGTCAAAAACGTTTGTTGCAAAGAGGTGAAAATGCTTATGCGTCATCAAGACAACTCTCTTTGGATGTCACGGTTGAAGATCATTATTCCGATTTGTTTTCTTCCCCTGTTTTTGAGGAAACGTGTGCCGATATTCCTGCAGCCCTGCTGGATGATGATGGTATTCATGTCATCGAGCTGAATCTCGCTGCTGAAGAGGCTGGCATTCAACCCGGAGCATCGACAAGCCAGGCAATTGCCCGTGCTCCCGAGCTTGTTTTATACACCCGCGCTCTACCTCACGAACGGCAACTCCAGGATGTGTTGCTCCAGCTTGCATACAGTTATTCACCATTCATCGAAAATAGTGCTCCCGGCGTCTGCACGATCGATGTAACGAAGACGCGTAATCAACAGAACGGCCTGAGAAAATTATTGGCTCAATTACGAGCTGTCGGCCTCAAGGCCCAGGCGGGCATAGGACCCAATCCGGAGATTGCTTTCCAGGCAGCAAAGATTGCTGATCCGGTCCTTGAGATTTCACACGATTGCAATCTGCTTCAATCTTTGCCGTTGGAATCTTTAGATCCCTCCCCCTTTTTACTCGATATTTTGAAAAGCTGGGGAGTGCGCACACTTGGGGCATTGACCCGATTGCCGCGAGACGAAATTGGGCAACGTCTCGGGTTGGAAGGTTTATCGCTTTGGGATCGCGCCGGCGGACGATCCACGAAAGTGCTTCAATTTGTTCAGCCGTCCGAGACATTCGAAGAATCAATCGACTTTGAACAGCGCCTGGAAACGCTCGAACCTCTTTTGTTTATTCTCAGGCGTTTTCTGGAAAGATTATCGCTGCGCATCGAGTCGGTTTACCTCCTGATCGCCGAATTGCACCTGGTGCTTACCCTGGAAAATGGAGAAAAAATTGTTCGTTCCCTGCAAATTCCAGCTCCAACCAGAGATGTCGAGGTTCTCTATGGGACTGCTGTTCAATATCTGGAAACGCTCCAAACGACAGCGCCGGTAACAAGTTTTCATCTGGAGATCAAACCGAGCAAACCTGATGGCCATCAGTTTGATTTATTTCAGGGAAAGCTTCGAGATCCCAACCGGTTCTTTCAGACGTTGGCAAGGCTGGCTGCATTAGTGGGCACCGAAGGAGTCGGTATACCTCAACAAATCAATACCCATCGGCCAGACAGTCTTCGAATCCAGACGCCGGAATTCGATTGGTCCTGGCATAGTGTCAAAAATACGAGCCGCCCAAAAATTGGACCCGGTTTACGCCGTTATCGTCCGGGAATCATCGCCAGCGTTGAATTAGACAAAGACAAACCTGTCTCGGTACAAAGCGACCTGATTTCCGGTAAAATTCTGGAAGCGCGTGGTCCTTGGAATTTATCGGGAAATTGGTGGGATCGCGCTCGCTGGGAAATCAGAGAATGGGACGTGGTACTGGAGGATGGGGGCATTTACCGTCTGGCCCAAGGCCTGAGTCAATGGGAAGTGGTGGGGGTATATGATTGAGGGTTCGGGGTTCGGGGTTGGAAGTTTGGGGTTCGGAGTTCGGGGTTCGGGGAAAGCAAGCCGCACCAATCGTCTCGTGCTCGTCGTCGTACTCGTACTCGAAATCACCGTTCGCCGTTCGCCGTTCACCGTTCACCGTTCGGGGTTCGGAGTTCGGGGTTTGGCGTGGCCATCAACCTGACGCCAAATTCAAACCCATTCCGACCTTTGAGTCCTCTGTGTCTCTGTGGTGAATTCCCGTTTCTTTGCCATGTCTTTCCCTAACTACATTGAACTCCATGCTCGAAGCGCGTTCAGCTTTCTCCGGGGAAGCTCTTCACCCGAACATTTGGCCTTCAGAGCAGCAGAGCTTCAGTTGCCGGCATTGGCGTTATGTGATCGTGATGGTGTTTTTGGTGCGCCACGGTTCTATACAGCCGCGCAGGAATGCGGGATCCGTCCCATCGTCGGCAGTGAGTTAACCATGGAAGATGGGTCGGTAGTGCCGGTGCTCGTGCAATCGCAAAAAGGATATCAAAATCTATGTCGCTTACTTTCCCAAGCCAAACTGCGTTCGCCTAAGAATGAAAGCTCGATTAGCTGGTCTGAGCTATCGGGGTTTGCGGAGGGATTGATCTGTTTGACCGGAGACGAAGAAGGCCCCCTGCACCAGACTTTGGGTGCCGGTGACTTTTCCATGGCTGAGAGGCGCCTTGATTTGCTCAAGAACATATTCGGGGCGCATCATTTATTTGTCGAAATTCAACGGCATGCCCTTCGCACCGAACATTGGTTAAATCGTCAGCTTTGCGAGCTTGCGGAACGGCATTGTTTAAAACTTCTTGCAACGAACGGTGTGCTCTATGGCACACCCGACCGTCGCACAGCGCTGGATGTATTTACCTGCGCAAGGAATCACACCCATCTGGATGCTGCGGGCAGATTGCTGGAGCCTAATGCGGAACGCCATCTCAAAGGCTATGCGGCGATGACCGAACTTTTTTCCGACCTGCCGCAGGCCATTGCTAATACCGTTGCTGTTGCTAATGAGATCGAATTCACCCTCAATAATCTGGGCTACCAATTTCCTAAATTCCCGGTACCGGCCGGCGAAGATATGGACAGCTTCCTTGAGAAACAGGTCTGGAAGGGAGCTCAGCAGCGTTACTCTAAAATTACTGAACGCATTCGATCACAAATTAATCGCGAACTAGCGTTAATCCGAAAACTCGAGTTCCCCGGTTATTTTCTCATCGTCTGGGATCTTGTCCGATATTGCCGGGAATCGAACATCATGGTTCAGGGGCGGGGCAGCGCGGCCAATAGCGCAGTTTGTTACAGCCTGGGAATCACTGCCGTCGACCCGATCGGAGGGAATCTATTATTTGAACGTTTTTTGAGTGAGGGACGAAAAGGCTGGCCTGACATCGATCTTGATCTGCCGAGCGGCGATCGTCGCGAACAAGTGATCCAGGAAGTCTATCGACGGTACGGAAGATCTGGCGCGGCCATGACTGCCAATGTCATCACTTTCCGCGGCCGCAGTGCCATGCGCGAAACCGGAAAAGCCCTGAATTTGCCGGAAGATGTCATGGACCGTTTTTCGCGTTTGTACGCAAATGGCGATTTTCCACATACGCTTGAAGCGCATGACCAGCTCAAACAGGCAGGCCTGCCTCCGAATCATCCTCGAGTCAACGCCTTTCTCCAAGTCTATTGCGCCATTTATGGCCTGCCCAGGCACCTCGGCCAGCATTCGGGGGGGATGGTCATCTGTGAAGGGCAATTGGATACGATCGTTCCGTTGGAAAACGCCACGATGCCGGGACGCACCGTCATTCAATGGGACAAAGATGATTGCGAAGATCTGGGGATTGTTAAGGTCGATCTACTCGGTCTGGGGATGATGGCCGCATTACAGGATGCGATCGAGATCTGCAACCAGAGGGGGCGCCCGGTTGATCTTGCCGCTCTTCCTAAAGATGATCCGGCAACTTATGACATGCTTTGCAAGGCCGACACCATTGGCGTGTTCCAGGTCGAGAGCCGCGCTCAGATGGCTACCTTGCCCCGGATGAAGCCGAGAGAATTTTACGATCTTGTCATTGAAGTCGCCATTATTCGTCCCGGACCAATTCAAGGTCATCTTATGCATCCTTACCTGGCACGGCGCGAAGGAATTGAAGCAGTTACCTATCTCGATCCTCGGCTTACACCGGTTCTGGAACGAACACTTGGGGTGCCTCTATTTCAGGAACAGATGCTGAAAATGCGAATGCAACGCGTCGAAACCAAGTTGCGCTCCGCCCTCCGCGCCAATGGCGTAAAGGATGAAGTGGCTGAAAAAATTCTTGCTGCCATTACTTCGTTTGCGCTCTACGGATTTCCAGAATCGCATGCGATCAGCTTCGCATTGATCACCTACGCCAGTTCCTGGTTGAAGGTGCATCGTCCCGCCGAATTCTTTGTGGGCCTGCTTAATAATCAGCCAATGGGTTTCTATTCTCCGGCGACCTTGATTAAAGATGCCCAACGCGGCGGCCTCAAAATCCGTCCGGTCTCCATAACTCATTCCGAATGGTTGTGCACCGTTGAGTCAGATCAATCGATCAGACTCGGCTTGTGCCTGACACGCGGCATCAACGAAATTCGCGTGCAGCAAATGGTAAAAACACGCAAGGAAAGATCATTCACAAACATCCAGGACTTTCGCCAACGAACCTTTTTTGAGCGCGATGAATTAAGGATATTGGCCAAAGCCGGCGCGCTGAATCCTCTCGCCGAGCATCGGCGCGATGCGCTTTGGTCCATTGAGAGTGAGTTTTATCAGGGAGAATTATTTTTTGATACCCCTTCGACTTCTCCCTTGGCTCCAATGCAGCCGGTCGAACGTCTAGAGGCAGATTTTGACACGATGCATCTCACCACCGGGCCTCATCCAATGGCTTATATTCGTGAATCATTACCTAAAGACATCTGGCGCAGCGCTGACCTGCCGTTTGCAGCAAACGGATCGCTCATTCGAGTAGCGGGACTGGCCATTTGTCGCCAACGCCCCGGCACCGCCAAAGGTTTTGTGTTTATCAGCCTCGAAGATGAAACGGGTATTTCGAATGTGATAGTGACTCCCAGGATGTTCGAAAAAAATCGTCTGACCATTACACAGGAGACATTTCTGTTAATCGAGGGCATATTTCAGATTCGTTCAAAGGTGATTCATATCCGGGCAAAGAAAATTGAACGATTACCTGCCTTTGTGTTGGAAACATCAGATTCCCACGATTTTCATTGACGCAACAAACAGCTTCCGAAAGGTCTTGTTCTCAGCTATGATCGGCCTCGTTTATGCGCCAGATTTTAGAGACTGAGGAATACGTTCAGATCCCGCCCCCGGTTTATTCCGATCCGTTCTACCGGATCACTTATCTCATCAAGGAAGAGATTCGGAAATACAAATGGCTCGAAGGTGAAAAAGGCCGCAACCTGTCCTGGGAGCAAGCTCGGCAGGAATGGACGGACGCCCATCGCGAAAAGTACGAAAAGTTCCTGCTCGACACGCTCACAATTCCAGAAATAACTCCTCAAGAGGAACCGCCCGCCGAGCAACAGCATGTTTTTGTGGCCGGGCAAATATTGAAAACATTACCGCAGAGACCGGGCGGATAGGCAGAACCAACAGCATTCTAACTAAACCAGGACCGGCCTTGATATCCGAGGTATACCATTCTGCACGGCAACTAATCGTCCTTCGAACTCGTCCTCGTCCTCGGAGCCGTTATACAAGCCTTACTGAGACGCTGACTCACCGAAAGCCAAATAATGTACCTTTGGTCCCAGAGCCAAATTCTCAGCAATCGAGGACGAGTTCGAGGTCGAGGACGAGGACGATTTTTAAGATTATGGCGCCGCAACTCAGCGGGACAACGAGAACAAAGTTTCCCCGGCTCATTCACATAACGGGCTAAACCGCTCTAACTAACCTGCCAAAAAAATGCGATTTAAATGGCTATTCTCCTTCGCCATGCTTGGATCATTAACCTGGTCCGCGTCAGCCCAAACGGTAATCAAGGTTCTTCACATCCAAAAGCTACCCAAGGTGCTGGAAATCTGGAAGGAAGCCGCCCAAGAGTTCGAAAAGGTTCATCCTGGCGTTAAGGTCCAATTCGACTATTTGGAGAATGAGGCTTTTAAAGCGAAGCTGCCAACTCTTCTCCAATCCAAGGACCGACCCAGTGTGTTTCATAGCTGGGGCGGAGGCGTGATGTACGAACAGATCAATGCCGGTCTCTGCCAGAGCATTACGAGGGCGATCGAAGAGGGCGGGTTCAAAGACACTTTTTACCCTGCCGGCATTCAGAACTTCACTTACGAAGGCAAGTCCTACGGTCTGCCAAACGACGTTGGTCCGATGGTCTTCTGGTATAACAAGGAGTTATGTCAGAAAGCCGGTGTTGACCCGACAAAGATCATGTACTGGGAGGACTTAATCGATGCTGTGAAAAAATGTCAGTCCGCAGGCATTACTCCGTTTGCGGCGGGGGGAAAAGACAAATGGCCCCTCCATTTCTATCCTGCCATGCTCATGATGCGCATCCTTGGCCGGGAAGGGATGCTAGCTGCCTACGACGACAAGAACGGCGGATTCACTAATCCCGAGGTCGTAAAAGCGTTTCAGCTCTACAAAGATCTTGCCGCACTGCAACCGTTTCAGAAGGGCTATCTCGCGAACACTTACCCGGAGGCAGCGGGGACTTTTCACGATGGAAAGACGGCCTTTCACCTCATGGGAACCTGGGACCTGACGTGGGGCCGATCGAACGCTACCGACCAAAAGGGACTCCCGGACGAGAAGCTCGGGTGGTTTTTCTTCCCGGAAGTCAAAGGCGGCAACGGTCACGCGAACGACATGTTTGCGAGTCTGAATGGCTGGTTGGTAGCGAAAGATGCGCCGAAAGAGACGGTTGACTTTATGAAGGTCTGGCTAGGAAAAGAGATTCAGAGCAAGTTAGCTAAAGAAGGCTTGTTCATCCCGATGGTGAAGGGAACCGCTGATGCAATCCAAAGCCAGTTCTTCAAACAGATCGCCCAGGAGGTTGAGAAGTCGCAATGGATCGCGATCGCAATGGATCAACTGCTTGGCCCCGACACCGGTCGGGCTTTCAATGATGTGAGCGCAGACGTCGCTGCGGGAAACATGACGGCCGAACAAGCTGCCAAGACCATCGAAGATTCATGGAAACAGAATAAGATGTAAGAGCAGCAGCCTGCATTGATCACAAATCCCTAGCCGTAGCCATGCAGTTGCGTTGAATTGGGTAAGGATTTGTGATCAATGCAGGCTCTCAAATGGACGCGCGGCGTCTGTTTAAGAGTTTTCTGGCTCGCAATGTGCGCGCCGATCCTCTGCAACGTGTGATTTTTGCAGGCTAGTTCCCGATGCTATCTGACGTGGGTAGTTCGACCGCAGTAGGTCTCCGCCGAGATCGCGGGTAAAGTTGATCGAAAGGCGACCGGCCAG
>WNFS01002950.1_pt1 | contig 15116 bp, 14 predicted proteins | sample 5400141 | NCBI WGS metagenome assembly WNFS01 (sample SAMN13153358, study PRJNA577476) | soil metagenome | isolation source: 60 cm saprolite under Madrone tree | place: USA:California | collected 2016-06-14
GAGTCGACCGGCGCGGCCCCGGAGCTCTGATCGGCAGCCACCGCTTGCGCGCCTAAGATCGACGCGGCCGGCGGCCCGGCGGCCGTCAAGGCGTTGGCCGCGGGCGCGGCGGTGCCCACGCGTGCGCCGGGGTTTGGCCCGCCCACCGTACCCGCGGTGATAGCCGCAGTGGCAGCCGCTGCGGCGGCGGCTGCCGCCGCGCTGCCTGTCGTCAAGGGCGGCGCCGGGGGCGGCGTCGGAGGCGGCGAAAGATTGCCAGCCGCCGGCAAATGCCCGCCGACGGTGCCGGCATCGGCCGCTTTAGCCCCTGCCGCCTTGCGGACCGGCTTGGGGCCCGCGTTGGTGAGCGCCGCGGCAAAGTCCTGGCCTTTGCCGCCGGAATTCACGGAATTGGCCGTCCCCGCGGCGCTGGGCTGCGCCGGGTCGGACGCGATGGGGGTTTGCGATACCGGTAGTGTTGCATTCATATCACTAGGAATAGCAAGCCACGTGCCAGACGACCTGCCTCCGATGCCGCGATGTCAGCGGACCTGCGCCAAGGCGGGCTCACGTTTGGGCGCGAAGGGGCGCCCACAGCGCAGGAAGCGGCCGCGGCCGGCGGTCGAATGCGCCTGTCCGTCCGCGTATACGATTTCGCCACGAGAGATTGTGATGACCGGCCATCCTCGTACTTGCATTCCTTCGTACGGAGTGTGATCGACTGCATGGTGCAGCATTGCATTGCGGATCGTCACGATTTTATCCGGATCCCAGATCGCCAAATCCGCGTCCGAACCGACGGCGATGATCCCCTTCCTGGGGTAAAGCCCATAGAGCTTTGCCGGCGTGGTCGTGGTGATGTCCACGAATTGATTCAGGGTGAGCCGGCCCTCGGTTTGAGTCGCCGAGAAGAAGAGCGGGAGCCGAGTCTCGATTCCCGGAATCCCATTGAGAACATCCTTGAAGGGGGTGTTCGGACCGCCGGCGATCTTGTCGGCATAGTTCCAGGGCGAGTGGTCCGACGAGAAGACGGCAAGCGTTCCGTCCAAGACGCCACGCCACATCCCGGGTTGATTGGCGCGCTCGCGCGGAGGCGGTGTGCAGACGCACTTGGCGCCGCTCATATCGACCGTATCGATGTCCTCCGACGAGAGGAACAGATATTGCGGGCAGGTCTCGGCAAAAATCGGCAGGCCGCGCGCCTGCGCACGCCGAACCTCCTCGACCACGCTGGCCGAAGACACGTGCACGATCAGGATGGGAGTCTCGATGAGTTCAGCGAAACTGATCACTCTGAAGGCGGCCTCCCGCTCGCCGATCGACGGATGGGCGGTGACGTGGTATCGGAGGGCGGTTTTCCGGTTTTCGAGCAGCCGGTCGGTCAACCATCGGATGCACGCGTCATTCTCGGCGTGAACCATGACCATGACGCCTTCCTGACGCGCCCGCTCGAGAACGGTCAGTACCTCGTAATCGTCGAGCTTGAGCCCCTCGTAGGTGAGGTAGATCTTGATCGAGGTGCAACCTTGTTCGATCAGCTCCGGCAATTCTTTCGACAGCACCTCCGGCGTGGGATCGCCCACGATCAAATGGAAGCCGTAGTCGATATGCGCCTTCGGACGAGCACGCTCGTGGTAATCATCGACGATTCTGCGCAAGGATTGTCCGCGCATTTGCATCGCAAAGGGCAACACGGTGGTGTTGCCGCCGCAGAGCGCCGACAGCGTGCCGCTGCGGAAATCATCCGCAGTGCTGCGGCCTTCCCAGGGCTGTTGATCCATATGGCAGTGACTGTCGACTCCGCCCGGGAGCACGAGCCGCCCGGCGGCATCGACCGTCTTCCGGGCCGCCAGGGCATGCGGACCGATGTGTGCAATGAGACCTTTGCGCACGCCGATGTTCGTCTGCACAGGACCCTCGGGCAGCACGACCGCCCCACCCGTAATGGCCAGATCGTAAAGGGCGTCATCCACGTTCAAACATTCCTCACGGCGTTGGATGCGGCTATGATAGCTTTTGCGTGAGTCCACCGGTCGAGAGAAATTCGCGAATGTTTTACGCGCCCCCAACTCTTGATTCTCGGATCATGAATCGTCGGATCCCGGTGCGGGCGCGCGCATTCTGAGCGCCGACCCTGCCAATGCGGCCGACGTTCTCATCATTGGTGGGGGCATCGCCGGTGCGGGGGCGGCCTTCGAGGTTGCGGCGTTCGCCTCGGTGATCGTACTCGAGCGCGAGAGCCAGTGCGGCTATCATTCAACCGGACGGTCGGCGGCCAGCTTTACCGAGAACTACGGCGGCGACGTGGTGCGGCGTCTCGCCATCGCAAGCCGTGCATTCCTCGAGCGTCCGCCCGCCGACTTTTGCGATCATTCGCTGCTGTCGCCGCGCGGCATGATCACCATCGCACGGCCGGATCAGCTTGAGCTGCTGCAGCAGCAATTCGAGCGTGCGCGGGCCTTGGTGCCGACCATCACCAAGATAGATGTTGCGGCTGCGATCGCCCGGGTGCCGATCCTGCGGCAGGATTATGTTGCCGGGGCATTCATCGAACCGCATTCCAAGGAATTGGACGTCCACGGCCTGCACCAGGGCTTCCTCCGGGCAGCGAAGTCGAGGGGTGCACGCGTCGCCGTGAACGCCGAAGTGCAGTCGATCGAGCGCAAACTCGAGCGCTGGTTCGTGACGACGCCGGCGGGAACATTTTGCGCGCCGACGCTGATCAACGCCGCGGGAGCGTGGGCCGACGGCATCGCGGAGCGAGCCGGCGTCCGCCCTCTGGGATTGGTGCCGAAGCGGCGTACCGCGTTCAACATACCCGCGCCTCTTGGGATGGACGTGAGGGGATGGCCCATGGTCAGTGACGTCGCGGAGGAGTTCTATTTCAAACCGGACGCCGGCCAGCTGTTCGTTTCGCCGGCGGATGCAACGCCCAGTGCCGCCGTGGACGCCTATCCCGAGGACCTCGACGTGGCGGCGGGGGTCGAGCGCATGGAGCGCGCCACCACGTTGAACGTTAAGCGCGTCTCTCGAGCCTGGGCGGGCCTCCGAACCTTCGCCTCCGACGCGTCGCCCGTCGTTGGCTTCGACAGCAGCGCGCCGGGATTTTTCTGGCTGGCCGGACAAGGGGGGTACGGCATCAAGACCTCCCCTTCCCTGTCGCGCGCCTGCGCTTCTTTGATTCGCGACCGGCGGTTACCGGACGACCTGATGCGGCTCGGAGTCACGGCATCCCAATTGTCGCCGGAGCGGCTGCGCGGACGCGATGCCCATCTCAATTCCAATTCCAAGGGGACAACGACTTGACCATCCATCGTTTCGATAACGGATCCCGCTTCTGCCGGGTGTTGAGCCACGGCGATACCGTGTATCTGGCGGGCATGACCGCCGACGATACCTCCGGGGACGTCGTCCAGCAGACGCGCGACACTCTGGCGAAGATCGAGCACTATCTCGCCATGGCAGGGTCCGACAAGAGCAAGCTGCTGACGGCCGTGATCTGGTTGCGCGACATCGCCGACTTCGACCGCATGAACGGCGTGTGGGACGGCTGGATCGACCGATCGGCCATGCCGGTGCGCGCAACGGTGGAGGCACGCTTGGCCGGCGACGATTATCGCGTGGAGATCATGGTGACGGCGGCGCTGTGAACGAACATTCCCTGCTTCCGCGGCTGCGCGATCAGTTGCACGGCGGCCGGATGGACCGCCGTGAGTTCATCCGCTTCGCGACGCTACTGGGCGTGGCAGCCGGCACGGCCTATGCCATGGCCGGGATGTCCGCTCCGGCAATGGCGAGCAGCACGCTGCCGTTCCCCGCCGCCGAGCCGGGGGCAAAGCGCGGCGGAAAACTACGCGTCGGTGAAATGGTGGCCCGGATGGAGGACCCGGCAACCTATAACTGGAACGAAATGGCCAACCAGACACGTCCGATCTTGGAATACCTGACGCTGGTGGGTCCCGACAATGTCGTGCGGCCCATGTTGATCGAATCGTGGAAGCCCTCTGCGGATCTCAAGACCTGGACGCTGCAGGTTCGCAGCGGCGTCATGTGGCACAACGGCGAGGAACTGACGGCCGAGCACGTGGCTTGGAACATTCGCCGCTGGTCGGATCCGGCCTTGGGCTCATCCAATCTTGGCCTATCAACCTTTGCAGCACTGACGGAGTACACGGGCGACAAGGACTCCAAAGGTAGAGCGGTGCGCAGGCCGCTGAAGAACGGCGTCGAAGTGCAGGACAGCCGTACCGTACGCCTCAACCTTGCGAAACCTGTTCTGTCGGTCGCGGAGGACTGCGGCGAATTTTGTACCTTGGTGGTGCATCCTTCCTTCAAGCCGCCGCTGTCGCACAATCCGATCGGCACCGGACCCTATACCTTGGTGGAGTTGCGCGTCGGCGATCGCTGCATTCTCAAGCGCATCACGAAAACCACGGACGGCAGGGATTTTCATTACTGGGGCGGCGATGTATTTCTGGACGAGATCCACTTCCATCATTACGAACAAGAAAACCAGACTGCGGCGCTGGCCTCCGGCAGCGTCGATGCAATCTATGAGCTTCCCGTCGAGCAGATCGAACTCGCGCGATCGATTCCCGGCGCGCAGATCCTCTCCGTTGAAACGGCGCAGACCCTGTGCTGCCGCATGCAGGTCGACGTAAAGCCCTTCAATGACATCCGCGTGCGGCGCGCCGTCGTCAAGGCAGCCGACAATGGAGCCATTAAGAAGCTGGTGTTCGGAGAACACGGTTCGGTCGCCGCCAATTTTCATGTCGCCCCCATTCACCCGGAGTATTTTCCGCTGCCCCTGCAGGTACGCGACGTCGCCGGCGCCAGACAACTGTTGAAGGAGGCCGGTTACGAAAACGGCATCGATCTCAACATCGTCGTCGGCAACAACGACGGCCCGTGGCAGCAGGCGGCCTGCGAAGCGCTGCGAGACCAGGTCAAGGAGGCCGGGATCAATCTCGCCGTCACTGTAGTGCCGGCGACAAAGTTCTGGGAAATCTGGACGAAGGTGCCTTTCGGCGCCACCTCGTGGGCGCACCGCCCGCTCGGCACCATGGCACTCTCCCAGGCGTACCGCACCGGAGCGTCCTGGAACGAGAGCCACTTTTCCGATCCGGAATTCGACAAAGCTCTGTCGGAGGCCGAGGCGACCATTGATGTCCCGACCCGTAAGGCCAGGATGCAGAAGGTCGAGACGATTCTGCGGGACGCGGCCGTCGTGATTCAGCCGATGTGGCGGCCGGTATTCATTCTTGCTTCGGCCAGGGTGCATGGCTACAAGGCTCATCCGGCCAGGCAGATGCAGCTCACGAAGGTTTGGATGAGCTGACCCAGATGGGGAATCTCATCGTCCGTCGCGTGACCCAGATGTTGCTGATCATGTTGACGGTCTCACTGCTGCTGTTCGCGATTTTCGACAGCGATCAGTTCCGCGAAAAGGCCGCCGTCGCCGAGCTCGGCGGATTCGGCGTGGCGACTCTGTCCGCCGACGATTACCACGAGTGGCTCGAGAAGAAAGGATTGAACGAACCCTTCTTGGCGCGCTACGGACGGTGGCTCGAATCCGTCCTGCACGGCGATATGGGCCAGTCGATCGAGAAAGACATTGCGGTGTCGGTCCTGTTGAAAGAGAGCTTGACCAACACCGGGATTCTGGCTTTCTTCGTGTTCTTGATCATGATTCCGGTGTCCCTTACCCTCGGCGTGCTCGCGGGGATGAATACGGGCTCACCCCTCGACAGGGTCATTTCCATCGTTGCCGTCTTGACGACGTCGATCCCGCAGATTGCGACGGCGGTGCTGCTCACGGTGATCCTGGCGTTGGGGTTGGGTTGGGTGCCCACCAAGTCGGCAATGGCCGACGGTTGGTCGTTTCGCGGACTGGTGCTGCCGATGCTGACCCTATTGCTTTACGATATCGGGTACCTGGTGAGAATGACACGCGCCGCCATGACCGAGGTCATGGCGTCCCAGTACATTCGGACGGCGGTATTGAAGGGTTTGCCGTATCGGCGCGTCATTTTGAGACATGCGCTCAGGAATGCATTGATCGTCCCCGTGACGCTCATTTTTCTCGAGCTCAATGGGCTGCTCTCCCAGGTCGTCGTGGTCGAAGTGTTCTTTCAGTACGCGGGGTTCGGCCGCATGCTGTTCGATGCCGCCAATTTCGGCGATCTCCAGGTATTGCAAGCGGCGACGCTGGTGGCGGTATGCGTCGCAGTGGGCTCGCAATTGCTATCGGACGCTGCCTACGTTTTCCTCAATCCGCGCGTCCGTTTCACCTAGAACGCATATGAACTCTCGCGTAGTGATATTGCTCGCGCTGATCTGGTTTCCCCTGACCGCCTATGTGATGTTCCGCTCGGCGCTGGGCGCGCTCGCAAACTACCTGCTTCTGCCCGCCATTCCCAGCGTCATCGTGCTCTACGTCCTCGCGCTGCGCAGCTGGCGCGAGTCCTGGGTGGCAATCGTCGGCGTCAGTTTGGTCTCCTTCTGGCTGCTGATGGCGGTGGCGGCGCCCTATCTGCCGCTGGTCGATCCCAACAAACCGCTGGTGCCCTTCTTAGCGCCGGGCGGCGTCAGACACGGGATACTGTTTCTATTGGGCTCGGACATGCGCGGCCGGGACGTCCTGTCGCGCACGGTGTGGGGCTGTCAACGCGTGTTGGTCTGGGGAATCACAGCCACCTCGGTGGCTTACGCGGTCGGCGCGGGCTGCGGCCTGATCGCCGGGTATCTCGGCGGCTGGTGGGATGAATTCGTATCGTTCGCCTCCAATGTGCTCCTGTCGTTCCCCGTGATGGTGTTGTTCATCCTGGTATTGAATCTACTCGGTCAGAGCGGCTTCAATATCATCATTGCGGTCACCTGTTCGTCGGCGCCCGTCATCATGCGCATCGTGCGCGGCTTGGCCTTGGACGCGAAGTCGCGCGACTACATACAGGCAGCCCAAACCCGCGGCGAACATCCGCTCTGGATCATGTTGGTGGAGCTGCTGCCCAACGTGCGCGGACCGATTATCGTCGACGCCAGTCTGCGGCTCGGCTATACCACCGTCGCCATCACGACGCTGACGTTCTTAGGGTTGGGTCTGCAGCCGCCGGATCCCGATTGGGGCCTGATGATCAAGGAGGCCGCCACCGCCGCTCTATTGTGGAAATACTCCTACATGATGATCGTGCCGGCGTTGTCGGTGTCGAGCCTGATCTTGGGGTTCAATCTGATCGCCGACGGTTTGCGCGAAATGAGCCTGCGGGACTGACGCAAATCATGAGTGCGCAAACGAACGCGGCGGCGCGCGCTACACCGATCCTGGAGTGCCGGAACCTGTCGATTGCCTACGCCGGCCGCACGGGAGATGTGCCCGCGGTAATCGACTTCAATCTCGCGCTGATGCCCGGCGAGGCGCACGGTCTCGTCGGGGAATCAGGCTGCGGCAAGTCGACCATTGCGCTCGCCATCATGCAGTATCTGGGCAGAGCGGGCCGCGTCGTGGGCGGACGGATCCTGTTCCGGGGACGCGACCTATTGGCCATGAAGGGCGAAGAATTGCGCAGCATACGCGGCGGCGCGATCGCCATGGTCTACCAGGAACCGATGGCATCGCTGAATCCCTCGATGACCATCGGTGCGCAGCTGATCGAAGTGCCGATGTACCATGAGAGCATGGAACGCCGCGCCGCCGCCGCGCGGGCGCAGATGATGCTGGATCGGGTGCGCATGGCCGACGGCGAACGAATCATGCGCTCTTATCCGCATCAGATTTCCGGCGGCCAGCAGCAGCGCGTCGTCATCGCCATGGCGCTGCTGTCGAATCCCGCCCTGCTCCTGCTCGATGAGCCCACCACTGCGCTCGACGTCACCGTGGAGGCGGGAATCGTGGATCTGATTCGCAACATCTCAACGGAGTTCGGCACGTCCATGCTGTACATCTCGCACAATTTGGGGCTGGTGCGGGAGACCTGCGATCGCGTCACCGTCATGTATTCCGGAGAAGCGGTGGAAGTCGGGTCCGTCGCCAGCGTATTCCGCGGCATGCGGCACCCTTACACTCGCGGACTATTCGCGTCGATGCCGGTGCCGAGCGCGGACAAGAACAGCCGCCCGCTGGTATCCATCCCCGGTCAGCCTCCGCCGCCCCGCGCCCGGCCGCCGGGCTGCTTCTTCGGACCGCGCTGCGCGTCCTTTGTCGCGGGGCGTTGCGACGCGCGGCCCGTTCCGCTGTCATCCATTGACGCGTCGCAAGGCCATGCGTCTCGCTGCCTGCGAGTCGATGAAATCGCCTGGGATGCAGCGCCGGCGCCCGGACCCGGCAATATCACGGCAACCGTCGGTGACATCGTACTCAAGGTCCAAGATCTCTCCAAGCGCTTTCGGCACGTGACTGCAAACGACGGGCTGACATTCGATGCGCGGCGCGGGGAGACGGTTGCCATCGTCGGCGAGTCCGGTTGCGGCAAGTCCACATTCGCGCGCATCCTGATGGGTCTGATACAAGCGAATTCCGGATCGATCGACCTTGCGGGACTGGAACTCAGCAAGCTGCCGGTGACGCGCAGGAACGCGAATACCATCCGCTCGTTGCAGATGATCTTTCAAAATCCATTCGACACGCTCAATCCCAGCCATACCGTGGGTTCACAGATTGCGCGCGTCATCCGCAAACTAGGCGTGCTGCGGGACGAGTCCGGGGTACGGGAGCGGGTCCTCGATCTGCTCGACTTGGTCAAGCTGCCGCGCGACTTCGCCGAGCGCCGCCCGCGGCAGTTGTCCGGCGGGCAAAAACAACGCGTCGGCGTGGCGCGCGCCTTCGCGGGCAATCCGAGCGTCGTCGTGGCCGACGAACCGCTCTCGGCACTCGACATGTCGGTGCAGGCAGCAGTGACGGAATTGCTGATCGACATTCAGAGGCGGGAGGGCACCACCCTGCTGTTCATCAGCCACGACCTGTCGGTGGTACGCTATTTGTCCGATCGCATCGTCGTCATGTACCTTGGCCAGATCATGGAGCAGGGGCGGACGCACGAGGTATTTACGCCGCCCTATCATCCGTATACGGAGGCACTCCTGTCGGCAGTCCCGATTGCAGATCAGCGGTATGCCAAGCGCAAGGTGCTGCTGACCGGCGAAATCCCGGCGGCGGCGAATCCGCCCGCCGGCTGCCCCTTCTCGACCCGCTGCCCCTACCGGATCGTGGGCACCTGTGATCGACGTCCGCCGCCCGTCCAGGAATTCTCAGCGAGCCACCGCATTGCCTGTCATCTGCCGCGCGAGGAGTTGTTGGCGATGCAACCCGTCTTTGAGGAGGTGACACAGTGAATCGATACCTGACCCTGGCCGTCTGCCAGACCGGCCCCATCCAGCGCAGCGCCTCGCGCACCGAGACGGTGAGCCGGCTGATGCATCTTCTCGAGAGCGCCGCGAAAGCGGGCGCGGAACTCGCCGTCTTCCCTGAACTGGCGTTGACCACGTTCTTCCCTCGCTGGCCGCTCGAGGATCAGCGCGAGATCGACTCGTTCTATGAAACGCAAATGCCGGGACCGCAGACACAACCGCTGTACGATGCGGCGCGCAGGCTCAAGATAGGTTTTGCCCTGGGCTTCGCGGAGTTCGGACGTGAGCACGGCGACCGACGGCGCTTCAACAGCATGGATCTCGTGGGTGCGGATGGCGTGCCGATCGGACGCTATCGCAAGATGCACATACCCGGTTCCGAAGATGCGCAGGCGGGGGTCACGACCCATCTGGAGCGGCGCTATTTCGAGCCCGGCAATCTCGGTTTTCCCGTGTATGCCTACCGTGGCGTGCGTGTCGGTCTGTCATTGTGCAACGATAGACGCTGGCCGGAAACCTATCGAATGCTGTGCCTCAACGGTGCGCAGGTGGTGCTGATAGGCTACAACACTCCTGTCGTTCTCGATGAGGCACCGGCTCTGGCGCACCTGCGCATGTTCCACAATCATCTGCCGATGCAGGCCGGCGCCTATCAAAACACCGTGTGGGTAGCGGCCGCGGCTAAAGCAGGGTTGGAGGACGGACAAGCGTTGATCGGCGGGTCCTGCATCATCGCCCCCACCGGCGAGATCGCGGCATTGGCGATGTCCCTCGACGATGAAGTCGTGGTTCATCGCGCCGATCTGGATTTGATCGCCACGTGCCGGCGCGTGAATTTTGATTTCGCTCGCTATCGCCGGCCCGAGGAGTACGGCCTGATCGCGCAGCGCGCCGGACCCATCACCGGATGAAAACCAGGAATCCGCGGTTCTTTGATCCGCCTTCGGCAGGAGAAATCAATGCGTAAATCCTTGTGGTCATTGATGATAGCGACTCCTCTCGCATGCACCCTACCGCGGCAAGGTATATTCCATACTGAATAACTGACGTGACGGGAGCGGTCACCGTGACCCGCGATCCATACCAGGGGACATTGCGCCGTTGCGGCTACCGCAACCTGTACGCGCAGACGACAATATCGAAGTGGGTGCGGCTCGACCTCAGGCGGCTCGATTGAACTTCAACACCAGAGTCGCACACCCGAGCAAGCCCGCGCCCTCGATCCAAGCAAGCCAGCGGTTCATGCCGCTCGACACCCCGAACTTGGCCGACGCATGCAGCGCACGGTGAGCGAGCCAGCCGTAGCCCAGTAGAATGCAAAATTCCGGCAACATGGATGTCGCCGCCAAGATCACCATCTGCGGCGCGACCGACCGGACCGGATCGATGAACTGCGGCAAAAGCGCCAAAAAGAATAACAGCGCTTTGGGATTCGCGAGTTGCAGGGTGAGTGCACCCAAGTAGACACGCCGTCGGTCACCCTGCTCGACGGCCGCGGTTTCACCCAAAACCACCGCGTGACTCGAACCAGCCGAGCGCAGCGCTTTGACTCCAAGATAGATCAGGTACGCCGCACCCACCCATTTGGCAATCATAAAAAAACGCGCGCTGGCGGCGATGATCGCACCGAGACTAGTCGCCGACAGCGTGAAATAAATCGCGTTCGCGCTGATGATGCCGGCGGCCGCCGGCAGCGAGCGCCGCAGGGCGCCGCGTACGCCCTGCGATACGACATAAAACACCGCCGGACCGGGCGACAGCGACAGCGCCGTCTCCATCACCAAAAACAGGAGCCAGGTTTTGAATGTCATGCCTACCTTCCAAATGTCCGAGTCAGGAGCTTGTCTGACTAATGATCGCCGGCCGCAGCAGGCGCATCAATAGTCAGACAGGCCCCTAGCTTACCAGCGCCGGCGGGCGCCGCAGCCAACTGATCTAGCCGACTGGCGCAGAGTGCCTCACAATAGGGGATGATCAACCGAAAGCCAGTTACTCTGCACCGCCTTCGCGAAATGCGCGCCTTGGGCGAAAAGATCGCGATGCTGACTTGCTACGACGCCGCATTTGCGCGCGTTTTGGATGAAACCGGCGTCGACTCGCTCCTCGTCGGAGACTCGCTCGGCATGGTGCTGCAGGGCCGCGCGAGCACTCTTGCCGTATCCATCGACGACATGGTTTATCACACGGGATGCGTGGTGAGGGGCAATCGCACGGCCTGGGTCATTGCCGACATGCCCTTTGGCAGCTATCAGGAATCTGCCGACGTAGCGATGCGCCACGCTGCTCTGTTGATGCAGCAGGGCGCACAGATGGTCAAACTCGAGGGCGGGGGCTGGACGGCGCCCATCGTGCGCTTCCTCGTGGATCGCGGCGTCCCTGTCTGCGCGCACTTGGGCTTCACTCCGCAGTCGGTGCACGCGTTGGGCGGTTATCGGGTGCAGGGGCGCGACGAGGCGGCGGCCCGGGTCTTGCGCTGCCAGGCTGAGGAACTCGCCGGAGCGGGGGCGGAGCTCTTGGTGTTGGAAATGGTGCCGGCCGCCCTCGCCCGAGATTTGACGAAATCACTCTCGATTCCCGTCATCGGCATCGGCGCCGGCGTCGGCTGCAGCGGCCAGGTCCTGGTGCTGCATGACATGCTGGGACTGACGGGGGGCGAGCCGCTGCGGTTCGTGCGCAACTTTATGGATGGCAGCGCCAGTATCGAGCTCGCCGTTCGCCAGTATGTAGCCGACGTAAAGAGCGGACGATTTCCCGACGACGCGCTCCACGGCTTCTGAACGAATGGCCATGCAGATAATCAAGACGGCCGCTGAATTGCGCGCGGCTCTCGAGCCCGGGCACAGGCGGGTGCTGGTGCCGACCATGGGCAACTTGCACGCGGGTCACTTGTCGCTGGTACGCATAGCGCGAGAGCGCGGCGACCTCGTGGTCGCCAGCATATTCGTCAATCGCCTGCAGTTCGCGCCGCACGAGGACTTCGCCACGTATCCGCGCACTTTCGAGCGCGATTGCGAGCTTCTCGCCGCCGCCGGCTGCGACATCGTGTTCGCGCCGGCCGAGAACGAAGTCTACCCGGAGCCTCAAGGCTACAAGGTGCATCCGCCGCCGGAGCTTGCCGATATTCTCGAGGGACAAGTGCGGCCGGGGTTCTTTACCGGTGTGTGCACGGTGGTGCTGAAGCTCTTCAACATGGTCGAGCCCGCCTTAGCCGTGTTCGGAAAGAAGGATTATCAGCAGCTCCTGGTGATCCGAAGCATGGTGCGGCAGCTGGCGCTGCCGATCGAAGTGGTCTCCGCTGAAACCGTACGTGATCCGAGCGGGCTTGCATTGTCATCCCGCAACGGCTACTTGAACGACTTGCAGCGCGCCCAGGCGGCGCAACTGCACGCCTCATTGTGCAAGCTGGTCACTGCAGCCAAGTCCGGACGCACCGACTGGCGCGCCCTCGAGCGCGAGGCGCAAGATTCTCTGACCGCAAGAGGTTGGCAGCCGGACTATGTAGCGGTTCGGCGGCAGCGTGACCTCCGCAGTTGAGGGTCAGGTCTCCGAGCCGTTCGGTACGTTATCTTCAAGCTGGATCCGCCGGGACTCCACAGTGTCCCGCTCATTACACGTTGACGATGCTGACGGTCTCGGATTCAGGATCGAATACGATCCGGGCTTCGCCCCGTTTCAGCCGGCTGATGACGTGCGCTACCTTGTCTTCCAGCGAGAATTCCTTTTCGCCGTAGTCCGTACCCTCACGCAGTACGTAAGATTCGACCACGGCGTGCAACAGATCCGCCGCGAGCTCGGTGTACGGAACAACCACTGGCTCGGGAAGTTCGCCTTCCACTTATGCCGTCCGCCGGCGCGCGAGCCAGGTATCGAGATGCCCTGCGAAGGCATTGCGATTCGCCTGTGTGAGCGGGGGCGGGCCACCGCCGACGTTTCCGCTGGAACGCATCGTGTCCATAAAATCGCGCATGGCGAGAACTCCCCGAATGGTATCCGGCGAATAGCGCTCACCGCGCGGATTGAGAGCCTCGCCGCCCTTGGCGATCACTTCGGCGGCGAGAGGAATATCAGCGGTAATGACGAGGTCCCCGGCTGCCGCGCGCTTGACGATCTCCCCATCGGCCACATCGAAGCCGGAGGATACCTGAACGGCGCGCAGGCTCGGGATGCGAGGAATCTGCAACGGCTGATTGGCCACCAGCGTTACGGAGACCCCGGTACGCTCGGCCGCCCGGTACAGGATCTCCTTGATGACATTCGGACAGGCGTCCGCATCGACCCAGATACTCGCCGCTGCCACGTTCGAACCTTCCGAAGTACACATATGCACGGACGAGACAATATACAGGTACGCGGTCCACGTCACGCCCAATGAGATTACCGAAATCGGCGGCGGACCTACATCACCCGACAATCGTTGCCACAAGCCGGTCGATCAGAGGACTATATGAATCCATGCGTCACGTGCTCTTCATATGTAGCCGGAACCAATTGCGAAGTCCCACCGCGGAACAGGTTTTCTCCAAGTGGCCGGGTTGCCGGGGCCCAACTACGGTCACTCGCCTCGTTTGAATACTTGGTCGGAAGCTGCCGTTCAGTCTAAAGACGCAGGCGGTCAAGGATGGGTTTTTCGTAAACATCATCCTCTCCGGGATAGCGAAGACCCGGAACGCCCTTTTGCTTGGCAAGCGCCCATAAAACACTCTCGCCAGCCGGCAAAATGTCAGGACGCATGGCATAGACCGGGTCTTTGAAGGCTGCTTCGGAATCAATCAGCGTCCAACCCTTATCTCTAAACATTTGAATGACATCTTTCAGAAACCGCGCGTTGATCAAATTATGATGCAGCAGTAACACGTGCGCTGCGGAGCGGCCCAGGACGGCGCGAGATAGACCATCGTAATATTGCGCTCGGCTGTAGAGATGTCGTAGGTACGCATCCCTGTAAGGGCGCGTATCGGCATGGCGGTCCTTTTTGAGCCGATCACTCAGGCGCTCGCTGTAATACCAATCGCTTGCATCCACTGAGACCGGACCGGTCATATAGGAATTGGAGTCGAGAAACGCCCTGAAACCATCGCGCTTCTCGATTGTGTCGCCCTCCTTCAAGTAGGGAAATCGAAATCGTCGAGTGAATCCCGGCATGTCGCGAATCGCTTTGTCACACGCAAGCAGTTCGCGCTCGTAATCAGCCAGGCTTACCTCATCGAAATCTGGGTGAGTCGCTGTGTGATTACCAATTTGATGTCCCTCGATACCCCACTGACGAATTAGATCATTTCTCTTCGGGTCGGTATCCACTCTTGTAACAAAGAGAATGGATTTTAGATGGGCTTCAGCTAACTGGCTTAAAATGGCCGCGTTGCGATCCGCCGGGCTGAGACCGATCGTGTCTGCCATTTTTGGACCATCGTCGAACGTCAAGGCGATAGTCTGGCTGCTCGCCAATGACGGCAGCAGCAGCGTCGCCAGTGTCACGCACGTCACAATGGCAACGCGAAGGGAAGTCGCAATCATGGTACGCATAGTGGGACGGCATCTTAGCAACAGCACTGCTGACCGGTGCGGATCCCAGTGTTAGCTGTAATCACGCTTATCGGGGACGGGCATATTAAATGAAACACACGGCGTTGTTGTTATTGGGACTGGCATTGCTCCCGCATGCGGTTAAGGCCGATCAAACCCCTGTCTCTGTGTGCGTGGAGGCGCTTGAACAGTTGGAAACGCTCCAGACGGCCGCTCCGGTGTACAAGCTTACGGGAGGTCAGGAGCGTCAATATTTGGCTGACGCGGACCGT
>WNFS01006250.1_pt1 | contig 15104 bp, 12 predicted proteins | sample 5400141 | NCBI WGS metagenome assembly WNFS01 (sample SAMN13153358, study PRJNA577476) | soil metagenome | isolation source: 60 cm saprolite under Madrone tree | place: USA:California | collected 2016-06-14
CTCTGTTTCCGGCAACCTCTCGCGCTCGACGAAGCGCGCTTTCCATGCCGTCATTGACGAAGTAGAACGTCGTGCCGCCGGGGCGCTCCCATGGTTGGCGCACTTCGTCGGTCAAGACAAAGACGGGGGTATGGAAAGGGGCTTCCTCAGGCCAGAAGCGCTCGCCGCCACTGAACATATTCTTCCCCATGATGCTGACGCTGGTGCGTTGAAAGGTTTCTTCCAACATGCTGTTGTCTTGACCTGTTTCGCCGCCTTCGCCGAGGTTGAGATTCTCGAGGAAGAATTGCTGCTGAAAAACCCAATGCTGGAGTTCCATCCATTTGTTCATCCACTGTTTGTATTCCGGGTCGTTTGCATGGGCCATGTCCATCCCTTCCGGGGCGATGAAGCCATCCAGTGACATCACGACATCGAAAAATACGTTGCTTTTTTGCATGGTCTAAAGTCTCCCTCTGATTTTGATGCTCATTTTTGCGCAAGTCGTCCCTCAAAATGATCTTGAAAAAGGTGCAGTATTCTGGCCACAGAGTGAGTTGTGTGGGTCACATCTCACCTCCTTTCTCCTTGGTGAACGTTTCGCCCCCTTTTGTGTGAGCAGTCGTCGCCAATGGAAGTATACCTCTCACAAAGGGATCTTGTCTTGAACAAAATGGACAACTCTTTCAGCTTCCTTCACCCAGTGCTGGCTACTTGGGATATCCGTTCTAAAATGATAGGGAAATGAGCACTGCGGTAAACCTTGCCCGTTCTGTGGAGAATGAGGAAAAGATGTGAGGAGAGCTCATCGTTAGCACACTTGTATTGGAACAGATATCCCAAGTAGCCAGCACAAGGATAGGCGGCTGGCGAGGTACAGCTCTCGCGGCCCTTTTCCCTCCGCCCTCCTCAGAACCGACCGTACGAGTTTCCAGGTAGTCGGCTCGCCAGTTCCCGCTTCTCTCCCTTTGGCCTCTCCGCATTGCGCGTCGCCGTATCAGGTTCGAGCGGTTCCCCTGTCACCCTTGGCCCTATGACTGGCTTTCCCAGTCCTCCTGGCAGGTCGTCGCTCCTGCGACTACTACGGTGACTCCGTCCCCGTGAGGCTCGCGCCTGGGAGGGGATCCCGTGTTCCGTCACGATAAGACGTGCGAGCGCAACTTAGGTGCCTCATACATCACCCTCATGAGACCTCATTGGTCCCCATCCTTTCGCTGAGGGTACTCAGGACGGCTACTTTGTCCCGAGTAGCGAAAGGCTCTGGCCTCAGCGTTCTGCCAGAGGATGTGTGCTTCCATCCTCGGTGATTGAGGTTCGGGCAATCCTGCTCTCACCTTATTACGCGGAGCTCGCGAATCTCAAGCTACAGCGCTTTCGCTTTTCACTCGCTTTCACGGCATGCTGTTGTTCCCTTTTCCTGATCTGTGCCAGGTAAGCCGGTGCTCCTAAAACCTCCCTCAAGTTCTAGCCGATTGCATCGGCGATCTCATCGTGCGTGACACGGCGCACGTAGCTAGCACAGGGAGATCGTGTCACGCCTACGTGGATCACCTTCCGTGACTTGTGTTCGATGATGAAGAACGCAAAGAGCGGTCGAAAGAAGAGATCGGTGACCTGCAAGAAGTCACAAGCCCAGATCTGTGATGCGTGATTGTGCAAAAAGGTTGCCCACCTCTGTCCTCGTGGCTGGGGTGTACGAACATTTCTGATGTACTTCTGGATGGTACGCTTACACACATGCATACCCAGTTTCAGGAGTTCCCCGCGAATGCGCTCAGCACCCCAGAACTGATTCTCTTTCGCCATCTCTCTGATCAATGCGATGGTTTTCCGCGGCTACCTTGGGCTTGTGTGAAGAGGCTTTTGACCTGCGCTTCCAGTACAGGCGGAAGAGCTCACGATGCCAACGCGAGCCTCGTATCTGGCTGGACGATAAAGAGCGCTTGTTTCCATGTCCGAACCACCCTTGCCAATAGGACGAGGAACACCCGATCCGCCTTCGTGCATGCTGGCCGTTTCACCTGGCGCTTAAGAATGATAAGTTGTTGTCGTAAGAGCGCATTTTCCGCCATGAGCTCCGATTTGCTTCTGGCAAGATCTGCGAGTGTTCCAAGGGGCAAGGAGGAAGTGAGTGGTGTGGTCCAATGAACAAAGCGCGTACGAAATGCGCGTGCTGCTTCTTTCGCCGTCATCACTCCCCGCACGAGCGCTTGTCGTACGTTTGGTTGGACATTTTTTCCCGGAAGAGACAGGTTTGGCTCGTTCGTAATTTGCAGCGCTGCCAGGCACGACCCGTAGCGCTGCACAACCATACGGATGACATTGAGCCAGCCATCAAGCTTGCCACCTGCATCCGAAAAACACAGCACGACATCCCACTTTAATCCAGAGAGCACATAGTATTCTACTTGAGCCAGAACTTGTGCAGCTGAGTCTGCTCCTGCATACAGGATGTATGATCGAGGAATGAAGGTGTTGGCATCTCCCTGAAGCTCTTGCAATAATCGCTGGATATGCTCCACGTTGTCTGGTGCCCCGACCGCCGCACCAGTTCCCATGCCAGCCACACTGAATGGGTAGATTCCAAAGGGCAATCTTGATGTACTCATACAAAATCGGATCCTTTCCCTAGCTGATCTGGGTGGCGCGTAGCCTGCGGGCAATCCACCAAAGCCCGAGGAGGAGGACCACGCATAAGACGAGGTGAAGCATGAGATCAGCGAGGCTGCCCCTCGACACGAGCAGAAAGCCAAAGAGCATGGTCTCGATCAGCGCGCCAGAGGCCAGGGCCAGGAGGTGACGAGTGCTCCACAGACGCTGCGTTGACCAGCGTCGGACCAGAGTCACTACGGCCACATACAACGCCACATACAGCAGGATCGAGAGCAGCGACGGAATGCCAGGGAGAGTGGGAAGGAAGAGAAACAGGCCAGAGAAGAGCATGGCGGCCACAAACGCCATCAGCCCGGCCAGCCAGGGGACCGGAGCCTTCCTGCCACCTGGTGCAGCTACCAGGCGCGGTACTACAAACAGCACCAGCGAGACGAGCGCCACCACGAGCAGCGCGGTGCAGATCAGCTCGATCGGCGAGGCGGAAAAGTGGCTATACGACCTAAAGGTTTGCCACAATAAGAGACAGATCAAGACATAGACAGTTGCATCAATACCCAACCCCGCGCTGCCCAGCCAGGGACGGCTTTGCAGTCTGGGAAAGAGGAGTTCCGTCAGCAAAATTGGGAGCGTGATGCTCCACACCGTGTGCAGGCCCAGCACATAGGAAGCCCAGAACCAATTGACACCGAAGAGCCGGCCATACGATCCCATCGACTCCAATCCAGGGAAGTGTGGATTGAACAGCGACTGCAAGACGAGTCCTTCTTCCACGACCCCATAGGCCAGCGCCAGCACGACGATCCCCAGCCAGCCGAGATGGCGGCGACGTGCCACCTCACGAACGAGGATGGCTCCGGAGCCGTACAGCACGGTATCTATCACCAGCTGCCATACAAACGTGCCGTTGAAAAGGACATTTCCAAGCAGCACTTCAGCAAGTGTCGGTGCCAGCACAATGAGCACCAGCACAGGCGCGAAGTGATATATTTTCGTTTTCTCACGTACCAGTTGTTCCTGCGCATCAAGCATCTTTTCCATAAGTATTCTCCATTTCAGTCGTGTGACAACATTTCTCTCTAGCCCAAGTATAGGTTGCTCAAAGAGGCTGAGCATCACCCGGTCAAGTGATTTGAGCGGATGATTCCATGAGGGAAGAGAGGGGTGATTCTTGCAGTGGCACGACTCTTTTCCATTGCTCCGTTCTTCCCCAACGTGTGCTTGCATCGACCATCCCTCCTCTGCTATACTCATCTTGCCGAGATGTTGGGGAATACAGAGAAACGGGACCATGCCAAAATCTGCACTCTATACGCTGCGCTGGTCAGCGGAGCACGAGCGTTATGAACTGCAAACCCAGGAAAACGCCGCCAATCGTCCCCTGCAAGAAGACTGGTGGTTTGCCTGGCTCGCGGACCATGCGTCATTCTCATTCCAGGGCAAACAGGGACACCTGTCCTTACTGAAAGAACCGAGATGCCCTGGCAAGCCAAGCCCCTGTTGAGGCTTCTGATGCAGCGCACCAAGAGAGACCCCCTTCCTCTACGGCGACCGACCGTCACAATCAAGCACTGCGTGTTCCCCCTCCCGCTGCAGTACCGCGGCCACATCAGTTGCCACTGCTCAGCTATAAGCTCCAACCACCGCGCCTCTATCCCTCGCTCATTGTGCGCGATCGCTTACTGGCGCAACTCGATGCCGCTCTGGAACAGCCAGTGACCTTACTTTGTGCCCCTGCCGGCTATGGCAAGACCACACTGGTGAGCCAGTGGCTCATTGCACGCGGCGCAACAGGGCACCCGTTCGCCTGGGTCTCCCTCGATGAGGGAGACAATGATCTGCTGCGCTTTTGGCGCCACCTGATCGCCGCTTGCCAGGGAGAGCAGACACATCTTGGTAGCACGGCCCTGGCGCACCTCTCGACGGCCCTCCAACCTCCATTTGATCCACCAAATATGGAAATCGTTCTGACGCTGGTGCTCAACGACCTGGCGCAACTGCCAGACACCAGCCTGCTCATTCTTGATGATTACCATGTCATCAGCGAACCTCGCATCCATGAGACCATGGCAGTCTTCCTCGCACATCTTCCGGCTTCGCTGCACGTGCTCCTCCTCTCGCGCAACACACCGGCGCTGCCACTCGCACGGCTGCGCGCCCGGGGAGCACTCTACGAAATGCAGGTGGCCGATGTGCGCTTCACCGTCGCAGAGACGGACGACTTCCTCCGGCAAACGCTGGCCTTGCACATGTCCCAGGAGCAGCTTGTGCAACTCGATAGCCATCTGGAGGGATGGGCAGCCGGACTACGCTTGCTGGCCCTGGCGCTGCGAGGTCACAAGAGCCAGCAAGAGATTGAACATCATCTCGCGAGCATCTCCGGGAGTTACCGGCTCATCCTGGACTACTTCGTCAGTGAAGTGCTCAGCGCACAGTCGGCGTCCCTTCAAGATTTCCTATTGCGCACGAGTGCGCTCAAGCAGTTCAGCGGAGCGCTCTGCGATTGTCTCACCGGCCGGCAGGACAGTGCTCAGCAATTGGCGGAGATGGAGCGATCTGGTCTGTTCCTTGAAGCATTGGACGGGACAGGAGAGTGGTTTCGTTATCACGCGCTCTTCGCCGAGGCCATGCGAACCGAAGCACAGCGCCGCCTGGGTGAAGATACCCTGCGCGCGCTGTCTGCACAAGCCAGCTCCTGGTTTGAAGCACAGGGACGTTTTGCAGAGGCCATCGAAGCAGCCCTGCAAGCGCAGGATATGCCACGGGCCATGGTACTGATCGGACAACTCGTAGGAGCCCGGCCACTCCACGAATTGCAGGAGGTACACACACTGCTGCTCTGGCTCCAACAGATCCCCGAAGCGCTGCTCAAATACTATCCACTCCTCTGCCAGTACTACGCAGCCGCGTTGATATTCTCAGGGCGAGTTGTCTCAGAGGAGTTACCTCAGCTAGACAAGCTGTTGCAGATGGCAGAAGAGGGCTGGAGGGCGATGAGAGATGCAGCGAGAATCGGCGAGGCCCAGACCTTCCGTGCCATGGTCGCCGTTCGTCAGAAAGCACGCCAACGCGCGTTGGCTCTTGCCAGAGAGGCACTTACCCGTTTACCAGCAGAGGAGCAAGCGTGGCGCAACATCAGCCTGGGTATCGTCGGCATAGGGGCGCTCCAGGAGGGCCAGCTCAACGAAGCGCATAAGGCGCTTCAGGAAGCGCGCACCCGTTGGGAAGCGGCCGGCAACTTCGGCGCTATGCGTGGGATCACGTTGCTCCTGGGGAAAATATACTACGAACAGGCAGCATTACACAGAGCGGAAGGTATCTATCGCCAGGTGCTGGCCCTTGCCCGCGGAGCAGGGGATAGTGATGACACTGCGCACGCGCTGCAAGGTCTGGCAGCAGTCGCCTACGAACACAATGAAGTAGCCACGGCCGAACAACGTTGCGCTTCTCTCTCCAGCATGCTACCTGGCGTTTTAGGGCGCTCTCAGCCATTACATGCGCAACTTGACCGCAAGATCCAGGCAGTGCAGGCGCGATTCCAGCTAGCAGTCGCTGACCATGCTGCGGTACAACGCTGGGCCAGCAGCCGTTCCCAGGACGACGAGCAGCTCTCACGCTTTCAGCGCGAGTACGAGGAGTTGATGATCGCCCGCCTGCTCATTGCTCAGGGGGAGAGGGGAGAAGCGCAGGAACTGCTCACCCGATTGTACGCCGAGGCCGCTGGAGCAGGGCGTAGGCGCAGTCTGCTGGAAATCCAGCTGCTTCAGGCCATGGCATACGCTGCGAGCAAACAAGTGCAAGAAGCCAGGCAACACCTGCTCATCGTGCTCACGCAGGCGCACCCCGAAGGCTTTCTGCGCCTCTTTCTGAATGAAGGAGAGACCATGGCAGCGCTTCTCCACAGCCTCATTCCGCACATGCATGAGCCGGCGCTGCGTACCTATGTCCGGAGCATTCTGCATGCCTTCGCCAAGGAACGAGGAGAGGCAGAAGTTTCTGCTGCTCTCTCCTCCAGACAGTTGATCGAACCGCTCTCGCCTCAAGAATTGCGTGTGCTCCGCCTGCTCGTTGCCGGCCGTTCCAATCGGGAAATAGCCACGGAACAGATCGTCTCCATCAACACCATCCGCACACAGGTGCAAAGCATCTATCGCAAGCTCGGCGTCAACAACCGTGTCGAAGCCTGCGAAATGGCGCGTCAACTCCACCTTCTCCAAACGAGCTAAGCCGTAAGCGTGTCGCCCCTTTCAATTGCATCCATCACTTTCGAGTTGACCCATTTGGGCTACGTTGGAATATAGTGATGTACAATCAGGTGGCTTGCTTTACACGCCATGCGAATCATCGAACTCCAAAACGTGCCCATCTGGATCATGCACCGTGAATGTATACTCCCCCCACGGCTTCTGGCTCGGCGCACCCTCTACAGGAAAACCTACTTCCTGCAAATGCTGGTACAACCCATCCACATCCGATGTCCCAAACTCTACATGCGTGGCCCCATGCTTCAATAGCCCTACCATCCCCTTGCCTACGGAGAGTAGGGCAAATTCTCCGGGCCGGTGTACGATTTCCTCGACGCCGGGAATCATCTTGTAAAACGCCAGCGAGCGTTCTATATCCGCGACGCGCAACGTCAATCCCTCCATCGAAACGCCATCGTCTTCGCATTCCTATTTTCTGTGGTCATGATGCTCTCTCCTTTCCTGAGCCCCCGCGAGCCACCGACAACCACAAGGGTTTGTCGCTACGCGAGGGATGAGCCTGCGACAGCCCTTGTGGCTGTTGTAGCTACTGCACAATCACTTTGAGCGTCATTCCTGGGTGGACAGTGCAATACAGTGAGAATGTGCCCGCCGTAGTAAATGGGCCGATGGTTATGCTTCCCCCGTTGACCTGTATATCCTTCACCACTGGCGCTCCTAGCTCGCTTGTCGGTTTCGGCGTCGAGCCATCCCACGTACCATTGGTGAGAATATGCAGGAAGCTCCCATCGTCCACCAGTTTCAGCATGGATCCCTTGGCGAGAGTGATGGTCGGTTGTGAGAAGCTGGCGATCCCCATGTGCACAGTACCCGGCTCGGTCGATGCCTGAGCGGCGAGTGTGTTCCCAGGAAGTACAAGCAGTGATACTACCGTCGCGCCAGCGACAAACCCAGCCAGCACGCCCAGAAACGCACTGGTCCAGCGCGGCGCGAGTCGTGCCCCGCCACGATAGTTCTGCATGGTCGCCACAATACCCGCTACGATTGCTACTATCGCCAGCACATAGATTAGCACCGAGACGATGAATGGTCCTCCTTCTTGTGGGTGCGTCAGATGGTAGAGCGAATATTGCTGCGATGCCAGCCCGCCGATCCACACCCCAGCACCAAACACTGCTCCCAGCGCAGGCGTCCAGCGCACGCCTGTAAACACCAGCCCCGCCATCACAAGAGACGCAACGGCGAGAATGGCAATCGCCACCACTCTCACTCCGATCATCATCATCAACAGCCAGAATCCGCTGCCGATACCCACCAGTGATCCTGCCGTTAACCAGCCCATAAATGGCAGAGGCACTCTCGATAGTACTCCTTGTTGATTAGTTGTCTTCATAACCGTCTACTCCTTACAAACCAGCCAGAGGTCCAATAAAATCCAAGTATTCCCTCGCAAGACGCGCTATTTATACATCACCCTGGCTCGGTTCAGGCAATACCAACCGCTCCACGATCTGTAACATCCCCTCAAAATCTACCTCCTGACGTGACCAGACGTAGGAGAAAGTTACGCCTTTGACTACGACAATGATCTTTTTTGCTGTGGTTTCAAGGTCCAGATCGGCCCGAAACTGGCCTTGTGCCACTCCCTCAGCTAGTATCCAGCCCAGATACTGCATCCAGTGCTCGTCCATGCGCAGCATTGCTCTCTCAAGCTCTGGGTGACGCTGGGAGCGCATCACTAGCTCCCCCAGCACGATGAACATCTTCGGCATCGTGCGCATGCGATAGACCGTATTCCGAAACATGGCGCGCAAATGCCCCAGCGGCGTGGAGAAATCCAGTTGCAGATCCCGCGATGCCTCCGAACTGAACAGGTCCAGCAGATAATCGACTACCCCATCGATCAAATCTTCTTTGCTCGCAAAATAATAATGCAGCGTCGCAATATTCACTCCCGCCCTCATGGCCACATCCCGCGTGCGCAGATCCTCAAATCCTTTCTCCGCGATCAGATCATAGGCCGCCAGCACCAATGAGCGACGCCGTTCGTCGCCATGTGTTGTTCGCGTACTGGCCAGGCGGTTAGTAGTATGCTCCACATCTTCAATATTTCCCACAGGCTCACTCATCCGTTTCACCTTCTGTTTATCAATCAGTTGATTAGATGTTAGCACACAAATCTGTGTTTATCAATCAGTTGATTGGGAAATTTTAAGTGTAGTGGCTATCACGGGCAAGACGGGATGGAACGGTGGCTGGGTCTAGGGGTCATCGCCTCGAACCTGCACCGTATCGCCCTGGCGAAGTAAGCCCACCCTCCCATGAGAAGAAAGCTCATCCTTTTAATCGCCGATCGCTTGCTATGAATCCCATTCTCAAGCCTGTTTATCCATTTCGCAATGGAAACTCGTACTAGGGATCTAGATGTTTTGACAAAAGCGCACGCTCGCCCCAACTTCCAGCATTCAGGCCAGATTCAGGAATTTTTAATATCCACTTCAGTTCCTTCTTTTATAACAGAGACAGTTCTAAATACTACTGCTATAATGGGCGTATGCAGTGAATATGCGCCTGGAGGAGGCACTATGAAGAAGCGATCAATTGTCTGGCTCGGTCTGCTATTGGGCCTGCTACTTCCGCTTATGGCTGCCTGTGGAGGTGGATTGCCACAGAAGAGTGGCAATCCCAATCTGGCAACGCGTCCGATAGGTGATCAGGTGTACGTACTCGACAACTATACGGGGGCGGGGAACAAGCAGGTCGCTCAACACATCGTTGCCCTGCCGACAGGGACGGCGAATCCAACAGTTCGGCTTATGCTCCCCGCAGGGCTTACCGAGCTCAAGCACCAGCGATTGTACGTTGCTGATCCTGTGCCTAACGGCAATAGTACCAGCATCTCCGTTATTGATACAAGCTCAGGCGCTACCGTGCGCACATTCAGTATTGTAGGAAGCTACTCGACAGCCGATAGGGGTTACGCTGACTCGATGCTTTCAGGGGATGGACGCTGGTTGGCGCTGCGGGCACAGAATACGCCTGTTGAAACAACCAGTATCGCGCTGGTCGATACCCAGGCTGGAAAGCTCGTGAAGAACATCCATCTGACGGGCGACTTCACACTTGATGCAGTCTCGCCCAAGGGCACAATGCTCTACTTGCTGGAGTACTATGAGGCCGGAACGAGCCACTACAACGTGCGGGCCTATGACGTCAATGCTAACCAATTGTTGGAGGGCAGCATTGTTGATAAGAACGAACTGGGCGAGAAGATGCAGGGTGACGCCTTGACCCGCCAGATGTCCGAGGATGGTGATATGGCCTACACGCTCTATATCAACCCGGTGACGAACAAAGCCTTCATCCACATTCTCTGGCTGGCCGATACAGTAAACACCTCCATCCCTTTCCCCACTATTGCGCGCTGCCTCGACCTTCCGGTGGGCAACTCCTCCGCTCTGCTGCGCTACTATACCCTGACCCTCTCGCGGGGTGGCAGCACGCTTTATGCAGCAAACGCCGCGCTTGGAACGATTGCAACGGTCAACCTTGATCTCGGGATGAACTCGTATCAGCTCTGGCTGATCCCTAATGCGAAGATCACTCACTTCAATCCGGGCAATAATACGGTGAGTACCGCTGATCAGGCGCGTGAGCTACACAATGGAGCAGTGCTCTCACGGAATCAGAAGCTGCTTTACGTCGCAGGACTGCAAGGCATCTGGGTGATCAATGCCGATACGCTCAAGGTGCAGGCACAGTATCTGAAAGAGCAGAGCTTCACCGGCCTGGCCGAAAGCTCTGATGGGCAGAGGCTTTACGGAGTTGATCCCACGATTGGCATTACCCTGCTCGACCCTGGCAGCGGAGCTACGCGCACTGTGATCAAGGGTGCAGTTCAGTCGCCCTGGGGCATTGAATGGGCGACTTAACAGTCGCCCCATAATCGATCAATGTTCTGCCCGATTGCTCTGCAATTGGAGGCAGCGGTTCACACGCCAGCAGACGCGCTTCATCTTCAGTTGCTTCACTTTGGCGACAAGTGTGGGCCAATCTCCCGGCTTCGGCGCTATCCTGGCATATTCCTCTTGCAACGGGGTTCCAGCCAGGTCCTTGGGTTTCAAGTGCTCAATTCCCGATGAGCCCGGGGTGAAAGTTGCTGGACCGCCAAAGCTTATGAGAACATTTCCGGCTGGTATACCTTTGATAGTAAGTGTACTTGTTGAAGAGTCATATGTCCAGTTAGTAAGCGGTGAACCATTGACAGACACTGTGGTAGGTTGTTTTGTCGCATAGATCTTGGCTCTGGATGTGAGCGCTATCGGATCATTCTGGAATTGAAGATATGTATGGTTATCTGTACTGGCTGCCAAGGCTTCTCCGTCTGTTCCAGTTACATACATATTGCCGATACGTGAGCGTGTACTGGTCATTCCCAAGGTGATTGTTGTATTTCCCGCTACCAGGCTCTTGCCTGAGATAAAATAGCTCGGGTATGTAGCGCCGTTCACCTGAATGGAAGAGATATAGGCATTAGCGGTTGAGTTATTGTTCGCCTGAATTGTGATATCTTTTGTACCATGGATGACTGCGGTGGTGACGGATGGGCTGGTAATTACCCACTGCGCACCCGGCGCTGGCATCGGGAATAACCCTAATATGGCTAATACGATATTAGCAGCATTATCCGTATAGTAAACATCTGATCCTGTCCACCACCCTTCCCACATATTAAGGGAATTGAATTGTGGAACATACCTGTTACGGCTTATATCCTGAGCAGTCCACGGACTGTTGCTATAAATCGGTAAAATTTGGTCTAAGTTTTCATAGTCATTATAATCCTTAGCAGGTGTTAAAAGTGTATTTATTTGCGAGGTCATAGTGCTATCTCCATAAAGAGTGGTCAAACCAAGAGGATCATGCATGATATCAAATGCATATCTTTTATCGGTTCCCTCAAAGAAACCCGTGTTCATCGCAGCCCATGAACCATCGGAGTTTTTGGCACGGAATACCATGTGAGCCGCATCCCAGGTATTTTTATAATTCTGCCCGCGGCCTATATACTGGTTATAAGTTGAGCTATCTCCCAAAACTTTAGCCAGCAGAGCCAATCCTTGTACATCAGTAGAAAATTCCAATCCACGTGACATAAAATTACTGGTACCACCATCAGCAGGTATATAACCCTTCGTTAAATATTGGGACTTATACATAAAATTAGTAGTACTTCCAAAAGTATTTGCTATAGAATTTTTAGCTTTATTATAATCTACCCCTATCACACCCTGTAAGTAAGCGCGAAGGAACATTCCGCCAAAGAATCCCCACTGTTGATCATTCCAACATCCGGGACAGTATGGATCCCAATTCCCTAACATCACTCCATTAAGGTCGTATTGAGCCTGGTAGGTATGTAAGATATCTTTCATTAAACTGGGATCAAGAAGTGTCAGTAGTTCGTTGGTAGTACGCCCATTATCAAACTCGCAGCGGAAATAACCCCCTCCAACATATTCCCAACCAGGACTTGAACCTATTGTCAAAACAGGACTGCCATAGGCAGCAGCATACGAAGCATAAGGGGAACCATCCGTCGCATTTATAATATTCGCATAAACCGAATATAATCCTGTGTAGAGCATTTGTTTTGTGCGCTGATCAGCGTTTTGTACATCGATCTTGCCCAGTTTGGCATTCCATGCGTCCTTTAACCGTTGTGATGCGGCAGCAAAGTTGAAATCCGAAAATTGATTAGTGAAAAACTGCTGCGCCTGGGCCATGCTTGAATGAGATAAGGCTACCGCTACCGTAACATCCGTAGTGGAAGGATGAAATTTGAGATAACCTCCAATGTTATCACCCGTGCCGGAACTTGATCTGTCTGTTACGGCAGATCCGGTGAATGTACCTCTTCCTGCAGCAGGTATATTGAACTTGATGTAATAATAGATTGTACAGTTACTATTTCCCAGAGTAGCCTGTATGGTTTGATTGTCTACAATAGCAATCATATTATTTGGCCAAGATGAACTATAATGTGTTGCCTGCAATTTGATCACTATAGTAGCGTATGAGGAAACACTCTTGAAATGGTAACGGTATATGGAGACATTCGGGGTGACAGTCAAAGATACGGTCGAACCTTTTGCCGCTACATCGCTTCTGTATGTAATATCGGTTTGAGAAGGATTGGCCGTAATTGTATTTCTCCAATCGGTATTATCTTTATTTACTATCTGGTCTACAGATGGGTATAGCCTGACACCGCGTGTCACACTGTCTGCTATTTCTCCTGTGTCACGCGACCATAAACCTACACGTCCTAACGGATACCTCATGAACACTTGACGATCACTATTATTTGGCGCTGCGGGGCCCTGAACCATATTTACATACTGGGTATAATCTCTTGGAGGCGTTGCTGCTCTCTGTCTTATTTCCCGCCACTGGTTGCCTATCACCAAAATGAAAGCCACAAACAAAGAAATGACCATCAGAAAAACCAGCTGCAGTTTTGTGCTGCGAAGGATATTCTTCATTTTCTGTTTTCTCACGCTTGTCTTTTTCACTTCCAACTATTAGGGTAAAACAAGAAACAATAACTCGTCAAGGATAAGGTGAGGCTAGATGAGAAAGGGCTTCACGTTGTACAAGGGATTTTAGGCGACAGGGCAGAGGATTATATTGCAATGGTATAAGCTCCTGGCTGAACTTAAAGACGCCGGAAGCCGATGACGACAAAGAGGATGCCTAAAAGGAGGAAGCCAATGCTTAGCAGAAGGACGAAAAGTGTTACGATCACATCAGTACGAGAAAGCCCTCGTAGGCGAAGGCGTTCTCGACTCCACATGCCTCCCAGCAGCCCACCGGTCAGGTAGATCCAACTAGAGAGAAAAAAGCACAGCGGAGGCAGGAGCAAACCAACCACTGAATAGATACTGCTCAGCAACAGGCTGAGCAACATTCCTCCCAGAAACCACGCGCACAATACTGTCCCCAGGGGACCAGGGAAGCTTTTTGGCTTTACTCGGGTGTGGTTGCTCATTGCTCGCTCCTTGCGCCTGTCCTTCAACCAGCTCTTGGTGTTCTAAGCGTTTTGCAACGCCCGTCGGCTCTCTCGCCAGAACAAAAAACCTATCGCCAGGATGATGAAACCAACAAGATCCCAGACAACCTCATAGGGGATATGCTGGGGACAAGTGGCAAGCGAATTATTGACATAAAAACTACTGACAGTGCAGACGTGTTCATTCACCAGATGGAAATGCAGGATGGCGTGTTGGATAATGCCGTCATACAAGTTAAAGCCTCCTGCCCCCATCAGAATGCCGGCTATCATGATCGACCCGCTTGTGGCTCTCCAACGAGCACGACCACGCCACACCCGAAATAAGCCCCAGAGCAGCAGAAGCGTACTGAAGAGATGAAACCCACCATCACTGAGAATGCGTCCATGTTCGTCTGTCGCCCAATAAAAAGTGTGCCACTGTAAGAGTTGATGAAAGATGGTTTCATCAAGAAAACCCGCGATTCCAATCCCGATGAGGACACCAGTGAACAGGACCGAGCGAGCCTGCTTACGACTCATCTGTGGCTCCTGTGACGCTCCCTTAACACCAGTGTTGTGTATTGCCATAGCTGTTTTCTCCTGCTGCTTCGAAGAGAGGATGAGTGAGAGGAACACATGGCGATGAGAGGTGAATCCTGTAAGCGCTATCTGCTTGCACCTCTGGCTTCTTTCTTACGGTTACGATAGCGCTATCTGAGGAAAACTAGTCTCCTCTAGGGATTACGTTTCATGAGAACCATTTGCCTCAACTCACTTGGTGAAACAATCCAGCCTATTATGCCCGCCAGAAGCGACATCACTTTCTGACAGATACATTGGCTGATCCCAACTGATGCACCTCGCCCTCTCTGGTCCTAGTCTAAGGAGGAAGCGTCATGAAAGCGCCATGAGCAGCGTCATGGGCAGTAGCCCCAAACGCTGCTCCACAGATGAGCCAGAACGCACCTGGTAAATGACGTGAAGACTGAGCAGGTGGAGATGCTCTTGGTGAGATCACGATTGCGAGTTGTCAAAATGTTTTGCCGTTTCGTGCCATAAGTTTTGCCACGTTTGCGATGTCAAAGAGAAGAGGTTTCCCAGCCAAGTCCCTGACATAATGTAAGCCTGAAGGCTCTTGCTTCTGGATGACGCATCAGTTTTGGGTTAGCGAGCAGATCAGTGACCTTGCGGTGCGACGGATAGACTCCTTGTGCATGGAGCGCCAGCACGGCTTGCCGTATCTCCTCCCGGATTCG
>WNFS01002093.1_pt1 | contig 15095 bp, 10 predicted proteins | sample 5400141 | NCBI WGS metagenome assembly WNFS01 (sample SAMN13153358, study PRJNA577476) | soil metagenome | isolation source: 60 cm saprolite under Madrone tree | place: USA:California | collected 2016-06-14
CCAGTCGCGCGTCAACCAGCTTATCCACTCTGTGCAACTCGACCTCACCGCTTGTCCCATCGGAGCCTGCCGTTAGCGCGGCGTCCGAAATGGCGATGCACAGACCGTGCAAGTCTTCGTTTCGAAACCATTTCTCTAAATGACGAGGGATCACGCTCATTTCGCCCGCGCCGAAGGTAAGTCTTCTCATGTCTGAACGGCGTAAACCCAGTTCAATGGAACCAGGCCGTAACGCCATGGCGAGAACCGACTGATGCTTCACCCACATGCGCGGCTCTGTGACAGACTCAGGTACATTGAGCTCAACCCTCATTCTTGCCTCGCTCCTCGCTGCGTTGTGCAAAATTTTCAGATTACCCTCCTTATATCAAGAGAGAGTCTAAACGGAGCCGACTGCTTTACCTTTGAGGAATCTGGTGTCGGCAGCGAGGCCGAAGGCTTCCAGCATGCTGGTTTGCACTTGCTTTGAGAGGGCGTTGATCTGGTTGAGACCGAAGTCTTGGGGGCCGACGAAATACCGCAGCTGTTTCTCTCCCGCGGGAGTCTCGATAATCCGCAGAACGGCGTCCGCGACGTCCTGAGCGTTGCCGGCTGTTGACGAAAATGCCGCGTTGACCTTCGCAGGGATCTCCTTGACGGCGCCATACGTATTGGTGCGAGCCTCATCGGCAGCCCTCACTGTATTGCCGAAAACAGGAGTCTCATATTGGCCGGGTTCGAGAATCACGGATTCAATTCCTTGCGCGGCAAGTTCGTAGCTGTACGCCTCGGCCAGCGCCTCGAGTGCAAATTTGCTGGCGCAATAGAAACCCCCAGAAGGAAGAACCAAGCGGCCGGCGCCGCTGCTGATATGCATAAGCACGCCGCTGCGTTGGCGCCGCATGTGCGGAAGCACCGCCCGATTCACGCGCACCGGGCCGAAAAAATTCGTATCCATCAGGCGCTGCGCTTGTTCGGTGGTGACAGCCTCCTCCAGCCCCGAGAGGTAGTAGCCGGCATTGTTGATGGCCACGTCGATGCCGCCGGCTTTGGCGACGGCGGCATCCACGGCTCGCTCGACCGAAGCGTCGTCGGTCACATCCAGTTCAAGGACGTGTATTGGCAGTGAACCCTTTTCCGCCAACGCACGGATTTCAGAGGCGTTCTTGGCATTGCGGCCTGCGGGGTCACGCATCGTCGCGAAAACGGTGTGCCCCTTACGAGCCAGGGTCTCGGTGAACAGTCTGCCGAACCCGGTGCTGGAGCCGGTGATGAGAACCACTTGCTTGGAATTCATGATTAACTCTCCTTGTGGTGCTACCGTGAAACCAGTTTGATGCCGGAAGCATAACGGTCGGATACAAGGATCGCGGTCATTGCGGAATTTGTGATGGTCTAGCTGCGCTAGGTCGATCGGCAAGATCGGAGATCCACTCGCGCAACGCCCTCAACCTGAGGAGCAACCGAGCTGAATCGCGAATTGCATTTCATATTGCGCTGAGAGCGACGCTATCCTGCTTCCTGCAGCGACCAGTCGCGCCGATGCTCTGGAATACTTCTCCCGTGAAGTATCGCCAGAGCTTCGTCGATGGCGATCCTTACCAACCAACTACGGAAAGCACCCTCGCAGTCAAATGCCCCGCCATGGCGAAGGGCCGCGCGTAAGCAATTTTCTACAGCAATATCAGCTCGGTCAGAATCGCCAAGCACGCGGTACGCGACAAAATGGAGCAAGACGCGATATCGCAATGCCCGAACATAAGAAGACTCACGGTTGTCCGCCGAATCCTTCCAGATCGGAGTAGCTTCGTTCAACTGCAGTTTCAAGTTCAATGTGGCCCACACGTTTCACCCCTGCTTCCTAAGTTTGATGCTTTGCGCGTTATTTGGTTCTTTGCTGCTCAGCTCCGCCTGGAAATAAGACACGCGATATGAGGTTCCATTCCCTCGCGCTGCGCTCGCGCTATAGACGTCTGGGATTTGTTAGCGAGCAACACTTCGATCGAAACAGCCCGAGACGGTGAATTGCCTCGCTCTGCCCGCGTTAGTGTTTGAAGAGATTCTGGTCCGCCATGTCCTGATGGCAGACTAAACAGGAGTGTTGGGGAGAACCTGTTAGAGACGACACCAGTGCGTACGCAAGATCATGATTGGTCCAAGTGATCACCTCAGAGTTTGCGCCACTCCGATAGTGAAATGTGAGACTGCCAGAGCGCACCTCTTCTCCTCCTGCAACGACCGCAGATCTACTGGAGGCGATCAGAAGGCTGATTCTCTCCGTTGGCGTCTCATAAGCGACGAGTACGGCAGGGCTACCTTTGTAGCTCACCAGTCGTGCGCCAGTCAGCCAGTAGACCGCCTTTCCGGTTGGCACAGACTGGGAGGCCGGCAGCTGAAAGCGGAATGGGGCTTTCCCTGCAAGCCAAGCCGTGATTACCTCAGGGGAGCGAGACCGGCATTGGAGTTGCAGGATCCCGTTCAAGTAACTTTGGTGAATCTGGGTAGCAGCCTCTACGTAGTCCGTGGCGCGTACCCGCTGGACGGCATCCGGAATAAAGACCAAACCTAGAACGAAGACCAGCGTTATGGCCGCCACCGTCTTCCAAGAAAGAGCAGATTGCTTTAAGTTGAGCAACCATCGCGTTAAATTGTGCATGCGTGTTTTGCGAATGGAAACAGATGCTCGAGAGACTGCAGTAGCCTGCTCCGTCGCGGCTGCGGCTATACGGGCGCGAAGTACCTGTGGCGCCAAATACAGTGGGCGCGTTTCACGCAAGAGGCGAGATAGCGCTCGCTCTTCCTCCAAATGCTCCCTGCAATCGGAGCAGTCTGCCAAGTGTGCGCGAAAATCTTCAAGCTTTTGGCCGGTCAATGCATTGTCAAGGTAAAGCAGAATGTCCAAGCTGCACTCATCGCAGTTCCTCATTCTGTAGCTCCATTAGCTCGTCGATCGGGAGTGCGCAAACTAGCGAAAAGAAGCGATCGGAGTTTGGATCGCGCTCTTCCAAGGCGCGACATTACAGTGCCAGCTGGACAGCCCACAACACTGGCGATCTCCTGGTAGGACAGATCTCCATACTCTCGCAGCACGATGACTTCGCGAAACTCGTCGGAAAGTTGCTGGATCGCTTCTCGAACCTGCTCACGCTCCATTTTGCTGACGTAAAGAGCATGAGGATCTTTGGATGCCGCGACGGCGGTTTGCGCGGTGCTCTCATCCCCGTCGAGCTCGACCATTTTGGGAGCTCCCCGCTGTCGTCGCAACCGATTGAGCCAGATGTTTCGCAGGATCGTGAACAGCCAACTCTTCACATTACTGTCCGGCCGCAGATTTTCTATCGCCTGGATTGCCCGAACGCATGTTTCCTGTACAAGATCCTCTGCCTCGGTGCGGTCGCGACTAAGAACCATCGCATAACCGTAGAGCCTATCGGACAGTTCATTGAGTGCCTGGCTCAGGACGTGGCGTTTCTCAGGTTGAAACGTCATGCCCGCGTGGGATCCACCGGGAAAGGTCGCAGCAGAGCGAGCAGAACCTCGACGATTATATTGTCCATAAAGCGAACACCCCATTCGGCCGAAGATATGGTTGTCCTCTGTTCCAGTTCGTTTTGTGGAATTCTCTTCTGCTGCCGTATTGGCAGACGCGCTCTTGGTCGACGGAATGGTGGCCGGACCCCGCGTTGGGAATGGGGGCTCAGAGCGGGCCACAAAAAGCATGGAGGAACTTGCCAATGTTCGCGCACAACTCCCCAGGTCGTGTCGTCAGGCTTCCCTCTGTATAACACCGAGCTTCGACAAGTATTCCCGGGACGAAACACCTTAATGCGGAATCCAGCGGGGCCTTCCTTCGGATGTGTGCACACTTTCTTCTCCCGTTCGGGAATAATGCGAAGGGCGACGTGTATTGTCTTCGTGCGCGAGATCAGGTTGCGTCCGCCGCACTCTGGAGTTCTAGTCGTGCTTCCGCATCTGGGCCCGGAGATTATCGCTGTCATTCGAGCAGCGTGTAGTTCTGCTCCGAACGATTCACGAACTGGCCCTCGGCTGCCGCTCCTTAAGAGCGAGAACAGAATCATTCCGTCGATGGTCTTGTCATCCAGTCTGAAGTACTCCAATTCGCGGATTGTGGGTGTCCTCAACTTTTTGGTCCATTGGCGCCCCTGATGCATCCGCGCCCTGACAGCGCAGCTGATTTGGACCCGATTGGAAATCTTGTGGCGTTCATTGGTGTACCTACAGTCAGGAATGGAATGACCCTGCCCATGTACCGCGTCGATGAGTGTGTCGACACACTCGCGCTTGCGTGCTTTCAAGAACCCTTGTTCATGTGTGAGTTCCCTTTAGCGATTCCTGGCAACGCAACCAGGAAACCATGTCACGGAGATTGAGTTGTGTCCGAATGTGTGCCTCTGGACCGCATCCTTCGGAATTCTTCCTGATTAGAGATGTGAACCAATCAACGAGAAGTGCATCAAACGGACTGGCATGTAAAGAGGCAAAGATGAGGTCGCAGCGTATTGAGCTTGGCGCCTCTCTGATCAATTCATCGGGTAAGAGCGAATCGGAGCTATCGCGGCAAAGCGCGATCAACTTTGCCACCATGGATCTGACGGCGTGAATGGACTCATCAACGCCAAGTCAGATCCTAGGTGACATAACATTCGGAAGCGATAGGCTCAGGCGCCGGCTCGCACTTCTCGATCCGAAGAGCGCCAGCCAACAAGAACAGCCTCGCAGGCTATCGCGTCGCGAGCGCTACCGAGGGATCATTGGAATCCAGTCGCAGGACAATTGGAGTATTCACCGGCAGTTCGACGTTCGAACCTTTAGTGATGAATGCATCGCAAAGTCTCTTTGCGGCGCCAAAGTATCCTAACCCAATAGCCGTACCTGCAGATGCCTGCGCCGCACCGGCTCCGAGCAAGCCGAAGCCTTTTCGACCTTCGCCGGACCGAGACCATGCTGTCTTCTGCGTAGTCAGGTCCGCAACTCCTCTCGATGGGCCAACAAGTGAAGCGGGAGCGAGAAGCCGCGCGAAAGTGGAAGTCGTTGCTTTAATTTCACCCTCCTTACCGATGTCCAAACCTTCCGACCGCTCGGCTTGAATGCCTCCGACTGTTGAATGGATATCTCTCGTCGTGCCGTCCGGCATCTGAACGGATCGGAATGCAAAAACGATGCTTCCGTTTCTCTTCATCCAGCCCGCAGAGGAGGCTTTCTGGACCGTCCCGGTGATTCTGGTCCCGGCGGGATAGAGCAGTTGATGGTTGGCCTGGTAGTACGGCTGCGAAACAACGGCCTCGATTTGCGTGCCCGCCGTGGATGTACTTGAGTTGACGGGGGTCAAGAGGTGAAGGTGGAGATAGTCGCTCTCATGGAGAGAGGCCGTATCAGGCTGAACCTGCGCGAGTAGCGTCAGAGGTTCGAGTAGTGCGGCGTCAAAAACGGTTCCTTGATCGATGAATTCCGGGTGGTACGGCAAGCTGGTTACGACGGCTTCGCCCAATCGCTGCAGCTTATGCGGTTCTCCCAGCGGGGCCACTGCGGCCTTGAGTTTTTTGCGGAATCCAGGACGCTGCGCCTTGGGAAGATATTGCGAATTCGCCACACGACCAAGACCGACAGCGGAATCACTGTGAATCGGCACCGTCGTTCCATCGGAAAGCACCAGTTGATCGAACGTTACCTTCGCCGTTTTAGGCGGCGTAAAGTCACCATTTAGGAGCCTTCGGGTCCGCTTGCGCATTGGAGCTATGCTAATTGCAGAAACATGCCCCTTGATCGTTGAGCCTGCCGGAACCGCCAGAACTTCTCCCGCGTAGACCGGTTCTAGCAGCTTTGCGGTAATGGGTTGCCCTACGGCTTTGAGGCGTGCTCCTTTTTCGAGCGCGGCACGAAAATCATTGCCGGGCTGTACAACTAAAGTTTCCTTTTCGGACCCTGTCTCTTGTGCGCGCACGGGAATGCCCGTGAGGCCCAAGGCTGAACAGGAAAGTAAAATCCAAACAATGCTGCGTTTCATAGTGTTCCTCGTCTCGTATCAAATTTCGGGCGCCTTCCCGGCAAGCGACCGTCCAGCATTCGAGGAACTTGGCCAGAGGTTACTTGGACAGAACAAGGAGTGCGGCTAGGAAAGGTGGACTTTATGTAAGGAATTGAAGGGGACCCAATCTCTGAAGCAGAGAGAACCCTTTCCGTGCGGTGAGGTCATTGGCCTTAATTTGCGGCACATGGCTCTGAGAGATGTGTGGAAACGCGAGCACCGCAGTCGAGTCGTTTTACGACAGGCACCGCCAGCCGCAGCTTAGAATTGGAAATCGCTGCTGTTCTGGGCAAATCTAAAGCAAGCTCGTAACAAGATGCGGTCGGACGGAAGGACAACCAACGAAAAACAATTCAGCTCAGTAATCAATCGCGACCTGCGGATCCATTTTCAGTGAGCGGGCGTAGTTGTTCGGTCAGAGAAGGCTATCGGAATGTAAAGATCTAATGTGTTGGTGATGACTATCAGGGCCGTTTCGCCTCGACCTGCTGTTCTGCGGGGAGTTGGCTAACGCTCCACCCTCCACCCAAAGATTCGATCAACTGCACGCTGCCCGTCATCTGTTGTACACGGAGTGTTATCACCGTCTGTTGATTTGCGAGCAAGATTGCTTGTGCCGTAAAGACGTTCAAATAAGGATCAAGCCCGGTCTTGTAGCGCGCGGACGCGACATCAACAAAACGTTGCGCAGACGCGACGGTCTCTTGTTCTTGCTGAATCTCTTGGGTAAGGAGGCGCAAGGCGGCGAGGTTGTCCTCGGTCTGCTGGAATGCGGCCAATACCACCTGCTTGTAATTTGCGACGTCAGCATTGTAGAGCGCCGTGAACTGAGCCATCGTCGACTTTCTTAGACCGCCATCGAATATTGTTTCCGAGGCTGTCGGCCCAAAAGACCAGTAACGGCTTGGAGAAGTCAGCCATTTTGAGAAAGTTGACGCTGCGAAGCCTGCTGTGCCAGTGATGCTCAGAGTGGGATAGTAGGCCGCCTGTTGAACGCCGATGAGTGCATTTGCCTCTGCCATGGTTCGCTCTGCAGCCGCGATGTCCGGACGCCTTTCAAGCAGATCCGAAGGCAGACCAACCGGGATGTCTGGGACCTGTGTTGTCAATGGCCTAACCGGGACGGAAAAAGTAGAAGCGGGCTCTCCTACCATTAGCGCGATCGCATGCTCAAACTGCGCGCGAGCAATGCCGGCGTTCGTCGCGGCTGCTTGAGAACTCTTTAGAGTGATCTCGGCTTGGGCGACCGCTTCATCGTTATCGAGGCCTGTCTTGTACAAGACGCGAGTGATCTCGAGCGACTGACGATCTACCTCCACGGTCTTCTGAAAAAGATCTTCCAACGCATCCTGGCCACGCAATTCAAAATAGAAGGCGGCCAGATTCGCCTGCTCGGTCAGCTTCTGGTTTTCAAGGTCTGCGGCGCTCACCTGCGCCGCGTCGGCGGATTGACGCACAGTGTTGCGCACACGGCCCCAGAGATCGGGTTCCCACGCGACGTCGAATGGAAGATTGAACGTATTGCTGTTCGGATTGCCTTTCGAAAGACTTGTCGTGGTTGTTTGTGACTGAGAAGCGCGGTTGCGCGCGTAGGAAGGACCCACACTGATGGTTGGATAGGAGCTGGATCGCGCCTGCCGGACTTGAGCCCGCGCTGCCATGAAATCTTCAAATGCCCGAGCGATGTTCTGGTTCGAGATGTTCAATTTCTCTTCGAGGGAGTTCAATTCTGGTTCCTGATAGATCTCCCACCATTTCCCACGAAGCATCGCATCTTGCGGCTGAGCGGGCTCCCAGACGGTGCCATCCGGTGCTTGCTGAGGACTCGCCTCCTTGAAAGCGGAAGGAGCTGGAACTGCTGGACGAAAATATTTAGGGCCAACATTGCATCCCGGCAGTCCAAGAAAGGCGAAAACAAGTAGTGCAAGTGTCGCTAGGCGGCCTGGCCTGTTGACTTCTTTCCGGTCCCTAGGCGAAGAGCAGCTTTGCAAAAGCTGTTTCATCAAACTGCGCCTCCCTGAGCAGCCAATTCAGCAACGTCGCCGCCGCTGCCGCGGAGCCGCAACCGGAGCCGATCCAGAATTAGATAAATCACGGGCGTAGTGTAGAGCGTGAGTATTTGGCTCAGGATTAAGCCGCCTGCAACAGCGATCCCCAAGGGGCGCCGGAGTTCAGACCCGGTTCCATGACCAAGTGCGAGCGGAAGAGCACCGAAGAGAGCGGCCATTGTGGTCATCAGGATGGGGCGAAATCGCAGAAGACATGCTTCGAATATGGCATCAGCTGAGTTCTTTCCCTCCATTCGCTCCGCTAAGAGTGCGAAATCAATCATCATGATCGCGTTCTTTTTGACAATTCCGATGAGCAAGACGATGCCGATGATGGAGATCACGTCCAGTTCGCTCTTGAAGAGAATGAGGGCAAGGACTGCTCCGACACTCGCGGGCGGCAGCGTGGAAAGAATCGTAATCGGATGCACAAGACTCTCATACAAGATTCCCAACACGATGTAGACCGCAAGCGACGCCATCACCACCAGTACGATCTGGTCGATGAGCGACTTCTTGAAATCTCCCGCGGTGCCGGCAAAGCTACCACGGACCGTTCGAGGCATCGCCAGCCTCTGCTGCAACTTCTCGATGGCGATAGTGGCCTGTTCAAGGGGGACCCCAGGTGCCAGGTTGAAGGACACGGTCACTGCGGGAAAGAGTCCGTCGTGGTTGACCAAAAGAGGAGAAGTCGAATTTGCTGTTCGGAGGAAGGCGTCCAGAGGAACAGCGCCTCCACCGGAGGGATGAACGTAAATCGATTCCATCCCCAAGGGGCTTTGAGCATATTGGGGCGCTACCTCCATCACGACGTGATACTGGTTCATCGATGTATAGATCGTGGAAACTTGCGCCTGCCCAAATGCTCCATAGAGCGATTGGTCGATGAGCTGAGGCGTGATGCCCAAACGGGCAGCCGTACGGCGGTCATAGGTGAGCGAAGCCTGCAGCCCCCCGTTTTGCTGATCGATGTTGACATCCTTGATTTGAGGCAGTTTTTCCATTTCCTGATAAAGGATCGGGCCCCATCTATTCAGGTCTGCCACATTGTCGGATGACAGTTCATATTGGTAGCTGGTGTTGCTGCTCTTCCCAACGGACGGAATATCCTGGAACGGCTTAAGCAGTGTCGAAGCTCCAGGAATTGTGTCTAGCTTTGGCCGCATGCGATCAAGAACTTCGGCTGCGCTCAATTTTCTTTGTGCCCACGGCGTTAGCGTAATAAACAGAAATCCTGAGTTGCTCCCGTCTTCACTCCCCGGGCCAGAGGTACTTCCAGTAAATCCGGTGACCACGTCCACGGCCGGATCGGCCTGGATCACCTTTTCAATGGAAATCAAGGCGGATTGCATCGCACGGAATGAAGCATCCTGCGGTCCCTGAAACCCGCCGAGGAGTGAGCCGGTATCTTGTATGGGGAAGAAGCCTTTTGTGACATGTCCCATCAAGACAACGTTGAGTGCTAGCGTCCCGAAGAAGACGAGCACGACTAAGGCGGGATGCTTCAGCACCCACGTCAAGCTTTGGCGATACCCAGACAACAGACGATCGAAGAGGCGCTCACTAAACCAATAGAGTCGTCCATGCGTTACTTCCTCTTCCGGTCGAAGGACGTAAGCACACATCATCGGCGTTAGCGTGAGCGACACCACCATCGAGATTGCAATCGACACCGCGAGAGTAACTGCAAACTCGTGAAAGAGCCGCCCGGGAATTCCTCCCATAAATAAAATCGGAATGAAGGCCGCGATGAGCGACAGGCTCATGGACAAGACCGTGGGTCCTGTTTCTTCCGAACCCCTCAGAGCCGCGGCCATCGGCGGGACCCCCATCTCCATCAGCCGAACGGTGTTCTCCATGACGACAATTGCGTCATCGACAACAAACCCTGTAGAAATGGCTAGGGCCATGAGCGACAGATTGTCCAGCGTGTAGCCACAGAGGTACATCACTGCAAATGTGCCGATCACCGATACCGTTACTGCGACGGCGGGGATCAAGGTGGCCCGCGCATTACGCAGAAAGAGGAAGACGACGAAGACCACCAAGCAGATTGACAGAACCAGTGCTACTTCCACGTCCTTAACCGACGCACGGATTGTGGCAGTAAGGTCTCCCGTGACGAGGAGCTGCTGGTTCGAAGGGATGGAAGACCGAATGGACGGCAGCTGGCGCTTGATCTCATCGACGGTGCTGATGACGTTGGCCCCAGGCGAACAATAGACGAGGAGGCTGACTGACTCCTTACCGTTAACGTAAGCCACGGAGCGAACGTTCTCGACCGAGTCGCTGATCTTCGCAATATCCCTGAGCCTTACGACGGAATTATTTTTCGACCCAACCACGAGAGGCGCATAGTCGCGAGCCTTCGATATTTGATCGTTCGCCGTAATGTCGGCGATGGTGTTCTCATCGGAGATCTGACCCTTTGGACGATTTGCATTTTGAGCGCCGATCACGTTGGCGACATCCTGCAAGCCGAGACCATAGTGACTTAGCTGTTGCGGGTTTAGATCAACGCGCACAGCGGGCAAAGACCCGCCAAGAATCGTCACTTGGCCAACGCCGCTGACTTGAGAGATTTTTTGCTGGATGATGGATGACGCGGTGTCATAGAGAACACCTGAGGCGGCTGTCTTTGATGCCAGGTTGAGCACAAGCACAGGTGCCCGCGCGGAATCAATTTTGCGGTAAGTTGGATTCGCGGGAAGATTTGTAGGTAGATAGCTGCGAGCGGCGTTGATTGCAGCTTCTACATCCCGCGCGGCGCCATCCACATCTCTGCTCATATCGAAGGTCAATCTGATCGAGGTGACGCCAAGAGAGTTCTTGGAACTCATTGACGTGATGCCAGAGATATGACTGAACTGCTTCTCCAATGGAGTCGCCACGGAGGACGCCATATTCTCGGGACTCGCGCCAGGAAGCGCGGCTGAAACCTGAATCGCCGAAAGATCGACCAGCGGCAAAGAGGCAACAGGCAGAAGCTGGAACGCGATCATGCCTGCCAACGCGATGCTAAATGCCAGCAGCGTGGTAGCGACGGGTCTTTTTATGAACCGGGGTGTAAAGTTCATGGCAGTTCCGCCGCGTCAAGAACTGCCGCCGTTCTCTGGTGGGAAGCAAAACGTTTTCCCAGACTGTCGAAGAAGATGTAAATGACGGGAGTCGTGTAGAGCGTCAGGATTTGGCTGAGAAGCAAACCGCCCACCATCGCAACGCCTAGAGGGCGCCGGAGTTCCGAGCCGATACCAGAACCGAAGGCGAGGGGTATCCCCGCAAAGAGCGCCGCCAGAGTCGTCATCATGATGGGACGGAAACGTAGCAGCGAAGCTTCGTAGATCGCCTCCGTCGAGGTGAGGCCGCGAGCCCTTTCAGCCTCCAATGCGAAGTCGACAATCATGATGCCGTTTTTCTTGACGATACCGATCAGCAGAATGATGCCGATGATGGCTACAATCCCGAGGTCCTGCCCGAAGAGCATAAGTGCCAGCAACGCGCCGACTCCGGCCGAAGGAAGCGTTGAGAGGATGGTGATCGGATGAATGAAGCTCTCGTAGAGAATTCCGAGGACGATATAAACCGCCACCAGAGCCGCTAGAATCAGCAGTGCCTCGTTGGAGCCAATTGCTTTGTAAGCTTCGGCGGTCCCCTCGAAGCTTGCCACTACACTGGCAGGCATCCTCAGCCGATGCTGTACTTTTTCGACCGCAGCGACGGCCTCGCTTAAAGAGGTATTTGGCGCTAAATCAAAAGAGATTGTGACGACTGGGAACTGGCCCTGGTGCGCGATGGTCAAAGGGCTGGATTTCTTTTCAAAGCGCGAGATCGCAGAGAGCGGTATCGGTGACGATGCCGAAGCCGATGTTGTGGCGCCGCCGCCTGTGGCCAAAGGGTTCGCAGAAGACTGACTCGATGCCGCTGACAGGCTAGATCCTCCGCTCGTCGAAAGAACCGAATTTGTGGACTTCGATGAGGAGGCGAGTGTGCCGGCGGTGTTGGACGACAGGACAGATGTGCCTGCAAAACCTGATAGTCCCGACCGCTGCGCCCCTGATATCCCGCTGGTGGAGGAGAACGCAAGAGTCCTTACCGAAGTAGGCACGCTGTTGGAAAACGACCGGCCAGAGGAAGAAGTGGAACTTGGGCTAGTGCTACTTTGCGAAGAGGAATTCTGTAGATAGATGCCCTGCAGTTTTTGCGGGTCCCTCTGAAATTCAGGAGATGCTTCAAGGATGACGTGGTATTGATTGAATTGCGTGTAGAGGGTGCTGATCTGGCGCTGACCGAACGCATCGTACAGGGTAGAGTCAATCTGATCCGGAGTAATATTCATGCGCGACGCCGTCGCCCGGTCGATGACAAGATTTTCGGCCAACCCTCGAGGTTGTTGATCGGTCGCTACATCCCTTAGCTCCGGTTGCTTTCTGAGCTCCGCAACCATCCTTTCGGTCCATGTGTCGAGTTCCGTTTGATCGGAATCTTCCAGCGTGTATTGGAACTGGTTACGGCTGGCGCGGTCATCGACTGTCAGGTCCTGTATGGGTTGCAGGTAGAGATGTATGCCTTCCACTTTCTGCAGTTTGGATTGGAGTCGGTCGATTACCCCTGTTGCGTTGACGTGGCGCTCCGCAAATGGCTTCAGGTTGATTTGGATGCGTCCACTATTAAGCGTTGCATTTGTCCCATCTACCCCAATGAAAGAGGACAAGCTCGCAACTGCCGGGTCCTGAAGAATGACTTTCGCCAGTTCTTGTTGCTTGAGCGACATGGCGTGGAAGGATATCGACTCCGGAGCTTGCGAAATGCCTTGAATAATCCCGACATCCTGTGTAGGGAACAAGCCCTTCGGTATGACAACGTAAAGGTAGATGGCAAGCACCAGAGTTGCGGCCGCTACTAGGAGCGTCGAGATTTCATGGCGAAGAACCCACTGCAAGGTTCGGCTGTATTGCGCGATAAGAGTTTCAAACATGCGCTCGGACCAGCGGTAGAACCGCCCTTGCTCCGATTCTGGCCTGTGGCGCAGCAGGCGAGCACTCATCATGGGAGTCAGGGTGAGCGAAACCGCCGCAGAGATGAGGATCGTAACGGCGAGCGTGATGGCGAACTCGCGGAACAGCCTTCCTACGATGTCCCCCATAAGGAGCAGCGGGATTAGGACGGCAATCAGGGAGATGGTGAGTGAGATGATGGTGAAGCCGATCTGTTCCGCTCCCTTGAGTGCAGCTTCGAGCGGTCCGAGTCCTTCTTCGAGATAGCGTGATATGTTCTCGATCATCACGATCGCATCGTCGACGACGAAACCGGTCGAGATCGTCAGGGCCATTAGCGTGAGGTTGTTCAGGCTATATCCCAATAAATACATCACCGCCAGCGCTCCAACGAGCGAAATGGGAATGGCAATCGCAGGGATGATCGTCGCGTAGAGATTGCGCAAAAAGATGAAAATGACCATCACAACGAGGCCAATCGTAAGGACCAACTCAAACTCCACATCCTTCACCGATGCCCGAATCGTCGTCGTCCGATCGGTTAACACTGTCAGCTTTACCGATGCTGGAAGGTTTGCCTGCAGCTGAGGGAGGAGTTCTTCGATGCTCTGCACGACGGCAATTGTGTTTGCCCCTGGCTGGCGTTGGATGTTCAGGATCGCCGCGGGGTTCTGATTCATCCAGCCTGCAAGCCGTATGTTCTCGACGCCGTCGCTAATCTTGGCGACGTCTGAAAGTGTTACCGGAGCGCCATTCTTATAAGCAACGATTACATCGCGATAGTCGTCGCCGGCGAGCAGTTGGTCATTCGCATTGATTTGATAGTTCTGTGCTTCTCCGTCGATAGTTCCCTTCGCGGCATTGACGCTTGTGCTCGCAAGCGCAGTCCGCAGATCTTCGAGACTAATACCATAAGTTGCTAAGGTTGCAGGATTCGCCTGAATGCGGACCGCGGGCTTCTGGCCGCCACCGATGGTCACCAGTCCGACTCCACTGAGCTGCGAAATCTTCGGGGCGAGCCGCGAGTCTGCCAGATCCTCCACCTTCGGCAGCGGAAGGATCTTTGAAGTCAGCGCGAGCGTCAATACAGGCGCGTCTGCCGGATTCGATTTGCTATACACGGGAGGTACGGGAAGGTCCGTAGGCAAAAAGCTCTGCGCGGCGTTGATGGCGGCCTGTACCTCCTGTTCGGCCACATCGATATTCAGACGTAAAGAGAATTGCAAAACGATGGATGAACTGCCATCCGAACTCGTGGAAGTCATCTGCGTCAGGCCGGGTATCTGCCCAAATTGCCGCTCAAGAGGCGCTGTGACGGCGGACGACATCACATCCGGACTGGCTCCCGGATAAAACGTCCGAACCTGGATCGTCGGATACTCCACCTCGGGTAGTGCCGAGATAGGGAGCTTGATGTAGGCAGCGGCTCCGAGGATCAGGATCGCCACCATAAGCAACGCAGTGGTGACGGGCCGAAGAATGAAGGGGCGGGAAGGACTCACGACGCGGGTTCCTTGTCGACTGCTGTTTTTTGAGGTAACTGTTCGACTTGGACCGGCGTTCCTTCTTGCAGCTTGTCGAAGCTCGAGAGCGCTACTATTTCTCCCGCACGCAAACCTTTCACTGCAGTTGTATTGCCGTCTGTGCTCTGCTCGGTGATATTCTTGACCGACACCTCATTCTTGTCGATAACAAAGACAAATGCTTGCATTCCATTGCGCTGGATCGCGGCGCTTGGAATGAGAACTGAATCTTTGAGTGTCTTCACCAACAAGCGCGCATTGACGAATTGGTTTGGAAACAGAGCGAGGTCGCCATTGCTGAATTCACCGCGGAATCGAACGGTGCCGGTCGACGTGTCAATCTGGTTGTCGAGAGTCAGCAAGGTTCCGGTTGCTACCTTCGTTTCAGCAGACCGGTCAAAAGCTTCCAGAGCAAGAGGTTTGTGTTGACGAAGTTGCGTTTGAACCTCTCCGAGATGATCTTCCGCCACGTTGAACACAACCGTAATCGGCTGGAGTTTGGTGA
>WNFS01002343.1_pt1 | contig 15084 bp, 11 predicted proteins | sample 5400141 | NCBI WGS metagenome assembly WNFS01 (sample SAMN13153358, study PRJNA577476) | soil metagenome | isolation source: 60 cm saprolite under Madrone tree | place: USA:California | collected 2016-06-14
GTTCAAGGACGCCATGCTGCCGCAGGTGCTGGCGACCCCGGTCATGATCCTGATCATGGAAAACGCAGCCCTCAATGCGGTCAGGCCATTTCTGGATGTGGGCGAGAGCGCGGTAGGCACTGCGATAGATGTCCGGCACCTTGCCGCTACGCCGGTGGGCCACAATGTTCGAGCCGAAGCCGAGATCATCAAGGTCGAAGGAAAGCGAATCGAATTCAAGGTTTCGGCCAGCGACGAGATGGAGGAGATCGGCAACGGCCTTCATCAGAGAGTGGTAATCAATCTTCGCTCGTTCAACGAGCGTCTCGCCACCAAGAACAAGCGTTAGCCGTGCGAAAATAGGACCTTCGGCCGCCTGCTCTCATCGGGACATTCCGCGTCCACCGCGCAGAACGCGGCCCTTGCGGGCACTTTGATAAATTTCGTGCGTTTTTTGAATTCGTCATGACCTTCAAAAGACGAGGGTGGAATGGCGTCGCGTATATTTCGCGCCGGGTTCCTCGACGGCCGGCGAGGACGGTATCGACCGACAGATCTTGTGCGCCAACGGCGGGGCCATTTGTCCGTTCGATGTGACGAGGCTTGGTTCCGTGAACAATCCAAGAACGGATCGGATATTGGAATGCGCAAGATCATCGTTGTCACCGGCGCCTCAAACGGTTTCGGCCGATTGGCATCCAACGCGTTGGCCCGAGCCGGGCACACGGTATACGCCTCGATGCCGATGCGCGAAACGACAGGCCGCAATGCGTCCCGGGCCGCCGAGGTCAAGGCCTTCGCCAGGCAACACAGCGCCGATCTGCATGCGATCGAGCTCGACGTCGCCTCGCAAGAATCCGTGAATGCGGCAATCGCCGAGATTATTTCCAGAAACAACCAGCTCGATGTGGTGGTGCATAGTGCCAACCATACGGCCTACGGACCAGCGGAGGCTTTCACGCCAGAGCAACTGGCCCAGCTTTACGATACCAATGTCGTGGGCGCGCAGCGGGTTAATCGCGCCGCCCTGCCGCAGTTGCGCAAGCAGGGCCAGGGCCTGCTGGTGTGGGTTTCTTCGAGCGGTACGCGCGGTGGCACCCCGCCTTATCTGGGTCCCTATTTCGCCGCCAAGGCGGCGATGGACGCCCTCGCGGTCAGCTATGCCGGCGAACTCGCGCGCTGGGGAATCGAAACCACCATCATCGTGCCTGGATCCTTCACCAAGGGAACCAACTATTACGCTCACTCGGGCAGGCCGGCCGATGCGGTAAGGGCCGAGGAATACGCCGATGGCCCGACAGCCGACATCAGCGAGATCACGCTGAGGGGTTTAGCCGCTCTTGGGCCGATGGACGCGGATCCGCAGGCGGTCGCAGACGCCATCGTCGAAGTGATCGACACACCGTTCGGCAGCCGCCCGTTTCGGGTCCATTTCGAACCATCCGACGATGGAGCTGCCATCGTCAACGGTGTCGCCGATCGCGCCCGCGCGGAACTCCTGCAGCTGATAGGCCTGGAGGATATCCTCAAGCCGACGATCATCGGCTGAGTAGAGCTCCGTTCCGATTGAATCGGAACGGAGCTCTACTTCTTGTTTTGACGCGTTTTCTTCACGCGAACCGGTATCCACCCCGGATCAAGTCCGGGGCAGGCTTTCGCTGGAAAACGCTCTAAGCCAGGATCTTGGGCCGTGCCCAGGCTCGAAGCGGCATTCACAAAACTTAACAAACGCTAATCAGCGATAACGGGCGTCTTTGACAGGCCGGACGTATGTTTTTGGCATCGCAACGACGCCGCCCTGCGCGAACCGTCCGGACATCGTCGAGCGAATAGGACATCAGCCGCCTCGCGCCAGGCGGACGCTCCGAGAGGAAAAGCGATGGATTTGCAAACCTTTAAGACGAAACCGAGCCTCCGCTACCCCGTTGCCTGTCACCCGTTGCGAACGTCGCGCGCCGGTTACGCTTTGGACAGCCTTTACGAGGAACGGAGCTGGCGTTGCCCCGCCCAAGACGACAGAAATGCGACAATCGATGCGGACATTCTGGTTTCACGATGGATCGATCCCAGGAGTTCCAGCCGCCACGAGCAGGCCGTGTCGTCACCCGACCGCCACGTGATTGGCGTCGCCCTGAAGACCACGAGCCTCAAGCTCACGAGGGGCCCACACACCATATTCGACGGGCTCATGCCCGCGGGAACGTTGCACGTCACGGGCCCGTCTCAGCCATTGACCGCCGAGTTTCGCGCGCCGTGCGACTTCATCCATTTCCATGTTTCGAACGAGTACCTGCGAAAGCGCCAGGACGCAGCGCGGCCCGGCCTGTCCCAGCCGATACGAGACCTGAACGATTTCGTTATCCGTGACCCGTTGGCGGAACTGCTCGGCCGGACGCTCGTCGAGGGCGGCAGGGCCGGCGACCGACTCTACGCGGAGAGCGTCGGCCAAACCCTGGTCATGCATATCGCGAGACTCGAGCTGCCGCGTCCCACCGTCAATGCGCTGCCCAAGTGGCGGCTAAAGCGTGTGCAGGAATATGTCGACGCGCACCTTGACGAGAGCATCAGCCTCGCCGACCTGGCGCAAGTGGCCGGCCTGTCGCGAATGCACTTCGCGGCGCAGTTCCGCGCGGCGACGGGATACCGTCCGCACGACTATCTGCTCTACCAGCGAATTGAGAGTGCGAAGGCGATGCTGTCCAGCACGGACACGCCGCTCTGCGAGATCGCGCTTAACGTGGGCTTCCAGGCTCAGGCACACTTCTCGACTGTGTTCAAACGCCTGACCGGAGAAACCCCGGCGCGCTGGCGGTTTTCTGTCATCCGCGACCGCCATTCCCCCGAAATGCCCCGCCGACCCGCGGCAGTGAACGGCAATCACACTGCGGCGTCGCTATGATCTTGCACTACTCGTTACACGTGAATTTGCGAGGCGACGAATGAGAAGCGACAAGATACGCGACATCTCCATGAACTTCGACAGCATTGCCGCGACATCGCTTGACGTTTCGTATGGCGATTCCGTTACGTCGGCGAGCGATCCAATGGCAATCGCCGACCGCCTGGCCAGGCTGGAAGAGCTACCCCCAACGCAGATCGAAGTTCGCGAAACGGTGCTGCAGGTGGGGCCGCTGGAGCTCGACCTCATTGAACGTACGGCCGAGCGGGCTGGACGCACGATTGATTTGCTGCCTAAAGAATTTCGTTTGCTCAGGTACATGATGCAGCACAGTGATCTCTTGCTGACACGGCGCACGCTACTTGAAGAGGTGTGGCATTACAGATTCATTCCGAAGACGAATCTTGTCGATGTGCACATGGGCCGGCTGCGCCACAAGGTGAACGGACCGAATGAAACACCGATGATCCGCAGTATCCGCGGCGCCGGATTTATCCTGCGGACACCTTCCTGAGTAATCCGCAGGTCCGCGCGAAGCAAATCCTTGCGGGGCACAAACAGCGAGCTTACAGCCCGACTGTTGCCCTCACTCTACTTGTCCCCCTCACCTCCGGCTCGAAACGCGATTGCCGCATTCGCCGGCGCACAACAATCGAATGCGCTGCCGACCGCTCTCAGGTGAGAACCTGAACCGAAACCATATTTGACGTTCATTCAGTCGTGACGGAAGGCGCACCGATCCGCCGTGAACTGGGCTTTGCGGACTGAGAGAAAAAAGCGGGGGCCGTCCGTCATGTGGGACAGGAGTGGGACGGCCCCAGGGCTCGGCTACCGGGGAAGCGCGCGAGCCCAACTCTTCCGGAGCAAGTCTTCGGGAGCAGCAGGTCTTCAGGAGAAGCTTGATGTGCTTCAGTGGTTCAACGAAGTCACCATGACATGCCAGGCCAACCAGATCATTCGTACGCGCACGGGGTTTTCGGTTTCGCCGGAGCATCACACTCTTCGCATATTCCAGGCCTGAACCGGTTCGAGAAATACCTGCTGACAGCGGTGCCCGGCCTAGCCCTGCCGTGTGCATTCGAACAGGAACCAGGTACGCCTCTCGGTCTCGTCGATCCAGTTTTCCAGCAGGCTTGCCGTGGCAATGTCGCCTGCCTCATCGCACAGCAAGTGGGCCTGACGCATGCTGCGCGAAAGCTGCGCGTTATCGTCCCTAAGCTCGGCGAGCATATCGGGCGGGCTCACATACTCGGCATCATTGTCCAGGATGCGCTGGACCCGGGTGACGTGCCCGGCAGAACGAAGGGTCGTGCCGCCGATCTTTCGCACGCGTTCGGCCAGCGGATCGGTCATGGCGAAGATCTGATCGCCCTGATCGTCCAGCAGCAGATGATAGTCGCGGAAATGCGGACCGGACATATGCCAATGGAAGTTCTTGGTTTTCATGTAAAGGGCGAACACGTCCGCAAGGAGCGCGGTCAGCGCAGCTGAAATATCGCGAACGGCGTCCGCAGAAAGCGCGGTAGGCGTCGAAAGCGGAGCGGTGCGCAGCATGTGCGCCAATTCCTTGTTCATTGCTGAATTCCTTATCGAGGGACGGCCGGATGCCAAAGCATGGTATCCGGTTATCTGGATTCATCGCCGCACCATGCAAGGAATGGACGCCCGCATCTTCCGGGAACAGAGACATTTTTTCTTGAACGCACGGCTTTCAGCCATCAAGCATTCGTGTGCAAAGACGCGAGCATACATGCCCGCGACACCAATACGCGTCGATGTCCTCGATCAGGCGCCGGTTCGTATTCGCAACTCGTCCAGCAACTGCCTGGCCGTCTTCAGGCCGGGACTATCGAAACCTTCGGTGAACCGGTCATATGCCGGCGCCAGCACGTCCCGCGCCTCGCCGAAACGGCCCTGCGTCACCCACAACCGCGCCAGACTTGTCGCGGTTCGCAATTCCCATGCGAGCGCCGCCTGCTGCCTCGCCATCTCGAGCGACTGAATCAGGAGACCCTCAGCCCGGACTGGATCCGGCGGTTGCGCCGAAACCAGAATATCCGCCTTGATACGCAGCAGTTCGGGCATGCCGAACAAATCCTCATTGTGCTCAACCAATGCGATGGCTTCGTCGATGGTATCGAGAGCTTCGTCTCCCCGTCCCGTCATCGAGAGACCTTCCGCCAGCGCAGTGCTGAAAGCCGTCTGCAAGCCGTATCGATGAGCGCGCAATGCTTCCAAAGAACGGCGTAGCAGGACGATGCCCGCTTCCACGTCACCGCGCCTGACCAGGAGCTCGCCCTTGGCGCCCAGGCCGATCGTCTGGTATGGCGCCAGCGCGTGTTTTTCGGCCTGCGCGGTGAATCTGTCGGTGTATTCCTCGGCGCTTTCCAGATCCTCGTTCCAAAGAAAAACCGACATCGCCCAGAGCAGCGCCATGCACAATTTGATCGGATGATTGAGGCGGATGGCTTCCTCAACGGACTGTCGCGCGAACGTCACCGCCTGATCCGGGCAGCCCCGAATCCAAAGGACTCGGGCCAGGGTAATGCGAGCGCGATTGCGATAGTCGAAGCCGAGATGCAGAGAGTTGATCTGTGGCGAAAGCGGCAGCTGCGCCAAAGCGGATTCCAGATAGCCGAGAGCGGCGATGCTATTGCCTTCCAGATGGTGGGAAATCCCAAGCGCCACCTGAATCTGCCCGAGCAGAACCGGGTCGCCGATCTCTGTCGCAACACCTTCGCCACGTTGGGCAAATGCCAGCGCTTCCCGGAAATTCCCAATTCTGACATGGAAGAGGTGAAGTCGTTCAAGCAGACGAAGCTGACTATGCAAGTCGCCCAATCGCTCCGCAAGCTCGAGACCTCGGAGCAGCGAGTTGCCGACCTGCTCGCTGTTGCCTCTGGTAAACATGAGCGACAGGCCAAGGGCCGCGTGGAGGTCCATCTCACGTCGAGTACCTCGATTGCCGTCATCGAGCGCCGCGACCGCCCGCTCGGTCCAACGATGACATTCGGTCAATAGCGACATCTCAAGAAACAGCGGGGCCGAGGCCGCGGCGAGAGCAACGCCCAGCACGCCATTGCCGCGTTCCGAGAAACACCATTCCAGCGCGGTGCGGACATTTCCGAGCTGATCTGCAAATATCGCAAAACTCTTCGCCTGCAGGGGCGTAAACGAATTGCCGTCGACCCGCTCAAATAACTCAAGGAAGTACTTTGCGTGACGTCGCTTCACGTCGCCCGCTTCACCGCTTTCGGACAGCTTTGCGGAAGCGTAGGCCCGCGTGGTGTCAAGCAGGCGATATCGCGTCGCCGGCACACTGGTGTCCGCGGATATCAGGGATTTCGCAACCAGACCGACCAGGACCGTCACGACCTGAGTTTCATCGATGTCATCGCCCGTCGCGACCGCGCGAGCCCCTTCGAGAGTGACGACGCCGACGAACACCGAAAGCCTGCACAGGATCGAACGCTCAAGCGTCGACAACAGATCATAACTCCAGTCCAGCGTCGCGCTCAGCGTCTGATGCCGCGGCAGCGCCGTGCGCCGGCCATCCCAGAGCAGCTTGAAGCGGTCGTTCAGCAACGCCATGGTTTCCTGGACGCCGTAAACATCGATTCGGCCGGCTGCGAGTTCGATCGCAAGGGCCATCCCGTCCAGCCGCCGGCAGATTTCGCCAACGACAGGCGCATCGGCGTCGTTCAACTCAAAGCGGCGGCCGCCGGCGATCGCGCGCTCGACGAACAGCTGCACCGCCGGAAAATCGAGCGCCTGTGCCGCCGTGAGACCGGCATCATCGGGCGGGCTAGCCAGCGGCGACAGCCGATGAACGTGCTCGCCTTCGACACGCAGCGATTCCCGGCTGGTCGCCAGAATATGCGCCTGCGGCGCGCCCTCGAAAATCCGCTCCGCCAGCGCCGCCGCCGTCTCGATCACATGCTCGCAGCTATCGAGGATCAACAGCATCCGCTTGTCTCGGAGGAAGGCGATCAGACCGGGGATTGGATCTGCCGACTGAACCAGGAGTCCAAGTGTCGAGGCGACCGCGCCTGGCACCAGAACAGGATCGTTGAGCGGGCCGAGATCGAAAAAGTGAGCGGCGCCGGCAAACTCCGCCAGCAGTTCATGGCCCACAGAGACGGCGACAGTGGTCTTGCCGATGCCACCCGGTCCGGCGATGGTGACGAAGCGCTCGGTCTTCAGTTGCTCCGATATTTCCTGAACGGTTTGGTGACGCCCCACCATTCGTGTCGGTCGGGTCGGCAGATTGTGAGCCTGGCCAGACTTCGAGTTCGCCGTCATCGGAAGCGCCGGCTCGCTCGAACGCGAGACCGGCGCCACAAAGCAATAACCCTGTCCGGTGAGCGTGGTGACATATCTGGCGCCCGCCTCGCCGTCGCCCAGCGCCTTGCGAAGTGCGGCGACATGGACGCGAAGGCTACTCTCGTCGACCGTGGCGTCCGGCCAGACCCGCGCCATCAATTCATTCTTGCTGACAACCCTGCTCGCTTGCTCGACCAGAGCGATCAGGATATCGAGCGCCCGGCCGCTAAGATGAAGCGGGGTACCCTTCCTTTCGATCAGTCGCTGCGCCGCGTGCAGCCGGAACGGACCAAATGAGATGACTTCGTCCGTCGTCGCGCCGGCATCGATTCCATTTTCGCGCTGAGTGCGTTTACCGGGCACGCCCGACATTGTTTGGGCCCTCGAAGATAAGTCCAACTCTGTGATCGACCACGCCGACAGGCGATATCGGACGCTCAATTTAAGCGTGTAGATCGGCGATCTCAAGTTTACCCGAGGCGACCGGCGGCGACGATCTCCTTGGAGGCGACGGATTGTCGCCCGGTTTGCCCATAATGTGTTCAACAGGATACCAGGGAGACGATGGGGTCCCGAGCAAGCCAACGGATTTGACCTGCGACACGGCCTGCCCTTGGTCACAAAATGATCGCCAGCCTGTCCAGCAACGCCTTCGCTGCTTTCAGATCGGAACTCTCGAAGCCTTCCGTGTACCGATCAAATACCGGCGCCAGCAAGTCCCGCGCCTCCTGATGACGGCCCTGCATCGACCGCAACCGCGCGAAACTCGTCGCGGTTCGCAGCTCCCAGGCCAGCGCGTGCTGCCTGCCGGCCAATTCGAGGGATCCCTGCAAAAGCTCTTCCGCCCGGAGCAGATCCGCCTGTGGCGCGGACATCAGGATCGTCGCCTTGATACGCAGCAGCTCCGCCAAGCCGACAGCCTGCCCGTTGGACTCGACCCGGGTAATCGCGTCATCGACGGCAATCAAGGCCGCATCTCGCTGGCCGGTCTTCGCGAGGCCTTCCGCCAAAATGCCGAGAAATGTCGGATTGTGCAGCTCGTAGCGATCAGCCCGCAACGTATCAATGGCGTGACGCAACAACTGAACGCCAGCCTCGGCTTCACCGTAATGGATCGCCAGTGCGCCCTTCAGGCCAAGGCCGACCCCATGTATTAGCGATGATCCCAGCGAAGCTTGAAGCTCCATTTCTCGCCGCGTGCCACGGTCAGCGTCGCCGAGTGCCGCGAGCGCCCTGCCGGTCAGGCGATGGCATTCGGTCAGCAACGACAGCTCGGATAAGAATGGCGCGGCGACGGCTGCAAGCGATGTGCCGATGCCGACATCGTCCCGCGACGAGAAGCTCCATTCCAGTGCGACGCGGGCGTTGCCGAGCAGCTCCGAGCGCAAATTGGAATCGTTGGTCGATACCAAAAGATCGGTTTCGGTTCGCTCGAACAGTTCACGATAGTAAATCGCGTGGCGTCGCTTGATCGCGTCCGCTTCGCCGCTTTCGACCAGCTTGCCCGCGGCATAGGCGCGGGTGGTGTCGAGCAGCCGATAGCGCGTGGTCGTATCGCCTGCACTCACCGCGATGAGAGATTTCGTAACCAGACTTACAACGGACGCTACAATTTGCGCACCGTCAACGTCATCGTCTGCGGCGACCGAGCGGGCCGCATCGAGGGGGAAGATGCCGGTGAATACCGAGAGCCTGCGGAGAACTAGACGCTCATGCTCCGACAGCAGATCATAACTCCAGTCCAGCGTCGCGCGCAGCATTTGGTGCCGCGGCAGCGCCGAGCGCCGCCCCTCCCAGAGCAGCTTGAAGCGGTCGTTCAACAGCACCAGGGTTTCCTGAATCCCGTAGGCATCGGCGCGGCCGGCGGCGAGTTCGATCGCAAGGGCTATTCCATCCAGCCGGCGGCAGATTTCAGCGACGACGGGCGCATCGGCATCGTTCAATTCAAAGCGGCGGCCGCTGGCGATCGCACGCTCGACGAAGAGCTGCACCGCCGGGAAATCCAGCGCCTGCGCCGCGGTGAGACCGGCGTCATCGGGCGGACTCCCCAGCGGGGACAGCCGATGAACATGTTCGCCTTCGACACGCAGCGATTCCCGGCTGGTCGCCAGAATGTGCAGCTGCGGTGCCTCCTCGAAAATGTGTTCCGCCAGCGCCGCCGCGGTCTCGATCACGTGCTCGCAGCTATCGAGGATCAACAGCATCCGTTTGCCGCGGAGGAAACCTATCAGACCGCGGGTTGGATCCGCGGACTGAACCGGCAGCCCGAGCGCCGAGGCCACCGTGCCCGGAATGAGAAGAGGATCGTTGAGCGGTCCAAGATCAAGAAACTGAATGGCACCGGCAAACTCGGTAAGCAGCTCATAACCTACCGAGACCGCGACGGTGGTCTTGCCGATGCCACCCGGTCCCACGATGGTGACGAAGCGCTCGGTCTTCAGTTGCTCCGATATTTCCTGAACGGTCTGGTCGCGCCCCACCATTCGTGTCAGGCGGGTCGGAAGATTGTGGGCTTGACCGGGCTTCGAGGCCACCGTCTCCAAGGGTCTTGGCGCACTCGAACGCGAGACCGGCGCCACGAAACAATAGCCCTGCCCCGTAAGCGTCGTCAGATACCTGGCTCGGACTCTCCATCCCCCAGTGCCTTGCGAAGGGCGGCGACATGGACCCGGAGGCTACCCTCGTCGACCGTGACACCCGGCCAGACCCGCGCCATCAGATCGTTCTTGCTGACCACCTCGCCCGCATGCTCGACCAGAACAATGAGAATATCGAGCGCGCGGCCGCCAAGATGAAGCGGGACGCCCTCCCTTTCGATCAGCCTCTGCGCCGCGTACAGCCGGAACGGTCCGAACGAAATGATTTCATCCGTCTGCGGATTTTCCTCAATGCCTTGGCTCATTTTGCGAATAATACTGCAAGGGCGAGCCGGCTCAAGGCGGTGTCGACCGCTGACCAGCATTGCAACGGCAGCGGGGCGCATCATGCGAACCGTTCGACTGCGCGCGGCGTCCGCACAGGACCAGCCGCGCTTCGATCACTGCGACGTCTGTTTCCTGAGCGCCGCCACGTCTTGTGCTGTCATATGAGCCGGCTTGCTGCCGAAGCGCGCGGTGACATAGTTGGCCACGGCTGCAATCTCGACATCGGAATAGGCATTGCCGAACGCAGGCATCGAGACCGCACCCTCCGGCGTGTGTCGCTTGGTCCCGGAAATCACGATCTGGGCGACGTTGGTCGCACCGGGATCGTTGACCGCCCACGCACCGGTGAGCGTGGCGAAGGGCGAGATCGAGCTTTCGCCGCTCCAGCCGTGGCAACTGACGCAGGCGCCTTCGAACACCATCTTGCCGCGTGGATCCGGCGCGCCGCCGCCATCCCTGTGCGACGCAGGTGCTGATGGCGCCAGCGTCGCCGGCAGATCGGTCGAGGCGGTCGGCGGCACGCTGCGCAAATAGGCCACCACGGCGCGGATGTCTTCCGGCGCTAGCTTGCTCAAGCTGTGGTCGACCGCTTCACCCATCGGCCCCGAGGCGGTGCCGTGGCCATCCGCATGTCCGATCGAAAGATAGGAGACCAGATCGTCGTCCCGCCAGGCGCCGACGCCGGTGGTCTTGTCCGAGCTGATGTTGAAGGCGCGCCAGCCAGCCGTCACCGCGCCGGCGAATTTCAAGCGGTTGTTGAGCGCGAACGCCAGGTTTCGCGGCGTATGGCATTCACCGCAATGGGCCAGCGCCTCGGCGAGATAAGCGCCTCTGTTCCATTCCGGGCTTTTCGACGTGTCGGGCTGAAAGCGCGTATCCGGATTGAACAGCGCCGACCAGAAACCCATCGCCCAGCGCTGGTTGAATGGAAACGTCAGCGTATTCTCGGACGCGGCCGCGCGCACCGGCGGCAGGCTGAACAGATAGGCCTTGATCGCCAGCGCGTCGGCGTCGCTTATATAAGTGTAGGACGTGAACGGCATCGCCGGATAAAGCCGTGCGCCATCCCTGCGGATGCCACGGTGCATCGCGGCCAGAAAATCCTGGTCGCTGTAATTGCCGATGCCGGTCTCCTTGTCCGGTGTGATGTTGGTCGAATAAAGCGTGCCGAACGGCAGCTTGAATCCCAGACCGCCGGCATATTCTTTCCCGCCTGCCGTGGTGTGGCAGACCATGCAGTCCGCCGCCCGCGCCAAATAAGCGCCACGCTCCACGACGCTTGCCTGCGCCAGCGCCGCCGGCACGCCGGCGGGATTGGCGCCGCGATAGTCCGCAAGCGCCACTTTCGGACCATCCGCGAATGCCATCGGACCGGGGCCGCGGACAATCCAAAGTCCGATCGCCACCGCAACCACCACGATCGCGACAACGCTCAGGAGAATGCGACGCGCGGCCGGGCTCATGCTTTTTTCCCTGCTGATATAAGTGCCCGGTCGATCGGCAGCCGCCGCAAGGCCACACCGGTCGCGGCATAGATGGCGTTGCGCAATGCGGGCGGCCCGGCGTTGACGCCGGTCTCGCCGATGCCGCCGGGCGGTTCGCCGCTCTTGACGACATGAACCTCGATCTTCGGCGTCTGGTCGATGCGGAGCATCCGGTAGTCATGGAAGTTGGACTGCTGGACCCGTCCCTTGTCGATGGTGATTTCGCCATAGAGTGCTGCAGTGAGGCCGAAGATCAGCCCGCCCTCGAGCTGCGCCTTGATGGTATCGGGATTGACAGCGATGCCGGTATCCACCACCGAGGTGACGCGACGGAGCTGCACCTCGCCGTGCTCGTCGACTTCGGCTTCGACCACCGTCGCGATGAAGGTTTCGAACGACGGCTGCACGCACACGCCGCGCCCGACGCGCGCCGGCAGCGGCTGACCCCAATTGGATTTTTCCGCCGCGAGATTGAGGGCTGCCAGCAGACGCGGCTTTTTCCCGAGCATCGAGCGGCGGAACTCCACCGGGTCCTTGCCCGCCTTGCGGGCAAGCTCGTCCATGAAACATTCGACGGCGAACACGTTGTTGTTGGGGCCGACGCCGCGCCAGAATCCGGTCGGCACCGCGGGCGGTTCGGCGCGCACATATTCGACATGAAAATTGGGAATGTCGTAGGGCATGTCGGCGCCGGCATCGATGGCGTCGATGTCGATGCCTTTCTGGAAGGCCGGCGGCAGCCAGCGCGCCAGGATCGCCGAACCGGTGACCCGATATTTCCAGCCGACGATCTTGCCGTCGGACAAAGTCGCGGCAATCGTGTCGCGGTACACCGGGCGATAGACATCGTGCTGGATGTCCTCTTCGCGAGTCCAAACCACCTTGACCGGTCCATCGACCTGCTTGGCGACGCGGACCGCCGCAACCACCATGTCCGGCTCGAGCTTGCGGCCGAAGCCGCCGCCGAGCAGATGATTGTTGACGATCACTTTCTCGACCGCGAGTCCGGCCGCTTTCGCCGCCTCCGCCTGCACCCGGCTTACGATCTGCGTGCCGGTCCAGATTTCACAGGAGTCGGGCTTGAAATGAACCGTGGCGTTTAACGGCTCCATCGTGGCATGGGCGAGAAACGGAAGCTCGAATGCGGCTTCGAGTTTTTCGCCGGTAGCTAACCCCTTGGCGATGTCGCCAATGGATTTGGCGACCGCGCCGTCCTTCTCGCTGGCCGTGCGCAGATCCTGCCAGATGTCCTTTGAGCTGATGCGCGCGTTCGGACCTTCATTCCAGGTCACCTTGAGAGCATCGAGCCCCTTCTTGGCCGCCCACATGTGATCGCCGACCACGGCGACCATATCGTCGAGCACGACAATCTGCTGCACGCCCGGGATTTTCCTGGCGGCGCTGTCATCGACCTTGTCAACTTTGCCGCCGAATACCGGGCAGGCCGCGACGGTCGCGAACTTCATGCCGGGAAGCATCGCGTCGAGCCCATAGACGGCTTTGCCGTTGACCTTGTCCGGCGTGTCGAAGCGCTTCAGCGGCGTGCCGATCAGCGTGAAATCCTTGGGATCCTTCAGCGCGACTTCCTTTGGCGGCGTCTGGCTGCCGGCGGCGGCCGCCAGTGCGCCATAGGAAAGTTTGCGCCCGCTCTCCTTGTGCGTGACCTCGCCATTCGCGGTCGTGCAGCTTGCGGGCTCGACCTGCCATTGCTGGGCGGCGGCCTGCACCAGCATGGCGCGCGCGCCGGCACCCGCATTGCGCAGCGGCTTCCAGAACGCCCGGATCGAGTTGGAATTGCCGGTAACCTGAAGACCGAAAGTCGGATTGCCGTAAAGTTTGTCGTTCGGCGGCGCGTGCTGCAACGTGACCTGCTTAAGATCGGCGTCGAGTTCTTCGGCCAATATCATCGCAATCGACGTGTAGACGCCCTGTCCCATCTCGACCTGCGGCATCACCAGCGTGGTATGGCCTGTGACGTCGATGCGAATGAAGGCGTTGGGCGCGAACTTGCCGTCGGTCACATCGGGCGGCTGCACCGGCTCGTTGACCGCCGCCCGAACCGGCAGATGGAATGCGAGCAGAAACCCGCCCGCCAAACCGGCCGTCAGCAGCGCGCGGCGCGAAACTCGATCGGCAATATTTTCTGCAACTGTCATGGCGCGCTCCTACGACTGACGTCCGGACGCGGCCTGCTTGATCGCCGCCCGAATGCGCACGTAAGTGCCGCAGCGGCAGATGTTTCCCGCCATCGCGGCGTCGATGTCGGCATCATCCGGATTGGGCGTCGCCGCGAGCAGGGCCGCGGCCGACATGATCTGGCCCGATTGGCAATAGCCGCACTGGATCACTTCAAGGTCGAGCCAGGCTTTTTGCACCTTGGCGCCGGCGGGCGAAGCGCCGATGCCTTCGATCGTGGTGACGGCGCGATCGCGCACCGCGCCCACCGGCAGCATGCAGGAACGTACCGGCTTGCCGTCGACATGCACGGTGCAGGCGCCGCATTGGGCAATGCCGCAACCGAATTTCGTTCCGGTCATGCCGAGCACGTCACGCAGCACCCAGAGCAGCGGCATCTCGGCCGGCGCGTCGAACGATTTCGGTTCGCCATTGATTGTCAGGGTTGTCGCCACCAGAATTCTCCAATTTCGCAGCCGGCGAGACGAGGCTCGCTAACCAGCTAGTTCGTCCTCGCCCGACTGCCCCGGCTTCGATTGGTTGCGAGACGGCCACATCGATTCTAGACGACGATGGCCGCAGCCAGGTCGTCTGCGATGGCACAACGTAAGCTGGGGGCGAGACATGACATATCAACGTTGCAGACAACCGCGCTGGCGCCGTTCACTGCATCGTGACAATGATCAGCCGTCACATCTTTCAGAACGGCGGGGATTTTTCCAGAACGCACGTTTTCAGCATCGACGGGATGCCCGCGGTTGATCTCGATCGAGGACCGCCCGCTTCACCCGCCAGGGCCGTTCGAGAACACCCGGCTGGCCAGCACGTCCGACGCCTCCAGCGACATGATATCCTCGGCGGTCAGGACGCGATCGAGATCGGCGACCAGACGGTTGGCCTGGCGCAGCCGCATGCGGTCAAGCGCATTTCGGATCGAGCGTGCGTTGGAAAACAGCGGCTGGGTCTTGCGCAAGCCGACATCCGGTCGCCGTAGCCGGCAAGGATCACCACCAGATCCTCGCGTTGCGATTCCATCACCTGCAGCAGGATCTCGATCGCTTCCTGCCCGTAGTCGCGTTCGTTGTCGGGGCGGTGCAGGTAGTAGGCCTCGTCGATGAACAGCACGCCGCCCATCGCCTTTTTCAGAATTTCCTTGGTCTTCGGCGCGGTGTGGCCGATATACTGCCCCACCAGCTCATCGCGGGTGACCGACACCACCTGGCCGCGGCGCACGAAGCCGAGCTTGTGAAGGATGCTGGCGATCCGCAGCGCCACCGTGGTCTTGCCGGTGCCGGGATTG
>WNFS01002099.1_pt1 | contig 15079 bp, 21 predicted proteins | sample 5400141 | NCBI WGS metagenome assembly WNFS01 (sample SAMN13153358, study PRJNA577476) | soil metagenome | isolation source: 60 cm saprolite under Madrone tree | place: USA:California | collected 2016-06-14
CGACAGCATTGGCATTACGACGAACAAGCAGGTCATCCCAGACGATACGCGCCCACCCTTGCGTCCAAGTGGGCTGCGCCTCGGCACGCCAGCCTGCACCGCGCGCGGGATGTGCGAGGACGATATGGGAAGAATCGCGCAATGGATAGTCAAGACACTGCGCCACCCCAAGGACACCGCAGAGGTCGAAGCGACGCATGAGGAGGTAAAGGCAATGTGCAGGCGCTATCCAGTGCCGGGGATCTCGTAATTCCATCTCGAAAAGCAGAAATGCACCCACGAATAGAATGGCACCGTTACAAGATCGACAGAAATAGCGTCCATGTGCTTACGCGACTGACGCGCTCCGGCCGGTGCAAGCCGATGCACGCCATCGGCGCGCCAGCAATCGTATGAAGCTGCTGCTCGCCGACCGAAGAACAGTTGAAGCGCAGACTGATGGGTGCTGGGAGCCAGGTTCGTCAGCCGCTCCAGACGGCCGACCTGATGGCTAGCTATAGCTAGTTACCACGTCCAAGGTGCCAGCTTCCAGGGCCGCGTCAGCCTTTTGGTCGTCGCCGATCCGCTGCTTCCGACAGGATCAGACATCAGTCGATCAGCAAAACCACATACATAGTGTCACGCTGAAGGGTCTTCGTAGGTCTCAAAGAGCGCAGAGAATTTTAAGTCCCTTGCGTCTACCAGTTTCGCCGCGTCCGCTTTGGTCGCCAGATCAGATACTTAGCGCGTTTTCTGGCGAAGTGGAATGAGCCTCGCCGGGAGAACGCGCTCCTTTCCACAGTAGAGCGCGTTGCTTAAGGCAAAGCCTCAATGCCGACACCTGCCGGTGGTTTACGCAACCTCAATGTTGTCCACTTACGAAGGTCGCATGATCGTTCGCATTTCCCTTTCCCGGCCATTGTCGCGGAGCGCCGCGGCGCTGGCAGTGCTTGGCCTTGGACTTGGCGGCTGCGCCGATATGAGCGACAACGTGTCCACCGCCTTCGCCGATCCCGCCAAATACGACCTGTACGAGTGCAAGCAACTGGAGCCGGAGCGCAAGAGCCTCGCCGCCCGCGGGGCGGAGTTGCAGGGCCTGATGGCGAAGGCCCAGACCGGGGTTGCCGGTCCTGTCGTGGCCGAGCTCGCCTATCGCAACGACTACATCGCCGTGCGCGGCCAAGCGAAATTGGCCGAGGAAGCCTGGCAACGCAACAAATGCGTCGCCACCCCGGCGCCAGCGCCTGCGGCCGCGTCAACCCCGCCCGCAAAAAAGACCAAACGTGCGAAATCGCCGGTACTGCCGGGCACCGCGATCGATTAAGCGCGGCACAAGGCCGCTCTAGGCCCGCCAGGCATAGATCCAGTCCTGTCGCGCCAGCATGCGCCGCGCGCCCATCGCCTTGATCGCGAGGTCGCGCGCGTAAGCCGCCGGACCCCGAAGATGATAGATTCGCCCGGATTGCCGCGCGGCGCGCTGGACCCGCGCCACGCGCGGGCGGCGCAGCTGCGCGTAGTTTTTTAGCGCGGCCGGGATGCCGGCGGCGTTTTCCCCAATTCTTTCACCCAGGCACCTTGCCAGCACCGCGGCATCCTCGATCGCCATTCCGGCGCCTTGCGCGGCAAACGGCAGCATGGCGTGGGCGGCATCCCCCAACAAGGCGATGGCGCCGGCGGTCCATTCGCCGCCATCGGGGATCGTGAACAGCGCCCATTTCCGCCAGTCATCGACAGCACCAACGATCATCCGCGCGTTGCCCGGCCACCGCGCCGATGCGAACGCGTTCTTGATCTCGCAGACCTCGCCCGGGGCGCTCCAGCCCGGCCTGTTCCAGGTTCCCGGCACGACGGCGACGACGTTGATCTTTCGCGCGGCGGATATCGGATAAGCGACCAGATGCGCCTCCGGTCCCATCCAGATCTGGACCCGGCAGGAAGCATATTCGCGCGGCAATTGCGTGGTATCGAGCGTTCCGCGCCAGGCGATCAGCCCGGAGAACTGCGGTTGCACCTCGGGAAACAAATGATGCCGGACCGTGGACCAGATTCCGTCGGCGCCCACCACCGCCACCGCCAGGTCCTGCTGGCGCGTCATGCCGCTGCGCTGGACCACGGTCAGTCCCTTGGCGTGAGGCACGACGTCTTCGAACTGGCAGCCGAGCCGCAACTCGATATCGGGATGTTCGTTGACCTGAGCCTGCAGCGCCGCCTGCAGGTCGGCGCGATGCATCACCCAGTAGGGCGCGCCGGCGCGCGACGTGACGGCTTCACCGAGCGGCAGGCGGATGACCTCACCGCCGCGTTGCGCGCTCATGATGCTGATGGCCTCGGGCGTGACCGCGCGCGCGGCGAGCCGGGGCTGCAGGCCCAGGTCGATCAGCACGCGGCTGGCGTTGGGTGAGAGCTGCAGGCCGGCACCGGCTTCCTCGAGGCGCTCGGCTTTTTCGAGAACGACGACGCGAAAGCCTCGTGCCGCCAGCGCCAGCGCCGCCGTCAATCCTCCGATCCCGGCACCAGCGACGACGATGGTGCGTGAGCCGGCCACCGGCCGCTCAGGCGACTTTATCCTTCAGCACGCATTCGGGCGGCCGGGCCTCGCCGGCCTTGAGGTCGGCGGCGTAACGATACAGGGTGGAGCAATAGGGGCAGATGATCTCGTTGTCGTTGCCAAGATCGAGGAAAACATGCGGGTGGTCAAACGGCGGATTGGCGCCCACACACATGAATTCCTGCGAGCCGATCTCGATGACCGAAACGCCGGCATCGTTGTGAAAATGTGGAACGATATGATCGGACATTGGATTCACCGTGAATAGCGATGGAGGCAGGCGCGGGGGGTCGAAACGCAGCGCACCATACTGGCGGGTGCAATTGATTCCTAGTGTCGCTGGTCCGCAGTTGCTGCACCCCTGCAGCACGCTTTTCGAGCGAACTAGCGGATTCGAAAGGAGACCAGATTTCTGATTCTGGTGTGGGCGTGGTTCAGAATTCTCTGTGGCGAACGCGACTGGCGCTCATGGAAGGAACTAGCCTACCACAGGGAGCCCCGATCGCTCATTCGCCCATGCAAATTCGACACAATATTGTCGTCCCAGAAAAGCCCTTCTTTCGTCGTGGCCGTTGTGTCTTAAAAGCGGCACACCATCTCAAGGGAGACGGTAACTTCGGGTTTTTGGGATGAAGCGGGCGCGGATCGGATCGGCTCTGGTTGGTACCACGGTGTGCGCGGTGGCGTGCGCGTTGCTGTGGCCGCATGCGCGCGACGCCGGCGCCATTCTGGCGGCACAGGACGATCCCGCTGCGCTCTCCGACATCCAGCTCAATTCCGCTCTGCGGGACAACAAGCCGGTCATCGCAGCGAATATCGAGGCGGCACTTGCCGCAAAAGATGCCGATCTCGCCAACAGCTTTGTCGAACTCGCCCGGGAAAAGGGCATTCCTGTTGCCGATGAGCTGTCGCGACGTGTATCCGAGGCCGTCACGGAAGAAAATTCGTCGTCACATTTTGCAAAACGCTTCGCCACCGGGCTGGTGACCGGAAACGCCGATGATGTCGCCAGCCTGTCGGGCACGGTCGCAGGCGACCTGTTCGTGTTCGGCGACATCAGGGACGTGGTGCGCGAAGGCAAGCATCTGGCAATGGGCGAGGACACCGATCGGCTGGTGCTGGGCCTGGCCACGGCGGGCCTTGCGGTAACGGCGGTGACCTATGTCTCGGTCGGTGGCGCGGTGCCGGTGCGCGCCGGTCTCACGCTGGTCAAGGATGCCCGCAAGGTCGGGCGGCTGGGCGAGGGGCTCACGCGATGGGCCAGCCGTTCCGCACGCGAGGTGGTTGACGCGCCGATGCTGCAACATGCGGTCGCATCCGGCTCGGTGATGCGGCCGGGGGAGACCATGACAGCGATCAGGGCGGCGTTTCGCGCCGAGAAGGCCGGCGGGCTCGTTCGTCTTGCCAAGGACGTCGGCCGCGTCAGTGAGAAGGCCGGCACCCGCGGCGCGCTCGAGACGTTGAAAATCGCCGAGGGCCCGAAGGATGTCGCTCGCGCCGCACGGCTGGCGGAATCCAAGGGCGGCCAGACCCGCGCGATCCTGAAACTGCTCGGCCGCGGCGCCTTGCTGCTGGCGGTCGGTGCATTCAATCTCTCGCTGTGGGTGTTCGGCGCGCTGCTGGCGCTGTTCGGCTTTCTGTCGTCGATCAAGGCCACCACCGAACGCCTGACCATGTCGTGGCTGCTCCGCAAGAAGGCGCGGCGGCTGCGCAAACAGGCGGCGGCGATGTCTGCGCATCAGGCTCTGGTGGCCGCCGCCGCGCCCGGTTAAAAGCCCGTCGTTTTTTCCGATCACCCAAATCTTGCCAAAAAATATGGAATGACCGATGCCGAGTTTTCACAACGGTGCTGTTGAGATTGCCTACCTCGACGAAGGCGAGGGCGATCCGATCCTGCTCGTGCATGGCTTTGCGTCGACCAAGAATGTGAACTGGGTGTACCCGGCCTGGGTTTCGGAACTGAAGAAAAACGGCCGCCGCGTCATCGCCCTCGACAATCGCGGCCATGGCGATTCAGCCAAGCTGTACGATGCCAGGGAGTATGAGATCGCCACCATGGCCGGGGACGTCAGCGCGCTGATGGATCACCTGGACATCGAGCGCGCGGACATCATGGGCTATTCGCTGGGATCACGGATGACGGCCGTGCTGGCGCAAAGTCAGCCGCAGCGGCTGCGCTCGGCGATTTTGGGCGGCATCGGCATAGGCCTGATCGAAGGCGGCGGTCCCGGCGAGAACGTCGCCGAGGCGCTGGAGGCGTCGTCGCTCGACGACGTCACCGATCCGGTGGGGCGGACGTTCCGGGCGTTTGCCGACCAGACCCGCTCCGATCGCCTGGCGCTGGCGGCCTGCCTGCGCGGCTCGCGGCGCTTGATGACAAAAGACGAAGCCGCCGGGATCACCGTGCCAGTGCTGATCGCGGTCGGCACCTCGGACGAAATCGCTGGCTCGGCGCAAGCGCTTGGCAAAATCATCCCCGGTGCGCGGGTGCTCGACATTCCCAACCGTGACCACATGAGGGCGGTCGGCGATAAGGTCTACAAGACCGGGGTGCTGGAATTTTTATCGGATCGCCCCTGATCGTCGGCTTGAATTCCCAGGATTGCCGACCACTTTGAACCCACGCTTTCAGCCCAAGCGGACTTCGGTCGGAATAAATAAAGCGTGTTATATCAATGCTTTGTATCACTTCGACGCCGGGGTCGGGGTTCACTTTTGCTAAAGTGGCTTAAGGACAGCCGTCCGCTCGCCGTGCTATAATGCCCGTCGAGATCAAACGAACTTGCGAGAGCAGCACATGGCCATGCATCAGATCAATCCACAGGGTGCGAAGCTGGCGGCACTCGATCCGATCTGGGATCGCGTGCGCAAGGAGGCGGAAGACATCGTCCGCCGCGAGCCGGAACTCGCCTCCTTTATCTATTCCACCGTGCTGCATCACGAACGGTTGGAGGATTCGGTGGTGCATCGCATCTCCGAGCGTCTCGATCATTCGGCGCTGTCGGGCGACTTGATCCGCCAGGCCTTTGACGAGGCGCTACGCGACGACCCCGATCTCGGCAACATCTTCCGTGCCGACATGGTGGCGGTATTTGACCGCGATCCGGCGACATCGCGCTTCATCGATCCGTTGCTTTACTTCAAGGGCTTCCACGCGCTGCAGACCCACCGTCTGGCGCATTGGCTCTATCACAAGGGCCGCAAGGATTTTGCGTCTTATCTGCAGAGCCGCTCCTCGGCGGTGTTCCAGACCGACATCAATCCCGCAGCCAAGATCGGCCGCGGCATCTTCCTCGATCACGCCACCGGTTTCGTGGTCGGCGAGACCGCCGTGATCGAAGACGACGTCTCAATCCTGCACGGCGTCACGCTAGGCGGCACCGGCAAGGAGAACGAGGATCGCCATCCCAAGATCCGCCACGGCGTATTGATCGGGGCGGGCGCGAAAATTCTCGGCAATATCGAGGTCGGCCATTGTGCCCGCATCGCCGCCGGCTCCGTGGTGGTGAAGCCCGTGCCTCACAATGTCACGGTGGCAGGGGTTCCCGCCAAGATCGTCGGCGAGGCCGGCTGCGCCGAACCTTCACGCACCATGGACCAAATGATCAACGCGATCGGACTTTGATTTCATAAGCGCGTATTCTTAAAATAAGGCATGCCTTCGGACCCGATCCGAAGGGCGAATGCCGGTTTTGCGATCAAAACACGCGAAAGTTATCGTGATAAAGCCGCTTGAATCACCTGTACGATTCTGCAAGTTAGGCCAGCAGTTCGTCTCGTTCTAAAAACTTCCCGAAACCTAAAATCGTATTGGAGACTGTCGTGGACGTTCAGGAAGTCAGAAAACTCGACGCCTATCTAAAGCGCCTGTTCGGCAATCAGAAAATTCGCGTGGTGCCGCGGCCGAAAAAAGACGATTCCGCTGAAGTCTATATCGGCGAGGAATTCATTGGCGTGCTGTTCGTCGACGATGAAGACGATGACCGCTCGTTTCAGTTCCAGATGGCGATCCTCGAGGACGATCTGGTCGAGCAGGGCTGAGGTTTTAGCCCGCTCACACTGACGTCATCCCTTCGCCCCATGCAACTGCAGCGTCAATCGCTCAATCGCATCGGCCACGTAGCGCCATTGTGCGAGCCAGCTCCGCGGAAAGCGAAATGTCAGATCGGCCCCGTCGATGCGGCGCTCGCTCAGGCACATCCCCGGGGTCGCCGCGTCGCGCGTGCAGCGCGCGCTGAGAGTCGGCGTGCTGGCTAGGAACAGGTCTTCATTGCTGTAAGGCGTGCCGTCCCGAAATGCGCGCATCGTCAATCCGTCCTGCCCGGGCTGCAACGTCTGCTCGAGATAGCGCGGATAGATGGTGCTGACGCGCAGATCCGGCGCCAGCGTGTCGTGATGCGCCGATATCGACAGGAAGATCCGGTCGATCGGCTGCATCGCTTGTTCCAGGGTATCGGCGCTGACGTGCCTTGGTCCGTCGGCAGCCTCCAGCGAAGGAAACGCGAAGCTGAGATCGATGCGTTCCTGCGCCCCAGAGTGACGTTGAATTTTCATGCGGACGGCGGCGGTCGGCACGTTGAAAAGTGTTGCGCCGATGCTGACCGGCAACCGCGCCGGAGTGCCTGCGGGATCCGGCACCCAGGTCGGCCACAGCAAATAGGCGACGAGGGCAATGGCGCCGGCGGTCGCCGCGCCCGCCAGCATGATCGCCATCATGTGGCCGCGCAGATCCCGGCGCGGGCCGCGCACAACCTGCTGGGCGGTTGAAAACAATGTCATGAGCGAAGCATTGTGAGGAGCGTCCAAGGGGCGGCCGAATCACCGCCGAATATGCCACGGGCCATCGAATTCCCGCACGATTTCACGGAATCGATGTCGCGCGGGCCATGCGCCAGCCGCGGATCCGGCCGCCGCCGTTAACCTTTCCTTAAGGATAGTGTGGCGGCGGGCGGCCAATTTTGCGAAGCAGGGCAGGTTCCCTAAAATTGCGAAAGACCTTCCCGATGTCGCCTGATGCGTTGAATTCGCTGTTCTCCCTCTGCATCGGTTTCGCGCTGGCCGGCGCGCTCGCCAGCGGATATCAGGCCTTGGTGCAGCGCCCTGCCGGTTTTGGGCTGCTGCAGGACGGGGTGGCGCCGAAGACGTTTGCAGCGGTGCCGTTCCTGGTTTTTGCCGCACCCTTCATCATCATGCGCAATACGCTGCGCGGCAAGCGGATCGAACGCCGCCGCGCCGAATTCGTCATGATGGCGACGGTACTGGCGGGGTTCTGGAGCCTGATGTCCGGCACGTTTTTCGTGATGACACTGCGCGCCGCCGGAGTGCTGGCCTGATCCATACGGCTATGCCAAAGTCTCCGCGAACAGGAGACCGGCATGGCGATCTACGAACTGGACGGGCAGGCGCCCGAACTCCCTAGTGACGGAAACTACTTTATCGCCGACACCGCCACAGTGATCGGCAAGGTCCGTCTGCACAATTCGGCGAGCGTGTGGTTCGGCGCGGTGTTGCGCGGCGATAACGAGTGGATCGAAATCGGCGAGAACGCCAATGTGCAGGACAACTCGACCTGTCACACCGACCTCGGCTTTCCGCTGACGATCGGGAAGAACTGCACCGTCGGTCACAATGTCATCCTGCACGGCTGCACGCTGGAGGAGGGCGCCCTGGTCGGGATGGGCTCGATCGTCATGAACGGTGCGAGGATCGGCCGCGGCAGCATCGTCGGCGCAGGGTCGGTCATTACCGAAGGCAAAGAGTTTCCCGAGCATTCGCTGATCATCGGATCGCCGGCGCGGGTGATCCGCACCCTCGATCCCGAACAGGTTGCCAGGATGGGAAGTGCAGCTAAATTCTACGTCGGCAACGGGCCGCGATTCAAAAAGGGTTTAAAGAAAATCGGCTGATGCCCAAGGTCATTTGTCGCCGGCGCACGCGTTCATCGATTGCGCAAGAGCAACTAATCTCACGCAGCGGCCGATCCTCCACGACGCCCTGAATGGGAGGCGCGCCGAAATTCGGACAGGCCTGGCGGAATGGTGTCGGTCAGAATCTCCTTCAGACGCATGGCTGCCGGCATCAGCGGCCGGCCGAGGTCGTAAAGCGACAGATCGATCGAAGGCAGTTTCGGAAGCTTGTAGGCCTTGCCGAGGACTTTGAGCCAATCCGGCAAATGCGCAGTGGTTCGCGGGCTTATCCCAAGGCCCGCCTCGACTGCCGCCCAAAGACCCGCCAGGCTTGGACTGGTAAATGCGATCCGCCAGGGAATCCCCGCCGCATCAAGCGCTGCGATACCTGCTTTCCGGAACACACAGGGCGCCTCGAACAGCACCAGGGGAACGGGCTCGGCCGGATCCCAGGCATGCTCCGCGCTCCCGATCCAGACCATCGGCAGGGTCGCCAGCCGTTCTGCTCCCGGATGCTGACCATCGCTGAAGAACATCGCCAGATCGAGCCTGCCTTTTTCCAGACGCTCGATCAGCACGGCGTTGCGGTCGACACTGGCTTCGACGCGGATCAGCGGGTGCGCCCGCTTGAACTGTCCCAACGCCGCCGGCAGCCAGGTTTCGGCAAAGTCGCTCGGCAAGCCGAACCGCACCACGCCTTCGAGACCAGAACCGCGCAATGCGGCTATCGCTTCGTCGTTGAGCGCCAACATCCGTCGGGCATATTTGAGAAGCAGTTCCCCGGGCTCGGTGAGCATCAAGCCGCGACCCTGCTTCCGGAACAGGCGCTGTCCGATCTTTTCTTCCAGCTTGCGCATTTGCTGGCTGACAGCCGATTGCGACCGTCCGACCTGTTCGGCCGCGCGGTTCATCCCGCCGAGATCTTCCGCGCTCACCAGGGTGCGAAGAAAGTCGATATCCAGATTGGTCGTTACAACAGTTCTGTTTTTCTGAACCATGACAGTAGATATATTCGTTTTTCTACTTTATGGGAAGCGCCTATATTGCCGGGAACAGACCGCCGCCGCAGATGATGGAGCGCCCCATGCCTTTTATTCGGATTACCGTCTCAGGACCGACGCTCGCGTCGAACCAGGTTTCGCTTCTCCAAATGGAGATGACGGAGTTGATGGCCTCCGTTCTCGGCAAGCGCGCCGATCTCACCAGTGTACTGGTGGAGCAGGCGGCAAGTGCCGGCTGGGCGATCGGGGGCACGCCGGTGAAGATCGCGGTTCATGTCGATGCCACGATCACCGCCGGCACCAACTCGGCCGAGGAGAAGGCGCGCTTCATCGAGAAAACCATGAGACTGCTCAAGAGCGTCCTTGGTTCCGAACTCCATCCTGCAACTTACGTCGTCGTGACCGAAGTGCCGGCAAACGCCTGGGGGTATGATGGCAGAACACAGGAAAGCCGGCAGCTGGCAGCCTGATATTGCTGCAGGACCCGGTGACCGCCCACCGCTGAACTGACGCGCCGCGTCGCACCACTTTTGATTTCAAAGGAGATTCCCAATGCCGCTCGCCCGCATCGACCTCGTCAAGGGCAAATCGCCGGACTACCGCAAGATAATCGGAGAGGTTGTCTATGACGCCATGGTCGAGACCTTGAAGGCTCCAAAGGACGATCGCTTCCAGATCATCACCGAGCATGCCGGTGACGATTTCATCGTCGATCCCAATTATCTGGGCATCCAGAGGTCAAAGGACTGCGTGATTGTTCAGTTGACGCTTAACGAAGGTCGAACGGTCGATCAAAAGCGCGCCTTCTACAAGGCCGTTGCGACGGGATTGCATCAACGCCTGAATCTCCGCCCCCAGGACGTGTTCATCAGTCTGGTCGAGGTGAAAAAGGAAAACTGGTCGTTCGGCAACGGAGAGGCGCAATACGCCTCGTAGGGTCAGCGGAGCATGACATCTGCGCAAGGACCTCAAGGGCAAGCCGTGGGCATGGACTAACCCATGATGACGATGATGACGGTACCCCAGATGACCGCAATATTTCTGGCCACGGTCGTTTGCCTTGGCGCGGCATTTGTCTGGATGTTCTGGGAATTGCGGAAGCCGGCGCAACTTGCGCGCCGCAGCGATCGTTTCGAGCGAGCCAACGAATGAAGGTCTGGCCGCGAATTCGCGCGCCGTAGATGGCGCGCGCTTCAATTGCCTTCCGATTCATCGGCTTCGATCTCGCCGGCAGCTTCCTCATGGCCGGCCGCCCAGAGCGCATGTTCCTGGCTGCCGTCCTGATACGGATTGCCCTCGGCCGGAATCTTCTCCCGCGCGGCGCGCTGGCCTTCCTCGAACGGATCTGGATCGGTCGTCATGATCTCGGTTTCCTCAATGGAGCAGGTTTTGCGTGGCTTTCCGCCGTCGTCTTGGCCAGTGTCTTGGCGAGCGATGCGCTCTTGCGAAGCGCATCCTTCAGGTCGACCGGGATGCCGTGCTTCCTGAGCAGATCGGCGAACGCTTCGTCGGCCAGTTCCTGAACGGTCGCCATCCGGTCGCGTCCAAGCTGCTTCAGCTTGTCGAAGGTGTCGTCGTCGAAGGCGATCAGCTTGCGCACGCGTTCTCTGCTCCTGCGCCCAAGGTCCAGGCCGGCCGGACCGAAATGGTTCCCCGGGGTCGAAGGCCGGATCGCTACCATCATAGTATGGCGCAATTCCAAGCTCCCGAATGAATTTCAGACCGAGCAAAGGAGAATCCGCCAGTCCGACAACTTGAAGCGGAAGGTCGCAGCTCGCTTGCGTATTTCTACCCAAGATTTAGTTGGTCCAAACCCGCAGCATAGCTTATCAGCATCGTGGCCCTTGCACTGCTTTGGGTCCGTACGCGCGGACGCAGCGTTCTTGACCTATGGCTGATGGTCGTGATGGCCGCATGGCTGCTCGACATTTTTCTGAGCACGCTCATCAGCACGGTTAGATACGATTTCGGCTGGTATGGCGGGCGCATCTACGGACTGATGGCGGCAAACTTTGTCCTCGGCGCGCTGTTGCTCGAAACAAATCTGCTTTACGGGCACCTGGCCCGTTCCCTCGCCGACGCGCGAGAGAAAAAATGTGACGCTTGAAAACCAGACCACCGAACTTGTTGGCTCCCGCGAGATCGGCGGCGAACAGGTCGTCTTTGTCCGCGACAATGGCGCTGGCTTCGATATGCAATACGCCGACAAGCCATTCGGCGTGTTCCAGAGGCTACATCGCGCGGAGGATTTCGAAGGCACCGGCGTCGGCCTCGCGATCGTGCAGCGCATCGTCCATCGCCATGGCGGGCGCGTGTGGGCCGAAGCGTCGGTTGACCAAAGCGCGACATTCTACTTCACGACGGGAGTTCAAGATCATGACTGACCAGCGCGCAGAGATCCTACTGGTCGAGGATAACCCCAACGATGTGAAGCTCACTATGAACGCCTTCAAGACGGCCAACCTGGCAAATTCAGTCCACGTCGCGCGCGACGGCGTGGAAGCGCTGGAGTTCCTGATCGGCGCCGCGTCGAGTCCGGATGAAAAACTTTCGGAACGGCCGAAGCTCATCCTGCTGGACCTGAAATTGCCGAGACTGGATGGTCACGAAGTCCTCAAATGCATCAAGAGTGATCCACGCACTTCGGCCATTCCAGTGGTCATTCCTCATCGGCCGAGGAGCGTGACGTCATGCGCACCTACCAGGTGGGCGCCAACAGTTACATCGTCAAACCGGTCGACTTCGAGCAATTCACGGAATCGGTCCGCGACATCGGCAAATATTGGCTAGAGATCAATCATACGCAGAGCAGCTAGCCCTGCCAAAAGCCGACATGCCGCTGAAATGTGTCCGCGCTTTGGGCCTGCGGCCCAGAGCGAATGTTCATCGCTCAACTTGCGCACGCGTCGTCTGCTCCTGCGCCAACGTCTTTGCCAAGACCCAAAGCGGACCGGATAGGAATAGTTCCTTGGGTCGGCACCGGGTCGCTCCGTAGTAATACGGGTAGCGGAATTAAGGCCACAATAGCGCTGCGCGGCCTAAGACTCAAACAAACCCTCCTGCGAACGAGTTCGATGATGGACGCAATCCCGAATGCCGGACCCGGTGCAATGCAAGGAGGCGGAAGCATCAGAAAGATTGCGGTGAATTTCGCCAGGCGGATGGATAATCTCGGCGTCGCAGAGAAGATCTACAGCATTGTCGCTTTGCTGGTCATCCTTACGACCTTTCTTGTGGTGATGTCGATTCAATCGGTGCGGTTGCAAACCGCGTATCGGCATCTGCTGGCATCGTCCGCTTCGGCTGCAATCAATATCGAGCGGGTTAACGGCCTGATCTATGCGATCGTCATGGAATCGCGCGGCATCTACATGTCCACCGAACGGAACAAGGTCAAGCAATTTGGCGACGAACTTCTCAAGCGCAATCGCGAACTCGCCGATGTCGTAGCGGGATGGGAGGAAACAGTCCGCTTCGACGATGCGGCGCAGTTTTCTGCCTTCAAGCAGCGAATTGTCCAATTCATCGAATTCCGCAAAGAGTTGGTTCGGCGTGCGATGCAGATCAGTCCGGCGGCCGGGCGCGAGTGGGGCGACAACGACGCCAACCGCGCCTTGCGCAGCCAGCTCAACGCCGACCTCGAGGCTTTTGCAAGGATTTACGCGGACCGCGCCGGCGACGTTGCGGAACTGGACGACAAAAGTCGGTACGCTTCGTGGTACCTGTTCGCCCTTGGCCTCGGCGCCTTGATGCTTGCGGCCCTGAACGTCATCGTCATGAGACGCAACGTCACCAGGCCATTGTCTCAAATCACCGAGGCGACCGCTCTGATTGCGGCCGGGAAACTCGATCTCGATATTCCCTTGGTCTCCCGCAAAGACGAGATCGGACATCTCGCCCGTGCCGTGCGAAACTTTCGAGATGCGACCTGCCGTAACCTCGAGCTTGAGCAACTCGAAATCGGCACGGCCAGGCAGCGCGATACCGCGATGGGAGAACGCGACAAGCTTACCGACAAATACCACGCGACCAAGTGGCAACTGTCCGCAGCGGTCAACAGCATGCCACAGGGCATCATCATGCTTGACCCCGCGGCAAAGGTTCTCGCGGTCAACGACCAGTACCGGAAAATTTACGGGCTGCCACCGACCATCAAGACCGGTTCTTCGCTCCAGGAGATCCTGCAGCACCAGGCCGATAACGGATTGTTTGCCGGGAACGTCGCCAGGGATCTCGTTGCGGTCGTTGCGCGGATCGCGAAGCGGCAGCCGTCGGCCGATGAAATTTCACTCGGCGACGGTCGTGTGGTCAGCATCCGGGAGCGGCCGATGGATGGCGGCGGCGTGGTGGCAGTCCATGACGACGTTACCGAGCAACGGCGGAGTCAGCGGATACTGGAGCGGACCGAGCAGTTTCTGGCGACGATCATCGAGAATGTGCCCCAGGCGATTGTTGCCAAGGACGCGCGTAACTTGCGCTACGTTTTGGTCAACCGGGCGGCCGAAGCGATGATCGGCATGTCACGCGCTGAGATCATGGGGAAGACGGCGCGTGAGCTGTTTTCCGCGGAGACTGCCGAATTGATCGAGCGACGGGACCGGCAGCTCCTGGGGCAGGAACATCAACTCGATGCCATCGTTGACACGATGGACAATCCCGTCAAGGGCCGGCGCACGGTCGCCATACGCAGGCTTCAGGTCGGTGGCCCGGATCGCGAGTCCCACCTCTTCGTCAGCATGATCGAGGACCGGACCGACCAGGCCAAGGTGGCGGGTACCGCGGCGTAAACACGCCGCGGCCGCCAAACCAGCCGGTTTTGACGGCCCGCTTGGTGCTTGTGCGTTACGGCGCTCGCGCGGAGGTCGGCGTGGTCGTCTGCCGCCTTCAGTGCGGGCGATGACATGTTTTCACCGCGTTCCCGAACCCGCCGAGTCTAAATCGGAATTTACAGAAACTTCAGCGACGGCCTATCAACTTCCCCTGAAGCTGAAACTATCTCCTGCTGGACGCGTCTTAGTTGCTGGGAGCAGTCCATCTTACGGAGTACAGTTATGTTGCGCAAAACGATGATAGCTTTATTGGCCGCCACCTCGGTTGCCATCCTGGCGCCGGGTGCAGCCTCGGCTCGTGGCGGCGGTGGTGGTTTTGGCGGCGGTGGCGGAGGCCACGGTGGCGGTGGTTTTGGCGGCGGCGGCAGTTTCCACGGCGGCGGCTTTGGCGGCGGCGGCTTTCATGGCGGCGCGATGGCCTTTCAAGGCGGCGGGATGGGCGCGGGCATGGGAGGCGGCGGTTTCCGTTCAGCCGCTATCGGAGGCGGTGGGTTTCAGGGCCACGGTTTCCACGGCGGCGGCTTCCATCACGGGTTTCACCACGGTCGCGGATTTGTTGGCGTATTTGGCTTTGGACCCTACGCCTATTACGGCGACGACTATTATGATTATCCCGACTATGCCTACGACGATCCCTATTACGTCAATGGCGATTCCTACATCGACAATGGCGACTGCTACGTGGTGCAGCGGCGCATCCACACGCGCTACGGTTGGCGCCTCCGTCCTGTCCAGGTATGCAACTGATCCCGCCGCCGCTCCTGGCGGCTAAGGGGATGTCCGGGCCAGTCAAATAAAGTTGAGCACCGGCTCGGC
>WNFS01002105.1_pt1 | contig 15076 bp, 6 predicted proteins | sample 5400141 | NCBI WGS metagenome assembly WNFS01 (sample SAMN13153358, study PRJNA577476) | soil metagenome | isolation source: 60 cm saprolite under Madrone tree | place: USA:California | collected 2016-06-14
ATAGTAGTCTGAATCGTCCGCTTCCCACGGCTCATTGGCGAAGCGCAGCCACAGCCACGCGCCCTTTCTATTTCCCGTGGTTTGCTGCTCGGCCCACATGTTATCCAACGCCGTGCGCGTGTCGTTGCTGAGTTGACCGCCCTGCGCGTCATTGCTGGCGAGGATCAGGGCATTGAGCACGGATTCCGTTCCGCGAGACTCGACAGTCTTGTACACGCCGCGATCCGCGTCGCTGTAGAACGGCGCGACTTCCTTCCAAAAGCGTACGCGCTTGGTGACATTGTCCAGGAGCCTACGTTCGTTCGCGGAAGGAGCTGTCTCGGCGAGCGATTTACGAAGAGCAGGCCGCGACAGCGCGTAAGGTACCGCAGTGTGACACGACACGCAGAAGGTCTCGTGATCGCGCGCGGCCTTTGGCCATTCCATCCACCAGGCTGCCCTTTGATCGAGGTAAGCGGCGGCAGCCTTCTGGTCCCAAGAGCTGACGATTTTCGTTTCAGGCTGATCGAGGCGATTCGCCATCGCCATTCGATCTCTGGAGCCGGCGGCTCTAGTTTCCATCTGCCAACAGACAGAAATGATTCCAGTTACGAAGCACGCCGCAACGGCGCCTATTTGCTGCGCGGTCGCATTCATAGGGATCGCCTCCCTTTACGTCCAATTCGAAAATGGATGGCGCCCACCCGAACCAGGCGCACGAAATATCAATCCAATGTCAAGAGGTTACCACGAACACCGCTTGTGGACTGTGAGGACAACATGATGTCCGGTTTCGCGCCCCTCGAGGAGCTAGGCAAATTGGCACCCGTTTCTGGCCAGATGGTAAACTGAGCAGCGTCTCACTCCGCTTTGAGTACAAAACGTGAAGCTTTTGAGATGCTCGTCGACCGTGATCTTGGCTGCACTCGGCTGCCTTCCCACTGTAATATGTGGCGCTCAGAAAAAAATCCCGCGAAGTGACCCATCCTTAGAGGCCCCGCGCCAAACTGAGGATGGCGAGCGCCTACTCTATGAATCTTGGATTCGCGGTTATCGTGTCGGGCCTCTCAGAGGAGCCCTCGGCATCCAGCAGCGTGAGATCAAGCTTGTAATCACAGTTGTAGAGGGTGATGACGTCGAAACCGACGCAAAAACTGCCGCAATCTTCGGCCCTTCTTACAGCATCGCGTTTCATGGGTGCGCGGTCGCAATCGACGGCACAGTTTCCTCCTTCCGCCGCGGGAGCTTCGGTGCGCAAGGTGGCGGCCTCGATCAGATAACGGAAGACGAACTGGAACGCTTGAACCATTTAATTGGGCAGCTTCCGGACGACAACTCGAAACTACCCCCTGTAGGTCATCGCATCGTTCTGCAAATCGCAACCGGGAGCGAGATTTTGGCGCGAGTGTACGATCTCGCAAACGCTCCTGAGACGGTTCTTGAAATCCTTCGCGTCAGCCATTCTGGGATTCGACCAATCACGCTGGACTTTCCCCCTCAGAAAAAGTGGCCCGTCGCCGAGTCGAGTAAAACAGGGATTCCAGCCGATGCCCTTCGCTTCCGCGGACCGGATGTCGAGGAGACGACTATCCTGGCAATCAGTCCGGACCGCTACCTGACGGTGCGGCAAGTTCTTCATGACACTCCGGCGGTGACCATTACGGATACCAATCCATCCAACGTGATTTGCGTCCTGAGAGTGCCCCAGCCCGGAAATCGCTTCGTTGGAATTACAGATGCAGACTTCTCTCCTGATGGACGTTATCTGATGCTGTTGACCACTCTCCCCGCAATCAGGATTTACGACACAAAAGACTGGCAGCAGGTCGGCTCCTTGCCGGATGTGCCGCCCGAAGCGTCGCTTTACTATCCATCTCCGGATTGGAAGCACGGTATCGCCGTATACGCAAATGGGGCCGTCGCGCTGTGGGACGCGCCATCTCGCCGGCAGATTGCAAAAATTGATATCGATGGGGAATTGTCTGCGGCCTCCTTTTCTCCCGACGATTCGATGGTCGCAACAACATCTGGTCACGAAAACAAAGATCACTCCTCAACATTCTACTTATGCATCTGGAATGTTTTGACCGGCGAAATGATCGAGGAACTGCTTCCGGTCGAATACACCGCACACGACGACATTGGCGCACCAATATGGTGGCAGGACGGGAGATACCTACTGGCGAAGGTCCGAGATAATCCTTTCCGCACGTATTATGAGATCGGAATTTGGGGCATCGCGTCAGGTCGATTTCGGGGAGGATTCTCTGGCTGCAGCCACTCTCCGGACCCGCTTTCCATTGTGCTTCACGATTCCAAGCTTTTCGAACGCTGCCGCGACGGGATGATGCTAATGTGGGATGCAGCGGGCTGCCATCGACAAGATTGCCACTTACGAAAACTTCTTAGCCCAGTTGACAGAGGGCAGATAGGCTCTTTGCTGGCAGCCAACTCTGGTAAACGCGGTTACAGGAAAGTGGATTCGATCCCAGATCATCTGGGCAGATGTCGGGTTACGCGACTCTCCAGGACTCGCGTCGATCGGGCCCCATCGAAAAAGGCAAACGCCGCTTTCTTCGCCAGGGCGGCTCCCTCTTTACGCATTCGCAGACACGACCTTCACCGGGCATGGCAATCGCGCGGCCTAGCTCCCTGGCCATCCGCACATGCTTCTCAATCATTTGGATCGAGGTCATGCGCCGGCCCTTGGTGGTATTCCAGAGGTTGTCTTCGATGCCAGCGCGAGTGTGTTGGCCGAGCGCGATGCAGATCGCAGCGACCGGGTGGCTGACTACGAGGATCCCGACCCCGCCAAGACGGAGAGATAACGCCCGGCGCGAACTGCGCAAACTGCAAGAACGAAGCTCCGGACAGTTTTGAACAGTCGATTTGAATGAAGCGAAAGAAGCATCGTTCGCAACTAATTGACAAAAATAGGTTTACTTTCATGAAGAGCATTATATACTTGTATTTGTACGGCACAATTGACTTGTAATCACGCAGCACCATATACTTGTATTTACGTGTCACAATAAACTTGTAATGACCTGTGAGTCGGCGAGCGAACAGAAGAGGTTGGACGTTCCACTGTCACGCTAAAAATCGTCTCAACGAGGGGTTCACAGGCGAAATTCTAGCACGAAGGTCATTCCTGGAATTAGAGTGTCACGACAACGAATCCGGCTGGGCAGACTACATGCTTCGAAAGCAACCGTTCTCCAGATCCAGTTGTAAATCGTTGTCCGAGGGCCCTAAGACTGCGAACAGGATGGAGTGCGTCGGGCCTCCCAGGCGCGTGCGTTAGTCTCTTGTTTTGCTCAGTAGCCCAAAGTTTCTCCCAAAATAGTGTAGAGCATAGGGCTGCGGATTTTCGCGTTACTCACTCTCCTTCACGACGCGTCCGTTGAGCGGCTGAGGGGGCCGGGCATCGTGTGGATAAAGCTTGGCGAATGCGCCGATCTCCTCTGCCGAGATGTCCACCGGAGTCTTCAGCACAAACCACACGACTCCCTCAGTGCAGGGCGGAGCCGTTATCGACCCCATATACGTGTAATAGGAGGTGTCGTGGGGCAGCAGCCCGGTGGGATTAACCTCGACTCCGGCAATCTGCTCCTCTTTGCGCTCGCTCTTTGGCATATATTTCCAAAGCTGTTGAATCGTGGCGTTCGCGCTGCCCGCCTTCAGGAGAACTGCGACTGCGGCAACCTTCCCGTCGCTGGCTTGGTGCATCAAGTGGATCACCATATCGTATTGCTCACCGTGAATGTACTCTTCGCTAGGGTGGTGAAAGTGGAATTGCGTTAGTTCGTAGCGCTTGTCTCCCACAATCAGAGAGTTTCCGTTTCCCGGTGTGTAGTTCACTCGGACCGCCGTGTAGCCGTTATTAATGATTTTGAGCGGGCCGCTTCTATATTCGAATCGTATGGCGGGGAGTTTGGCTTTCTTCGCATTTCGAATGTCGATCGGAGACTGTTCCTTGCCACTTTTACAGGCAGCGTACTCCGGGTCCAGGTCACCCCAATGTTCGGGCCCGCTGGTCCCTTCATAGCTCCAGTGTGTCCTCCACTGCGCTGATGGACCCGCAGGCACCAAAACCACCGCGACCACTGGCAATACAAACGTTATCCAGCCTTTTTGCAAATCACACCTCGCTTTGCGCTCAACGGCTTATCCGCTTGGCTAAAGAGCGCAGACGGAGCCATCGCGGTCAGGATGCCAGTTATCAAACACCAACAATTCGTTCATCGTCAAAGTATGAATGTCGATACCACACGTGCAAGCGATTCGCGCCTGCGCCGTACCACAGGCCGGAATCCTTGGGAGCAATATACCGAATTCCTAAGTCACCATCCCTGTCGCTTCCTTGGATCACGCGATCTTGGACCTGTGAGGTGAGTGGCACTTGAGGAACCCGCTGCGTGGAAATTGCACGGTGCGAGCGAAGCTGGAAACGGCGGATACAGCCAAGGACGACCTACAACACGCCGGGTTCTCTTCTACTCGGAGAGATGTCCGATTGCCGCGCTTGCCATGTACTGCGATTTTCAAGAGATTTCCGACTGCCGGGACAGCCGCGCGGGCGAGACGCGCGATGGAGCGCCCAAACGTCATTATATTGCGACAGAACGGTACGGCATTCCATGATGGTGGCCAAGTCTGGCTTGAAAATTATTGTTCGCGGAGCAGGGTAACCGGGTCGGCGTCGAGGACGCGTCTCACGGGACCGGCGACGGAAAGTGCTCCGGTGAGCAGCACAGTCAATGCAACAGCGGAAAGTACAAAAGGATCCTGCGCGGAAGCTTGGTAGACGATGGCTGAGAGTACCCGGCTCGCCGCAACGCCCAGCACAATGCCAATCGCAGAGCCGCTCCCGAGCAGGATCAGCATACGGCCTAGCGCTGCCGAAAGAATCTGCTTCGCCTGGGCACCGAGCGCGACACGAATACTCAACTCGCGCAGCCGCTTGCTGACCGTATAGGAAGCGAGACCGAACGTTCCAGCGATCGAGAGCAGGAGTCCAAAAGCGCCGAAGAGACCGAGCGCGACTGTAGCCACCTGGGATGGAAAGAAACTCAGCGCAAGCTGCGTGTTCCAGGGGCTCAATTCTCGAATAGGAACGGCGCGGTCCAGATGGCCGACCACTTCGCGAATGGCGGTTACCATATCGGCAGTGTCCCGCTGGGTCCGGACGATGAGCGCCGTGCTCGTGTTCCCTTTCTGCGAGATCGGGAAGAACGCTGCGGCTTCCGGATCTTCACTGAGCGTAAAGTATTTCCCGTCTGCCATGATGCCCACGATCTGGATCGACACACCGTCGCGGTTCTTAAAATAGCTTCCGACGGCGTGCTCGGAGCGGAACAGCCGCCGGGCGAACTCCTGATTCACGATGGCAACAGCCGGGGTCTCTGCCGTGTCCGTAAAGCTTACATCGCGTCCCGCGAGCAGCGGTGTTCCAGAGGCCGTCAAATACCCAGGTGAAACGTCGTAGACATAGGTATCAAACGCCTTGTTTGAAGATCTGAAATCGACGCTTTGTTGAGAGAAGACAGCAGTCACGGATGCGTCGCCGGAGAGCGGTGTGGTATTCGCGTAGCCTGCTGCATCCACTCCCGGGATCTGCGAAACCCTCTCCACGAGCTGGCGCTGGAAATGATCGGCGGCCGTATCGGCGGCATAGCCTGCCTGACTCAGATCGAATTGCGTCAGCAAAGCGTTCTTCGCATTGAAACCCAGATCCATAGTCAGCGCTTTGCCCAGGCCACGCAACGAGACAAAAGCAGCCGTGACGGTGACGCAGCAGAGCGCGATCTGCGCCGCCAGCAGGATATCGCGAATCGCCCAGCGGCGCCCTGCGGAGGATTGCGTTCCGCCGCTCTTAATCGCCTCATTTGGATCGGTCTTGAATATCTGCCGCAGTGGCATCACGCCGAACAGTACTCCGGCGATCACTGAGACAAGGAACGCCATCAGGATCAACGATGGACGCGGCATTGCGAAGAAGAACTTGAGAGGATATCTAGTGGGTGGATGCCACCCAGCCAGGCCGGTGAGGGCCATCCACGCAAGGGCGCAGGCGCACGCGCCCCCGAAGATCGCAATCACAAAGGCCTCGACAAGGACTTGGCGGAGAATTCGCCAGCGGCTCGATCCAATAGCCATGCGGATGGCAATCTCGCGCGTGCGGTCTGCCGTGCGCGCTGCGAACAGGCTGCCAAGGTTGGCGCAAGCGGCAAGCAGCACAATCCCGGCCAGCGCCATCACCCCAGCCAAAAAACCTCGTGCCGGCCCGCCTATGAAGTCGCCGACCAGGCCCGGACGAGCCAGTTTCAATGCCAACGCCTCTTCATCCTTCGGATACTGCCGAGCAATGCGGGCGGCAATCGTGTTCAATTCAGCCTGCACCTGGGCCGCGGTGACCCCATCCTTGATGCGCACGATCGAAAAGAGATTCTTATAGCTCCGCGACTCAAGCCAGTTGAATCCGTCTAGCCATGCTTCATTGGCCATTGGAACGAAAATGTCAGGCTGGGCTATTTTTTCGGTTCCGTAGAAGCCTTCAGGCGTGACCCCGACGATCGTGTACGGATGCTTGTCAATGCGCACCATCATTCCCACGATGTTGGGGTCCCCGCCAAAATCACTCTTCCAGGCTGACCAGGTAAGTACTGCAGCCTCTGAGACACCGGGATGATCGTCATCGGCGCGCCCAAGCAGGCGCCCGAGGAATGGCTTGATACCGACGACCTCGAAATACTGCCCGCTCACTTCGGTTCCCCAAACGGGCCGCGTGACGCCGTTGGCTTCCAAGCCAAAATCCTGTATCTCAAAAGCGGCTACAGCAGAAAACGCCGTATTCTCATCGCGCACGTCGCGCACTTCCGGATACGAAACAAAAGGGCCACCGTGTTTCGGCTGAAGCGTCATCACGCGGTCTGCATGCGGCACATCAAGTGACCGCAGGACTAAAGCCTGCAGGACGCCGAAAACGATGACATTGGCGGCAATGCCGAGCGCCAGGATAAGGACCGCAGTGAGGGCAAAGCCGGGAGAACGGCGCATCTGGCGCAGGGCGAATCGCAGGTCCTGCAGCAGGGAATCGAGAAACGCGCCCGTCCGCGAATCGCGCACTTGCTCCTTGACTTGCTCGACTCCGCCAAGTGCGATCCGTGCCGCGCGTTGCGCTTCGTGCGACGGCATGCCCGCTCGAACGTTTTCCGCTATCAGCATTTCGAGGTGGGAATGAACCTCCTGGTCGAGGTCCGCGTCCACGCGCCGGGAGAAAAAGAGATTTCGCAGGAAACTTCGGGCTTTCACAAGGAGCGGCATGTTAAACACCTCTCTACGATGTTTCCAAGGCTTGAGCGATGGCCCAAGTAATGCGGCCCCATCGCTTGGTTTCGATTTCGAGCTGCTTCGTTCCGGGTTTGGTCAGGCGATAATATTTGGCGCGGCGGTGGTTCTCGGACTCTCCCCAAAAAGAGGAAATCCAACCTTCTTCTTCCATTCGGTGCAAGGCGGGAAAGAGCGAGCCCGGCTTAACAACAAAGGTGCCGCCTGTGATCTGCTGGATCCGGCGCGAGATTCCCAATCCGTGCATCTCGCCGGCAATAAGCGATTTCAAGATCAGCAGGTCCAAAGTCCCTTGCAAAAGGCTTGTCGGTTCAGGGCTCAATTGATGTCTCCTATCGGCTTTCTATAGGAATAATAGGGACCTACGTATAGAATGTCAATAGGAAATGAGCATGCCAGTGGAATCTCAATCAACAATCACCCAGCTCTTGATGCCGTAGCAGGAGCAGCCGTTGGAGTGAAGTAATGATCGCCATCGACTGTGCCGCCCCAGCCCTCCGGTAATTGACGGCGGCTTCGGATCGTCCCGCGCAGCCCTGAATGATGCGGGCTGCGAGTCTAGCTCCTGCGGGGAAACAGTCGTTTCCAGCGGCAAGCATCGGTATTAAGAATCGTTGACATTCAAAAATGCCATCATTATACTCCCACGAAACGAGTACTTAACCGATTTAGCTCGGGGTGCGCGACTTATCGGCAACAGTTTGGGGGAGGAATCACAATGGATTTGTCTAAGATTTCCCTGCGTGCTCTCGGAATGTTGGCATGCATGACTGTAGTTATGTGCTCCGCACACGCGCAGTACCGGGCTTCAATTCAGGGCGTTGTAACCGACCCGCAGGGTGAACTGGTTTCCGGGGCCAGTGTCACGTTAAAGAATCTGGACACGAACGAGACACTGACCTCTACGACCGACGAGAACGGAATTTACAACTTCAACGCCCTCCCCCCCAGCAAATACTCCCTCGCAGTGGAGAAGACAGGTTTCAAGAGAAAAGTTCTCGACAACCTAGGCGTTATTGCGGAGCAAGCCAATGCTGTCAATATTCAGTTAGAAGTCGGGCAGATCGCTGAAACGATTACGGTGAACGGTGATTCAACGCCACTCATCGACACGGAAACGGCCAACTTGAGCGGAACGGTCAGCTCCAACCAAATCCAGCACATGCCTTCTTTCGGACGTGATGTCTTCCAGTTGGTCCAGTTGGCCCCGGGTGTCTTCGGCGATGGCGCTCAGGGAAATGGTGGTGGTGGTCAAAGTCTTCCCGGTACACAGGGCCCCGGGGCAACCGGCGGCAACACAGGCATTTTTGCCACGGAAAACGGGCCCCAGGCCCTGGCCGTTGGCCAACAGTATGAAAACAACAGCATTACGATTGACGGTATCAGCACGACGAGCGCCGTGTGGGGCGGAACTACAGTCATCACACCGTCTGAAGATTCCGTTGAAAGCGTAAAAGTCCTTTCCAATGGCTATGATGCCGAGAATGGACGCTTCAGCGGCGCCCAGATTCAGGTTATTTCCAAGAGCGGAACCAACAACTTCCATGGCAGTGCCTTTTTTACGGCGCACCGTCCGGGGCTGAACGCCTATCAGCGATTCAACGGCGAAGGCAATAGCGTTTTGAGAGACAACAATCGATTTAATCAGTTTGGCGGCGGTATCGGCGGCCCGATCTGGAAGAATAAGATCTTCTTCTACTTTAATTATGAGACGGTTCGCGAACCCAACTCCTCTAGCACCGCCAACGGATGGTATGAAACCTCGACTTTCGCCGCCTCTGCACCTTCCGGAAGCATCGCGGCGAAGTATCTCACCTTCCCCGGCTCTGGTGTCGTCAGCACGGGAATCAATCCTTCCACTTGCGCCAATGCTGGCCTATCGGAAGGGGTAAACTGCCGAACGATTGCAGGCCACGGACTGGATATCGGTTCGCCATTGAAGACCGCCTTGGGTACGCAGGATCTTGGCTGGGTGAGTCCCACCACCCCCGGTGTTGGCGGCGGCCTGGATGGCGTGGCCGACATCGCGAACTTCATAACCTCGAGCGCAACGACGTCCTCGAAAAACCAGTACAATGGCCGCCTCGATGCGGATGTCACGGCCAAGGATCACATCACCTTTGCGATCTACTATGTTCCACAGTCAGCAAGCTTTCTCAATGGCGGAGCACGTGCCTACAATTTCTTCCATCACTCACAAATCAATGAAGCGTTCTCCGGAGTCTGGAACCACACTTTCTCCTCGAGCCTCCTCAACGAAGCTCGGGTGAATGCTGCCGGATGGCGCTGGAATGAAGTCGGCTCGAACCCGCAATCGCCGGTCGGGCTTCCGTCGGATTCCATCGGAAACCTCGGGAGCATAGGTGCGCCAAATTCTTTTGGACCTAATGTCGGCAGCATCTTGAATCAGTGGACTTACAGCGGCAAGGATGTGGCCACCAAGATTATCAAAAACCATACGATTAAGTTTGGCGGCGAGGTGACGCGCCTCTTTTACCTCAACGACTGTGCCGGTTGCGGCGTGCCAAACTACAACTTCTTCAACTTGTGGGACTTCCTCAACGATGCGCCACATAACGAAGGAGGGGGCTTCGATCCTAACACTGGGTTCCCGACGACGCTTCGCCAGGACGACCGTGAAGATATTTGGGGCTTGTTTGTCCAGGATGACTTCAAACTTCGCAGGAATCTGACCCTCAACCTGGGGCTGCGCTACTCCTACTTTGGGCCTCTCTCCTCCAAAGAGGGCAACATGTTTGTGGCCATCCCGGGCGCAGGCACGAATTACTTGACTGGCCTGACCATTCGGAAGGGAAATTCTTGGAACGCGCAGAAGGGTAACTTTGGGCCGCAGATCGGTGTTGCCTGGAGTCCGGGGAGATTCCACGACAAGTTGGTGGTCCGCGGCGGTTACGGCCTGAGCTACAACCAGGAAGAAATCGCTATTTCGGCAAATATTCAAGGAAATCCTGGGTTGGTAGTGTTCCCTAGCTTGAACATGTCCACGCCAACCTCGCCGAATCCTGGCATTGTCTACGCCGTTTCGTCGGGTGTACATAACCTTAACGGCTATCCGGCGAACCCGAACACCAAGGCGAGCTTTAACGCAAATGGGCTGCCTGCAAGCGGCGCTCAAGTCAACGTCAGCATCTTCCCCCGCGACCTTCCCACCATGCGTGTCCATCACTACTCGCTGGATGCCGAATACGATCTGGGTCATGACCTCGTAGCATCGCTGGGGTATCAGGGAAGCTTGTCGCGCAACACCTACTTCCACGAGAACCCCAATGCTGCCCCTGCGGCCTTGGGCTTCCCCCTGAACCCGCAGATCGGTGGCGGGGACTTCTGGGGCGTTTCAGGCAGCGGCAACTACAATGCCTTGCTCGCTGGATTGAAGCATCGGTTCTCGCGCCAATTTATGGCCGATGCTCAATTCGCTTGGTCCAAGAGCATGGACACCAGTTCCGCTCCGTACTCGGAGCAGGACTACCCGTATAACCCCAGCCTGAATTATGGACGCTCTGACTACAACGTGGGCAAGGCGTTCAAACTTTATGGCTTGTGGCAGCCGGTTTTCTTCCACGGCAGCAATAGTTGGATGGAAAAGATCGCTGGTGGCTGGTCGCTCAGCGGCATCCTAAATCTCCACTCTGGATTCCCCTGGAGTCCGGTGCTGAATTTCTCAGGAAGCCTCTACTGCGGAACTTGCGGTTATTCGCAGCTGCTCCCGGCGGCCTACCTGGGCGGCGCGGGCACGAGCACCAGCAACGATCAATTCAAGACTGGCTCCAACTATCCCAAGGGTGGCGCCGCATATTTCTCGACGCCAACCTTCACTCCCTACAGCGGCAGCAACTTCGGATCCTCTCTTCCGCAGACCGGTGTCCGTCGGAACTCACTCACCGGCCCGGGATACAGGGACGTAGATATGACGCTGGCCAAGGCCTTCGGCCTGCCCAGGATCCCGGGACTCGGCGAAAGCGCGAAGGTTGAATTCCGCGTGGATGCTTACAACCTGTTCAACAATTTGAACTTCAATCCAACTAGCATCGTGAACGACATTAACGCCACGGGCTTCGGCAGGGCTACTTCTGCTCTTGCTGCACGCACCGTCACGCTGGGCGCTCGGTTCAGCTTCTAAGTTTGTAACAAACCCGTCCGAAACTGGCGGGTGCATGCTACACCCCAACGAAGCCGTCAGCCTTCAGCCGAAGGTTGGCGGCTTCACAATTTTGCGAAGCATGGGCCTTCAGCGGCTTTGAAAATGATGGCGCCATTGCCGTGCAAAAACCCTTTAGAATCCGCACTTACGGGAAAAGGTGGGGGCAGGGGGGCAAATTGTTAACTAGAAATCCGATGAAGGATTTCTATCCCGAACGACCATCGGGAGTGAGAGACCTCCCTGCACATCCGACGAAGGATTCCTGTCCCGCTTGCCCTGTTTACCCTGAGCCTCGAAGGGAGCGTGGTTGAAGGGAGCGACGAACCGGGGCGTGGAACCTCTCTGGTCACCCAAGGGTGTCTGTCCCGAACGACTTAACGGGAGTGATGGATTGCTCTGCACACCCGGCAAAGGATTTCTATCCTGAGCCATCAACTGAATTCGATTAGGTGGAGCGGAACCCCACTTTTTGCATCGCGGCCTGCGCCTCAGGATTCTTCATAAAAATGTCCCACACAAGTCCCGTCCGGTGATTCTCGGCCATGAGCATCGTGATTCCCAGATCGATCCCCAGGACATCCTGGTCGTACCACCCGTCAAGCGGATTGAACGCGTCCACAAAGCCGTATCGCGCCCAAGCTTTTTCTTTGTAGCGGCCGCGGATATTGCGGAGGACGCGCATGCAATCGTCGTAAAGAAAGGGAAGGGAGCCGCCCGTGGCGCAGGGAACAACGCTGCCGTCGATGGGCCCTTGCGGCGGCGGACCGCCCCACGCTGTGTAGCCTTTCTCATAGTCGGAGGCGCTGATGCCCCATAGGTTTTCGCTGTAGTCCGGAAATTTCTCGTGCAGCGAAAGGCAGAAGAGTTTGTGCGCTTTTGTGGCCTTGATGGAGTTCTCGAAATAGTTGGTGTAGGCGTCGCGCTTCTTCCGAAAATCAAACCACGCGTGCGAATACTGGTGCGTGAAAATCGGATCGTTGCCGGAAATGTATTCGATGCCTTGGTACTTGATGACTGGCCGTGTCCAAGCTTTCCAGGTGTCCGCGGGCAGCGGGTGAGTGGGAGAGCCAATCCCGAGCAGATAGATCATCATCAGCTCGCAATAGTGCTCCCAGCGCGCGCTCAGGAAGCCTGATTCGGGATGCCAGCCCATTGAGAGCGTCGTGCCTCCGTTCAGCATCCACGGCCAATCGACGCGCTCGTAGATTTTTGTCGCGAGATCCTTGATCTCCTGGTCGGCAAAATATTGCCGGGCGGTCAGCACCCCGCAAAGGAGCAAGGAGGTGTCGATCGAGGAAAGCTCATTCTTTTCCCATCGCTGGCCCGTCTCCATGTGGATGAAGTGGTAGTAAAAGCCGTGCTCGTGCTGAAGATCGTTCGCGAGAAAACGGAGCGTGTTACGGACGCGCGCGAGAATATCCGCGGTCTTACCGAAACCTCGGCGGTCGCCGATGCAGAGGCTTGTCAAGCCGAATCCGGTGGCTGCAATGCTGGAGAAGTCGCGAGTGTCATTGCCATTGGCCAGGGCGCGGTCTTTTACTTGGCCAGTTTTCGGGCTTGCTTCATTCCAGAAAAAATCAAAGGTGGTGCGCTGGATTTCGTCAAGCAGACTTTCGTCGGTCCCTTGATAGGGCGTTCCAGCAGGCTCGACGAACGTTTTCTGCGAATCCGCGAAGCAATTCAGTAGCGGCGCAAACGAGGAAGAGAGAAGTCCGAGACCGCCAAGCTTGATGACGTCTCTGCGGCGATACGAGCGGTTGTCAGTCATTTCTTTTCTCTCGTTTAGTTCTTGGCGTTTATTTCATGGCGTTTACTTCGTAATCTCGATCGTCGCTTCAGTTCCATGCGCAGAGTCCGGACTGATCCAGATCTTTACGCGCGCAGGTTCAACGGTATATCTGTTTTGATCGTCCCACAATGCAAGGGCGTCCGGACCCAATTGAAAAATTACATGCTGCGTTTGACCCGCAGCAAGTTGTACGTGTTGGAATCCCTTGAGTGCGCGAATCGGCTGCGCGGTGCTCGTGCCTTCCAGTCGAACGTAGAGCTGAACGGTTTCCTCGCTCGCTCGCGTTCCGGTGTTGGTGATGTCCGCGCTGACGGTTAGCCCGGAGTTGGAGGCATGCTGCACGTCTCCGAGAGTGCTGTTCAGCGTTTTAGCGCTCAATTGAGCGGAGCTGGTTTGCGCCGGCCCGTAACTGAAGTTCGTATAGGTGAGTCCGTAGCCAAACGGAAACTGCGGACTATTTTGCTCATCGATATAGCGCGAAACAAATTTGTCAGAGCCTTCCCATGGCGGCTTGGTCAGGTCGGCATGGCCAGCGGGACGTCCCGTATTGAGCGCGTTGTAGTAGAGAGGTTCCTGACCGACAGCCCTGGGCCAGCTTACCGGCAATTTTCCGGTCGGGTTCGATTCTCCAAAGAGTGTGCGAACGAGAGCAGGGCCGGCCTGCACGCCAGGAAACCACGCGGCTAGGACCGCAGGGACGTGTTCGAAGGCCCAAGGAAGCGTGAGCGGCCGGCCGCTGAACAATATAAGGACCACCGGCTTTCCAGTGCCAACGATCGCCTCCAAGAGCTGCTGCTGGCGGCCCGGCAATCCAAGGTGCGCGCGAGAAGCGGCTTCCCCAGTCATATTTGGGCCGCTTTCGCCGACGGCAAGAATCACTGCGTCGGCTTCCTGGGCGGTCTTAACAGCTTCCGACAATAGCTCTTCAGATCCCTTGGTTATTTCACTCCCCTTTGCATAGCGCACATGATCCGCGCCTAATTTCTGGGCTAGGGCAGCTCGCAACGTGACTGCGTCCTCTGGACGACCTTGCGCAGACCATGAACCGAGCATGTCCGCGGCGTCATCCGCGAGCGGCCCGATGAGAGCGACACTCTTCGAATCACTGGAAAGCGGGAGCAGTGGCGCGCCAGCGCTCGATGGCGAGTTTTTCAGAAGAACAAAGGATCGCTCCGCAGCCGTGCGCGCCAGCGCCACGCTCTCCGGGTGAAGCATTGTGCCCGCTTCCTGCTTTTCATCAGCATAGGGATGCTCGAACAAACCCAACGCAAACTTGACGCGCAGAACATCGCGAACCGCTTCGTTCACATCTGCTTCGGGCACCTGGCCGGAGCGCACAAGATTCGCCAGAGTGTCGTGGTAAAAGCTGCTGACCATATCCATTTCCACACCAGCCAGAATCGCTTTTCGCGCGGCGGTTGCAGGATCATTGGCGATGCCATGCGGAATCAGCTCAGCGATGGAAGTCCAGTCACTGTCGACGAGTCCCTGGAATCCCCATTCCTTGCGTAAAATCTGTTTGATAGTGAAACGATTTGCCGAGGCGGGTACTCCGTTTAGAGAATTGAAAGCCGTCATGATGGTGACGGCGCCAGCATCGATAGCCGCGTGAAAAGGAGGCAAATAGAATTCTCTAAGAGAGTGCTCGGAAATCTCGACGGAGTTGTAGTCGAGGCCCCCCTCGGCTGCGCCATAGCCTACGTAATGCTTCGGGCAGGCGGCGACGCTATCCGGAGCGGAGAGCTGCTCGCCTTGGTAGCCCAGCACATAAGCCCTTGCCATGGCCGAATCCAGGT
>WNFS01004698.1_pt1 | contig 15070 bp, 11 predicted proteins | sample 5400141 | NCBI WGS metagenome assembly WNFS01 (sample SAMN13153358, study PRJNA577476) | soil metagenome | isolation source: 60 cm saprolite under Madrone tree | place: USA:California | collected 2016-06-14
TGCTCGTCAAGAATTTTGGCATTGAAGCAGATCTGCTCCTTGGACGTGAAGGCATCGAGCATGCCGCCGACGGAATCCATTTCGCGCGCGATGGCTTCGGCGGAGCGGCGCTCCGTGCCCTTGAAGACCATGTGCTCCATGAAGTGGGCGAGACCGTTTTCCTCGGGGATTTCGCGGCGGGAACCGTTGCGAACCCAGACGCCCACGGAGACGGAGCGCACGTGGGACATGGTCTCGGTGATCACCACGAGGCCGTTGGGCAAAACGTGCTTCTGAATGTCGCGCGTTTCGGTGGCCATCTGAATATTGTTGCACAGCTGAGCTGGAAACGAGAAACCGAAGAACTTACAATATTAGAGTTTAATATCACAAAACAGTTAAAAAAATGCCCCGCCGGGTTGGGCGCTACAAAAGTTTTTCGGCCGAGTTTAGTTTGCCGTATTCGCTGGTATAGAAGAGCGGGACGTCCGAATAGGTGCCCTGATCGCGGAGGTAAACTTCGCAGCTGTCGAAGGGCTTGGAATAAATGTGGATGCTGACGGCGCGCTGGTTGAATTCCGTAAGGTTCATAACCTCGTGCACCGGCTCGATCGGATTCACATAGGCGGGATGCGCGGCGTCAAGATCGTAGGTATCCGTGGGAATAATTTTGCACGTGCCGTGAGCGGCGTCGCGGCGGTCCACGCGATAGTTCTGAACGCGGAGCGTGCCGATGGGCGCGGACATCCAGCAATTCTGATCGCGATGGTTGTGGATGCGGCTGTGCTGGCCGACTTCCCAGCAGACGGTCATGCATTCAAAGAGATCATTCCGGAAAATCAGATTGCGAGTGTAGCAGCCTGCTGAAAAGTAGCAGTATTTCTCGAGAGTCGCTGGAAGGACGGCGTGTCGCACGACGTAGTCTTGAACATTTTGGAGCGTGAATTCGCGCGCGGGCATCGCGGCGAGGCCTTTTACCCAATCCGTAATGGTAAGTTGTTCGGCTGCAATATTTTGAGTCATAGGGAGCCTCCGATTCACGCGCGCCAGAAAGACGAGCGACAAAGCAATCCTGCGGAAGCGGGGATTGCCAAAGAATTATAGCGTTATTCGAGAGCGAAGTAATCAGGTAACGAGGTAAAGGGACAGGGAAAAGGGTTAATCTGTAGGATGAACCGGGCGGCGATACGACACTGATGATTAGCGACACTCAAAACAGCATGGAACTGCTGGGGAAATCGAAAGAAGAGTTGCGGGAATTCTGCGTAGCGCTGGGTGAGCCGGCGTTTCGTGGAGCGCAGATTTATCATGCGTTGTACGCGGAAACAAAATTTGATGTGCGGCAAATTACGAATTTGCCATCGGCCCTGCGCGAGCGGTTGGCCAAAGAAGCGCGGGTCACCCTGCCGGAGGTGAAGCAAAGATTTGCTTCCGCCGATGGTTCGGTGCGTTATTTGTTCGGGCTCCCAGGCGGCGAGGAGAAATTGGCGCGGCCGGCATCGGTGGAAGCGGTGTTCATGCCGAGCGAAGGAAGGCAGACAATTTGCATTTCCACGCAGGCAGGTTGCGCGGTGGATTGTCACTTTTGCCTGACGGCGCAGCTCGGGCTGATACGAAACCTGACTGCGGGGGAGATTCTCGCGCAAGTTTTGTTACCGCTGGAAGGCCACAAAGGGCAACTCGCACCGCAAACGAATATCGTGCTGATGGGCCAGGGGGAGCCCTTGCTCAATTTCGAGCCGGTGATGGCGGCGATGCGCATCATACTCGATCCGTCGGGGCTGGGGACTTCGCCGAAACATGTGACGCTTTCGACGAGCGGGATTGTGCCGGGAATCGAACGCCTGGCGCAAGAAAAGGTGCGGCCGAAGCTGGCGATTTCGTTGAATGCGTCGAATGACGAGCAGCGCGACGCGCTAATGCCGATCAACAAGAAATATCCGCTGCCCTTGCTGATCAGCGCTTGCAAGGAATATCCGCTGCGAACATGGGAGCATCTGACGTTTGAATACGTGATGCTCGGCGGAATCAACGACGAGAAGGAAGACGCGCGGCGCGTGGTGCGGTTGCTGGCGCCACTGAAAAGCGTGAAAGTGAATTTGATTCCCTGGAATCCGGGAGAACTTCCCTATCGCGAATCGTCTCCGGAGCGGATTGAGGAGTTCCGGCAAATTCTGGTGGAGCGCGGGGTGCCAGCGTTTGTGCGCTACTCGCGCGGGCGCGACGTGATGGCCGCTTGCGGTCAGCTGGCGCTATTGCAGATCGACGGCGCTCCGTTGTCCGCCGCCAGTCCTCAATAGAGAAAACAAAGCTTGCCGCACGGAACATTCCTGGAGGTGCGTGCAATCGAGACGGAGAGCAAGGTTTGGGCTTAATTTTAGTTAGCAATAACCACCTACCCCCTCCCCTGTTTTTCAAAAGTGTTTCATTTTAAAGGGAGATAAAGTCTTTTAGAATGAACACTTCCGGAAGTGTTCATTCTAAAGTCAGTTATAGGCGTCTTTATCGGACGCCTACCAATGTTGATTCCAAAGGGCTTACTGTAAGTGTGGTTCTTCGCTGAGGCATGGTGATGGGACATTCAAGGTCGAAGGGGCGCAGGGAAATTTGCGCCTGAAAGCAAAAAACGCGGCAGAAAGCTGCCGCGATTGGAAAAATCTCACACCCTTACCCAATCAGTACTGTAGCAAATGAAATAGAGGCAGTCAAGAGGGATTTTCGCAGAGAGAAAGAAGAGCATCCGCAGCCACGTGGTGCTCGAACGCGGTCATCCCTAGCGGAGGCCGATGACGGACAGGAGGCGGCCACTCTGGGGGCCTTCTTTGCGGTAGCTGAAGAGAAGGTCGCGGCGGCAGGCGGTGCAGAGATCGCTGACGAAGATGTTGGGAGCGCGCACGCCAGCGGCTAAGAGCTGGGCACGATTGGCTTTGCGGAGGTCGAGGAGGACGTTTTTAGGTGGGGGCTGGTGACCGGGAGGCATCATGTTGAGCCACTGGATGGGATTGGGCTCGTCACCGGTGCGGAACTCGTCGAACCATTGGTGGGCTTCGGCAAATTGCGATAGGAACTGGGTGGCAACTTCGGTGCCGACTTCGTAGCAGCAGCCTCCGATGGACGGGCCGACGGCGGCGAGCAGGTCAGCGGGCCTGGATTTGAATTGCATTTGCATCTGGCCGATGGCTTTCACGACGATGCGGGCGAGAGTGCCGCGCCAGCCGGCGTGGACGGCGGCGACGACGCGCTTTTTCGGGTCGACGAGGAGAATGGGGACGCAGTCGGCGGTTTGTACTGCGAGGAGGAGGTCGGGACGGTTGGTGATGGAGGCGTCCCCATGGCAGATTTCGGAAGGAGCGGAGTCGAAAAGATGGATGACGTCGGAATGGATTTGTTTCAGGGAGATAAGCTTCTGGTTGGAGGCGCCGAGGGCGGATTGGAAGAGGCGGCGGTTTTCTAGGACGTTTTCTTTGGCGTCCCATTCGGTGAAGCCAAGATTGAGGACTTTCTCGGTACCTTGAGTGGAGACGCCGCCAGGCTTGGTGCTGAAACCGTGGACGAGCCAAGGGAGTTTTGCGAGGGCGGACGCCTGGAGGATTCTGATGCTGCCGGATTTGCGTTCGATCCGGTTTGGGTTGGATCGGGGAGAAGGGACAGACAGGAACGTCTGTCCTACCTTGCGGAGCTTACGCCTCGGCTTAAGTGTTTTCGTGGGAGCCACAATCTCTTAAGTATAAACCGAAGAGGAACACGCATATCCATTGACTGCGAGACACAGTATCATTGCCGGACCAGATTTGGCGTGGCGGTTGACGGAAAAGCGGCAGCCCTTCGAGGCTCAGGGCAAGCAAGCTGCCGCACTCCAAGTGGAGGCGGGAATTGATCGTGGGAATGGGAGTGGATATTGCCGAGGTGGAGCGCATTCAAGGGGCAATCGAGCGGCATGGGGAAGTGTTTCTGAGGCGAGTGTATACGACTCGGGAGCGGGAGTATTGCGAGCGGTTTAAGAACAAGTATGAGCGCTATGCGGGGCGGTTCGCGGCGAAAGAGGCGGCGATGAAGGCGCTGGGGACGGGGTGGCGGCGCGGGGTGAAGTGGGTGGATTTGGAAGTGGTGCGGGAGACGAGCGGACGTCCGACGTTGGCGATAACAGGAGAGGCAGCGAAAATTGCGCAGCAGATTGGGGTGAAGAGCGTGGCACTGAGCATTACGCACACGGAGAGCCAGGCGCTGGCGCAGGTGATTTTTGAGGGTTGAAGGTTGAAAGAAAAAACTAAGAGTAGTTCAAACATGCTCTTGAGGGTGACATTCCTTCTCGTCGCTTCACTCTTGTTTCCATTTTCCATTCCGGCACAAAAGTATTGGCCAGTGATCGACATCTTGAGTCCATCCTGGGGCCCAGTCGATATGTTGGTAACCGTCGAGGGACGACACTTTGGAGACCCTCAAGCAAACAGCACGGTTGCATTCAATGGCACGCCAGCCAAACCGACTAGTTGGAGCGATACGCAGATCGTCGTGCGGGTGCCGGAAGGAGCAACGACTGGTCAGGTGCGGATAACGGTGAATGGCACTACCAAAACTCAGGGTCTTTACCCTACGTTTACAGTAGTTACCAATGCCGTTTTCGTTCAGAAAATTCAGGCGGGCGACGTCGAGGCAATAGCCATGGCTGGGCAGAGTGGAGACCAGCGGTTTGTTCCGTATTTCGTGCAAAAGATTCAGGCGGGCGATGCCAAGGCGGTGGCCATAGCTGGGCAGAGTGGAGACCAGCGGTTTGTTCCGTATTTGAAAAAGGAACTGGAAAACCATAAGGGGCGGATGGTTCGCCATTCAGGGTATAGAAAAACTGTTAACCCCCGAGGGCTTAATTCGCTGGCATAAACCGAGCAAGGAAGAAATAAACAGCGATGCCCTCGACTTGCCGTTCTATGTAACTGCTCTGGAGGCTCTGCCTAAAGTAGTGCCCAACCCTCCGGAGAAATACCCGACAGGAATGGAACTGTTCATGGTTCAAACGCATTCTCAGGAGCACATCAGGATCTGGCAGGACTGGATCGCGGCGCATCAGAACGAGCTGAGCAAACTGCAGCCGACGGGCGAAGGTGTGGACTTCTCGCCCAATGCCTGCAAGAACGGCAAGCCGGTGAAAAAGCACTGACTTACTGCGAGCCTCCTACCATTAAGATTCCTTCGGGACCACCTTGGGCTTCGCAATATTTCTTGTCATGAAGATGTTCACCCACTAGGGTATTTTCGGCTTCACCTAAAATCCTGACGGCGAACCAGAGATTCGCTGGGTGGCTACCATTCAGGCGGACGCGCAGATAGTTGCTGGAAAGCGCAGGAGTGTACGCAGCCGCAGTTTCGTCGCCAGGGATCAGAGTCAGGACGCGGAGGGTGCGGCCGAGTTGGGATTGGCGGAAGGCGGCGGATTTGGATTCGCTGAGGGCACGGAGTTCGCGAGCGCGGCGCTTCATGACGGTGGCGGGGACTTCGCTGGAAAGTGAGGCGGCTTTGGTGCCGGGGCGCTTGGAAAAAGAGAAGACGTGGAGGTAGGTGAAGGGGAGACGTTCGATGAAGGCCATGGTGGCGGCGTGGTCGTCTTCGGATTCGCCAGGGAAGCCGGTGATGACGTCGGCGCCGGTGGCGGCGTGGGGGAGGCGCTCGTGGATGAGTTCGACCCGGCGGGCGTAGTGTTCGGCGCGATACCAGCGGTGCATGGCGGCGAGCATGCGGTCGGAGGCGGACTGCAGGGGCATGTGGAAGTGCCGGGCGATGCGATCGGTCTCGGCGAAGAGATCGACGAGGTCCTGAGTGACGTCGAGAGGCTCGATGGAGCTGATGCGGAGGCGCTCGACGGAGGTTTCGCCGAGGATACGACGGAGGAGGTCTTCAAATTCGACGCGGGGAGAAAGATCGCGGCCGTAGGTGCCGAGGTTGATGCCGCTGAGAACGATTTCGCGGTATCCCGCGGCGCTGAGTTGCCGGATTTCCTGGATGGCGGTATCGGGTGCGAGGCTGCGGCTTTTGCCGCGAACGAAGGGGATAACGCAATAGGAGCAGCGAGAGTCACAGCCGTCCTGGATTTTGAGAGTGGGACGAGTGTGATGGCCTTCGCCGCCGAGGACGGGGGCGGAGAGCAGAACGTTTTGTTCGAAGATATCACCCGTTAGGATCTTGCCGGAGGAAACGGCGCAGCCCGCCGCGGCGGGCGCCCCTACAAAGGAATGGAACGGAGCGGTCGAGTCCGAAGAAAACGGCACTGTGGAGTCGGAATCCGTGGCAATAGCGGAGGAGAAATCTCTTGCGGGTTCCGCGAGGGCGGCGGCAGGAAAAAAGCCGTTCGCGGAATCGGGGACGGCAGGGGAAAAATCGACTGTCGATTCTTGAGCCGAGGCGGAAGCGGCTGGGTTGAGCGAAGCGATTAGATCTGGAATTTGGGGCTTGTGGGAATTGCCTACGACCCAGGAGACTCCGGGAAGCGCGGCCAGCTCTTCTGGAGCACGCTGGGCGTAGCATCCGGTGACGATGACGCGGACGGCGGGATTGGCGGCATGAAATTTTCGGATGGTGTCGCGGGCCTGGGCGTCCGCCGAGGCGGTGACGGTGCAGGTGTTGACGACGATGATGTCAGCAGCGGCGGCCGCGGAGGCAGCAGTGCAGCCGCGGTCGAGCAACTGGCGCTCGAGGGCAGCGCCGTCGGCTTGCGTGGCGCGGCAACCGAATTGTTCGATGAAGAAGCTTGGCATCTAAAATCGCCCCCACAAGGATAGCCGGTTTGGAGGAGTGGGAAAAGGCCGCTGGGAACCAACAGCAGATCCCTGGCGGGAGATGCCTTTACTCCGCGGAGGCTGGGCCGCTACAATCCTTGAACATTTATGGCCCATCAAAGACGCAACCCCTCCGCGCTGCACGATCCGAAGGTGTCGATCGTGATTCCCGTTTACAACGAGAAATCGACGATTGATGAGATCCTGCGGCGAGTGCTGGACACCGAAGTGCGCAAGGAAGTGATCATCGTGGACGATTGCTCGACGGACGGAACGCGGCAGATTCTGGAGAACATGGCGGCGCGGCAGGCAAATGGAGATGAATTCGCGCCGGCACAGGATGGAAGCGACAAGATCGAGTTGCGGAATTTGAAGTTCTTCTTTCAGGCACCTAACCAGGGCAAAGGAGCGGCGTTGCGGCGCGGGTTTGCGCAAGCAACTGGAGAGATCGTGCTAGTGCAGGACGCGGACCTGGAATACGATCCGCGCGATTACGGTGTTTTGCTCGAGCCGGTCGTCGATGGACGGGCCGACGTAGTTTATGGCTCGCGATTTCTCGGCGGGCCGCAGCGCGTGCATTACTTTTGGCACTACGTCGCGAACCGCATGCTAACGCTGCTTTCGGATATCTTCACGAACCTAAAACTTTCGGATATGGAGACGTGTTACAAAGTGTTCCGCAGAGAAGTGCTGGCGGGCGTGGAGATCAAGTCGGACCGGTTTGGATTTGAACCGGAGATAACGGCGAAGATCGCGAAGCACAAGTGGCGGATTTACGAAGTGCCGATAACTTATGCCGGGCGCACTTACGAAGAGGGAAAGAAGATTACCTGGAAAGACGGCATCCAGGCATTGTGGTGCATCATCCGCTATAAGTTCAGCGATTAAGCCGGGGCGTTAGAACTTTCCGCATATCCGCGCGGGTATTTCTGTTTCCACATCCAAGCAGAACCGATGATTTCCTCGAGCGAAGAATGGGAGGCTTCCCATCCAAGGGCACGCTTGAGTTTTTCCTTGCTGGCAACGAGAACCGCGGGATCACCGGGACGGCGCGGACCGAGTTTGCGAGGGATTTTGTGACCGGTGACGCGCTCCGCGGCATCGATGACTTCCAAGATAGAGAAGCCTCGGCTGTTGCCGACGTTGAAGGCTTCGCCGGAAACCTTGGCGATTTCCTCAAGCGCGCGGACGTGAGAATCGGCGATATCGAGCACGTGGATATAGTCGCGGACGCAGGTTCCGTCCGGCGTGGGATAGTCCGTGCCGAAGACATCGACGTGGGGAAGGCTACCGCCGGCCGCATCGAGAATGCGGGGGATAATGTGAGTCTCCACGCGATGATGCTCGCCGCATTCCTTGGAGGCTCCTGCAGCGTTGAAATAGCGCAGGGCCACGTAGTCGAGTCCGGTGTAGGACTTATAATCCGCCAGAATCCCCTCGAAAACGAGTTTGGATTTTCCGTACGGATTGATCGGCGCTTTGCGATGATCTTCGGGAATGGGAACGATTTCGGGTTCGCCGTAAGTGGCCGCGGTGGAGGAGAAAATAAATTTTTTCACGCCGTGTCGGGTGACGGCATCGAGCAAATTCACGCCGCAGGCCACGTTGGTGGCATAGAAAATACTGGGCTCGCTGACGGATTTGGCGACTAGGGCTTCGGCGGCGAAGTGCATCACGGCGTCAATCTTGTGCTTCGTGAAGACGGCTTCAAGCGCAGGGCGATCGGCAAGATCGACCTGGCAAAAGACGGCGCCCGGCGGGACGGCCGCACGATGACCCTCCATCAAGCTATCCAAGGCGATGACGGACATGCCGCGCGAAACCAAGACTTCCGAGCAGACACTGCCGATATAACCCGCGGCGCCGGTAACGAGAATATTCACCTGTAAGTTCTCCTCAAACCTGGTGGAAGCCGAAAGCGTAAGCGCTCAAAGCTCCCGGAACCCACGCCACGGCCGACAGAGACGAAGGGCGCGCCGGCCTGGGAGTCCATCAAAAGATTAAACCTGCGATAAGCGGCGCTGAAAGGTAAGAAGAATGAGGTCGGCACGGCGGCGTACGCCAAACTTGTTGAGCAAGTTCGAAACGTGAAACTTCACGGTGCGTTCCGCAATGTTGAGCTTGCTGGCGATTTCCTTGTTAGAAAGATTTTCCAGCAGCGAATCGAGGACTTCCTGTTCGCGGCGGCTGAGATTCGTGACGGTATCGGTCTTCAGGCGACGGCCCTGGCCGGTGAGGATGGAGTCAACAAATCCGGAGAGAAGCTGCCGCGGAACCCAGAATCCTCCAGTGGCAACCAGAGGGAGCGCGCGGATCAGTTGTTCGCGGGCTTCGACATAGGTGAGAAGGCCTTTAACGCCGAGACGCAACAGCGAAAAGCTATTGGCTTCATTGTGCTGTTCGCCGACGACAATGAGGCGCGATTCGGGAAAACGTTCGAGAAGATTGGCCAAGAGCGCGCCAGTGGCAGGCTTCGCGGCATGGGCGTCGATGACGTAAACCTGCGCTTTGGGCGGCTCCAGGGTACGGAGGTCGGGAGCAAGGGTGGATTCGAGCTGTTTGATAATCACTTTGAACTGGGATTTCGCTAAAATGCGTTCGAACTCGCTCAGCACCAGGGGGTGCGGCGAGAGGATGCAAACGGTCAGCTTTGTGGCAGTACGTTTCGTAGTCACTGTTCGACAGATTATTATTGAAAACTGGCCAAAGGGGCAAGTCCTTTGGCGCCCGTGTTCACGAATTGTTACTGACGGCTAAGGTGCATTTCCCCGAGGTACTTCCCTTAACAAAATGTCCACTATGCGTTTGGCAGCGTGGCCGTCCCAAAGAGGGGGAATCCGGCCAGCTTTGCCCTTGCCCGCTAGGGTATCACGGGCGGTGGCGACTATCTTACCCGGATCAGTACCAACAAGCAGATTTGTGCCCTGGGAGATGGTGACTGGGCGCTCGGTGTTCTCGCGCAAGGTGAGACAGGGGACGCCAAGAGCAGTGGTTTCTTCCTGAATACCCCCAGAGTCGGTGAGGACGAGCTTTGCTTTGCTGAGGAGGCAGAGAAAATCGAGATACCCGACGGGAGGAATAAGCCGCAACTGGGGGTGGTGCTTGATGCCGGCTTGCATCAGATGCTGCTGGGTGCGTGGATGCACGGGAAAGATTACGGGCATTTCGGCGGCGACGGCATCGATCGCTCCCAGGAGCTGGGCAAGTTTCTCCGAGGAGTCGACATTGGAAGGGCGATGGAGGGTAAGGACACCGAAGCGCTGCCATCCCGCTCCATTCTTCAGGCCCAGTTCATCGCCAATTCCGGACTGCTGGGCGATGGGCAAGAAGTGCCGCAAGGAGTCGATCATCACGTTGCCGACCATGAAGATGCTTTCCTTGGGCCGGCCTTCTTTGAGGAGATGCGCGATGGCATCTTCTTCCGTGACAAAGAGATAGTCGGCGAGGGCGTCGGTCAGGATACGGTTGATCTCTTCGGGCATGGTGCGGTCAAAGCTGCGGAGCCCGGCTTCGACGTGGGCTACACGGATACCAAGTTTGGCGGCGGCCAGGGAGACAGCAATGGTGGAGTTGACATCGCCCACAACGAGAACCAGATCGGGTCTGCGCTCGATGAGAACCGGTTCAATGCGCTTCAGGATTTCGGCGGTTTGGGAAGCGTGCGAGCCAGAACCGACTTCGAGATTCACGTGTGGCGAAGGGATGCCCATCTGGCGAAAGAAAATGTCGGACAGTTTCTCGTCATAGTGCTGGCCGGTGTGGACAAGTATGGCTTCGATTTCCGGATGGCGCCGCATCTCGTGCATGAGGGGGGCGATTTTCGGGAGGTTAGGGCGCGCCCCGACAATATTCAGGATTTTCAGGCGTTGGCTCATCGAGCGTTGGTTCCGTTGTCCGAAGGCAGTATAGCATCTGGGCAACGGGCGTTCCGGGCGCCAGAATTGCCATTCGCGCTAGAAAAGCACTGCTTCGCTGCATGGGCGTAGGCATCCACCGGGAAACCTGGGTAAAATAGAGGCGTCCGGAAACACTGGATTTTTGTGGTATTTGGGCCATTTTGTCCGGCGAAACGGTCGAGGAGCGGCAGTTTTCAGAAGATGCGTAATCTAAAGGAATCGGCCAGAGTTTTGCGCGAGTTGCTCGCGCAGCGGATCCTCGTGCTAGACGGCGCGATGGGGACCATGCTGCAACAACGGAACCTGACGGCCGCGGATTTTGGCGGAGCTGCGCTCGAAGGCTGCAATGAAAACCTGGTGCGGACGCGGCCGGATGTGGTTCTGGATATACACAGGAAATACTTTGAGGCGGGTTCAGACATCGTTGAGACGAATTCGTTCGGCGGGGCACCGATTGTTCTTGCGGAATACGGGCTGGCGGCAGACGCACATTTCCTGAACAAGCGCGCGGCCGAGTTGGCCAGGCAAGCGGCGGACGAATTCAGCGCCCATGGAAAGCCCCGGTTCGTAGCCGGCTCGGTGGGGCCCACGACGAAGGCGATTACGGTTACGGGCGGCGTGACATTCAACGAACTACGCGAGACCTATTACACCCAGGCAAAAGGATTGGTGGAAGGCGGCGTGGATTTGCTGCTGGTCGAGACCTGCCAAGACACTCGAAATATCAAGGCCGCGCTCCTCGCGATTCACAAACTTTCCAAGGAAATTGGGAACGACGTACCGTTCATCGTATCGGTCACGATCGAGCCGATGGGAACAATGCTGGCCGGGCAGACCGTGGAAGCAATGTGGGCGTCGCTGCGGCATGCCAAGCCGCTGGCGTTTGGGATGAACTGCGCCACAGGGCCGGAGTTCATGACCGATCACATCCGGACTCTGAGCCAGATTACGGGTGAGTTTGTATCGTGCTATCCGAATGCGGGCTTGCCGGATGAAGAGGGAAAGTATCTTGAAACCCCGACGACGCTTGCGGCGCAACTGGAGAAATTCGCGGATCATGGGTGGCTGAATTTCGTTGGTGGTTGCTGCGGAACGACGGAACAGCATATTCAGGCGATAGCGCAAATGGCAGAGGGAAAGAAGCCGCGTGTCCGACCGAGGGAATCGCACCGCGCTATTTATTCGGGGATTGAGACGATTGAAGCGGAAGAGAGCACGCGGCCCCTGCTCGTGGGAGAGCGGACCAACGTGATTGGGTCGCGCTTGTTCAAGAATCTCGTGGCGGAAGAAAAATGGGAAGAAGCCAGCGAAATTGCGCGGAGGCAGGTGCGAGGCGGCGCGCACATCGTGGATGTGTGCCTGCAAAGCACGGAGCGCGATGAAAAGAAAGACATTCCTCCGTTCTATGAAAAGCTGATTCGAAAGGTGAAAGCGCCGGTGATGATCGATACCACCGATCCGACGGCGATCGAGCTGGCGCTGACCTACTGCCAGGGCAAGGCGATCCTCAATTCGATCAATCTGGAAGATGGTGAGGAAAAATTCGAGCGCGTGGTTCCGATTGCACATGAATTCGGTGCGGCAGTGGTGGTGGGCTGCATCGATGAGGACAAGCTGCAGGCGCAAGCGTTTACTCGTGAACGGAAACTGGCGATTGCACAGCGTTCCTTCAAACTGCTGACGGAAAAATATGGGCTGGGGCCGGAGGACATCATTTTCGATCCGCTGGTTTTTCCGTGCGCGACGGGCGATGAAAATTATATCGGCGGCGCGGTCGAGACGACGGAAGGCATCCGGCTGATCAAGCGGGCTCTGCCGGACGTGCGAACCATACTGGGCATTTCCAACGTTTCTTTCGGGCTGCCGGCGGGAGCGCGCGAGGTGATGAACTCGGTGTTCCTCTATTACTGCACGAAGGCCGGCCTGGACCTTGCGATCGTGAATACCGAGAGGCTGGAGCGATTTGCTTCGATTCCTCCGCACGAACGTGAACTGGCGGAAAACCTGTTGTTTTCGCATCCGCCGAAGGATGTTCCGGCCGATCTCTCGAATGCCGCTTTGCTGCGGAACGTTCCGGCGGACTGGCGCGAGCAGACCAAAGAGCAGCGCGCGGCCGTGAATCAGTACTACATCGCGGCGATTGCCGAACATTTCCGGACCGCAAAGAAGAAGGAAAAAGCCCGTACGGCAGACCTGCCTTTAGAAGAGCGGCTGGCGAACTACATTATCGAAGGCACCCGGGACGGTCTGATTGCGGACCTGGAGAAAAAGCGCGGGGAAGGCGTAGCGCCGCTGGATATCGTGAACGGCCCGCTGATGGCGGGGATGGCGGAAGTAGGGCGGCTATTTAATGCGAACGAGTTGATCGTGGCGGAAGTGTTGCAGTCCGCGGAAGCCATGAAGGCGGCGGTGAGCCACCTCGAGCAGTTCATGGAAAAGGCGGATACGGCGAAACGCGGAAAGGTGGTGCTGGCAACGGTAAAGGGCGACGTTCACGACATCGGGAAGAACCTCGTCGAGATCATTCTAAAAAACAACGGATATGACGTCGTCAACCTGGGCATCAAGGTTCCGCCGGAAGAACTAATCAAGGCTTACCAGGAACACAGACCGGATGCGATTGGTTTGTCCGGGCTACTAGTGAAAAGCGCACAACAGATGGTGATTACAGCTAATGATTTGAAAGATGCGGGGATCGAGATTCCCATGCTGGTAGGCGGCGCGGCGCTTTCGGCAAAGTTCACGCAAACGAAGATCGCGCCAAGCTATGGGAAAGCCGTGTGCTACGCGAAAGATGCGATGACCGGGCTACGGCTGATGAACGAATTAATGGACCCGGCGACACGCGAAAGCGTGCTGCGCACTCACACATCAAGCGGAAATGGCGCAAGCGTGTCAACAGTAGTTTCAGTGCAGCAGATCCCGGCGGTGAGGCGCTCGCCGCGCGTTCGATTGGACCTACCGATTCCGCCGGTGCAATCCCTGGACCGCAAGGTGCGGTTGGTGCCGGATTTGCGCGAAGTGTGGGGTTACATCAACCCGTTCATGCTTTTCGGGCGGCACATGGGTTTTCGAGGAGATTTCGAGAAACGTTTGGCGGAGCGCGATCCGAAGGCGGTTGAACTCTTCGAACAGATGGAAGAAGTAAAGAAGGAAGCGGCCGAGTTCATGAAGGTTCGCGCCGTCTGGCAATTTTTCGAAGCGGAAGCGGTGGGCGATTCCCTGCATTTGTTTGTGGCTGGGGGCGCCACGCCGCTGCACACGTTTCGATTTCCGCGGCAGAAGCTGGGCGACTTCCTGTGCCTTGCCGACTATGTGTTGCCGGCGAGAAATGGCCAACGCGATCATCTAGCATTGTTCGTGGTGACGGCCGGCGAGGGAATTCGCGGGCGCTCGGAAAAAGCAAAAAACGAGGGTTATTACTTCAAATCGCACGGCTTGCAAGCACTGGCTATCGAGTCGGCGGAAGGGTGCGCGGAGTGGCTGCACCGGCGCATCCGAGAGGACTGGGGGTTCCCCGACCCGCCAGAGTTGACCATGGCGCAGCGATTTACTTCGCGCTACCGCGGGAAACGCTACAGCTTCGGCTATCCGGCATGCCCGAACCTCGATGATCAGGCGGGACTCTGGAAGCTATTGAAACCGGAAGAGATTGACGTGCAGCTCACGGAAGGTTTCATGATGGATCCGGAGGCGAGCGTGAGCGCTCTGGTGTTTCATCACCCGGACTGCACGTATTTCAGCGCAGGGGACGCAGCCGAAACATAGCGGCGCATACGGCGTTCTGTACCGTTAGGCGAGTCCGAAAGCAATTAGTTGATTGACGAACACCTGAGATGGGTGTCTAATTGCTCGGTTGGTCCCCGCAGCGAAAGACAACTTAAACAAATTGTTGGGTCTTAAAGGGATGCTTAAGCGAAGTCCCACCAAGCACCCTATATTTCATGATCGGTGCCATCATGCCAATACGCTTGTTTCGCCTCTTATCCTCGGTCCTCCCGGTCGGATTCGGCAGGTATCTGCTCTTCTCTCTTTCCGTGCTGCTTGGAGGATCGCTTACCAACGCGCAGGGTGGGATCGCGCTGATTCAACACAGAAGTAAGGATGCTGGCACAACGACCTCGGCGTCGCTGGCCTTTAATTCAAATAACACCGCTGGCAACTGGATTGGCATTTGTATCCGCGCAGGTAGGTCGGGTCAGCTGTTCTCCGTCACGGATTCCAGAGGAAACACCTACCGCCCAGCCGTTCAATTCAACGTGACGGTAGATACTCCGAATGGAGACACACTAGGGATCTTCTACGCGGAGAACGTCGCCGGTGGTGCGAACACGGTAACCGTGTCCGATACCGTCTCTGGGACACTGCGCTTTGCCATCCTGGAGTATTCAGGAGTGGCACTGGCGAACTCGCTGGAAACCACGGCAG
>WNFS01002374.1_pt1 | contig 15064 bp, 28 predicted proteins | sample 5400141 | NCBI WGS metagenome assembly WNFS01 (sample SAMN13153358, study PRJNA577476) | soil metagenome | isolation source: 60 cm saprolite under Madrone tree | place: USA:California | collected 2016-06-14
AGCCGGGGCCACTGTCAGGCAGCTTGTCGGAGTCGCCCATGCCGATCAGGTCGGGGGCGATGCAGCGGCCTCGTGGCTGCAGGTGCGGCAACACGTTGCGCCAGAGGTACGACGAGGTGGGATTGCCGTGCAGCAGCACAATGGGGTCGCCCTCTCCCACTTCCACGTACGCCATCTCACTGCCGAGGACCCGCCGTCGCTGCTTTTGGTACGGAAAGGCCGCAGAGATCATGTTGCCTTCACCTTCTTTTTTTTTGTAGTTGCCGAATAACGTCGTTCCACCTTGACCCGTCAGCCGAAGCTTTGATCGCCATCCTGCTCTTCCTGCGATCGCGGGTCCTTTGACAGGGACAAGAAAGAGCTGACGGAAAAGTTTCCACGATGCCGCCCCATCCTGATTGGCTCAAAAGCCGACTTGGCGGGAATCGGTGGCCCCGCCAGTTCTTGATTCAGCCGATCGCCTCGCGGGCGTCTTCAGCCTGTGGTATCCCTAAGTGCGCCAAGCCCCTATAGACAAGCAAACGGATGGCTCGCGAGCGTGGGATACTATGAGCGGCGGCCCACAGTTCGATACCTTGGAGCATCTCGGTCGGAAGGCGCAGCTTGATTTCAGTGCTGATGGGTGAGTGAACGGTAGGCATGGTTTACCTCTGATGATCTTGGATGCGGATTTTGGGGATACTGACCCTCCCCGCAGAGGGAAGGGTCGAGCCTTTAGGCGAAGATTTCGAGGTGCTCGCGCTTGGATGCGCGAGCCAAATAGGCAAGCCTGGCGCCGTCATCGGCTACGCGCGGGTCAGCACGACCGATCAGGACCTCTCAATTCAGGAAGCCGCCTTGCGGGCAGCCGGATGCGACGTGATCCGAGCCGAGAAGCGCAGCGGCACGACCACGCAGGGGCGGGATGAGCTGCGGATCATTCTCGATTTCCTCCATGCCGGCGACGTGCTGATGGTTACTCCTCGCCCGGAGCATCGCCGACCTTCAGGACATCGTCCGCCAAGTGCGGCCCCGGGGCGTCTCGTTGAAGGCAACGGAGCAGCCGATAGATACTGGGACCGCGGCCGGCAAGTGCTTCTTTGACATGCTCGGGGTCTTTGCCGAGTTCGAAACGAACCTACGGAAGGAACGGCAGCTCGAAGGGATCGCTAAGGCCAAGGCCGTGGGCATCTACAAGGGCCGGCGCGTTTCGATAGACGCGGCTACGGTGCGCGAGATGAAGTCGCAGGGATTGGGGCCTACGGCGATCGCCAAGGCGCTGAGCATTGGCCGGGCATCAGTATATCGGGCTTAGACAACGGTTAGCATTTTCCCGACAGGCCGCGTGTGACTGACAGTCCTGCGGGCAGGAAATCGACGGACCCTATGCAAGACTACCCGCACCTCATGCGCAAGCCTGTCCTAACTTGGGCACAGCGTTTCATCGCGTTCTCAGAGGGTGTTTTTTGGCTTTGTGAGAATTGCTGCGGTAGAAGGGCCCCTTGGGCCCACGATCCAAATTTTCGATGATGATGTCGTTGCATTCACCCGTCTGATTGACCTGACGCTGCTGCTGATCTCTACAACCTTTCCGTACCTGTGCGACTGCCGGCTCGGTAACGCCGAAGTCTACCATGCTGATGGCAACTGCCATTCCAATGAATGCAAGTCCGATGCTGCGCAAAGTCTCCTCCCGGATGTTCACGGGTTAAGTGTCCGGTCACATAAGAACGCTCGCGCGCCATCGCCAGGGGACGGGGTTACGCCCGGTCCCCTGGCGCGCGACATAGGCGCGAACGATTTGCGCCCGCGCCCCTGGCGTCGCGAGGCCGCTCTCGGGGTGACGGCTGATCTGGGCGCGGTCGCCAAGGCGCTCGGCATCGGCCGGGCGAGCGTATACCGGGTGTTGGAGGCGGAAGGCGCATCGTGACTGGCGCGCGCCTGCGACCTTGCAAACGCGTCAAACGCGTCAAATTTGCCGCATTTGTCGCCAGCAATACGCCCCGTCGTCGGTCGGGAACGCCCGCACCGAAGGAGGAGGACGCTATGAACAGCCGTCGTTTGTACGGAACAATCGTGCTCGCGCTCGCTTGCGGTATTGGCACGGGTGCCGCGCAGGTGGGGCAGATTCAGCTCGATGCGAAACAAAAAGCGGCGATCGTCAGCGCAGTTCGTGATGTGCGAAACGCCCCGCCTGGCCATAGTTTCAACGTATCGGTAGGCGCGCAGGTGCCACCTTCCATTGAGCTGTACTACTTGCCGGCGGCGGCATTGTCTCAGGCCCCGGAGACTCGGGCGCTGAAATACACGATGGTTCAGAATCAAGTCGTGCTGGTTGACCCGACGAACATGCGCATCGTCGAGGTCATTCGCCCGGGACAGTAAACGCATTTAGTCGGCCGCTGCTGACGACGTGATTAGGCCGCTGAGCAAGTCGGTAGGATACGCGCCGCCGCGTCCTGCGTTGGCTTGCTGCGTGAGGCTGTCCGGAAAGGGCCCCACGTAAACCCCGGCTCTTGCTCCGCGGTCATGCCCAAGGGCCGGGGTCTAGACTTGATCCGGGTCCCTACGTGCCAAAGCAGCCCAGCGGGGAGCTGTAACGATCCCCAGATAAGAAGGCCGCCAACTTCATTGGCGGCCTAAGTGGGGGAGGGACGCCCAGGGCGGGGCGTCGTATCACTTTTAAAGCAACTTCTATGCCAGATGATCCTGGCGGCTCGGCATCACCTTCCAAGCGCCTTGTTCAGGACGAACGCAAGACGCACCCCCGCCTTGCTCAACTGCTGGGCGACGTCGTCGGTGGCGGTCGTGACATACTCGTCGGTCAGGCGGAAGGTACCACGCCTCGTTGGTTCGGGAAGTTGTCCATAAGCGTCGTCCTTGGCGACCTGGAACGACTCCTTTGCCCAATCGGTGGGCGAACCTGCCTGCCACGTGCTGATCTGGTCTCGGGAGATATGTCCGATCAGATCGGAGGCGATGCTTTGCGGGCTAGTTTCGAGCTGGTTGACGAACTCGGTGTCCCAGAAGTGGTGAAGATTTCCGGCTCTGAAGCCGGCCGCAGATACCTTCTTGTTATTGCCGCCACGGTCATTGTCGTCAGAGCTGTGCAGCGGCTGATGCAGGTCGCCGACGAAATGAAGGAGAAACTTCAGCGCCACGACTTGCTCTTCGTGGTCGGTAGAGGGATTGGCTAGCTCCGCCGCGAATTCTTCGATCTTGTCGACCACACAGTCGTCGGCAGGACCGTCCGAGGCCACGGTGCCCGTCGGGATGGGCGGATGATTGAAACAGGACCTTCGCAGCGCTGTGAACCTCCTCGCTATTCTTGAGCCCCCGCACTCTCTCGGCCGGCAGCGCGACGTGATGCGGCCATTTTCGGTGCAGGTCGGCGCGGGTGATCTCGCCTTTGCGCTGCGTCACTCTTCGATCTCTTTCCGCCCGGCGTCAGTGATCCTGACGCGGACGACCTCGACCGGCTTGGCGCCAGCTTTCATGGTTTCCTGTTCTGCGGTCGCAAGCCCGGCGCGGACAAGGCCGGCGAGCATCTCGCTATTGAACCCGTGGGCGCGCACAAGCAGTGCCTCGGTAGCGCCATGCGGGCTGCTGGCGAGCAGCTCCAGCAGCTCCAGCGCGCGGCGGGGTTGCGGACTGAGACGGCGTTTTCGAGGTGGCGTCGCCATGCCGGCAGTATCGGCCGCGAGGTAAGTAGCTGCAACGTGGTCCGCCGCGGCCTTCATGATCCCGGTTTTGGCGGCGTGGCGGTATGGCGACTGGCTGCTGCGATGGCCTGACTCGTAGGGCGGTCGCTGGTGCGTTTCGGGTGGTCGAGGCCGCCTGTGTAGCGAGCCACTCGATTTGACGCATGGCTGAGTCAAAGAGAAGGCCCACGCGGGGAAGGGTGCGCGGGCCAGTCAGAGGTGTGCGCTCATCCTGAAAGGAACGAGAGGGGATGAGCGGGCGTGATGGTGCGCTTGGTAGGTGGCGTTAATGGGGCGCGTTGGGCGGTAGCTATACACCCTCGGTCATCTGCCATGAGTGTGATGGCGCGGCTGATGCGATGAGGGTAGTAGGCAGGAAGAGCCCCGACGCGCTGTGCCGGAGTGCGCCGGGGCCAAGTGAGCGGGATGGCGAGCAACATGGGGCAACCCGCCACGCCTCGCAGCATAGCGTGTTCACAGTGTTCGGGTTGTGCGTGCGGCAATGTGCGAAAGGAGGTGCCCCAAGGTATTGCGCGGGCTGACTATCGTCGCGTCTCCGGCAATCGCTTTCCGTCGAAGCGCTGGCAGAAGCCGCTTACTCCGCTGTTGCGACAGTCAGGACACATTAGCTGAATCATCAATCTGGGCATAGCAATTACTTCCCCCTTTTGTTTGCTTAGTTATAGAGTTAATGTATACTCACTTACCTCGTCTGTCACCTCAAAGGTTACTGCGCCACTGGGCGCTCTCTCTGTGACTGCTAATTCTCTCTGTTCCTTGACTGTAAAATTAAAGTACCCTCCATAAGGTGTGGACGCAATCACTACATCCGAAGCTGGATCATATTGTTTTAGGGTGTCTATCAACTCAAATAATTTCATAGTTATTCCACCACTGTTTCCGTGACCTTATAAATATCGAGGAATTTTTAGACTTATCTACCCTTTGTTCCGCCTTTTCCATCGGAGGATAATATCTCTAATATCCGGGTATATCCATATCGCCATAAGCAAGACCCAAAGGATTAAGAACGCCCCACCGAGAGGTCCAATATCCATAGCTCTTACTCCTCTAGTTCTTGCTTCTCAGTGATCTCAAAAATGTAAGACAGTCTACCGATTAGACGTGTCTTCTCTTCCTGTGGTAGTTCTCTCCACATTGGAGACTGAACACAATCCTGTAGGACATCGAGACAGTCATCTACTGTCTTCACGTCGAATGCTCCTATTTTCATAGTTGCCGCCTGTTGTTCGGCGTCATGGGCTGGATCTGTCCGTCGCGGTGCATCATCGCGGCTGCACCGCGGACCAGCTTGCCGGCGATGACCTTGGAGCGTGCGGCGGCCTTCACGATGGCTTCCGCCTCGACGGCCGCCTCGACGGTGCCGACCGGCCGGAGCTTGGCGGCAGCCTTGAAGATGTCCCAGGTGGTCGGCGCCGGCGGTTCGGGCTTGCGCACCACGTCAGTCGTCTTCCGGCGGCAGCTTCGACAAAAGGTGCGGCCAGTTGCGGGCGACGATGCCGCGGATTTCAGCGTCGACTTCGGCGATATTGTCGAAGCCTTCCTCGATCTGCTGGCGGATCATCTCAAGTTCTTCCGCACTGAGCGGACGACCGTGCAGGAATTCGACTGGCATGCTCTTGCTCCACCTTGCGGCCGGCGGCAGCGAGTGCAACCCGGTCAGCACGGGCATCGGCGCGTTGCCGGGGCACCACGAGCACTGCAGCCCGATCACCAGGCTGCCGACCGACGCGAGCGGGTGACGGTCGAGGGTGCGGACATCGATCGCCCGGCTTGTGCGGCAGCCTGGACAGTAAACGTCGAGCCACGGCGTTCCGGCGGTGATGGCGCAGCGGATGGTTGGCGACCACAGCGGCGACCTTTCGGCGTTCCACCGTTCGACCACCGCCAGCGCTTCTTTCCGCGCGGCAGTTTCGGCTTCGTGGACAGCCTCCTCGGCAGCCCGTCTCTGCCTGAGCTCGGAGACGCTCGGCGTTTTGCGGTACGGGTGGTCTTCCGGCATGCCGCCAGTATCGGCCGCAAGGCAAGTAGCTGCAACATGGGTCTGCCGGGCGCCGGCAACCCGTCGCATCACGCGGGCTCTGGGGAGAGGAGCGGTCAGTACGGCGAGTTGCCGGCGCAACAATAACGGGTTCCTCGGCGACGCTGTTCCTGATCAGCGCGTCAAGATTAGCGAACACGGTGAATCGAACCGGCGCGTTCCTGCAAGCCGTTCACCAAATAGCGAACGATCGGCTCGCATGGTGACGGTGCTCGACTGATCGAGCAGCCCCCCCGACCGCTGTTCGTTCTCGCAATCAACTGGTGTTGATCAAAGCGTGCGCGCTTTGCGGCTGCGCTTTTCCGCGTTGGCTGCTACCGTTGGTAGTCTAAAGACAACAATTTCATCATGACCTTAGCCGGAGGGGGAAACGATGCGGTACTTGGTTCTTATATGTTTGTTGCTCGGCTTGGCTGGATGCTTCGGCGGTCCGTTCGGCGCCATCAATGTCGGCGTTCCGTCTGTCGTGGATTTTGGCACCTGCGCCCACTCGCCGATACAGCCCGGGCATGAAGATAAATTGTGCAGCCGGCAGAACGGATCGATTTATTGATTACAGGAAAGCCGTAGCCCGGACCGGAACACTTGCTGCGCACGCTGCACTGAGCTATCGCCGCTGCGTCGCGATGAGCCGGGGCCGGAACATTGCGTTCCTTTGCCACCCTCTCGATCGTGTCCCGCTCATCGGTCGCCTCGACGGCGGCAAGCCATACGGCTTTGCTGGCGATCTTGAAGACATCCCACGACGATAGGAGCGGCGGTTCGGGCTTGCGTGCCATGCGGGTCAGTCCCGTCCCAGGTGCCATGCGACAACGAGCACGATGACGGCGCCTGCCGCGGCGAGGGCTGCGAAGGTTTTGGGATTAGCAAGTATCAGTTCGAACATCGTGGCGGCGAGTCTCGCGTTGCGCGAGGCCAGTATCGGCCGCAAGGTAAGTACGTTCAACCTTGGGCTGGCAACGCCAGCAACCCCTGTGCACCAACTATTGCCGCTGCACCGCGTACAGGCGCCATGCCTCGGCTTTGAATTTCTGTGCGCCCTTCTCGATGGCGGCGTTTCTGTCTGGCGCCTGGACGCTTCCGAGCCGCACAGACTTTTTGGCGACCTGGTAGACATCCCAACTGATTGGCGTTGTGGGTTTCGGTTTCTTCGCCATGCAGGTTCAACATTTGCTCGCCGCGGTGCCGGTTGCCCGCCTCCGATCGCAATTCAGTGGGGTCCATCCACCACGTCGACGGGCGCCGGCGTGACGATAACGGGTTCCTATGTGATCCTGTTCCTGGCCGGTGGCGGTGTGCGGTACCAAGCACCTCTCCGGTCCTACTGATTTGCGCGATGTTCCCGGAGGGTCATGATGTAAGCCGCCACATCGGCGAGTTCGTCGTCGGTAAGGTGTGGGTTTGCCATGCGCCCTTTGCGCGGCACTAGCGGCAACGCGGCAATCGTGCGACGCAACGATGCCGCGGTGACGTTTGGCCGGTTAGCGATTTCCCGAAAGTCCGGCAGCCCCTTCAGAAGAGGTGCAAATGGCTGATCAGCGGAGACGACGTGACAACCGGTGCAGGCCTGCTCAGCCAAATCACGGCCAGCATCCGCGTCACCGCGATCGACCGGTTTCTTCGCGTCTGCGGAATCCGCACCAACTGCGAGAAGCGAAACGAGCAAAACGGCCATCAGGCGATTGTGTGTTCCCATCTCGAACTATTGCCGAGCTGCCTGGAGTGGTGGCACCCCCGACCTAGGCAGCACGTCGGATTGGCCGACAAGTGAGGGTCGCCGACTTGGTGGGTAGATGGGATTACCAAGCTGTGGGGTAGTGGACTGCGGATGTTGCGGCCAGGCTACTGGGATAAATCGCAGCGGGGTCTCGCTGTTGTGTCGGCCTATCGCAGCTTTTATCTTGCAGGCGCGCCAATTGTGACGATCGGCGTAGTTGCGAATTCACAATGTGAAAATCGTTGCTGGTTTGTTGCGACTCAAATTGCCGCAGTAATTAGCGAGCGCCAGGAAATAAAAATCGTTTGAGCAAAGTATATAAACTATCGCAAATGGTTTCAAACTAGTACTTAAATAGAACGATACCCTTTCTGCGGTTTTGCCTCTCGCGTATATTGGGCGTGCGTAACGCAACGGAGCAGCAGCAATGACACAACAGTGCTGCGACAAGAGCTCAGCAGAACGCAAGGTCCGCGACAACCTGACGGATGAGGAGAAGGCGCGGCTGGAAAAGTACGGCGCCATCGAATTCAAATCGGCAGGCGCAACAAGGAGGCAATAACCCACGCGGGCACTCATCCCGCATTCCGGTCCCGCTCGGCGAGCAGCTCCGGCAGCCTTGCGAAGTCGAGCGCCATTTGCCGCGCCTCGTCTATCGTCATGATGCCGGTGTGCCCCGCGGTGTCCGGAGCCCGGCCGTAGAACACGCCGATTTGCTTGCCCGTAGCGTCCTCGACGGCAAATCCGTTCGGGAGTTCGACGATCCGCCACGGCGTTGGGAAATCGGTGATCATTTCCGGTGTGACCTATTGCCGGCTACTCCCAGCCGGGAACCTATGTGAATTCAGGCGTTCTACGGCGCGAGCGCTTTTCGTCCGGCGGCCGTGATCATCACGTAGGTGACGGTAACTCCAGTCGTTTGGCTGCCGGCTGTTACGGTCAGGTGGTATCGCTTGGCGAGCTTGGCCCGGACGAGATCGGTAAGGGTTTGGAGTTTGAGGCCCGCGTGCCGAGCACGAGCCCTTCCACGGTGAGGCCACGCGGATTGCCGGCCAGCACTTGGAGCGCGAGGTGCTCATCTTCCGTCAGGCGTTTTCGAGGGCGAGCCGCTACTCGAAACTCCTCCCTTTGCGGTCTTTGCGGGCAGAATACCACGAGCCCGCATCGTTGCGGCGCCCGCAAGTCCGCACTCGACCATCATCGCCGCGTCGGCGGCCATTTGCGGTGGAGGTCGACGCGGGTGATTTCGCCTTTGCGCCGCGTCACTCTTCGATCGCCTTCCGGCCGTTGTCTGTGATGTGGTAGCGCTCGGCCTTAATTGTCGATGTGCCGGTTGGTATGGTCTCGGTGACTATCGTAACGAGCCCCGCGAGCACGAGACTGGCCAGCGTCTCGCGGTTGAATCCGGAGAGCGTGAGGAATTCTTCAGCGACGCCGTTTTGAAAGCCGTCGAGCAGCTCTAGTGCGCGGCGTGCTTGCGGGCTGAGACGTGGCACCATGCCGGCAGTATCGGCCGCAAGGTAAGTAGCTGCAACCTTCGTCGGCTTCCTTCGCGCGGCTCTCAAGTCTTTGAGCCAAAATCCTCAAGGTAGTCTTTGTTCGCGCGTCGGATAGCGCGGCGACGGCACCATGTATTTCGCCCAAAGGTGTCTGTGATGCCGACGCGGACGATGCCCTCGCGAAGAAAGCATTCTTTGATGTACGGAAAATAGAAGGTCTTGGTTTCGCTGGGGTCAATTTTTGCAGGTAGTCCGCCGCTGAACGGACCGCCACTCAATGGCCTTTGGGATAAAGGATAGTTGTGAATTGGATTCACGGTCACGTCCTCTTTCCGCGCCGCCGCCAGTTCGGCCTTCTTCGCGGCGTTGTGCCGTTGGATACTCGCATTTTCGTCTTGCTTGAGCAGGAGCCGGAATGGGAGCGGTTTGTTGCCGAACTCAATGATTTCCTGCCGGCGCGGCAAGCTGCACTAAGTGATCCGATAACCTCGTCCCTCTACGACCTCACCACGCGCGAGCATCAGGTGCTGGAACTGGTTGCGCAGGGCCTCGACAACGATACGATTGGCTCGCGGCTCGGCATCAGCGCCAAAACAGTACGGAACCAGGTTTCTATCATCTTTAGCAAGCTCGGGGTGAACACCCGTGCTCAGGCGATCGTGCGTGCTCGAGAGGTCGGCTTTGGCCAAAAAGCCCCTCGTTGATCGAACTCAACCCCGATCAGCGTGTCCAGCGCCCAGCGTGCGCTTGACACCGACGGCACCTGGTCGAAGGACGCGGTGCTCGCCGTCCTCGGCTTCGGCCCGGCGCCGTCATATGCCGAGAGGAGCGCGATCCAGAACCGCATCTCGTTCCTCTACAACGAGCACGTGGCGCCGCAGTCGCGCACCTTCCAGGAGGGCGAGGTCAGCCACGAGAAGATGCGGGCCCGCACGCGGTTGCTGCAGGCTCTGCATAGCAAGGACCCGGAGGCGATCAAGCAGGCGAAGGCCGGTGCCATCAAGGCCGGCTACAGCAATGCGGCGGTGGGCGCGATCGGGCGCACCCCGTCTGACGTGTTCCTGTTCAGTAAGCTACCGGAGGCCGACCAACAGGCCATCCTGCGCCAGGCCAATAAGGATGAGTTCGAGCGGTATATCGGGCATGCCCACATGAACCTGCGTAAGCCGATGCGCGATGAGCGCGTGGGCAACCAGGCGGCAGGGCCGGCGCCTGCACCGAGCTCGGCACCGGCGACGGTAGCGCCAGCCCCGCGCCCGGCAACACCGCCTCCATCATCGTGGCCGCCGGTACCGCCGCCGACGTTCAATGATCTCCGGATGAGGTAGGGTTGGTGCCACGACCACGTTTTAAACGTGATCGTGGCCGATCGGACGTTAATTGCGGCACGGCCAGGCGTCGTGCAGCGCCTCCATGGCCAGCCGAGCGAACGACTCGTGCATCCGTTGCGGGCGCGCCTCGATGTAGCGGACGACAACGCGCGCCGCCTGGGAGGTGCTGACAGTGGCGGGGAAGGCTACGCAGAAGGGGGAGGCCGAGACGTCGTCCAACAAGTAAACCAACCCCTCGATTATGCCGGTACATCGGCCCATCCCGAAATTAAGTGGGCGATCCGGCTCCTCAGCAAAAGCTTTGCAGTCCGGAAAGAAATGATTTGCGCTGAACCTCGGATCCTGCGCCGCCCCCGCCGCCGTGACGGTGAGCGCCACCAGGGCGCCGCAAACCATGGCGGTTCGCATAGTTCCTCCCCCTTTAGAATTGCCGCCAGAGTAGCAGAAAGGGCCGGACACTGCCGGCCCCTCTCGTCGGGAAATTCCCCAATGTACTTGTCGGCGAATTTGTTGTTCTGGCGGGTGCTCTGTCCCAGAGACGGCCATTGTGGGCAGTGTGGGAGGGAAAGCTACGACCCGCCTCCTTCTTTCGAGAGCCCAACGAGATAGGAGACGGCGTGCCTCCGCCGCGCGCCGCGCCTGGCCTTCCAGTAGGTCACGATGGGGTTGGCGACGGCCGCTGCGAGCGAGCCCGCGAACGCGGTGATCGCGGTCGCATAGCCGAGGGTGGCGAAGCTCGCTATGGACAGCGTTGGGACCTTCCAATCAACGACGCCCTTGACCAGGTCGCCGAACAGCCCGTCCCGGATTGCGGCCATCTCCGTCTTGTAGTCGTTAAGCTTGGGCGTGAGTTCCATCGCAATGAGCCTGGGAATCTCCTTTTCAACCTGCTCGGGCGAGAGATCGTCGAGCTTGGCGGCGAGATGGTTTAAGTCGGCCATCCATGCGTCATGGACCGAAGCGGATTTTTTCCGGTAGCTGCTGATGTCGCCGAGCGAAATCTTCTGCAAAGCCTCATCTGGGATCACAGTCTTCGCGAAGGTGAGGCCGAGCCACCATGTATGCGGGGCCGCCCCTCCAACGTAAGCCTTGTCGCTGGTGCGCAAGGCAAGGAGCCACAGGAAATAGGGATCGTCGGCGACGGGCGTCGCCCCGATCTCGTCCGCCACGGCGAGGGCGCTCGTCACCTGAATAGAGGCTTCGAAGAGGAGGGTTTTGAAGGTGGTGCGCAGACCCTCCACACCATCAATGGTGAACATTTTCCGGGGGTCGCTCTCTTCCTCCAGGGGCTTCGGCGTGAGGTCCTCGGCGCGAGCGAGCGCATCTAGGATATGCCGGCCCATAAGGCCGTTTCCGTAAATCGCCTGCTCCTGAATAAATTTCCGCGCGAAAGCAGGGTCGCGCGCCAGCCCCTCGCGGACGATGCGCACAAATTCGGGATTGGCGAAGTCGGCGATCGCATATGGTTCGTAGAGCGTCTGCGCCGGTCCGGAAGGCGGGGCGTGGATATGCACTTTGACGGCGGCTCCTTCGAAATTCACCTGCCGGAGCGGGGAGGGATGGCCGATTGTGCCCCATTTGCCCGCAAAGGTGACCGAAGGCCTGTCCATGAACGACATCTCGTTGCCGATGAGGAACAGGCGCTTAAATGTTACATCGTCGCAAATGCTGGCGCCGCTGTAGAGAAGCCTCATGTGCCGCCCCTTAGAGCTCGCGTCGTCTTCATATGGTCTCTTTCGTATACGGCACGGCGGCAAGAGCGCAACCAAGAAGGCCGAGCGCCCCGGCACTGGCACCGATGCCCGCGCCGCGACCAGGACAGGCAAGAACGGCGGCTTTGGGCCGCCCCTTTTATTTCGACACGAACGCGTAGTCACCGGGCGCGCAACGCCTGATCGGTGGCGCGGTTCTGATCGGCTGGCCGATACTGGCGCCATGCCGAAACGCCCCTCTCCCGACAAACCGCAGCCAACGCCGCTGTCGTGGGATATCTACCGTGCTGCCAACAAGGCTAAGCTGATTGGCAGCGTCGAGGCCGGCGACGCCGAAGCGGCGATCGAGAAGGCGGCGATCGAGTTTAAGACCGACGCGTGGCGGCTGATCGCAACGCGGCGCCGGTGACAGCGTAGGGTGGGCAACGATGCCTGAACAGCACGATAAGGACAGTGGCCCCAGGGTTGCCGAACTCATGCGAAAGCGAGCAGTCGAGGAGGCCGTCCAGGTAGCCGAACTCGCTGCCCAGCGAGGCGCGCTACGCGTCGTCGAGCGCTGGAACTCCGAGCGATCCCGCTGTGGTCGCCAACGATCCGGTGCGCCATCACCGCCGGAACGCCGTGGCTGGATGTCTATTGTCCGGGTTGCCAGACCGGCCGGGCGATCGATATCCGCACCTTGGATCGTCACCCGCTGGCGTCGGTCGGAAGCTTGGCGCTTGGCTTACGGTGCTCGTGGTGTCCGGGCAATGCGCCGATGCCGGTGCTCACCGGGTTACATGCGGTGCCGCCGGCCGCGAGGTGGAGCAAAAGTATGCCAATCGAATTCCTGCATGGTCGCCCCCTCAGTCCGGAAGATCTGGAGATGATCCGCCAGGAGATCGAGGAAGGCTTCGACAACATCGCTGAGGTCGATCCCGAAATCCGCGGCATCGTCGCGCGGAACTGGCCCCACCTCTTGGCGAAGCTTCCGCCGGAAGAGGAATGACATCGACTCTCGCGCCGAACCGGTTGTCACCTCGGTAACAGCGGCTCTTCTGATTCTTGAGATAATACTGATTACGTTGCCTGCAGATATTAGCGGGCTGGCCGTGGGCGTCGGGAGTAAGAAAAAAATGACTGCCGGGGTGAAGCTCGGTCGCGACGTCATGGTCGCGATCGGTAAGGAGCTTCGCGCGATGTACGCCGACATTGTCGCTGAGGCAGTGCCGGAACAGTTTGCTGAGATCTTGCACAGGCTGGATGAGTCGAGTGGCGAGGCCGCAAAGAGAGACAAGTCGCCGCGATGACTTCAGCCGCGGCGGCGCTGTCCAGCAATTCCTTGGCATGGGCGAAACGACGGCGCAGCCCACCGTCAGCGCTCATCAATCGGCCGTTCGCGCGTCTTAAGGGTTAGCGTTTCGTGCGGGTCGGCGACGACGCGTATGGGCTGGTCGCTCTCGTTCTTGACGACAAGCTCAGCGCCGGGCTCAATCACGCCGGGCACCGTCACGTGTACGGGCGCGGCGCGAGAACGGGCCCGCATCATTGCTTTGTAGATGTCCGCAACGAGCGCTTCGTCGGCACCCGTGGGTAGCTCTCTGCCGGCGCCCTGGTCGAGTACGCCGGAGTCGACGAGCACCTGAAGGCCGGCTGCGAGCATTCCGGGCGTCACTTCGCTGTCGATCTTGGTTTTGGTTGCCATGGTGGCGCTCTGGGCGTTGGTGCGATGTCGGTCAATGAGTAGGGTGGGGATAGCACCATTTCGCAACGGGGATTTCGCGAGCTTTGTTGCTACCGGAAGGTCTTCCACACCAACAGTCCGATATCGACTATCATGCCCACCAGGACGAGCAGGTTTACAAGCGCATTGTCATCAGGCATTGCCGGACCATCAGCCTTACGCCATGCTGTCAGACAACCCACTAGAGATTGGGCCGGTTCCAGCCCGAACACGAGGCCATTGAGAAAGGTGCCAACCAGGCGGCGGCAGTTTATCCCCGGATAGCTGTCGCTCGGGGCGGATATCGGCGACGGAGGAGTTGGGTGGTGCGGTTTCCTTGACCGGGGGCCAAAGCCAGGCTTCAATCTTTAACGACCTGAGAGCGCGGCTCCAATGCGCCATGGAGGGAGAAATGGTCAACCAACCGACTGCTGAAGACAAGCTTATCGACCGGCGCAGCGTTCTGCGGGCCGGGGCGGCGCTGGCTGCGGCCGGGCCGGCGCTGCTACACGGAGCGCATGCCAAAGCGCAGCCCCGCCCCAGTGGAGCGTCGCCGATGACGATCATCGATGCCCAGGTCCATGCCTACGCGGCGAACACGCCGCAGCGGCCCTGGCACAACGTGCCCAACTGGCCCCCTCACGTCACCGGCGACGAGATGGTGACGGCGATGGACAAGGTGGGCGTCGACGGCGCGATCTATATTTCCCCCTTTTCGATGTACCAGTACGACGGCAGCTATGCGGTGGAGGTGCAAAAGGCCCATCCTGACAAGTTCGCGCTGGTTAAGCCGGTCAACCCCGACGATCCGGCGGTGGCCGATGTCATCGCCGACTGGAAAAAGACGCCGGGCACGGTCGGCATCCGCATCATCATGACCAAGGAATCAAAGCGCGCGCCGGACGACCCCGGCTTCGACCGCATCCTGCGCGCAGCCGTCAGAAACGATTTCCCGGTCAACATCCTGTTCTGGGGCAATATCGACGCGGGCAGCGCGCTGATCGACCGCCACTCCGACGTCCGCTTCATCATCGATCATCTCGGAATCCTGCAGCCGAGCGTGCCACCCGCGCCGCCGCAACCCTGGGCCGACCTCCCCAAGGTGCTGGAACTCGCCAAGCGCAAAAACGCAGTGATCAAGGTCACCGGCGCCTGCACGCTGTCCCGGGAGCCGTACCCGTTCCCGGACATCTGGGACCCCCTCGCTCGCGTGTTCGACGCCTGGGGTTTAGACCGCTGCCTGTGGGGCACCGACTGGACGCGCGCGTTCGCTGTTGTCAACTACGAGCAGGCCGTCGAGCCCTTCCTGAAGGCTGACCGCCTGAGCGACACTGAACGGGCCACGTTGATGGGCGGCGCCT
>WNFS01002109.1_pt1 | contig 15058 bp, 13 predicted proteins | sample 5400141 | NCBI WGS metagenome assembly WNFS01 (sample SAMN13153358, study PRJNA577476) | soil metagenome | isolation source: 60 cm saprolite under Madrone tree | place: USA:California | collected 2016-06-14
CATGGCCGCATTCGTGGACCGTGGAGAACAGCGCCTCGCCAATATCGGCCGCGTTGACCCGCGTGGTGATGCGCACATCGCCGGCGGAGAACTTGGTGCAGAACGGATGATGGGTCTTGTCGATGCGGCCGCGCTCGAAATCGTATCCGAGCCGCTTGACCACGGCGACACTGAAGTCGAGTTGCCTCGCCTCCGCAAAGACGCCGCGCAGGCAGTCGTCGTCCGCTGCGGGGTGACCGCATATGGCGCGGACGATGGGCACCAGCTCGCGCCGCAGGGCCGCGAACAGCTCCTGCACCGATGCGGTCGTCATGCCGGCATCGTAGTCGTCGATCATCGGATCGGTCACGCGCCGATAGGGGGCGAAATAGCCGGCGTATTCGCGGCTCAGTTCCACGTTCTTTTCGAGGAAGGGCTGCATTGCGGCGAAGTCGTTCGCCGGCCGCGCTTTGGTCCAGGCCGTAAAGGAGGCCGAGCTGTGGGCACTCGCCCGCTCCACATAGTCGCCAGGCAGTCTGATCGCTTTCTCGAAGTCGCGCCGCGCGACGCGGATCAGGCTCGCATCAGTGGAATCATAGGGCAATCCCTCGCCATGGGATTCAAGAGCGTCAAGCAGCCTGCCGAGCGCCGCGTCGGTCGATCTTTCGTGCGCAAGCTTGCTCAAGAGCGCGCTCTGGCGCCCGCGTGCCGCCGCGCCGCCCGGCGGCATGTAGGTGGCCTGGTCCCAGCTCAGCACGGCGCCGGCGAAATTGAGATCGCTGATCTCCAGGAGCCGGCGTTTGAGCTCGGAGAGTATGGTTTCGATCGATTGGCGGCCACGCGGGCGGTTCGCGGACTTGTCGGATGCTTTGACCAGGCGTTTGATGGGGCGGCCCACGGTCTTCGTTTTGCCGCGCTTGCGCCTGATGGATTTGGTCTTCGTGGTCTTGGGCATTGCGTGATTTCCGGACACTCGGCCTACGGCGGTGATGCGTAGGATGGGTTGAGCGAAGCGAAACCCATCTTGTCTTCTCGTGGCAAGGCCGATGATGGGTTTCGCTACCGCTCAACCCATCCTACGGGCGCCTCGCCGCTCGTTGCATTGAAAATTCCACCGCGGACAATACAATTCTCCGTCAAGGAGGCACGCCCCATGTTCCTGAAAAATTTCTGGTATGTCGCCGCCTCAGACCACGAGGTTGCGCGCAAGCCGTTCGGGCGGATGATCCTCGGCGAGCCGGTCGTGCTTTTCCGCAAAGAGGACGGCACGCCCGCCGCGCTCGAGGACCGCTGCGTCCACCGCCACCTGCCGCTTTCCATGGGAAAGCTCGTCGGCGATCATTTGCAATGCCACTACCATGGACTGCGATATGACTGCACCGGGCGATGCGTGAAGGTGCCGGGCCAGGGCACCATACCGCCGTCGGCGCAGGTCAAAAGCTATCCGGTGGTCGAGCGGTATCGCTGGCTATGGATATGGATGGGCGATCCGGCGCTCGCCGATCCTGATAAGATCACCGATTTCCATTGGCTCGACGCCCCCGACTGGGGGGCCAAAAGCTGCTATCTCCATGTCAAGGCCAACTGGCAGCTCATCGTCGACAATCTGCTCGATCTCACTCATCTGGCTTTCGTCCACGAATCCACCATCGGCAATGCGGCGCTGGTCGAGAACGCCACCGTCAAGGTAACGCGTACACCGAATGACGTGGTGGTGACGCGCTGGATCATCGACGCGCCGGCGCCGCCTACCTTCGTCAAGGCGGGCGGCTTCACGACGCCGGTCGATCGCTGGCAGATCATCGATTTCGTGCCCCCGGCCTTCCTGCGGCTCGATGTCGGTTGCACGCCGACCGGGACCGGCGCGCCACAAGGCCGACGCGTCGGCGGCATCAACATGCGCAACCTCAACGCGATCACGCCGGAGACCGAGACCACCAGCCACTATTTCTGGGGCCAGGCCCACGACTGGGATGTCGGCAACAAGGCGCTCACCGATATGCTGGTCGGGCAGATTACCACGGCGTTTATGGAGGATGTGGCGGTGTTCGAGGCGCAGCAGCGCAACATGACGATCGTGCCGAACGCCCCGCAGATCGAAATCAATGCCGATGCCGGCCTGATCCAGGCCCGCCGTATTCTGGAGCGCATCCACAAGGAGGAACTTGCATCCGCCGCCCCCATGGCGGCTGCGGAATGATGCTAATGGCCATCTTGTGGTCGTGACCGTCAGCGCTCATTTGAGGGGCATGCGCTTGGAGAATTGCCAATGGCCAACGAACATGCCGCCGGAAAGATAGAGGCGTCCGACCGGTCGGTGCTCGACCACATCCGGGAACTGGTGGCGGAAGAGCAGCGCCTCTATCAGCATCGTGCCCCGACCGATGCTGATCAGGAGCGGCTGCAAAAAGTCAAGATCGAGCTCGATCAATATTGGGATCTGCTGCGCCAGCGCCGCGCCTTGGAAGAATTCGGCCGCGATCCTGCCGACGCTCACCTTCGGCCGGCGCAGATCGTGGAGAAGTACGAGGGATAGAATTGCGCCGCGATGAGAGCCGATTCCGGTCGGATTTGAGCACCCGCTCTCTCTTCCCGGGTCGCGGCCGGGCTTGTCCCGGCCACCCCGATTATTCTTGGTCTGTGCATTGACGTTCGGAGTCGCCGGGATAAGCCCGGCGACGACGCCTGCGGGTGCGCGCTACTTCTTTCTATTGAAATACCGCGTGTCGGGAGGCGGCTGATCCTTGCGGGTCGGCATCAAGACCCCGTCGGGGCTCAGGAAATAGGGATCGTTGCCGATCTTGACCATGGCATTGTCGCCCGCGCAGGCTTCCTCGAGCCAGACCGGCCTCGGCTTGGCATTGCGCTTATAGGTCCGGTTCTTGGTCCACGGCTGCGTCAATGCATGATCGTAGGACGTAATGTCGTCGTGCAGCAGATTCTTGTCGGCCTTGTCGAGATAGATACGCTCCTTGATGATGGCCTGATTATCCTCATGGAACGGAATGCCCTGGGCGTCATAGGTATGCGGCGCCCGGATGAACCGGGTCTCGACCTCGAGCACGTCATACTTGCCGTCGCCGTCCTCATCGAGCCATTTGCCGATGGAGTAGCCCGCAAACACCGGCAGGGTGGTCTCCGGATCGGGCCAATCGCGTCCGTCTGTATAGATGCGCCGATAGGAATCGTTGACGTGGCTGATCAGGATGTAAGTGGTCTCGGGGGTCACGACCACTTCCATCGGGTCGTAGGCATTCATCATCATCGGCATGCCTTGCGGCAGGCAATACCATGATGGCACGTTGCCCGGTCCGCCGTTCGCCATGTCGGCCAAGTTGGCCTCGTAGACCTTCTGGTATTCGGGGGTGAGCGGCGCCTTTTCCTGGCCCACGGTCCATCGCGGCACGAAAGCGCGCTCCCACTGCCCGCGCAGGTCGGGATACTTGTCGAGACTTCGGACGTCCTCGGCGGCAGCACCCGCGATTGGAATGCACAATGCTGCCAGAAGGGGAGCAACACGGAAGGTGACTGCTGACTTACGTGACATAACGCTGCTCCCTTCGCGAAGGTTCACCAAGAGGCACCAGCGGTATTCTCAACCGGTCCAGCGCCGGCGTGTAGGATGGGTTGAGCGACAGCGAAACCCATCAGCACGCGCAGAATCGGTTGAGCTCTTGCGAAGCCATCCGGGCCGCCCAGCATAGTTCGGCCCATGATGGGTTTCGCTTGCGCTCAACCCATCCTACTGATCGCTACTGCGTCTTGGGGACGATCGGCTTGTCGTCGATGAACTTGATCCTGTTCACGTTCCAGGCGCCGCCGGGCGCGCCGCTGCGCAGCGGCTCGATGGTCAGGCGCAACTGGTCGCCGGCCTTGAGCGACTTGCTGGTCCAGCCGTCGCGGGCAAGCGCGCTCGGGCTGCCGCCTTCGAGGTTCCACGCCTCGGTGGTTCCATCCTTGTCCTTGATGTCGAGAATGATGAAGGAGTGCGGGCTCGTATATTTGAACTCCTTGACCACCCCGGTGACTTCCTGCGGGTGCTCCTGGTCGAACATCGCGAAGGAGTGATGGGCTACCGCCATGCCGGTGAAGGCAACAAAAGCAGCACCGGCGAACACGCTAGCGAGATAGGTCTTCATGCATTTCCCCCGTTCGGTATTTGCACTTATCGGAGACTTCGGCATGTCGCACGCGGCGACAAGCTCGAAGGCAAAATACACCACTTAGCGGCTGCCGAGAAGGGGTTGCCCTCCTCGTAGCCCGGATGAAACGAAGCGAAATCCGGCGAAAGCCGTGCCCGCTCTACTGCCGCTCCCGGATTACGCAGACCCTCACCCGGGCTACATCGCGATGGCGATCTTCCCGAAATGCCGATTGGCTTTCATCATCTCCAACGCATCCGCAACCTGCGCGAGCGGAAACGTTTTGTGGATCGGCAAATGGAGCTTGCCGGCCTCGACCGCCGGCCACAGATCGGCGCGCATCAGTCGGTTGATCTCGCGGATCTCCGCGAGCGTCCGCGTGCGGAATGTGACGCCGATATAGTCGATGCGCTTTGCGGCATGGAGGTCGAAGTCGAATTCGCCCTTCATGCCGCCGAGCCGTCCCACATTGACGATGCGGCCCAGGATCGCCGCGGCGGCGAGATTCTGGTTGGCGACCGGGGCCGACACCAGGTCGATGATCACGTCGACGCCATTGCCGCCGGTCGCCTTCTTGACGTCCTCCGGCCACTGGGGTTCCCCGGAATCGATCGCCAGATCGCAGCCGAATTCGCCCAGTCGCGCGCGCCGTTCCGCATTCGCCGAAGTGCCCATGACCAGCGACGCGCCCATGAGCTTTGCGATCTGCATGCCCATCAAACCGACGCCGGCACTGGCGCCTTGGATCAGCAAGGTTTCGCCGCGCTTGAGGCGTCCGGCGGTGACGATCGCGTTGTGCATGGTGCCAAGCGCGACCGGCAGGCAGGCGGCCTGCTCATAGGTCATGTTGTTGGCCGGGATCGCATGGACGCGCGCAAAGTCGGTGACGGCATATTCCGCAATGCCGCCCGGCGCCGTCGCCATCACGCGGTCGCCGCGCTTGAGACCGACGACTTCGCTCCCGACCGCTTCGATCTCGCCGGCGCATTCGAGCCCGATACGGGCGCCGGCGCCGCCGACTGCGCCGTGGCGATGGCCCGACGCCACAATGAGATCAGCGCGGTTGAGCGTGGAGGCACGCACGCGGATCACCACATCGTTGGGCTTGGGCACGGGCTTTTCCAGGTCGCGAACTTCGATCCCGGCGTCGCCCAATACGGCGGCTTTCACGTCATTTCTCCAAAAATGATGCGGCAGAGCGAAAGCGCGCTGCGCTCGTCAAACTTGCCAGATGGGCGCAAACGCGACCGCCGACGCGAAGCCCAACACGGTCGCAGCGGCCCGAATCGAAACGGCCGGGCAGCGCCTTTCGCAGCCCGGCCGACCACTCGAGACTTACATCCGCCTTACGGTTGCAACGAGGCGAGATAGGCCGCCGCGTTCAAGATGTCTTCCTCGTTGAGCTTGCTGACCACCGGAGCCATCAGCGGCGTCCAGGTTCCGGTCCGGTTGCCATGCTGCATGTCAAAGAGCTGCCGCCCGATATAGCTCGGCGAGCGACCTGCAATGGTCGGCACCGGGCCTAGCCCCTTAAGGTCAACACCGTGGCACGCCGTGCAAGCGGTGATCTTGCCGTTGCCAGTCGTGACCAGGGCCTCGCCCTTCTTGACGCTGCCCGGCGGCACATAGGCGATGAATCCGGACCGCGGGTTGCGACGAAGCTCGGTGTCTTCCACGTTGACCGGAGACTCGATGATACGCGCGCCGATCGGCTCCATGCCGGCTTCGGCGCCGGTGACGGGCAAGAATATCCCGCCGGCGGGCCTGGTCTTCGGCACGGTGTCGCTCTCCACCACCTTGATCCAGGGCGTGGCGGGGATTGCGGAGAAGTATTTCGCCGCGACCTTGATGTCCTCGTCCGTCATCGACCTCGCAAATCCGGCCATCAGCCCCGTGTTACCCTTTCGCGGGTCCGAGGTCTTTCGTGCGCCGCTTTTGAAATCCATCAGCTGCTGCACGATGTATTCGTAGGTAAGACCGGTGACGTTGGCGTTTTCCGGACGTCCCTTGCCGTTCGGGTAGTGGCACAAGCCGCAGGCAAAGACTTGCGGGTTCGCCGACTCGCGGCCATGGGCAACGATATCGGGCATGGTCGGATGATCCTCCGGATACCAGTCGGCCGGGCCGTACCGGTTAGCGATCTGCGCGCGGGTGAAAGTCGCGTTGGATCCCGGCAGGGTGTGCTGCACGGTGTTGTCCAACGGGGCCGGCGCCGCCGGGGCAGCGGGTGGAGGCATCGGGTTCGGCGGCGGCCCCGCAAAGCCATAGGCCCAAGGTGGCGGCACATCGGCAGCCTGCACGGCCGTGGCAATGCCGGCCACCGTCACGAACGTCAAAGCGGTTGCGGCTAAGAACAACTTTCTCATCGTTTCCCCCTTCCTGGTTTCCGCTTGCTGGTCCGGTCTTGTCCGGATTCCGGCACAAAAAGCGTATTTTAGATTACCAGCTTGCTGCCGCGTTTGGAAGGCGCGGTTGGGCGGACGCCCATCTTAATATCTGCTCATGCCTCGATCGGGATCACATCGACGGCTGTGGTCAGGCGCTGCCGGCCGGATGCCAGTACCACGCCGTCGACCGGGGCCACGTCGGCGTAATCGCGCCCGACGGCGAGCACCACATGGTCCTCGCCGGCGATCAGGGCATTGGTCGGGTCGAGCCCCCACCAGCCGGCGGCGCCGCACCACACCATGACCCAGGCGTGCATGGCGTCGGCGCCGGCGAGGCGCACCGCGCCCGGACGCGGCACGGTACGCAGAAATCCGCTCACATAGCCGGCCGGCAGGCCGAGGCCGCGCAGGCCGGCGATCATGATGTGGGCGAAGTCCTGACAGACGCCGCGGCGCAGTGCGAACGCCATCGACGGCGTCGTCGACACCGTGGTGGCGCCGGGCTCGTAAATGAAATCGCTCTTGATCCGCCGCATCAATTCCGCCGCGCCAGCGAACACCGGACGTCCCGGCGGGAAGCTTTCGCGCGCATAATCACGGATTTCAGCGTCGAGCGACACCTGTCGGCTCGGATGGATGAAGTGGACCGGGGAGACCGGGCTGATGTCCTCGCTCGCATAGGTTTGCGCGCGTACGCTCTCCCACGACGGCGATGCGTCGGGGGCTGCCAGCGCGCCCGCCGCAACGCTGACGCGTGCCGCGAGCGTCACCGTCAGGGTCTCATGGGGCTCCTCCAACTCGACAACGGTACGCCAGTTGTGGAAAAAATCGGTCGCTTCGCGCCGGCTGACCGGGACCGGATCAATGTCGAGCATCGCCGCGGTGACGCGCTGCCGCTCCCGCGTCACCGGCAACAGCCGCAGCACATGCCGGGCCCGGGTGACGGCGCTCTCGTACACATAGGTCGTGGTCTGGCGCACGTCGTAGATCATGACGGCAGCTCCTCGCGCGTCTCGATGGGCTCGTTGCGCCCAAGGAAGGTGCTGGAGATCGCTTCGGAGAGATGCATCAGGGCGCTTTCGACCGAAAGAATCAAACGGTCGTCGACCCGCGCGGCCTCGGCGGTGCGCAGCTTGGCGACGGTCGCCATGGAAATCTGGCGCGGCAGCGACGGCCGGCCGTCCGGTCGCGTGTGGGGCATCGCGGCGAGATGGCTTTCGATCTCTTCGAACTGGAACGCCACCGAGCGCGGGTTGGAGGGATCGAGCACCGTGAGATCGACCACTGGCGCACGCGCCGCCACCATCACATAACGCTGGCGATAGGTGATGCGGCTGTCGCAAAGCTCAAGCAAGGTATCGAGGCCGCGGTCGAGGCGCCCGCCGAACTGGCGTGCGAACCGGCAGGTCACGACGGCGCGCTCGATGCGGCGGCCGAGATCCAGGAATCGCCAGCCGCCGAGCCGGGTCATGTTTTCCTGGGCGAGCCCCGAGAACGACGCGATGACGCGCAGTGCTGCTTCGACGCGCTCTGCCATGGCGGCCTCGAAATCGGACGAACCGCCGAGCGGCGCCTCGCAGGTGGCGACGAGCCGCGTCAAGGTTCGCCATGTATCCGGGGACAGGCGGTCGCGGATCACCGAACCGGCAGACCGTGCGGCGCTGGCGAGCGCCGGCACCGCGCCGGGCTGGTCGGCGCGCTGCAACGCGGCGCGTGCGATCGCCACCGGCCGCATGGTCGCAAGGTCGTCCGGCACCGCGTCCCACGACTGCAGAAGCGAGGTGATGGGCTCGATATCTTGCTCCGACCGGTCACTTTCCGAGATCCGCGCCAGCAGGGCGCGCGCCAGCCGCAGCGTCGCCTCGGTGCGCTCCATGTAGCGGCCGAGCCAGAACAGGTTGTCGGCGGCACGGCTCGGCAGCGTGCCGGAAGCGCGCTGGATCTGGATGCGGTCCGGGCTCGGGAGCAGGGTGGTCTCGGCCAACGGGGCATGGGAAGGAATCCAGGCATCCGCCGTGAGCGCGCCACGCTGCAGGCTGATGGCATAGACGTCGTCGGGATCGCCGATGCGCACGAAACCGCCCGGCATGACGGCGAAGCTCTCGCCATGCCGGGCGAGAAAGACCCGCAGGATGAACGGGCGCGGCTCCAGTTTGCCGTTGCGCCACACCGGCATGGTGGAGAGCCGCACCGCTTCCTGCAGCACGATGTCGATGCCGCGATCCTCGATCGCCTGCAGGATGCGCCGCCGCCGCACCAGCCCAAGCTCGCTGCCGCGCACGCCGTCGCCGATGTTTTCGCGCGGCAGCTCGCCCGCATAGGCGGAGGCCACCACCATGTCGTCGAATCGCCCGCGCATTGCGGCGTGCACCGCCCGATCGCCGAGCCACCAGGTGGCGATATTGGGAACGGCGAGCGGGCGTCCGTCGATCGTCTCCGACAGCGCCGGGAGGAACGCCAGCATGCCGCGCGCTTCGGCAATGCCGCTGCCAAGCCCGTTGGCGATCACGACCTTGCCGTCGCGCACGGCCTGCACGAGCCCCGGCACGCCGAGCCGCGAGCGCGCATTAAGCTCAAGCGGATCGGAGAAATCGGCGTCGAGCCGGCGCAGCAACACTTCGGTGCGTTTGAGGCCGGAAACGGTGCGGATGAAGAGGCCGTTGTCACGCGCCGTGAGGTCCTCGCCCTCCACCAGCAAAAAGCCGAGATAGCGGGCAAGATAGGCATGCTCGAAGTAAGTTTCGTTCATCGGCCCCGGCGTCAGCACGCAGACGCGGGAATCGCTCTGGTGGCTCAGCCCGGTGAGTTCCGCCTGCATGGCTTGAAAGAACGGCGCGTGACGCAGAACGTGCAGATTGCGGTAGATGTCCGGAATGCTCTGGCGCAGCGCCAGCCGGTTTTCGAGCGCAAAGCCGGCGCCCGACGGCGCCTGCGTGCGGTCGCGCAGGACCCACCAGCGGCCGTCGGGACCGCGCGCGATGTCGACGGCATAAATGCGTAAGTGGGCGCCTCCCGGCGGCGGCACGCCGACAAGCGGCCGCAGGAATTCCGGGCTGCCGGCCACGAACGCGCCGGGTAGCCGGTTGTCGCGGAACAGTGTGCCGGCGCCATAGATGTCGGCGATCACCGCTTCCATCAAATGGGCGCGCTCAACCAGCGCCGCTTGCAGCCGCTCCCATTCGTCGGCCGCGATGATCAGCGGAATGGGCGTCAGCGGCCACGGGCGCTCGACGCCGGCCTCGTCTTCATAGACCCGATAAAACACGCCAGAATCGTGCAGATAGCGGTCGGTGGCGGCAAACCGGCGCGACAGTTCTTCGCGACCGAGAGCGGCGAGGCCTAAGAGCAGGTCGTGCCAATGGGCGCGCACTTCGCCGTCACCGCTCATCATCTCGTCATAGACGTCGGGCAACGGCCGATAGCCCGCCAGCAATTGGGCGACGGGTTCGGAAGAGTCGCGCACGGCAGATTCGCGAAGTCCGGACATGGGACGAAACAATATGCGGTTCGGCGTGCGGCTTCCAGAACCGGATGCACATATCCGGGCCGCTTCGTCGTCAGGCCGAATGACGCGAAATCCAGGCGAAGATCCCTCCCGACCTTCCTCGCAAGCGGGAGAGTAGGGAGGGTCTTGGCCGATAGTCTGAAACCGCTTGCGGGCGCGCAACGAGGTCACCACGTCTACGGCGCGCGTGGAGCTGATTTGAAACTGCGAGAGCCATCATGATCATCGATCTTTCCGGCAAGACCGCCGTGGTTTCGGGCTCGACATCGGGTATAGGGTTTGCGATCGCTCAGGGGCTTGCGGCGGCAGGCGCCGCCGTGGTGCTCAACGGCCGCAGCCAGAAGAGTGTAGACACAGCGCTTTCGCGCCTCGCCGTGATGCTGCCACACGCCAAGGTCGAAGGCATTGCGGCAGACCTGTCCGTCGCCGCGGGCGTTGCAGCGTTTGTGGCGCGGGCGCGCGAGGCCGACATCCTGGTCAACAATCTCGGCATCTTCGAGCCCAAGCCATTCGACGCCATCACCGACGCCGACTGGTCGCGGTTCTTCGAGACCAACGTCATGAGCGGCGTACGGCTGTCGCGTCATTACCTCCCCGCCATGGTCAGGCGCGGCTGGGGGCGGGTCGTCTTCATTTCGAGCGAGTCAGGCCTCAACATCCCGGTCGAGATGATTCACTACGGTATGACCAAAACGGCGCAGCTCGCGATCGCGCGCGGTCTTGCGGAATCTGTCGCCGGCACCGGCGTCACCGTCAATGCGGTGCTTCCAGGACCAACCCGTTCAGACGGCGTTGCCGATTTTTTCGCGCGGCTCGCCAAACAGCAGGGCCTGTCGCAACAGGAGATGGAACGAGACTTTATCGCCAAGAACCGCCCGACCTCGCTCATCCGGCGCCTCGCGAGCGTCGAGGAGGTCGCCAATATGGTGGTGTTCGTTTGCTCGCCGCAAGCCTCGGCCACCACCGGGGCTGCGTTGCGGGTCGACGGCGGCGTCGTGCGCTCGATCGCGTGACGCCTGCGTTCCGCTCTGCGCCGGCCCGTTCGGGCTATGCCCGCGGGGTCGTTTTGCGCGCCGCGCGGCGGCTGGATGCCGGTGCCGATGACCGGACTGGCGGTCGGGGTTCGGTCGGAGCCGGAATTGACGGCAGCGGCGTCGCCACCGGCTCCGGCGCGGACGAAACCGGTAAAGGCACATGAGCGCCCGGGCGCATTGCCTTGCGCTTATGCTTGTCCTTCACATCGGCGATCTGCCGCAGCATGTCCTTGAGATCGTCGATCGCGGCCGTTTCCTCCGTGGTCAACGGCGCCTTCGGATGAAAATGCGCCAACAGCACGATAAGGGCATCTCCGATGCGGCCAAGCTGCTTGCCGTAGCTCGCCACGTCTGAGAGCACGTCTCCCTCGACCGCCGGCTCACTCGACTGGCCGATCGTGATGTTGAACAATCCGACCTGGCTTCCGATCGGCGACATGAACGCCGTCCATGGGCTGATCGCCTGAAACACGTTTCCGGATAAGGGCAGCTTGAATGTCGGCATGGTGGAGCTCCGCGTTTGCCGTGGAAATGGTGCTATGATCTGGGCCCAAAGCAAAACTGGGGCCACGTCTGGGCGGCGTCCCGACGGCTCGATCCCGCCACGGTCGGGCGACCACAGCAGTGCGAGTCGAGAGACGGCAAGGGAGCACTGGGGTATCATGAATATCGGGGCTAACGGGGCGCTGCCAGTCGAGGCCGACGACGGCGACCCGGCTGATCAGATCGCCCGTCTCGAATCGCGGCTCGATGAGCTTGCCGACGCCATGGCGCGGTGCCGGAAGATCAGATTGATTTCGCAGATCGCAATCGCGGCCGGCGGCATCTGGCTATTGGCAGCGGCGATCGGGATTATCGGATTCGATCCCATGGGCTTGATGGCGGCGATTGCGGGAGTGATCGGCGGAACCGTCATGTACGGGTCGAACACCACGACGTCGCGGCAGGTCGACGCCGCGATTGAAAAGGCCGAGGCCATGCGAGCGGCGTTGATCGAGGCGCGGGACTCTTAAGGCTTTCCGTTGAAGACAAATCTGTCGTTGCAGACAAATTTGCCAGAAAATCCGCGCCCTTCGCTGCAAATTTCCGACCGGAGCGAGCTGCCAATTTGCCAGAATTCCTGCGCCAAATCAGCCGCCCGGGATTCCTGCGGACGACTGGACCACGTCCGTCAGGATCAACGGTTTGCATTTAACGGGCCCTTAACCATGGGGAGCATTAATCGCACGGCACTCGCCGCGTCCGCGGCATGATGAAAGTTGCACCAAGATTCCGTAAACCGGCCGGGGGGAGCTATGGGGGCGGTCATCATGTTTCCGCGGGTGCGCCGCAGGTCATGTGAAACGCCGACGCCGAACGTCTCCGCCGCCGTCGTCATCTTGCCGGCGATTCGAATCGAACGCATGTACCATGAGCCTCCGGCCACCGAGAGCAAGGCGACCAGATCGCCTTCGGGCCACAAGCCCCGCAAGCGCGCTGCCCCCATACGACCCTCCCCCGCGCGCGGGAGAAAGTAGGGTCGCGGTCATCGCTGCGGCTTGCACTGTGCTGCGCGCAGGGCCGCGGCGGCGGTGGGCAGCAGGCTTGGCTCGGGTGAAAACGCGCGCGCGACGATAAGGCCGGTCAGGCTTGGGGATTCGACGATCAGCCGATCGGCGGCGGTGACCTCCTCGTCATCCGGCAAATCCTCCCGCTGCTTGGTCGTCATCAGATCGAGCTCGATGGAACGCCTTCCGGCGGCGCGGTCGTTGATGGCGTAATAGGCAACATCGTAGCGCGTGTAGAATGTCACCGACGTATAGGCCTGGCTCACCGGCACCGTGAGCTTGACCGGGCCCTTGGCGAGATCGTACCGACAGGCCGCGACCGCGAAGGCCGGATCCATGAATGGCAGGATCGAGGACTCAGGCGTCGGCGCCGGAAGCACCGCAAATCCATTGACCGGAACGACGGCGGCAAGCCTCGCGTAGGCGTCACGGCTTGCGGTACGCGGCAGCATCATGATGGTGGCGAGATGAACGATCCCGCCCAGCATCAGCCCGCCGACGATCCATAACAACCATCTGATCATTGGCAGATCCGCGTCGATCGGATCGCCGGCATCGGGGCTTCGCGGCCAGCCCGCGTCGCAATGCCGAGCGACGTATCGTAGAAGCGCAACATGAGGATGTAGCTGTCGATGCCGCCGGTCGGCAGCCAATTACCGGGCCGCGCCCGCGGAGACACCGTGATCTCGAAATCTCCGGAGGCGTCGCGCACCAGTTCCTGACTGGTGAAACCGCGGCGGTCGAGCGAATTCGCCACCAGTTGTCCGGAAGGGGTGTAGAGCGTCAAGGTGAAATAGCGCGCCGGCGGGGTGGTGCCGCGCACCACGACATCGCAGCGCCCGTCGAGCGGGCGCCCGTCATCGTCGGCCGCCGCAGTGAACGTAACCCCGTCGCCCGAGCCGACAGGCAACTCGCCATTTCGCGCAATCACCGCCCGTGCATAGGGGTCGATGCTGACGGTGCCGTTGCGCGGATAGCCCTTCCATGCGCCGAGCTCCAGCGCTCCGAAGGAAATATTCTGCGTCAAGGCGTACCACGTCGAGCCGAGGCCGATGCCCGCCGCGACGATGAAGGATAGCAACAGTCCTGTCAGCAGATGCACGTGGGAACCATTTCAGGGATCAGGGATCAAGTATCAGGGATCAAACCGTGGCGGTGCAATTTGACTTTTGACCTCTGATACCTGACCTCTCATACCTGACCTCTGTCATCTGACCGCGACGGAACCGACTTTGCGGTCAGCACGGCCCGGTACGGCCTGTGGCGCCGGAGCGAGCGGTCGGTCTCCTGCTGTGGGCGGCGGCGACGGCTCGGCCGGGCTGCCGGCACTCATCCGGCGACCGGCTTCATCCATCAGCTGCTCCACCCGCAACAATGTCTGCACGCCCTTGTTGGTGAGCATCGCGGGTCGGATCGGCGCGTCCCCTTTGCCGTCCTTGTCGATGATCGGTCCCACCGTTGCGCCGTTCCGTGCGACCCCTGCGATCTGCTTGAGCTCGATGCCCTGATGCGCATAGGCCATGATCTCATGCCATGTCTGTGCCGGCAGGGAGCCGCCGGTCATGCGATTGAGCGGACTGTAGTCATCGTTGCCGAACCACACGCCGCACACGAAATTGCCTGTGTAGCCGACGAACCAGGCATCGCGATAGGAGTTGGTCGTGCCGGTCTTGCCCGCCGACTTGATGCCATCAAGGATCGCTCGCTTCGCGGTGCCTTCCTCGACCACATGGCTCATCATCATCGCCATATCGGAAGCGACCTGCGGCGGAATGGCCTGAACGGGCTTCTTGCCGTCGTCGCGGTCGAAGCGCCAGATCGTGTCGCCGGTGCCCGAACGCACTTCCAAGATGGCATGGGGCTTTACCGCCTTGCCCTGGTTCGGGAAAGTCGCGTAGGCGACCGTATGTTCGAGCAATGTGACCTCGTCAGCTCCGATCGGCAGCGACGGGGTATCGGGCAGCGGTGCCTTGATGCCCATGCGGCGGGCCGTCTGAATGATTTTGGCGCGGCCGGCGCGAGGCCCGGCGGAGCCGCCCATCATGATCGACAGCTTCACCGGCACCACATTGATCGAGCGCGTGATAGCCTGGGTCAGGGTGACCGAACCCGAGTAGCTGCGGCCGTAGTTCTGCGGACACCAGTTGCCGATGCAGACCGGGCCGTCAACTACGACCGAGGTCGGTTTGAAGCCGTTCATCAGCGCGGTGGCATACACATAGGGTTTGAACGAGGAGCCGGGCTGGCGATAAGCATCGGTGGCGCGGTTGAACTGGCTGGTGTTGTAGTCGAGGCCGCCGACCATGGCGCGTACTGCGCCGTCAAGATCGGCTACCACCACGGCGGCCTGCTTGGCATGATAGTCGCGCCCGAATTGGCGGATCATGCTCTCCACCGCGTCCTCGGCGGTACGCTGCAGCCCGAGATCGATCGCGGTGCGCACCACGAAGGCGCGATCCGGGAT